>JAABUX010000363.1_pt1 | contig 77948 bp, 62 predicted proteins | sample 5561851 | NCBI WGS metagenome assembly JAABUX01 (sample SAMN10711883, study PRJNA513361) | rock metagenome | isolation source: Antarctica rocks | place: Antarctica: Victoria Land, Richard Nunatak red sandstone | collected 2016-01-03
CCCGCCGCTCCAACGAAACATAGCTGAACATCCCGTCCTGTACCCGCTCGTCTCCACGCATACTCCATAGACGAATCCCGATTTAATCCAGCCGCAAGAAGAACTTACTTCTTCAACAAGTTCCTAGAACCATCCACATATACGTATTACCGGGTCGTCGTCCCGGCCGTGTTATTGAGATTGCGGCTGTAGTCCTGCTTGCGCAGGCCAGCCAGTCCTACCAGACCAAGCAAGCCGATCCATCCATAGTTATGGTGCGGTGTGTCGTCTACTCGCTGTGTGCCGTTATTGCCGTTGGAGCCTGTTGAATCCGCCGAGCCGGTTTGAGCAACTGCAGACGCACTAAGAGCCAGAGCTGCAACAAGAACGAAGATGCTATTTTTCACTGAATTCTCCTAACAACGCTAGGTGTGATGGGTGCCAATGCCGCGACGTTGCTTGGGGTCGCGAGTTAGCTGGATCCACAACAATTATGTTTCGTCAGCCCAAAAGTATCCAGGTTCGGGGCAGGTATAAGTATGCGACGTAGCAGGTAGGCTGCGGCTGCGGCGTTCACGCCTCTTGAACGGCGGTGAGACTGGGAGCGGGCGACTCTGGGTGATGGTGATATAGTCCGCGCATGCGACTTACATTCAAGATAGTTCCATGCGTGGTGAGCCTGGTCTGTAGCGGTGTGTTCGGGATTGCGCAGGGCCCGGGCGATCGGGTTGCGGGATTGCTGCAGCGCCTTTCGGATGCGCCGGGGCCTCCGGGTGCGGAGGAGCCGGTGCGGGCGATCATGGTAGGGGAGATGAAGGGGCTGGCGACGGAGGCGATCCGGTACGACGGGATGGGCGACGTGATCGCGCAGCAGGGGAAGACGGGTCCGCGCGTGATGATCGACGCGCATATGGATGAGCTGGGCGGGATGGTGCGGCGGGTGACGCCGACGGGATTTCTGACGATGCAGATGCTGGGCGGGTGGCTGGATCAGGCGCTGGTGGATCAGCGGTGGACGGTGATTGGGTCGAAGGGGCCGGTGCATGCGGTGACGGGAATTCGGGACATCCATGTGGTTCCGGCGGAGGAGCGGACGAGGGTGTTTCCGCGAGACATGCTGTATCTGGATATTGGGGCGAAGAATGCGGCGGAGGCTGCGGGCATGGGTGTGGAGCCGGGCGATCCGGTGGTGCCGGATGCGCCGTTTACGGTGATGAACGGAAGCGATAATTACCTGGGCAAGGCGTGGGACGATCGCATCGGATGCGCGGTGCTGGTGGAGGCGATGCGGAGGACGGCGAAGCTGCCGCATGCGAACCAGCTGTTGTATGTAGCGACGGTGCAGGAGGAGGTGGGGCTGCGCGGGGCGCGGGCGGCAACGCAGACGGTGCGGCCGGATATCGGGATTGCGATCGAGGGCGGGATCACGGGGGACACGGCGGGGGCGCATCCGGAGGAGACACAGGCGAAGCTGGGCGGCGGGCCGGGGATGTTTCTGTACGACTCGAGCACAATTGCGAACCGGAAGATGGTGGCCTTTGTGAAGAGCACGGCGAGGAATAAAGGCGTGCCGCTGCAGCTGGACTTGGTGCAGGGGTATGGGGATGACTCGGCGGAGATGCAGACGGCAGCGGGTGGTGCGCCTACGGTGAATCTGGTGGTGCCGGTGCGGTACACGCATGCGCATAACGGCATTGTGAACCGGAAGGACTTTGACGGGATGGTGGATCTGGTGGTGGATCTGCTGGTGAAGATGGATACGCGGACAGTAGAGGGTCTGCGGGACTTTGCGCCTGCACCGTAGCTTCCCAAGACCGGACCGCGGATCTCGCGGATGAGCGCGGATTGGTTCGGTGTTGTCTTTGTGCCTCGGAGTTGCTGGGTGGTGTTTGTGCTCCGGGTTCTACGGCGGTGTGAACTACGGCTTCGGGTATATCGGGACGGGATACGAGGGCGGGTACTGGAACCACGGTGTGTTTGCCTATAATCGCGCGGCCAACAACATCAATGTGACCAATGTTCATAACGTCTACAACAAGATGGTGGTGGTGAACGACGTGACCTACAACCGAGTGAGCTATAACGGCGGCAACGGCGGTGTGCCGGCTCGGGCGAGCGCGCAGGAGCTGGCGGCGGCGCATGAACAGCATGTGCAACCGACGGCAAACCAGATGCAGCACCAGCAGTTTGCGGCGGGAAACCGGGCGCAGCTGGCGAGCGTCAACGGCGGTCATCCGCCGGTGGCAGCGCAGGCCCGGGTTGGAGACCACACGGACGTCGTTCCTGCGCGGGGATTTGTGAACCAGCGAGAGGCGAATCAGCAGCAGCGGGTCGGCAACGGTGTGCGCAATGGGCAGATGACGGCGGGAGAGGCGGGGCGAGCGAGAATCGTCAGGCGAACATCCACCAGCAGGTTCGAACGGATCGGCAGGCGAATGGCGGTGCATTGACGCCGGGGGAACGGCAGCAGGTGAACCGCGAGCAGAACGGGGCGAGCCGACAGATCCAGCGGGAGAATCACAATCAGAACGCGCAGCCACAGGCACAGCCGAGGCAGGAAGCTCCCCGGCCACAGGCTGAGCCGCGCGGCGGCGAGCCTCGCGCGGAGGGCGGGCACGAGCGCGGCAGGTAGATTTGCGCTGGTGTATGGACGGATGGCCGGCGAGGTTGCCGGCCATTTCATTTGCTCGGCAGAACGACAGCGAGGACGAAGGCAACAGCAGATTCCCTCCCCGTTCAGCTACGCTTAGGGTCCTGAATGACAAGCAGGAGAACAGGCAACGGCAAAGGCGAATACGGGGATCTCTCCACTCCGCTGCGCTCCGGTCGAGATGACGGCGGGTGGGGTGCTCGGGCGGCGGCGAGGTATGAAGAATCCGGGCTTTGGCGAGGTATGGTCTATTTCGAGACGACGCCAAGGTAAGGCCTATCTCGAGACGACGGCAGAAGGGGGTTTCGTGCTTTCGGACGAACAGCGGGATCGGGTATGTGTGGTCTTGGTGCGTGCGCGCAACCCGAACAATATCGGAGCGGTGGCGCGGGCGATGTACGACCTTGGCTTTGGGCAGCTGCGGTTGGTGACGGAGTTCGACCGGCCGTTTGAGGGAGCAAAGGCGGCGGTGGATGCGTCGGAGGTGCTGGGGACGGCGCGGGTGTGTCGGAGCGTGGCGGAGGCGGTGGAAGACTGCACGCTGGTGGTGGGGACGACGGCCGTGGGGGCGAGGGCGCTGGAGCAGCCGCTTGAGCCGGTGGCCGAGGCGGCGGAGCGGATGACAGCGGAGCTTGCGGGCGAGGCGGGGCGGGTGGCGATTCTGTTTGGGTCGGAGAAGACGGGGCTAAGCAACGAGGAGCTGAGCCACTGCCACTCACTGCTGACGATTCCGATGCAGGCACATGCGGGGGCGCGGCATCCATCGATGAACCTGGGGCAGGCGGCGGCGGTTTGCCTGTATGAGCTGGTGCGCGGAAGGGAGCTGCCGAAGAGGTCTGCTGCCGAGTCGGCGATGGCGGCGAGAGAGAGCGAGCGGCTGGCGGGCTTGCTGCGTGAGGTGCTGGACGAGGCCGGGTACATGCGGCACCACCCGGCGAACAGCGGGAGCGAGGATCTGCGCCGGCTGGTGCTGCGGATGGGCGGTCGGGCAACAGACGGGCCGGTGTGGATGGGGATGCTGCGGCAGGTGCTGTGGAGGCTGCGGGGCGGGCAGGTGAGCGAGGAGCAGCGGGACCTGGACGCTCGCTGAGGCAGACGCACGACTTTTCTCATGTAACCCTCTTTGTATGGCTGCTCCGTAGAGTTCAGCTCCTTTTCCCGGCTTACGGGCTGGTGGACGGTGACGCCAAGAGAGTAGAGACTGGATTGGCGCTTGGAACGGTTCGGATGGAGAGGCGCTCCGAACAGGAGTTTGGGACTATGACATCGCTGAAACGTCGAGATCTGTTGAAGCTGCTTGCGAGTGCGGGGACCGGCCTGGCGCTGCGGCCGGAGCTGGCCTATGCTCTGCGACGCGAGTCGTCAGCGGACGACGCCAGTCACGACAAGGCTTCACGCCACACGCGACCTTCGGGCTTACCGACCCAGACTGCTTTGGGTCCGGTCATCAAGAACCGGGCGCCGTTGGCGCAGAACGCCTTTTATACGCTTCCCCTTGGATCGGTTCGGCCGTCGGGTTGGCTGCGGAGGCAGATGGAGATTCAGGCGGCGGGGCTGGGGGGGCATCTCGATGAGACCTGGGCGGACGTTGGGAGCAACAGCGGTTGGCTCGGCGGGACGGGGGAGTCCTGGGAGCGCGGACCCTACTTCCTCGATGGCCTAGTGCCGCTGGCGTATCTGCTGGACGATGACCGCCTGAAGGCGAAGGCACAGAGGTATATCGACTGGACGCTGACACATCAGGCGGCAAACGGGATGATTGGGCCGAGCAGCAATGACGACTGGTGGCCCAGGATGGTGATGCTCAAGGTGCTGGCGCAGTATGAGGAGGCAACGGGCGACCCGCGCGTGATTCCGGTGATGTCGCGCTACTTCGAGCACCAGCTCGTGGCGCTGCCGGGCCGGCCGCTGCGCGACTGGGGCAAGTTCCGCTGGCAGGATAACGCCCTGGTTGTGATCTGGCTTTACAACCGGACCGGCGATCCGAAGCTGATCGATCTGGCCCGGCTGCTGCATCAGCAGGGCTTCGATTGGGAGGCAGACTTCGCGGACTTCAAGTACACCAAGCGGATTACGCCGGAGATGATCAAGCTGAGCGAACACAACGGGCTCGGCGACTACGCCCTGTCGACTCATGGGGTGAACAATGGCCAGGCGCTCAAGGCCGCGCCGGTGTGGTCGGTGATCTCGGGCAACGAGGCTGACCGCGGCGGTCTGAAGCAGATGCTGACCGCGCTCGATACCTACCATGGTCTGCCGAATGGGATGTTCTCCTGCGACGAGCACTTTGCGGGTAAGAATCCATCACAGGGCTCGGAGCTCTGCACGGTTGTGGAGACGATGTTTTCGCTCGAGCAGTCGCTTGCTATTCTGGGCGACGCTTCGATTGGCGACCGTCTGGAGAAGATTGCGTTCAACGCGCTTCCGGGGACGTTTACGGATGACATGTGGGCGCACCAGTACAACCAGGAGCCCAACCAGGTGGAGGTGAGCCTGCACCGCGAGCCGTGGACCACGGACGGACCGGAGTCGAACCTGTACGGTCTGGAGCCGAACTTCGGCTGCTGTACGGCGAACTTTCACCAGGGCTGGCCGAAGTTCGCGGCGAGTCTGTGGATGGCCTCTCACGACGGCGGTCTGGTAGCGGCGGCCTACTCTCCGTGCGAGGTCCACACGACGGTCGGCACGACGGCGGTGCATCTGCTTGAGGAGACGGAGTATCCGTTTCGCGGAACTGTCCGCATCACGGTGAAACCTGCGGCACAGGTCAGGTTTCCACTTCGGCTCCGGATTCCTGCATGGGCGGAGGGAACGGCGATGCATCTGAACGGGCAAGCGCTGCCTGTTTCCGAAGTGGCAGGCTTTGCAACCATCGATCGCACGTGGGGGGCGGGAGACGTTGTCGAGGTGCAGTTCCCGCTGGCGCCGAGGGTCGCGGAGGGCTACAAAGAATCGGTCTCGATCGAACGGGGGCCGCTGGTGTTCTCTTACCCCATTGGTGAGGACTGGGTGAAGCTGAGGGCTCGCGGCATGACTGCGGACTGGCAGGTGTTTCCGTCGTCGCAGTGGAACTATGCCCTGGCGGTAAATGCAGGCGACGCACATGCGCTGGCAGTCGAGGAGCATCCCATACCTGCGACACCGTTTGCGCTGGCTGGGGCTCCCGTCATGCTTGAGGTGTCGGCGCGCAAGGTGCCGGCGTGGCGCGCGGTCGACGGTGTGGCCGATCCGGTGCCGCAGAGTCCCGTTGCCAGTGCAGAGGCCGAGGAGAGGATCAAGCTTGTTCCTTACGGGGCCGCAAAGCTTCGAATTACGTCGTTTCCTCGCTTGAAGACCTGATGCAGGGCAGTTTTGCGTAGCGCTCCCTTCTAATGTCCGAGAGCACTGTAACCTTTGGTGCCGCCGCGTATCTCAACGGTTGCAGCAGTTCATATGCATAAGGAGACCTCTATGAGGCAGCTTTCGGCTTCCGGCCAACTTCGCGCAACGGTACGAGGGGCCATGCAGGTGGCTGTTCTTGGCCTCGGTGTTTTGTTTGGCGGACATGCGTTCGCGCAGACTCCCGCAGTTGGCGCAAAGGCCCCGGAGTTCACCCTCTCGACACCTCTCGGTACGCCGGTCTCGCTTGCCAGCGAAACCGGCAAAGGGAAGCTTGTGCTCGTCGTTCTTCGGGGCTTTCCCGGATATCAGTGTCCCTACTGCCAGAAGCAGGTGCATGACTTTGTCGAGCACGCCGATGCATTCGCGGCCAAGGGAGCAAGGGTGCTGCTCGTCTATCCTGGCCCACCTGCCGAGCTCGATGCGCATGCGAAGGAGTTTCTCGCCAAGCAGGCAGACCTGCCGGCGAACATCATGCTGGTTACGGACCCCGATTACAAGATGACAAACCTCTACGGCCTGCGCTGGGAGGGAGAGCATGAGACGGCCTATCCATCGACTTTTATCCTGGATAAGAACGGCGCAATCCAGTTTGAAAAGGTTAGCCACTCCCACGGTGACCGCACCACGGCAGAGGAGCTTCTTAACCGCCTTTGATGGGATCGACCCGGCGAGTTCCAGGTGCGCGCCCCAACGCAGCGGCTTGCCTTTCGCTACAGTTGTTCAGGCTCGCAACACCGACTCGGCGTTCGTATCTGATACTCTCCGAGTCCTGAACATATGCGTTCGTCTCGTGTCTCAGATTGCCTCTTCCGTGCGGGTCCGTGTCTCTGCCGATGGCTCGCCATAGTGATCCTGGTTGCTGTGTCGCACCCTGTCTTTGGAAGAGCTCCGGCGCCCTTCGCTGAGATTCCCGCTGAAGTGCGTTCGTCGCATTTTTCCGTGGCCATCAACGGCCGGCGCACGCCGGTGATGCACGCTGCCAGCAACTATTACGTGCTCAATTTTGATGTCCCTGGGCCGACGTCGATCTCAGTCACGGCGAGCGACCCACACTTCTGGGATAGGGGTGTTGAGGTGCAGCCTGTTCGCTACGGGATTCGGCCGCGGCGGAGCGGCGGCACTATCAGCTTCACGGTGCCTGGGCCGGTGAAGCTGAGCATCACGCGGCCGGGAGAACACTTCGCCGAGTCAGAGATGCTGTTTCTCTTCGGCAACGCGCCTCAGGCGTTTGCGGTCGACGCGCACACACCGGGCGTACGTTATTTCGCGCCGGGCATCCACCGGGAAAACATCGACGCACACGACGGCGACCGCATCTATCTGGCGCCGGGTGCGGTCGTTCTGGGGGCTCTCAACATCTGGCAGGTGCACGATGTGCGTGTGTTCGGTACAGGCACGATCGTGTATGACGGGCCGCAGTATCCGTATAACGACGAGGGCTGGATGCATAAGCCGAACTGGCACTGCATCGTGATGGATAATGCGACGAACATTGAGATTGATGGCATCACGTGCATCACACGCAGCCGCACCTGGCAGGTGCAGATGAAGGACTCCCGGCATATCGGCTTCTACAACGTCAAGGTCATCGGCGGCAATCCGAACGACGCGAACCAGGACGGGCTCGACTGGCTTGGCGGCGGCGACACAACGGTAAGGGACAGCTTCTTCCGGGCATCGGATGATGTGTTCGCGCTGCAAGGAAACTGGGAAGGTTACGATCCTGCGCTGCTGGCGAAACCAGGACACGATGTGACCAACATTACGATTGAAGACAGTGTGGTCTCCACCAGCATTTCGAACACGATTCGAGTCGCGTGGCCGGGGAAGACGTTCAACAGCGCGCACTTCCATATGCGCGATATGGATGTAATTCACACAGGCTTCGGCGGGTGTAAGGTGCCATTTGCGTTCTTCGAGCTGTGGGCAGATCCGGATGGACACGGATCGCATACGGACTACAGCTTCCAGCAGATTCGGCTGGAGAATTGGTACTCACTATTTCAGATCCTGCAGCCTGCTCCACAGGTACGAGATGTGCATTTCGCGGATGTTTGGGCGATGGACGGGCCGGCGATGCTGCCTCCGGCCGTGAAGGGTGATGTGCGGCAGGTCGCGTTACGAGACACGACGGTTGCGGGCGTGGCAGATGCCAGCGCTGTGGTCAGCGGTGGGGCGCAGGTGCCGGTGGTTGAGAGCGGCCCCGTGAGCGCCGGGTTCCGGTACACGGCCGGATCTTTGTGGCCGCGGACTCCGGTGCAGTTTACGGCGGAGGCCGGCGAGGCAGACGGCAGAAGTTTTGAGTGGATCTTCGGCGACGGGACAAGCGCGGCTGGGCATCAGATCACGCATACTTTTCCGGACAGCGAAGGGACACTTCTGGATGGCTCAGGGCGCTTTCGCGTGCTGCTGCATGTCCGTGAGCGCGGCGGGGAAGAGGCGTGGAGCAGCCAGGGCGTGGTGTTGGCCGAGCAGGCGAGCCGTCGCTCTGCGCGTTCGAGCGGTGGGCCGCCCGCCACGGACATGGCAAAGGGCACGCGCGTCTTTGAGGCGAACTTCGAGGTGCCGGCGGATGGCGGGTACACGGTGACGCTGCTGACAAGCACACAGGGCTCGATGACGGTCGACGACCGTGCTCCCGTTGTTACGCCTCTCGCGCGGAAGCAGGTATGCGGATCCGTGGGGGACGCGGTGCAGCCAGTGCGTGACAGTGCTGTCCTGCGCGAGGGAAGCCACTCGATTCGCATCGTTCGCAATGGAGCGGTCGAGAACGCGGTCACGCCGAGCGGCGAGGCTTCCGATCTGCCGATCGTGTTGTGGGAAGGACCGGGCGTGGAGCGGCGTTTACTTAAGCTGGTACGCTGACCGGAACCGCTTGCATGTTTGAATCATCACCGCTCCTGCTTCACAACAGAAGTGCTGCAGCTCCGAAAGCGACAGAGACGATATGGAATTGAGATCACTGGAAGTCTGGTTTGCCGTGGGGAGCCAGCACCTTTATGGGCCTGAGGCGTTGAAGCGGGTCGCCGAGAACGCGCAAAAGGTCGCGGAGTCCCTTGGCCATGAGGCAGCGATCCCGGTCCGCATCGTGTTCAAGCCCCTCGTGACCACCCCTGCTGAGATTGAGGGACTCTGCCGGGAGGCGAACAACTCCCCCAACTGCATCGGCCTTGTCTTCTGGATGCACACCTTCTCTCCGGGCAAGATGTGGATTGCCGGCCTCAGATCCTTGACCAAGCCGTTCCTGCATCTCCACACGCAGTTCCATCGCGAGCTGCCCTGGTCGACCATTGATATGGACTTTATGAATCTGAACCAGTCGGCCCACGGCGACCGCGAGTTCGGGTTCATCACAGCCCGACTTCGGCTTGCCCGAAAGGTGGTGGTCGGCTTCTGGCAGGACCCCGAGACCGTGGCCGAAATCGCCACATGGACGCGCGCAGCCGTTGGCTGGCACGAGTCTCAGCACCTCAAGGTCGCCCGCTTCGGAGACAACATGCGAGAGGTCGCCGTGACCGATGGCGACAAGGTGGCCGCTCAGGCGAAGCTCGGCTACTCCGTCAACGGATACGGCATTGGCGATCTCGTCGATCGCATGAACCAGGTCGGCGACGCAGAGGTCGACAGGCTGGTCGCGGAGTATCACGACGCTTACTCGATCGCGTCGGCGCACGATCGTCCGGACTCGCTCCGTGTAGCGGCAAAGATTGAGCTCGGCTTGCGCGGCTTTCTCGAAGAGGGCGGCTTCGGAGCGTTCACCGACACCTTTGAAGATCTGCACGGTCTGGGCCAGCTGCCCGGCATCGCGGTCCAGAGGCTCATGGCGGACGGATACGGCTTTGGCGGAGAGGGCGACTGGAAGACCGCCGCGCTCGTCCGGACGATGAAGGTGATGGCCCAGGGTCTGCCCGGCGGCACCTCCTTCATGGAGGACTACACCTACGACTTCAGCGGAACGCCGAAGATCCTTGGATCGCACATGCTTGAGATCTGCCCGTCGATCGCTGCGGGCAAGCCCTCGCTCGAAGTTCACCCCCTCGGCATCGGCGGCAAGGCGGATCCCGTGCGACTGGTCTTCACCGCTCCAAGCGGGCCGGCTATCGTTGCGTCGCTGGTGGATATGGGACACCGCTTCCGCATGATCGTCAACGAAATCGACGTGATCCAGCCCGAACAACCACTCCCTCGACTTCCTGTCGCCCGTGCCGTCTGGCTTCCGAAGCCCAGCCTCAAGGTCGCCGCCGCTGCGTGGATCTACGCTGGCGGAGCGCACCACACCGGCTTCAGCCAGGCGCTCACCACTCAGCATCTGGAGGACTTCTGTGAGATCGCCGGCGTTGAGCTCACACGCATTGACGCGGAGACGCGCATCCCCGAGTTCCGGCGGCAGCTCCGCTGGGAAGAGATGGCGATGTCGGCAGGCCGGCACGGGTAGCATGCATCTGGACCAAAACCGAAATTCTGAGATCGCGGCCGAGGCCTCTACGCCACCGGCAAGCTAAACGTAAACACCGAACCATGCTCGGGCTGGCTGGTCACCGTCAAACGTCCGTCATGGGATTCCACGATCGCTCGACTGATCGCCAGTCCCATCCCCGTTCCGCTGGTGCTTCCATTCTGCGTGCGGGAACGGTAGAGCCGGTCGAAGATCAGGCTCTGCTCGGCGGGATCGATCCCGATACCACGATCGGCCACACTGGTCAGCACGAAACCATTCTTCTGTTCCGCGGAGATAAAGATGGGCGACTCCGGCGCCGAGTACTTTGCCGCGTTCTCAAGCAGATTGCAAAGCACCTTTCCAACCATCTCAGCGTCGGCGGAGACTCTGGGAAGCGACGGCAGGCTCACCTTCACCTCATGCGTGCTGGTGACCCAGGCACAGCTCTGCTGTGCCTGCTCCACCAGATCGACCAGCGCGACAGGAGCGAAGTTCATGTGGACCTCCTGCGCCTCGATCTGTGCCAGCTCGACCGCCTGTCCCACCAGTCGGTTCAGCCGGTCGGCCTCTTCGTCGAGGATCGTCAGCAACTCGCGACGATCCTCGGGGCTGACATCTTCGGTGGAGAGCAGAGTGCTGGCGGCTCCTTTGATCGAGGTCAGCGGCGTGCGCAGCTCGTGCGTGATCGAATCGAGGATCAGCGAGCGCAAGCGTTCACTCTCCCTGCTCGCTTCATTGCGGGCCACCTCTTCAAGAGCCTGGGCTCGACCGAGGGCAATCGCGACAAGCCCGCCAATGGCCTGGAAGCTCTCGGACGAGAGCCGCAGCCCGGTCACGAGCAGGAGACCTCGGGGGCGCACTCCGGCCATGAGCGGAATGCGCACCTCTCCATCAGGCGTCGTCTCCGGCTCCGTTAAGCTGAGCGCAAGCTGCCGGAGCAGGGGCATCTCAAGGCCGGACATCTGCTGGGTCCCGGCTCCGTACAGCCGGTCGCCGTCGAGAAGATAGAGCAGCACGGAGTGCGCCCGGGAGACGCGGTGGATGGTGTCGGGAAGGGTGTTCACAAGCTCGGCGACGTTGTCGGTCTGCAACAGTTCGCGGCTCAAGGTGAACAGGACCTCGACCTCCCTCTGCCGCGTCCGCGCCTGTGCGGCCTCGTCGTGCGCCTTCCTCGACAGGCGGCTGCCGATCACGCTTGTGGCAAGAAACGCAAACAGCGCCAGCCAGTTCTGCGGGTCGGAGATGGTAAACGTTCCCACCGGAGGCAGGAAGAAGTAGTTGTAGCAGGCAGTCGCGACCAGCGAGACAGCGACCGCATACTGAAGGTCCCAACGCGCAGCAAGGAGCAGAATATACAGCAGCAGCGTGAGCGCGACCGTCGTTGGGTTCACGTGCAGCAAGCTTCGGTAGACGAGTACAATTCCCGCCAGAGCGCCGAATGCTACGACCCATCGGCTTACCGTGACCAGGCGTCGCGAATTCATGAGGAGCATTCTACGGCGTGGCCGAAGCACGGGAACAACTACGGAAGACTCCGGAAGAGTGGCTGCTCGCAAGCGATGCTGCAGACAAGGAGCGCGGTCGCTTCAAAGTCTTTCTGGGCTACGCCCCCGGCGTCGGCAAGACCTTCAGTATGTTGAGCGAAGGGATGCGCCGGCGGAGCCGCGGCGAAGATGTGGTTGTCGGTGTGGTGGAGACACACGGCCGAAGCGGAACGGCGGAGCTTGCCGGCAAACTCGAGCAGGTGAGGCGTCGCGAGCTGGAGTACAAAGGGACGATCTTCTCCGAGATGGATGTCGATGCGGTGTTGGCGCGCTCTCCACAGGTGGCCCTCATTGACGAACTGGCGCACACAAATATTGAAGGCAGCCGCTTCGCCAAGCGGTACGAAGACGTCCTTTTGCTGCTCGAAAACAGGATCGATGTCCTCAGCACCATAAACATCCAGCACATGGAGAGCCTCGCGCCTCGCGTGCAGGCTCTTACCGGAATCAGCGTCCGGGAGCAGGTGCCTGACTGGGTGCTCGATCGCGCCGACGAGATCGTCATCAGCGATCTGACGCCCGAGGCGTTGATCACGCGGATGCGCCGCGGTGACATCTACCCGCAGGATCGTGTGGAACGTTCGCTGGCACACTTCTTCCGGCGCGGCAATTTAATCGCTCTGCGGGAGATGGCGCTCCAGCGGGTCACGCGCGCTGTTGATCGAACTCTGGACGACTACGTAAAACGCAAACGGCTCGGATCGCACTGGGCCGTGGCGGAAAAGGTCGCCGTCTGCATCAGCGCAAATGCCCAGGCACGCGATCTGATCGCGCGAGGAGCTCGTCTCGCCGAGGCCCTGGACGCTGAGCTGTATGTGCTGCACGTCGCCCGCGATCGCGATGCCGATGCAGAACGCAAGCGTGTGCTCGACAGCAGCCTGCAGCTCGCCGGCAACCTTGGGGCGCAGATCGTCAACCTGACCGGCAAAGACACCGCTCGCGCCACAGCTTCCTATATTCGCGAGCACCGCATCACGCAGGCTATCGTCGGACGCTCCGCCACGCATGGTCTGAGCTCGTATCTCTACTACTACGCGCTTCAGAAGTTCATGGCCGAGGCTCCGCATGTCGATCTCCACATCGTGACCCAGGAGGGACGTTGAAACACATTCTGGTAGTGGACGATGAGCGGCAGATCACACGGATGCTGCGCACCTCGTTGCAGAGCAGCGGATACACCGTGAACACCGCCAGCGACGGCCTGGAAGCCTTTGAACGCTTCAAAGTCGAGCGGCCCGACCTGATCATCACCGACCTTGCCATGCCGGGGATGGACGGCCTGGAACTGACCGAGGCTGTGCGGCGCGTCGCCACGACGCCCATCATCGTGCTCAGCGTGCGCGACACGGATGCGATGAAGGTGAAGGCGCTCGACGAAGGCGCCGACGACTACCTCACCAAGCCCTTCAGCATGCCGGAGCTGCTGGCGCGCGTGCGGGCGCAGCTTCGTCGTGTACCTCCACCTGCGGAGGATGAAGCCCCGCTGATTGTCGGCGATTTCATGCTGGACCCGGCGGCGCACACCGCAAGCCTGCGCGGGCAGGAACTGCACCTCACACCGAAAGAGTTCGACCTCCTGGCCCTGCTGCTGCGCAACCCGCACCGCGTGATGACACACAAGGTGCTGCTGCGAAGTATCTGGGGACCGGTCGGCGACGATCAACCTGAGTACCTGCGCGTGCTGATCGGCCAGCTGCGAAAGAAACTCGATGGCGAAGGACAGCGCTACATCCAGAGCGAGCCCTGGGTCGGGTACCGTCTGCGTCCAGAGGGCGAATGATTAAGTAGCCGGCGCGTCCGAACTTACAACTTTCTTACGGCTTCCCTACGGACTTTCTACGACCACGAGCTGTGAAATAAGGCTCGAGGCAAAGCCATGTAAAGTCCCGGATTCCCCTCTCTTCAGTCCCGCTCTTCGCCTCTTCGCCTCTTCGCCTCTTCGCGCGTAGGGCATGGGCTGCCCAGTCAACATCGTGCTTGTGCGTGACCTTCCTTCCATCGCACTGCAGAGATCTGCGCATGTCGGCGTCAGTAGCGGCACCAGACAGGCAACCGATACTTGGAGCTCTCTATGCTCGACCTGATCGCCATCACCTCCCTTGCCGTTCTCTTCGGCCTCGGCGTCTTGTACACGCAAGCCTGCGAACGCCTAAAAGGAACACGTCCATGATCCTCAATGCCGTCCTTCTGTTGCTCTCGGCCCTGCTTATGGTTTATCTCGTCTACGCCCTTCTGCGACCGGAGAAGTTCTAGTCATGACTCTGAACGGTTGGCTGCAGATCGCCCTTTTCATCGCTTGCGTGCTGCTCCTTGCAAAGCCCATGGGCAGCTACTTGACGCGCGTCTTTGAGCGGCGAAGGACCTTTCTCGATCCGGTCCTCGTCCCCTGTGAACGGCTGCTCTATCGCATGACCGGGGTGCACGCCGAAGAGGAGATGCGATGGACCGAGTACGCGGTCGCCATGCTCCTCTTTAGCGCGGCCACGCTCGTCTTGACCTACCTTGTGGAGCGGCTGCAGGGCCACCTGCCATGGAACCCGCAGCACCTCCCCCGCGTCGAGTCCGCGCTCGCCCTCAACACCGCCATCTCCTTCACGACGAACACCAACTGGCAGTCCTACGTGCCCGAGTCGACCATGAGCTATCTCACCCAGATGCTCGGTCTCGCGACCCATAACTTCTGGTCAGCAGCTGTGGGCCTGGCGCTCGCGATCGCGTTTGTGCGCGGCATCGCCCGGCGCGAGATGCAGACGCTCGGCAATTTCTGGGTCGATCTGACGCGCGGCATACTTTGGGTGCTGCTCCCTATCTCCATCGTGTTCTCGCTGGCGCTGGTCTCGCAGGGGGTAGTGCAGAATCTCAAGCCCTACGATACGGTAAAGCTGCTTGAGCCGCAGCACGTCACGGGCGCCGATGGAAAGACCACGCTGGTCTCCACACAGACCATCGCGCAAGGTCCCGTCGCCTCCCAGGAGGCCATCAAGATGCTCGGCACCAACGGCGGAGGCTTCTTCAACGCCAACAGCGCCCACCCGTTTGAGAACCCGACGCCGCTGACGAACTTCCTGCAGATGCTCTCGATCTTTCTCATTCCCGCCGGCCTCTGCATCACCCTCGGCCAAATGGTGCGATCGCCAAAGCACGGTTGGGCGGTGCTGGCCGCGATGGTGGTCCTGTGGTTCGCGGGCACGCTGACGAGCTACTGGGCGGAGTCGCACGGCAATCCGCTCCTGCGTCACGTCGACGCACAAACCTCGCTCACGCAGGCCGGCGGCAACATGGAAGGAAAGGAGGTCCGCTTCGGCATCGCCTCCTCGGCACTCTTCGCCACCGTCACCACGGACGCGAGCTGCGGCGCCGTCAACGGCATGCACGACAGTTTCACGCCGCTCGGCGGCATGGTCCCGATGGTCAACATCCTGCTTGGAGAGGTCGTCTTCGGTGGCGTAGGTGCAGGGCTCTACGGCATGCTCGTCTTTGTCGTCATGGCCGTCTTTATCGCAGGCCTCATGGTCGGCCGCACGCCGGAGTATCTCGGCAAAAAGATCGAAGCCTTCGACGTCCAGATGGCGATGCTCTACCTGCTCATCTTTCCCCTGCTGATCCTCGGCTTCTCCGCAGTGACCGTCCTCATGCCTAACCTCGGCCTGTCCAGTCTCGCCAATCATGGCCCGCACGGGCTTAGCGAGATCCTCTACGCCTACACCTCGGCCACCGGCAACAACGGCTCCGCCTTCGCCGGCCTCAACGCAAACACGCACTGGTACAACTACTCGCTCGCCATTGCGATGTTCTTCGGCCGCTTCCTGATGATCGTGCCCATGTTGGCCATCGCCGGCAACCTGGCAGGGAAGAAGATCGTTCCAGCGTCGTCCGGCACCTTTCCGGTGACGACGCCGCTGTTCACGGTGCTTCTGACGGGCGTCATCCTCATCGTCGGAGCCCTGACCTTCTTTCCCGTGCTCTCGCTCGGTCCATTGCTGGAGCACCTGCTGATGCGTTCCGGTCAGCTCTTCTAAAACACGCGACTCTGGAGCAACCCCAATGCCCACGCAAGCGAAACGCCGCTCCCTGTTCGACCGACGGATTGTCCGCCGGGCCTCTACCGATGCACTGCGCAAGCTGAACCCGCGGACGATGATGCGCAACCCCGTGATGTTTGTCGTGGAACTCGGCAGCGTTCTCACCACCGTGCTTCTGTTCGTCAATCTCGCCACGCACCACGGGCACTTCCGCTTCGACCTCCAGATCACGCTTTGGCTCTGGTTCACCGTGCTCTTCGCCAACTTCGCGGAGGCCATGGCCGAGGGCCGCGGAAAGGCCCAGGCAGACGCGCTTCGGCAGGCGAAGTCCGAGACCACCGCGTATCGCCTCAACAAGTCCGGCCAGATCGAGGAGGCGCCAAGCTCCCAGCTGCGCGTCGACGATCTGGTCCGCGTCACCGCAGGGCAGATGATCCCCGGCGATGGCGAGGTGACCGAGGGCGTCGCCTCGGTCGACGAATCCGCCATCACCGGTGAGTCCGCGCCCGTCATCCGCGAAGCCGGCGGCGATCGCTCCGCCGTCACCGGAGGCACGCGCGTGCTCTCGGACGTCATCACCGTCCGCATCACCTCCAACCCCGGCGAAACCTTTCTCGACCGCATGATCGCCCTCGTCGAAGGCGCCGAACGCCAGAAGACACCGAACGAGATCGCCCTCAATATCTTGCTCGCCGGCCTCACCATCATCTTCCTCCTTGCCGTGGTCACGCTGCAGCCGTTCGCCATCTACTCCGGCGCGCCGCAGACCGTCTTCGTGCTCATCGCTCTTCTCGTCTGCCTCATCCCGACCACCATCGGCGGCCTCCTCTCCGCCATCGGCATCGCGGGCATGGACCGCCTCGTGCAGCACAACGTCCTCGCCACCTCCGGCCGCGCGGTCGAGGCCGCCGGCGACGTCAACACCCTTCTGCTCGACAAGACCGGCACCATCACCATCGGCAATCGCCAGGCCGCGGAGTTCATCCCCGCCCCCGGAGTCACCGCCAACCAGCTCGCAGACGCGTCGCAGCTCTCCTCGCTCTCCGACGAGACGCCCGAGGGCCGCTCCATCGTCGTCCTCGCCAAGGAAAAGTACAACCTGCGGGGTCGGGAACTGGGGCAGATCAACGCAGAGTTCGTCCCCTTCTCCGCCACTACCCGCATGAGCGGCATCGAGGTCGACGGCCGATCCATCCGCAAAGGCGCCGTCGACGCCATCACACGCTACCTCAACGAGCACAGCTCCTCGATCCCCGACGCTCTCCGCACCTCAGTCGAAGAGATCGCGCGCAAAGGCGGCACACCGCTCGTCGTCGCCGAGAACGGCCGTGCGCTCGGCGTCATCTACCTCAAAGACATCGTCAAAGGCGGCATGAAGGAGCGCTTCGACCAACTCCGCGCCATGGGCATACGCACCGTCATGATCACCGGAGACAACCCCCTCACCGCGGCAGCCATCGCCCGCGAGGCCGGCGTCGATGACTTCCTCGCAGAGGCCAAACCCAAGGACAAGATGGATCTGATCAAGCGCGAGCAGGCCGAAGGCAAGCTCGTCGCCATGACCGGCGACGGCACCAACGACGCTCCCGCTCTCGCCCAGGCCGACGTAGGCGTCGCCATGAACTCCGGCACGCAGGCCGCCAAGGAGGCCGGCAACATGGTCGATCTCGACTCCAACCCAACCAAGCTCATCGAGATCGTCGGCATCGGCAAGCAGCTCCTGATGACCCGCGGCGCCCTGACCACCTTCTCCATCTCCAACGATGTCGCCAAATACTTCGCCATCATCCCCGCCATGTTCGCCGGCGTCTTCCCCGTGCTCAACGCCCTCAACGTCATGCGCCTCCACAACGCCGAATCCGCCGTTCTGTCCGCCGTCATCTTCAACGCCCTCATCATCGTCGGCCTCATTCCGCTGGCGCTCCGCGGCGTCCGCTACAAGCCCATGTCCGCCGCCGCCCTGCTGCAGCGAAACCTCTTCGTCTACGGTCTCGGCGGTCTCGTTGCGCCGTTTGTCGGCATCAAGCTGCTCGACATGCTCATCGTCTCGCTGCATCTCGCCTAGCGGCCTGCGCCTCTTCCGGAGAATTCCATGAAAAAGCAACTCGTCACCGCCTGCCTCTACACCCTGATCACCGCCGTCATGCTTGGCATCGTCTACCCGCTCGTCATCACCGGCATCGCCCATCTCGCCATGCCCCGCCAGGCTAACGGCCAGCTCATCACCCGCAACGGAGATCTCGTCGGCTCCGCCATCATCGGCCAGCCCTTTACCGGGCCAGCCTACTTCCACAGCCGTCCCTCGGCGGCTGGAACGGGGTACGACGCGTCCGGCTCCTCCGGCTCCAACTACGGCCCCACCAACAAAGCGCTCATCGACCGTGTCGACGGCAGCGTCAAAGCCGAAGGCAACGGATCACCCGTCCCCATCGACCTCGTCACCGCATCCGGCTCCGGCCTCGATCCGGACATCACCCCCGCAGCCGCGCTCTTCCAGGTACACCGCGTCGCACAGCAGAGAAACCTCCCCGACGCCGCCGTCGAGCAGATCGTGCAAGGGCGCATCACGCCGCGTCAACTCGGCCTCCTCGGCGAACCGCGCGTCAACGTCCTCCGCCTCAACCTCGCGCTGGACGATCTAGCCCAGAGGAGGTAACCCGCCCTCATGCGCAAGCCGCACCTGCACTTACTCCCATTGTGCAGCGCATCACAAAGCCGAGCCAATCCCGGTGCATACGCTCGGCTGTGTGAGTGAATAGAAGCATGCCCACCGCTCCAAAGGCCTCCGATCACTTCGCCAACGGCCGCTTCTTCACCCCAGGTGCATCGCCTCAGCCCTTCCGCCAGTTCCTGAAATGGATTACGCATCGCAAGATGGGCCCCTGGCCGAAGTTCATCGAAACGCAACCGGGCCCCCGGCCAAGCGAGCGATTCTTCGCGGACGACCTCGTCGTCACCTTCGTCAATCACTCCACCTTTCTCCTCCAGACCGCCGGCTTGAATCTCCTCACCGATCCAGTCTGGTCCGATCGCGTCAGCCCCATTCCCTTTCTCGGCCCCCGGCGTCACCGCAATCCCGGTCTCCGCCTCCAAGACCTCCCGCCCATCGACGCGATCCTGATCAGCCACAACCACTACGATCACCTCGACCTCCCAACACTTCGACGCCTCTCCGCAAAGCATCGCCCGGCAGTCTTCTGCCCGCTGGGCCTGCGTCCTCTCCTCGTGCGCGCCGGCCTCACGGACATCCACGAGCTCGACTGGTGGCAGAAGACCTCCTGGCGAAACATCGACATACACTGCGTCCCAGCCCAACACTTTTCTGCCCGCACACCCTTCGACCGCGATCGCACCCTCTGGTGCGGCTGGATCTTCGGCTCACAAGGCGGACAGATTTACTTCGCCGGAGACACAGGCTTCGGCCCTCACTTTGCGCAGATCGCCTCCCGCTTTCCCCCGCCCCGGCTCGCCCTCCTGCCCATCGGCGCCTTTCAGCCCGAGTGGTTCATGGGACCGGTCCACATGTCACCCGAGCAGGCCATCGAAGCCCAGCGCATTCTCTCCGCCCGGACAGCCATCGCAACGCACTTCGGAACCTTTGCTCTCGCCGACGACGGCCTGACCGCTCCCACCGACCGACTCCAGGCCGCCCTCAGCACACAACACCCAAAGCCCGACTTCCTCGTCCTCACCGAAGGCGAAGCCCGTCCCCTGCCGCCCGCTCACCGGAGCACCGAAGATCCCCCGCAGCTGCCGCGAACCGCTAACCCCGACAGCCCTAAGCCTTTCAGCCATCCAGCACATCGGACTGCCCCACCCCTATGAACCTTTCACCCTCGCTAACTAATCAATTAGTGGGAACGTCTGAATACTTGCAGAACCCCGCAGGCACATGCCCCCAAAGCGCTCCATCACGTTGACCGAAGCCGAACTCAGACTCATGCGGCTGCTCTGGACGCGCGGTGAGTCCGCCGTCGCCGATCTCGTCCGCGAGCTCTCCGGCCTGACCCCGCTCGCCTACACCTCCGTTCTCACCACCATCCGCGTCCTCGAAAAAAAAGGCTATGTCGAGCATCGGCAGGAGGGCCGGGCCTTTCTCTACTGCGCCTGTGTCGCCGAGCACGAAGCTAGTCGATCCGAGGTGCGCCACATGCTCGGGCGCTTCTTCGGCAACTCCCGCGAGCAACTCCTCCTCTCCCTCCTCGGCGACGCCGAAGTTACACCCCAGGAGCTGCGCCGGATGAAGGCAGCCATCGCCGACGCTCCGGACGATCCCTCGGAACTCCCGGAGGTGGTCTAAGCCATGCAGCCTCTCGTCTCATCTTTCAACCTGGCCTCGGCCGCCGCTGCCAACGCTCTCCTCGCGTCCGTCTGGGAGGGCGCCATCCTCGCCCTGGCCGTCGCTCTCTCCTTCCGGCTCCTGCCCCGCGCCACCGCAAACCTTCGTTCGGTCGTCTGGACGGCCGTCCTCGTCATCGTCGCTGCCCTCCCCCTCAGACCCCTCCTGGACGGTCCGGCCCCACACAGCACCGTGGCCACAGCCAGCGGCCTCCACCATGTTGCCATCGACACCCGCTGGGCCGTGGCTCTGGTGTGCCTCTGGGCACTCCTCTCGGTCGCACGCCTCACCGCCCTCCTCCGCTCCGCAATACGCCTCCGCCAGATCGCCCGCGGCGCCACCGCCATCGCCGTTGACCCAAAGCTCCAAGCCTTGCTCCACGACGGGCAGCGCCACATCGAGCTCTGCCTCTCGGTCGATATTGATCGCCCGTGCGTCCTCGGCCTCCGCTCGCCTCGCATCCTCCTTCCGCCCGCGCTCTTCGAGACGCTCAGCGCTCCCGAACTCACCCACGTCGTCCTCCACGAGATGCAGCACCTCAGTCGTCGCGACCTCTGGCTCAACCCCTTCCAGAAGCTCAGCCTCGCCCTCTTCCCGCTCAACCCCGTCCTCCTCTGGATCGAGCGCCGCATATGCCTCGAGCGCGAGCTCGCCTGCGACGACGGCGTCCTCCGCGTCACGCACGCTCGCAAGACCTACGCCACATGCCTCACCAACCTCGCCGAGCACGCCATGGTACGCCGCAGCCTCTCGCTGGCACTCGGCGCCTGGGAGAAACATTCCGAGCTCGCACGCCGCGTCGAGCGCATCCTCCGTCTTCCCGAACTTCCCGATGCTCGTCCCGAGCTCGTCATGGGACGCGCCCGTACCGCGCTCGTCACAGGGACACTCCTGGTCGGGATCACAGGAGGCGCGACCGTGCTGGCGCGCAGCCCACAGCTCATCACGTTTGCGTCTCCCTCGCCGGCAGCAGTGTCACGCGAGCTAGCCGCCACGGAGGCACGCCTGGACCTCTCCTCGCCCTCTCCCTCACGGCAGGCCGTCCGCAATACCCACCCGCACTTAGTCGAAACGGCGATAAAGCTTGATCCGCCGGCACGACTCGCCCGCATCCCGGCCACAACACCTCGCGCCTCCAGCCTCCTCGTCAAAGCCCGCGTCCGACACACCCCCCAGCGGCCCGCAACGCAGCTCACCGATTTTCATGCAAACCGACCTGCGCCCCGCGTGATCTTCACCGCCATTCACACTTCCGAGTTCTCCTACGCGGCCGTTCCATGGCTCAACGGCTGGCTCATCGTCCAACTTTAACTCGCTCCAACTACCAGAAAGGTACTTCCATGTCTACTGTAACTAATCAATTAGTTCGTAAGGGCCTCAGGAGAGCAGCAGCCCCCGCCGGCATCGCCGCCTCGCTCGCCCTCGGCGCCGTGCTCATCGCCAACCACAGCGGTGTCCACGCCGCCGCCCTCAGCGCCTCACCCCTCGACGACAACAGCGTCTCCGCCCTCACCTCGCTCGACCAGGCTATGGAGGCGGTCGCCTCCCGCGTCACCCCAGCCGTCGTCAACGTTGCCGTCACCTCCCGCGGCTCCTCCGAGCACGAGACCGCCGACGGCCAGACGCAGGAACTCCCGCCCGGCCTCCAGCAGTTCTTCGGACAAATGGGACCCCGTGGCGGACAGCGCCAGCAGCAGCCGCAGCAACTCGAGCACGGCATCGGCAGCGGCATCATCATCTCGCCAGATGGCTACATCGTCACCAACAACCACGTCGTCGACGGAGCCGTTCAGGTCAAAGTCACCCTCCACGACCGGCGCATCCTGAACGCCCGCGTCGTCGGCACCGACAAGCTCACCGACCTCGCCGTACTCAAGGTCGACGCCCACGATCTGCCCGCCATCTCCTGGGGAGATTCCACCCAGCTCCACCCCGGACAGACGGTCCTCGCGTTTGGCAGCCCCTTCGGCTATCTCCAGTTCTCGGTCACCCGCGGCATCGTCAGCGCCGTCGATCGCCCTAACCCCTACACCGACGACGCCCGCAAGCCCGGAGCCTTCATCCAGACCGACGCCGCCATCAACCCCGGCAACTCCGGCGGCCCGCTCGTCAACGCACACGGCGAACTCATCGGCATCAACACCTCCATCATCACCAGCAGCGGCTCCTTTGCCGGTGCCGGCTTCGCCATCCCCGCCCAGATCGCCCGCGCCACCACCGAGCAGCTCATCAAGCACGGCAAGGTGGACCACGGCTACCTCGGCATCAGCATGAACGATGTCACCCCCGACAACGCCGGCTTCTTCAACCTGAAAGACGCCTCCGGAGCCATCGTCGCGCAGGTCTCGCCAGACTCACCCGCCAGCCGCGCTGGTGTCCACCAGGGCGACGTCATCACTGAGCTCAACGGCAAGAACATGCTCAACGGCAGCGCCCTCCAGGTCGCCGTCAGCCAGGTCTCGCCCGGCACGGGCATCGCCCTCGGCATCCTCCGCGACGGCAAACCCATGACCCTCAACCTCCAGGTCGGCAGCTATCACCCTAACTCCGAAGTTGCCAGCAACGACGGCGACGGCAACCATCCGCAGAGCGGCAAACTCGGCCTCGCCGTCGCTGACGTCACCTCCGACGTTCGGCAGCAGCTCAACCTCCCCGATCAGGTCAACGGCGTCGTCATCCAGAACGTCCGTCCCGCCAGCCCCGCCGATGAAGCCGGCCTCCAGCCCGGCGACGTCATCCTCGAGGTCGACCGGCACGCAACCAAATCCGCCAACCAGTTCGTCACCGAGGTCCACGGCATCCCCTCCGGCAAAGACCTCCTCCTGCTCGTCTGGTCCAGAGGCAACGCCAGCTACCGCACCGTGCACCCCGACCAAAACAACCAGAACGGCTAACCACCCAACCCAGCAAGTGAAGGCCGCCGACGCAAGCCGGCGACCTCCACTTCCTGCCCGCTCCGGACCCTTGTCATTCTGACCGTGAGCGAGCAAAGCGAGTCGAAGGGGGAAGAATCCCGGTATTTGCTCCCGCCCCAGCCCTAGGCCAGCCCTTCAGCCCTTATCCCACACAACGCCCCCCACCCGCTCCAACTTCCCCAAAAGAAACACATACGCCAGGATCCCGACCACGAGGTAAAGTCCCGCCACCTCGAATGCCAGCGTAAACGCATGCGTCCGCGCCACCGTATACCCCGTAATAATCGGCGCACAGATCGCAGACACCTGCCCCCAGAAATTCGCGATCCCACCCACCCTCCCCACGCTCTCCCCCCGCACAATCAGCCCTGGAACCGACCACAGCACAGGAGACGCCGTCGCCAGCCCACCCAGCGAAAGGCTGATCCAGAAGATCGCCGCACCCATCCCGCTCCCTGCACCCGCGCCCAGCAGCCCCAGACCGCACACCGTTCCGCCCACCAGCACCCACCGCCGCACATGGTCCGCATCTCTCCCGCGGCGAATCAGCCCATCCACCAGCAAGCCGCCAATCAGCACATCCACCGTCGTCGCAAAGATCCACGGAATCGCCGTATACAGCGCCGAGTGGATCAGATCGACGTGAGGCATGGAAGAAAAAAAGCTCGGCAGCCACGCCAGCAGCAGGTAGAAGCTGTAGTTGTAAGCCCCCATCCCCAGCGCCATCCCCACCACCTTCTTCGTTCGCAAAAGCTCCCACAGCGATGCCCCCCTCGACGCTATCTCGGCAGCTCTGCCTCGCCCGATGTACTCCCGCTCTTCCGCGCTCAGTCCAGCATCTTCACCGGGATCGCGATACACCAGGTAGAACCCCGCAAAGTAAAGCAGGCTCAGCACGCCCGTAGTAGCAAAGCTCAACCGCCAGCCGAAGTGCACCATCAACACACCGAGCAGCGGCACACCGATCGCCGGCGCAAACTTCGCCGCCGCGTCGAAGATCGCCGTCGGCAGACCACGCTCCCTCTCCGGGAACCACGAGGCGATCGCCTTCGCATTCGAGGGAAACGTCGGTGCTTCACCGACGCCAAGCAGCAGCCGAGCTCCAAAGAACCCCCGCACCCCCTGCGTCAGCGCCGCCGCAAACGAAGCCACACTCCAGATCAAGATGCTCACCCGCCCAACCCGCCGCACCCCCAGCCGATCGATCCACACACCCACCGGCAGCTGCAGCAGAGCATACGTCCAGTTGTACGCGCTCGACAGATATCCAAACGTGATCACCGAAATCCCGAAGTCCGCATGCAGCGCGCTCTGCGAGACCGACAGGTTCACCCGGTCGACATAGTTCACCATCACGCCCAGCCCCAGCAGCCAGGCGATTCTCCACCGCCTCCCCGGCACTCGCAAACCTCCGCTCGTCATCGTCCGCGCAACCACCTGAAGCCGCATCATACCCGCTCGCGCAACGACACGTCCTTCCGACACAAGTGCGCCTCCCCACGCCACCACACGCCATCCAGCCTCGAGAAGTTGTACCCTGTGGTCGCGAGGTTTTGCGTCACGTATGAAGGCCCTCCTCCTCTCCGAATACAAACACCTCGAGATCGCCGACGTCCCGAAGCCCTCGCCCGGCCCCGGAGAGGTTCTCGTCGAGGTCGGCGCCTGCGGCATCTGCGGCAGCGACGTCCACGGCTACGACGGCTCCTCCGGCCGCCGCATCCCGCCCATCGTCATGGGACACGAGGCCGCCGGCACCATCGCCGCCATCGGTCCGGACGTCTCCGGCTTCCGGCCCGGCGACCGCGTCACCTTCGACTCCACCGTCTACTGCGGCGTCTGCGACTTCTGCCAAAAAGGCGAGGTCAACCTCTGCGACAACCGCCAGGTCGTCGGCGTCTCCTGCGGCGAATACCGTCGCGCCGGAGCCTTCGCGGAATATGTAACCGTCCCGGAACGTATCCTCTACCACCTCCCGCCAGACCTCTCCTTTCCCGAAGCCGCCATGCTCGAGGCCGTCTCCGTCGCGCTCCATGCCGTCTCCCTCGCTCCGCCTCCAAACGGCGGTACGGCTCTCGTCATCGGCGCCGGCATGATCGGCTTGCTCGTCCTCCAGGCCGCCCGCGCCGCTGGCTTCTCCCGCGTCCTCCTCGCCGACCTCGACGACACCCGCCTCCGCCTCGGCGCCGACCTCGGTGCCGACACCACCATCAACACCGCGCAATTCGACCTCCCCGCCGAAATCGCTCGCCTCACCAACACCACCGGCGTCGACTGCGCCTTTGAAGCCGTCGGCCGCACCGAAACCGTCAATGCCGCCATCGACTCCGTCCGCAAAGGCGGCTCCGTCATCCTCGTCGGCAACATTGCCCCTACCGTCTCCATTCCTCTGCAAAAAGTCGTCACCCGCCAGATCCGCCTCCAGGGCTCCTGCGCCTCCGCCGGCGAGTACACTGAGGCCATGGCGCTCATCGCCAGCGGAGCCATCCGCGTCAAGCCGCTTATCACCGCCACCGCCCCGCTCTCGGAAGGCCCGCAGTGGTTTGAGCGCCTCTACACCCGCGAGCCCAACCTCATGAAGATCGTCCTCGACCCGCGACAGATCGCCAACGCAGGTGCAGCCCAGTGAGTGAGAACTTCTTCGACCTCACCGGGGAGGTCGCTCTCGTCACCGGCGCCAGCCGCGGCCTCGGCCAGCACTTCGCCCGAGCCCTCGCCCGCGCCGGCGCCGACCTCATCCTCACCAGCCGCTGTCGCTCCGACCTCCAAACCTTTGCCGCCGAGATCGCCGCCATGGGCCGCAGCGTCACCTGCCTCGACCTCGACGTCCGCGATCGCGACAGCATCGAGCGATTCGGCGCCGCCGCCGAGAGCGCCGTCAGACAGATCCACATCCTCGTCAACAACGCCGGCTGCAACGTCCGCAAGCCCGCCCTCGATGTCTCCTGGGACGACTGGAACCTCATCCTCGACACCAACCTTCGCGGCACCTTCTTCGTCGCGCAACGCCTCGCCCGCCGCATGGTCGACCAAGGCTACGGCCGCATCATCAACATCGGCTCCGTCACCAGCGTCTTCGGTTACGCCGGCCTCGCCCCCTACGGCGCCAGCCGTGGCGGCGTCCGCCAGCTCACCATGAGCCTCGCCGACGACTGGGGCCGGCACGGCATCACCGTCAACTGCCTCGCCCCCGGCTGGTTCCGCACCGACCAAAACAAAGTTCTCTACGAGAGCCAGGACTGGGTCGACTACCTCATCGAGCGCATCCCCGTAAAACGTCCCGGAGCCCCCCACGACCTCGACGGCGCCATCGTCTTCCTCGCCTCCGAGGCAAGCCGCTACATCACCGGCCAAACGCTTCTCGTCGACGGCGGCATCTCCGTCGGTTCCACCCGCGCCACCCTGAACTCACCCGCTGCTTCCAGCAAAGGCCAGCCATCATGACCCGCATCCTTCGCACCCTGTCCCTTCTCGCCGTCCTCCCTCTCCTCATCGCCAGCGCGCGCTCTGTCGCGGCTACACCAAGCAGCAGCCTCCGAGCCTTTTTTATCGACGTCGAAGGCGGTCAAGCAACGCTCTTCATCACACCCACCGGCCAGTCGCTCCTCATCGACACCGGCTGGCCAGGAAACAACGGCCGCGACGCCGACCGCATCGTCGCTGCCGCCAAGTCCGCCGGCCTTTCCCGCATCGACTACGTCCTCATCACGCACTTCCACGACGACCACGTCGGCGGCGTCCCGCAACTCGTCAGCCGCATCCCCGTCGGCACCTTTATCGACCACGGCCAAAACCGTGAACTCGATCACGGCGTCACCGAGCACGGCTTCTCCGAGTACCAAAAGGTCCTCGCCACCGGCAACTACAAGCACATCACCGCCCAACCCGGCGATACCCTGCCCATCACCGGCATAAAGGCGACCGTCATCAGCGCCGACGGCAACGTCCTCCCACAGCCACTACCCGGTGCCGGTCAGACCAACGCCATCTGTAACCAAACCAGTCCGTCGGCCGCCGATGAAACGGAAAACTCCCGTTCCCTGGGCATCCTCATGGAGTTCGGCAGCCTCAAAATCCTCGACCTCGGCGACCTCACCAAGGATAAGGAGCGCCAGCTCGTCTGCCCCGTCAACCGGATCGGCCACGTCGACATCCTCGTCGTCTCACACCACGGCTGGTACCAGAGCTCCAGCCCCGAGTTCGTCGACGCGCTCCGCGCCCGCGTAGCTATCATGGACAATGGCGCCACCAAAGGCGGATCCACCCCAACCCTCAAAACCCTCCGCCGCGCCCCCGGTCTCGAAACCCTCTGGCAGGTGCACTTCTCTGAAGAAGGCGGCCAGGCCTTCAACACCAACGACCAGTTCATCGCCAATCTCACTAAGCCCGATGCGGGCAATGACATCGAACTCACCGCCAACAAGGACGGCAGCTTCGACGTAGAAAACTCACGCAACAAGTTCCTTCAGCACTACACTTCCGCACAGCAGCCGGCCGTCACCGCCTCGGCCGCTCGCTAGAACTCCTCGTCATCGCCGATCGGCATACCCGGGGGCGCTTCCACCGGCTTCGCCACGACGAGCTTTGCTCGGTCGCCTTCGAACTCTTCAATGCGCGCCAGATTCGCCGCACAGTGCGCCCGTCGACCAACATCACAGCCGCTCAAACTGCCCTTGAGCGCAACCAGCCGTTCGCGAGCCACAGCAGCCGCCTCCGGAGCATCGCCCGTGTTCGCCGCCAGCCCAAGCAGCGCCTCCACCGTCCGAGTCTGCACCGCCTCCTGCACCACACCCGCAAGCCCCGTCGCCGCCGGTGCACCCCACGTCGCCACTAACAAGTGATCGATCACCTCACCAAGCCCGGGGTTCGCCACGTCCCGCGCATGATACTGCACCAACCGGCTCGCCCTTTCCGGATGGAGCAGCAGCGCCAGCGTCAGGTCCGCGGCAGACTCCGCCGCCGCCACCGGATCAAACGTCAGCCCCGTCTCCGCAGCAAAGCTCTCCCGCGTTCTCAGCAGGCCCGGCGGCCTCGGCGGCATCTGCCGCAGCAGCTCCTCCGGCATCGTCAGCACCTCCGGAGAAAGTGTCTTCAGCACCGCCGCCAGCGCCTTCTTCTGCTCCTCCGCCGCAACGATCTTCGGTCCCATCTGCCCATCCCCGCGCAGCGTATACCGGTAGTCCAGCCCGCCAATCTCCTTCGCCGCCGCCTCCGTCTGGTACCGGTGCAGCAGATACAGCGGCACCAGCGTGTCCTCCATCTGCGCCGTCGGCGTTCCCGGACGAATCGCCCCTTCTCCAAAACGCTTCAGTGCCGCCGCCCTCATCTCCAGCACACGATTCAGCTCGTCCGCCGAATCCGTCCCGTTGTCCCACAGATGCGCATGTGGATGCGCACTCCCCATCGGCCGCGCATCCTCATCCGTGATGTACGGCAGGCCCTTCTTCTCCGCCTCGGAAAGAATCCGGCCCAGCCCCGCCCGATCCTCCACCGGCCTCCGCTCCGCATCGAACTCGCGATACCCGTAGTCGATCGCAACCTTGTCCCAATCGCCGATATTCACCGCATAGGCATGCGACACATCCGGCACGCCATCCTTGCCCAGCGTGATCCACGGATGCGGATAGTCCATCACCGAAACCGACTGCTCCGGCGTATGCGCGAACGAGCTCGCCGCAAAGTTGTGCGCCAGCCCCAGCGTGTGCCCCGTCTCATGCGCCGACAGCTGCCGTATCCGCGCCAGCACCATCTGCAGCATCGGATCGCGCTTCGGGTCGGCCTTCGGCGGCCACGCCTCACCCGCCCCATACGGCGCCAGCAGAGCCTCCGCAATCAGATAATCCTGCCGCCCCCGCAGCGATCCCAGCGTCACATTGCCCTTCAGGATCTCGCCCGTCCGCGGATCCGCCACCGCCGCCCCATAGCTCCACCCACGCGTATACCGGTGCACCCACTGGATGATGTTGTACCGAACGTCCATCGGGTCCGCGTCCGCCGGCAGCACATCCACCCGAAACGCATCGCGCCACCCCGCTGCCGTAAACGCCTGGTTCCACCACCGCGCGCCCTCCACCAGCGCCGTCCGTATCGGCTCCGGCGCACCCCGGTCCACGTAGTACCGGATCGGCTCCACCGGCTCGCAATCCCTCTTGCAGGCCGGATCTTTCTTCACCAACCGATGCCGCAAAATAAACTGCTGATCCAGCGGCTCCCCCAGCGGAGCCGCATAATCCCGATAGCTCGTCGGAAAATAGCCCGCCCTCGGATCAAACCTCCGCGGCGTAAACCCAGGCTCCGGCAGCGCCACAAAACTCTGGTGTTCCCGTACCGTCAACGCCCGCGGATCCGGCGTCACATCGCGCACAAACTCCCCCCGCGCGGGCCCCTCCGTCGTAAACGTCAGCACCGCCTCCACCTCGGTGTTCTTCGGAAACGCCTTCGTCCCATCCATCGCAATCGCCGACCGCGTCGCGTCCACCTTGTACACACCCTGCTGCGTCCGCGCCAGCGCCTCCGACACCCCATGCACATCACGCACAAACAAATCCGTAGCGTCGATCAACACCGTCCCACCCTGCGGTCCACCCGTCTCCGCCTCCACCTTGAACCCCCAAAGCACCGACTCCGGAAATGACTGCCGCACCGCCATCTGCTCCGCCGGTTCACTCGCCGACGTCCGAAACTCCTCGTTCGGCTCCACCAGCAGCACCTTCGGCCCAAACCGCTCAAACCGCACAACCAGTCCCCGAGCCGTCTGCCCGCGATCCAGCCCCAGATCATTCGACCCCGTCCCATACGGCAGTGAATTCGTATACAAAATCTCCGCACTCCGCTCATCCGCCCCGAGCGTCACCTCGAGATAAAGCTTGCCCGCCTTCGCATCCCAGTCCAGCGGCAGCAGCCCGTCCATGTGCCGCATCCCCGCGACCTTCGTCGCAAGCGAAGGCGCCTCCGCGCTAGGCGTCTTCGGTGCCCCCGATCCATTCTGTCCAGCAGCGGACGCACCAGCCGACAGACCGGCCAAGAGCAGCAGGGAACTGACACGTTGGGAATTGGGCATGAGTTCTTGTAGCACAGCACAACCCTCACTCAGCATCGAGACAAAGGCCAGCCCCAGCACCCAGCAGTTAGAATCCGAAGGGCATCGCACGCCGGCCTGACAACAGTCCTCGGCCGGGGCAAAGCTTCGGAGACCGCATGCAACAAGCACCACCGCCCACCACCAGCTCCCCCGGCGCAGCCTTCCGTCAGGCGGTCGCCGAGGAGCACCCCCTCCAGGTCATCGGCGCCATCAACGCCTATACCGCGCGCATGGCCGAGGCCACCGGCTTCCGTGCCCTCTACATCTCCGGCGGAGGCGTCGCCGCCAACTCCCTCGGCATGCCCGACCTCGGCATCTCCACCATGGAAGACGTCCTCATCGACCTCCGCCGCCTCACCGACGTCACCACCCTCCCCGTCCTCGTCGACATCGACACCGGCTGGGGCGGCGCCTTCAACATCGCCCGCACCATCCGCTCCATGCAGAAGGCCGGAGCCGCCGCCGTCCACATGGAAGACCAGGTCGGCACCAAGCGCTGCGGCCATCGTCCCGGCAAAGAGGTCGTCACCACCGCCGAGATGGTCGACCGCATCCACGCCGCCGTCGACGCCCGCACCGACCCCGACTTCGTCCTCATGGCCCGCACCGACGCCCTCGCCAACGAGCCCCTTGAAGCCGTCCTCGATCGCGTCTCCGCCTATGTCGAAGCAGGTGCCGACATGGTCTTCGCCGAAGCCGTCACCGACCTCCCCGACTACCGCAAATTCCGCGACCGCGCCGGCGTCCCCATCCTCGCCAACATCACCGAGTTCGGCCGAACCCCGCTCTACACCCGCGATCAACTCGCCGAAGCCGGCGTCGACATCGTCCTCTACTGCTGCGGTGCCTACCGCGCCATGAACGCCGCCGCCCTCGCCGTTTACCGCGCCATCCGCACCGAAGGCACACAGGCCAACGTCGTCCCCCTCATGCAAACCCGCGCCGATCTCTACGACTTCCTCGGCTACCACGCCTACGAGCAAAAACTCGACGACCTCTTCGCCGCACAAAAATCCGCATCGAACACAAAGCCGGAGCAGCCATGACCGAATCTGTAACCATCGAAAGCACAAACACAGCCCCCGCCTTCAAACCCAAAAAATCCGTAGCCCTCTCCGGAACCCCCGCCGGCAACACCGCCCTCTGCACCGTCGGCCGCACCGGCAACGATCTCCACTACCGTGGCTACGACATCACCGACCTCGCCCAGCACTGCGAGTTCGAAGAGGTCGCCTACCTCCTGCTCTACGGCAAGCTCCCCAATGCCACCGAACTCGCTACATATAAGCAGAAGCTCGTCCGCCTCCGCGGTCTCCCCGCCGTCGTCCGCAATGTTCTCGAGCAGCTCCCCGCCGCCACCCACCCCATGGACGTCCTCCGCACCGGCGTCTCCGCCCTCGGCTGCGCTCTCCCCGAAAAAGACGACCACAGCTCCGCCTCCGCGCTCCACTGCGCCGATACCCTCCTCGCCACCTCCGGCCCCATGCTCCTCTACTGGCACCACTTCAGCCGCAACGGCCGCCGCATCGACGTCGAAACTGAAGACGACACCATCGCCGCCCACTTCCTCCACCTCCTCCACGGCGCCTCGCCCTCCCCCGAGCACGTCCGCGCCATGCAGATCTCCCTCGTCCTCTACGCCGAGCACGAGTTTAACGCCTCCACCTTCACCGCGCGCGTCATCGCCGGCACCGGCTCCGACATCTTCTCCTGCATTACCGGCGCCATCGGCGCCCTCCGCGGCCCCAAACACGGCGGAGCCAACGAGGTCGCCTTAGAGATCCAGCAGCGTTACAATTCGCCCGACGTCGCCGAACGCGACATCCGCTCTCGCTTAGACAAAAAGGAAGTCGTCATCGGCTTCGGCCACCCCGTCTACACCGTCTCCGACCCACGCAACGTCATCATCAAGCAGGTCGCCCACGACCTCGCCCAGTCCGCCAACGACCTCGGGATGTACAACGTCGCCGAGCGCCTCGAGACCGTCCTCTGGGACGCCAAGAAAATGTTCCCCAACCTCGACTGGTTCTCCGCCGTCTCCTATCACCTCATGGGCATCCCCACCCCCATGTTCACCCCGCTCTTCGTCCTAGCCCGCAACGCCGGCTGGTGCGCCCACATCCTCGAGCAGCGCGCCGACGGAAAAATCATCCGTCCCGCCGCCATCTACACCGGCCCCGAAGACCTCCCCTTCCTCCCTCTAAACCAACGCCCCTGACCCTTGTTCCTGCGGGCTGAAGGCCCGCTTTATACCAGCCTGGGGCAACGCCCCAGGATCAGTTCCAAGTCGATTTGCGGGCTGTAGGCCCGCTTTATAAGCGTTGTAAAAACTCCTATGAATACGAAACTCAAATTGCATAAATCATCTCCCTGGATCGTTTGTACTTTCCTCTTCACCCTGAGTTGTTTACCGATCTCCGGCTGTGAAAGTGCCACAAAGACGATCTGGTCTGCGCAGAGTAAGTCGCCGGATGGAGGTTGGCTGGCACTCGCCCATACAGAAAACACCGCCGGTCCAGGTGTCAACGCACAGTACACAATCGTCGAAATGAGACAGAACTTTAAGACCTCGAAGCCGGTCCAGATTCTTGTCTTCGATGAAGATCACGCCAAGGTGAAGATCCTGTCAATGACTTGGGTAAGTCCTTCGCATCTCAACGTGAGTTACAGTGGCGACGCGACGTTGCTGTTTCAGGCGATAAAAGCCTTCGGGAATGACATTACGACACAACAGATGCCCAACTGAGCACCGTTCCCCAATTGGCGTAAACACCGACCAGAAAACGTAGAATTAAGAAAGACGAAAAACACCCACGAGCCACACCAACTTTATCGCTAAACCCACAACCCAAATCTTTGTAAAGCTTGCAAGCACCACCTCAGAAAAATGGGACTTTTCAGGTCACACATCGGGTGAGTCCAGAACTAACCCAAACCAATCGAATACTTTGCATTGAATCACCCGGTAGGGGGAGCACCCGCAAAATATGTCGAGCCACACCACGACCGAACGTCCACAACCCGACCAGGTCCTTCAGGACATAGCCGACTACGTTCTCAGCTTCGACATCACCAGTCCGCTCGCCTTCGAAACCGCCCGCAACTGCCTCATCGACACCCTTGGCTGCGGCCTCGAAGCCCTCGAATACCCCGCCTGCACCAAACTCCTCGGCCCCATCGTCCCCGGCGCCACCGTTCCCAACGGAGCCAAGGTCCCCGGTACCGCATACCAACTCGACCCCGTCCAGGCCGCCTTCAACATCGGCGCCATGATCCGCTGGCTCGACTTCAACGACACCTGGCTCGCGGCCGAGTGGGGTCACCCCTCCGACAACCTCGGCGGCATCCTCGCCACCGCCGACTGGCTCTCCCGCAACGCCATCGCCGTCGGCCGCCAACCGCTCACCATGCGCGACGTCCTCACCGCCATGATCAAGGCCCACGAGATCCAGGGCTGCCTCGCCCTCGAAAACTCCTTCAACCGCGTCGGCCTCGACCACGTCGTCCTCGTCAAAGTCGCCTCCACCGCCGTCGTCGCCCACATGCTCGGCCTCTCCCGCGCGCAGATCATCGACGCCCTCTCGCTCGCCTGGGTCGACGGCCAAAGCCTCCGCATCTACCGCCACACGCCCAACACCGGCTCCCGCAAAAGCTGGGCCGCCGGAGACGCCACCAGCCGCGCCGTCCGCCTCGCCCTCATGGTCCAGGCCGGCGAGATGGGCTACCCTTCCGTGCTCACATCTCCCATCTGGGGCTTCTACGACGTCTCCTTCCGCGGAAAGCCCTTCACCTTCCAGCGTCCCTACGGCTCCTACGTCATGGAAAACGTCCTCTTCAAAATCAGCTACCCCGCCGAGTTCCACGCCCAAACCGCCGTGGAAGCCGCCATGACCCTCCGCACGCAAATGCTTAGGGCAGGAAAGTCCACCGACGACATTGCCTCCATCGCCCTCCGCACGCACGAGGCCTGCCTCCGCATCATCGACAAATCCGGCCCGCTCTCGAACCCCGCCGACCGCGATCACTGCGTGCAATACATGGTCGCCGTCCCCCTCCTCTTCGGCCGCCTCCTCGCCTCCGACTACGAAGACGCCGTCGCCGCCCACCCTGATATCGGCCCGCGCATTGACCAGCTCCGCGCCAGGATGACCTGCGTTGAAGATCCCCACTTCACCGCCGATTACCTCGACCCCGAAAAACGCTCCATCGCCAGCACCCTCACCCTCGCCTTCACCGACGGCGCCACCCTCACCGAAACCGTCGAGTACCCCATCGGCCACCGCCGTCGCCGCGCCGCAGGCATCCCGCTCCTCGAACAAAAGTTCCGCACCAACCTCGCCCGCCGCTTCCCCCAAACGCAGCAGGATGCCATCCTGAAACTCTCCCTCGCCCCCGACGCCCTTCACACCACCCCCGTCAACGAGTACGTCGACCTCTACACCGTCGAGTCCTGACGCCGCGTCTGGTGCTCAGGCACATCCAAAGCAGCCCCAACCTTCTGCTGCAGGGCCGCGATCTCCATCTGTAACTGATTCAGGTCAAAACCTGTCGGCGACCTACGCCCATCTCCATACCAATCGTGGCTCAGCAAGGCGTACGCCTCATCGTTGTACGCCCGGTAAAACTCCCACGTCATCGACCTCCGCGCCCCACAACTCACCACGTACAGATGCTCCGTGTCATACCCGATCGCCGCGACGCAGTGCCCGTTCGCCGCATCCGGAGCGTTCTCGCCCACCGCGCCTCCCTCCGGCACATCCCACACCGCGTCCGTGCACGCCTCCTTCACCGCAAAATCCGGAAAGCTCAAACCGATGTACGCCGCGCCGAACAGATAGATCGTCGATCGGAGGTCGTTCTCCCTGTGCGGGTCGAGCGCCACATACGCCCTCAGCTTTCTCTCCGCAATGCCCGACCTCCGCCAGAACCGCAGAACATCCAGCATCTCCGCACCGTCCGCCGCTCCTCCGCTCACCTCCACAAACGTCGCCAGCACCTGGTCCTCGGAGATCAGCACCGGTGCATCGTGCGCCGCCGTCCAGTTGTGGATCATGTGCGCCGCCGCCGCGCACGTGCAGCACGGAGCCTTGTCGTTGCCCAGCGTCGGCCAGACCGTCACCTCGGCCGCCGTGAACTGAGGCGGCGGCGCCGGCAGCGGCGAAAGCTGCGCCATCCGGATCGTTCGCGGATCGTGCCTCGACGGCACCCGACCTGTCAGAATCACCCGGATCTCCGCGGCTGTTGCAGTCGCATCCGCTGTACCAGGCGCCCGAACCGCTCGTCCCCATGCAGCGGCCGCAGGCTCGGCATAATCGTCAGATAGCCCAGCAGGATGTCGCGATTGTCCGCCGCGCACTCCAGCCAGTGAAACGCCAGCGTCTTCTCCCCCAGCGCCGTCGCTGCCACTGCGATGGGCACCGGCAACACAACGCCCCCAGACGTCATCTCGAGCAACCGGTTCAATGCCGCTCGCGCCTCTGCGAGGTTACCGCACCGCACGTGCGCATCCGCCAGCCACCCCAGCAGATGCGGCATCCGGCTCTCGTCCAGTCCCTGCTGCAGCGTCTTCACTGCCTCCGCATATCGGCCGCTCCCCGTGTAGGCCAGTCCCAGCGCATAGTAGAGCTCGTAGTGCGGTGCGGTCTTCAACGCCTCGCGTCCCAGCAAAATGCTCGTGTCATGATCGCCCAGATACGTCCGCAACACCACCTGCGCCGTCAGCAGAGCCGTCGATAGTGGATCGTACTTCAACCCCAGCATCGTCTGCGCCAACGCCTCCTCCAGCAGGCCCTGCGTCATCAGGTGCATCACATACGGCACATACGATTCGCCCCGCTCCGGTTGCACCTCGATCGCCCGCAGGATCTCCGCCCGACCCTCCTCCCAATCCCAGTCGTAAAATTGCAGCACGCTCGCCAGCGCCAGATGTCCCTCCGGCAGATCCGGATCCATCGAGATCGCCTGCAGTGCGCTCTTGCGCGCCAGCGGCCATGAGTCGTGCGGATCCATCATCCCCAGCGACCCAAGCACGCTGTAATAGTCCGCCATCCCCGCATGGGCCAGAGCCAGCTCAGGATCGGTCCCGAGCGCCTGCTCAAAGTACTTGCCCGCCAGCTGAACTCCCTCGATCGTCTTCAAATGCCAGTTATACCGGCCCTTCAAATAAGCGTCATACGCCTCAGGATGCTCGGAGATCCGCGCCATGATCTGCGAAGGCATCTGCACATCGGAGGCCAGCTTCTCCTTGAGCGCGCTCACCACCGCCGTCGCCAGCTCATCCTGCAGCTCAAACACATCCCGCATCTCGCCATCGAAGCGGTCCGCCCATATTTGAAACCCGCTTCGTGCATCCTCAAGCTGCACGCTCACCCGCATCCGTGTGCCCGACCTCCGCACGCTTCCCTCCAGAACCGTCGACACCCCCAGCGCCGTCCCCAGCTCCTGGATCCCCCGCTTCTGCCCCTTGAACGCAAATACCGACGCCCGCGACACCACCCGCAGCCCCGTCAACTTCCCCAGCCCGGTAATCAACTCATCCGTCAAACCATCGCTGAAGTACTCGTTCTCCGGGTCGGAGGTCATGTTCTCAAACGGCAGAACCGCCAGCTTCGTCACCCGCCTGCTGCTGTTCACAGAGGACACATCACGCGATCGGCTGTGCGCCTCACGCCGCTCCTCCAGCAACTCCACCTTTCTGGCAAACTCCGGCACATCTGGCGTCTCCACCTCCAACAGCAGCTGCAGAATATCCGCCGCCGACCCATGCCTCTGATACGGCTGCAGCCGCAACGCCCCGTCCACCACCCTGTGCAGCGACTTCGGCAGATCCGGCCGCGCCTTGGCCAGCGGCAGATACTCCGCCTTTCCGATCAGCGACATCATCGTCGCCGACGATGGATGATGAAACGGCGAGTGCCCCGTCGCCGCCTCGTACAACACCGCACCCAGCGCCCAAAGGTCCGACCGGTGATCGAGGTCGGCCCCCGAAAGCTGCTCCGGTGACATATACGCCAGCGTCCCAAGCACCTGCTGCGGCCGCGTCCACTGGCTCTGCTTGCCCAGCCGCGAAAGCCCAAAGTCCAGGATCTTCAACTCCCCGCCCGTCAGCAGAAACAGATTTGCCGGCTTGATGTCCCGGTGAATCACTCCCGCCATGTGAGCCTCATGAAGCCCCGCCGCCGCCTGCCTCGCGATCGAGACGATCCGCTCCGTCCCCAGCCTGCCGCCCGTCAACAGATCCGCCAGGCTCTGCCCGCGATACAGCGTCATCACCAGCAGCAGCGTTCCCGTCGGCGTCTCCTCAATAGCATGCACCGTGCAAAGGTTTGGGTGGTCGATCTGCGCCAGCGCGCGCGCCTCCCGCAGAAACCGCTCGCGCGACTCCGGATCTTGCGAGTCGTCCGGATGCAGCAGTTTGATCGCGACCTGGCGCCCCAGCCGCATGTCCTCCGCCTCAAAGACCGTGCCCATCCCACCCGCGCCGATCACACCCTTTATGCGGTAGTGCAGCAGCATCTGCTGCGGCGGTGGAAGTGGTCCGGCGCTGGCCGTCACCTCACACCGCCAGGACGCTCGGAGACGCAACCTCTCCCGAGCCTGCTGTTACCGGCGACGCCTCCCGCCGAAAGATCGTATGCGAAAGTTCAGCCTCATCCGCGCGGCCGATATGCTCCAGCACATCCGCAAAAAACGCGTCGAGCTGCGCCACCGCTGCAATCGCGCTCGTCGTCAACACGTCCAGCTCCCTCTGCCCGAGCTCCAGCCCGTCCAGCATCGCGTCGAACTCGGCAACATGCGTCACATCCAGCTCCGCATGGCGCAACAACGTCGACATCGCCGCGAGCGGGATCCCCGTCCGCCGCGCAACCTCCCGCAAATACTCCGGAGACGCCGGATTCTCCAGCACCGCCAGATACCCCAGCACCGCCACCGGATGCGCATGCCGCACCCAAAAGTGCTGCGTTCCCGCCAGCACCGCCGCACTCACATACGGAACGCGCTCCAGAACACGATCTCGTGGAATGCCACAAACCTCAAGATCATCGAGAAGCCACAGGTCGTGCCCGTTCTCCTCCGCCGCATGCTCGCGAAGATACGGCGCCAGCACCCGGCACAACGCATCCCCCTCTGCCGATCGGAGCTCTGCCTCCTGAGCTGCCGTCTCCAGAATTGGTGTCGACGCACAGATCACCCCCAGAGTGGCAAACAAGAACTCCGGGTAAAGCTCAGGTAATCGCGGGTGGCCCCATAAGCTCTCGATCTTCCGCAAGAGCGATCCGCTCACCAGAGAGATCGTTCGCCGCAGTCTTCGGCTATGCATCACTGGTCTCCGTTGTCCTGATCAAGGAGGCTGGCACTCTGCCCCACGCCTCTGTTGCGCTAAATCAAGAGAGTTCCCATGCGATGCGAGTCGCCGTCCTGCACCTTGCGTTCAAAAAACGCGTCGCCAAGCTTTGCGCGAACCGAGATCAAAGCGTCGATCTCCGCTCCGCTCAACCCGTTCACGTTCCCGACCTCTTCTTCCGTCAGCGGGTGGTGAGCAACGATCAAACCAGCCTGCTGTAAACGTTCCACATTTGTCACGCAGTCCTCCTCCATAACGTCCATAGCGCGCAACTCCTTGGGGAGGGAAGGAGCTATCTGTGATCCTACGCTGAAATCCAGAGCCAAGCGTAATGTTACTACGGCGATGGAAGGCGTCTGCCCGCCTTCATCTCCATCTCTGTCCCGAGTTCGCTTGAAACAGCACCCCCGCCAAAGCCTCTCGTCCCCCGCTCTCCACCCACCCCGGAGACATCCCCTCGATCCGCCCTCGAACACCGCCTTCCTCTGCGGCACACAGCTCAGGTCCGCCGAACACCAACCCCCCTTCATCCTGAACACCACCTCCCCCTCCCATCGTGAACCGCGGCACACACAGCCGAAGCAGCGCCCGCACCTCCGCCTCCTCCACCCCACCCCCTTCCGCCCCGCCCCGCCTCGGCCCCAACTCCGCCAGCCCCCGCCGAACCGCCCGCTCCCGCGCAACCTCCGATCCGATCACCTCCGAAAACCCAATCGCCTCCGGAAATAACGTTCGGCTCATCACCAACCCATACTCGAGCGTGCTCCGGAACACGACGCGCGGCCGATGCGACGCCTCCATCCGCTCCACCCATCCGCCCTCCGTCAGCAGCTCCCGCCGAATTCCGCAGATCGCCTCCGCCGCACACCGAAACCCGTCGAGCATCTCCGGCAGACAAGCCAGCGGAGCCCTCTCGCTCCCCGCCAGCCGATTCCCCTGTTCCACCAGCCCCGCCCCGACAAACTCCACCGCGCCATCCGCCCCCCAGCGCGGCACCCGTACCCCACTCACCGATGCTCCCCCACCAAACAACCCCGACACATCCGGCAGATCCCCAAACGGCAGCAGCCCCGTCCCCAATAGCTCCCCCTCCATCCCCTCCCCATCGCCCGGAGCCCACCCACCCAGGCCGCCCAGACACTCCGCATCCACCACCGCCGGCCCATCCGCCGTCGCTACAATATTTGCCATGTGGAGGTCGCTCAGCCCCGTCGCCATCGCCGCGCATAACAGCGCACCCGCCCGCCTCCAGTGCCTCCCCTCCTCGCACACACTCCGCGGCAGGCACTCCATCCACCCAAACTCCCCAGCCTGATCCCTGCCCGTCAGCGCCCGCGCCGCTCTCACCCCAGCCTGGAGGTCGATCTCCGCCAGCCGCCCCTGCAGCTCCGCCCAAAACACCTCTCCCGTCACCGGCCTAGCCTTGTAAAACACCGTTTCTCCGCCCGCAAACTCGATCTGGATCCCCACCCCCGACGGCCCATGCACATCCGAGCTCGCAGCCCCCAGCGAGATAATCTCCGGCAACTCCGCCACGCCCATCCACCGCGCCAGTTCCGCGCTGCACCCCCGCAACCTCCGCGCAAACAGCCCCACCCCGGCCCTCCAATCCTCAAGCACCGCGCCCGTCACCCGCTCCAGACCCGCCCTCTGCTCGCCTGTCAGCCCCCCGAAGCCCATTGCGACCGGCATCGCAAATACTCCCATCAACCGCCGCCGCAGCGCCCCCACAAGCTGCTCCAATGGCAGCGTCGCCCCACTATCACTCGTCGAAATCCTCGCGGCAAATCGCCGAGCCTCCGCCATCCACGACCCCAGCACCTCCGGCTCACCCGCCCCCGCATCCTTCCCCGGAACCGGCGCCAGCGCCCCCTCCCACCCCACCAGCAAAAGCCGCTCCCGCCCGCCCGAAGCGCCCTCGTCACCCATGCGCCCTCGCCCTCGCGCGCATCGGCGCCACGCCAGACTCCAGGCCGCCCAAGCCCTGCACCTTCCGTCCGCCCCTCCTAGTTACCTGCTCCAGCCAGTTGGGACGAAGCCGTGCCGCGGCCAGTGAGTTGGCGGATGAGGTCCACCTCGTGTTGGCGGTACGGGCTGTCGTCCTGCCGGAAGACCTCGTGAAACCACAGGGTGGGCTGGAGAAGAACATAGGGCCGTTCCCACGAGTCCCAGGGAAAGTAGGTCTGGGTCTTGCCGGCCACCAGACCCCAGTTGATCGCGGCAACGTTGTACTTCTTCGCGACTGGAAGCGAGCCGTCAAAGGTGGAGCCGGCGCCGCGGGCCATGTATTCGGTGCAAAGAACAGGCCGGTGATTGGGCTGGAGCTCCTGGATGCGAGCCTCGAACTCCTCCGGCCAGCCGTAGTTGTGGAAGCTGATGACGTCGGACTCAGCGAGCTGAATCCTGGTAGTCGGGCTTTCTTTCGATGGATCAGACCAGTTGCCCATCCAGACACCGCTCGTGAGCGGCTGCGTCGGATGGACGGAGCGCGCCCAACTGAAGACCTTGGGGAGAAGCTCGTCCACGCGGCGCACCTTGGCCGGCTCGTCCTTGGCATCGTCTCCGCCCTTGTTGTCGGGCTCGTTCCAAACGTCCCAGCCCAGGATCCGGTCGTCCTTGGCAAAGGCCCCCACGACGCCCTTCACGTAGGCCTCGAGCTCCGGCTCCTCGCCGCGGTTGAGCAGGCGTTCCTTACCGGGGCTTTGCACCCAGCCGGAGTTATGGACGCCCGGAATGGGCGGGTGCTGCGGGCCGAGGTGCGGATTAGTCTCCCAGCAGGAGTCAAACAGAACCAGCAGCGGCTTGATGTGGTGTTTGGCCGCAATCGAGAGAAAGGCATCGAGGCGCTTCTTGAACCCTTCCGGGTCCTGCTGCCAGAGCTGGTCCTGCAGAAACACCCGCGCGGTGTTCATGCCGATGCCCTCGGCCAGGCCGAGCTCTTTGTCGTTCAGCGCGGGGTTAAACGTCGCGGCCTGAAACATCTCCAGCTCGTTGATCGCGTCCGACGGGATGTAGTTGGCGCCGACCAGCCACGGCTGCTTGGCATACCAGTCGTTAGCTTTGGCCTCGGTCCAGCGCATCTGGGCAGCGGCGGAGAGGCTGGAGACGGCAAGGGCAAGAGCGAGAAGTGCAGGGCGGAGTCTCATGGACAGGGAGCCTTTCGGTGCGCGGACGATACGGTTTGCGGGCGAGACCAAAGATACAACATCTGTTGCAAGCGATTACATCCTCTCTGCGGCGGTCTAGCGGGAAGCAGGTCCTGTTGACTGGCGCACAATCAGGCTGGGGTGGATGATGTGCTCTTCGCCCATGGGCGGCGTTCCGCCGTGGGGATCGCGATGGTCAAAGACGCTGTGGAACGCGGTGTTGGCGAGCTCGGTCCGCGGAACGCTCAGCGTAGTCAGGCTGGGGTGGGTATACGCGCTGAGCTGGATGCCGTCGTAGCCGACGACGGACATGTCCTCGGGGACGCGCAGTCCGTGCTCAAAGATCGCGCCCATGGCGCCGATGGCGGTCAGGTCGTTGGAGCATAGAACGGCGGTGGGGAGGTCGCCGGTTGCGAGGATGCGTCCCATCGCGGCGTGCCCGCCGTCCACGCGGTGGTTGCCCTCCTCGATGAGCCGGTGATCGCTCAGGAGGTGCTTCTGCCGGAGCATGGAGGTAAACGCCTGCAGACGGGTGCGGGCGGAGTTCAGGGAGAGGGGCCCGCTGATGTAGGCGATCTCCCGGTGTCCAAGTTCGGTCAGGTGGTCGATGGCGTCCTTGACCCCTATGGAATAGTCGATGCGGACGCTCGATACCCCGGGGCCGGGATTGCCCGTGTCGAGGAAAACCAGCGGGATGTGCCGCCGGCTGAACACCTCGATCAGGCGGTCGTCCATCTCGGAGGTCATGATCGCCACGCCGTCCACCTTGCGCTGGAGCATGCGGCGGACGCAGGTCTCCATGCGGGCGGGGTCGTAGTTGGTGTTGGCGATGAGGACCTCCTGCCCGTGCTGGACGGCTACGTCTTCAAACGCTTTGACCAGCTCGGGAAAGAAGGGATTGGTGATGTCGGAGATGATCAGGCCGTACAGGCTGGAGCGTCCGGAGCCGAGCGCGCGTGCGTTGGTGTTGGGATAAAAGCCGAGGGCCTCGATGGCGCGGCGAACGCGTTCAGCCGTCTTTGGGCTGACGTTTGCGGATCCGTTGATCGTCCGGGAGACAGTGGCCGTAGAGACCCGGGCCCTTCGAGCAACAACCGAAATATTCATAGTCGAGCAGAGCGGGAGAACTGGTTGCGAGCGGAACGTTGTGCCGATGTGATGGTACGGACAGCCGCCCGGGGTGGCAACTGCGTTTCACCACAATCGCATGAGAACTTTCCTGCGGAGACCCATTTCGGGACGGGCTGCCTCCGGGCTCTGGGCGTCGACACCGCCAGCATGGCGGAATAGGATCAGCGATGAGACGTAATGAAGACGATCCTTCGACGATGCAGTTGGTTGGTGGCGGCCGTTTGTTGGTGTGCGGCAACGGGAATGCTGGCCCAGAGTTCCCCAGTGTCCTCTCCGGTGGAGGAGGCGTTCCAGAGAGGCGCGCTGGCCATGCACAATGGCCGTAGCGCCGATGCGGAGACCGCATTTCGGCAGGCGGTGAAGCTGGCTCCCCAGATGGCGGAGGCGCACCTGGACCTGGGCCTGGTGCTGGGGCAGGAGGGCAAGCTGCCGGAGGCGACCGCGTCCATCCAGAGGGCGCTCGAACTCGACCCGAAGCTGAGCTCGGCGCACATGTTTCTGGGCATCTTTCTGTCCCAGCAGAACCGGCCGCAGGAGGCCATCGCGGCGCTCAAGCAGGAGTTGACGCTGCAGCCGAAGAACGTAGAGGCGCTGACATGGCTGGGAACGGTGGAGATGGGCGCAGGGGATACCGTGGGGGCGGCCGCGGCCTTTGACCGCGCTGTGGAGCTGGCGCCCAACGATCTCGACATCCTTGAATACCGCGGCAGGGCGCACAGCCTCGTGTCTCGCGACAGCTACGCGAAGATGGCGCAGATAGACCCCAATTCGTGGCACGTGCACCGGGTCCGGGGTGAGCTGTTTGCCGAGGAGGACCGGCATCCGGAGGCCATCGCGGAGTTCCAGGCGGCCATCAAGCTGCAGGACCGCAACCCCGACCTGTACGAGGCTCTGGGGGATGAGTGCCGCAAGGCCAACCGGCTCGCGGAGGCGCGCGACGCATATGCCCGGGAGCTCGATCTCACGCCCCAGAACCTGATCGCGATGTACAACCTCGGAAGCACGGATGTGGAGCTCGGCGATGGGGCAGCGGGTGTGCCCCTGCTCCAGAAGATGGCGGGGTCCTACCAGCACTCCGCCGTGGCGGAGTACTACACTGGCAGGGGCCTGGCGGCCGAGGGCAAGGATGCCGAGGCCAGCGCGTGGCTGGAGAAGAGCGCGGCGGAGGACCCCACCGGCGAGGTCGGCAAGCGCTCGTTCTACGAACTGGCCCGCGTGTACCGCAAGCTGCAAAGGTCGGCGGAAGCCCAGAAAGCGCTTGCCGAGTACAACCGCCTGCGGGAGACGCAGGAGCGGCAGAACGCGGCAAAGATCGAGGACTGGCGAAAATTCTCCGGAGCGCCCACCCAAGCCATCCAGCCCCCCCAGGGCCAGGCACCGGCGCAGCGACCCCAGTAGCACCACAGTGGATTCGTTGCGACGCCCGCACACCTCAAGGCCAGAGATGACGGTGGAAGTGGGCTTCACTTACACCTCTGCCTGAAAATATCAGGCTATTCGCTTTTCTCCGCCTCTACTACTCTAATGTTCGCGATCCGGACCGAGATACACCAGCCATCAACTGACACATGGTCTTGCCTCATCGCGGGCATTCGTCTTGCGCGGGAGAAGCAGGTAAACACGCGCGTCATACCAACGCGAGACGCCATCATCGAATCAGTTGATGTAGCGCATGAGGTCTACTGCCATGTGTTCAGGATGATGCCGGAGAAAACCGAAGGGGGCTGGCCGAAATGAGCCCCTTGCGGCTCTCTTCGAAGCCTGAGAGCATGGCGGATGGAGGAAGCCCAATGCCAAGGGAATACAACATCACGATCTTCTTGCCGAACGGAGAACGGCTGCGCTTTATTCGCGTAAAGGGGTACTCGGTTTCAGACGCCGGAACCCTTATCGTTTCGCTGGAGGGGGCAGACGCTACGATCCATGGCGATGAACTATTGACAAACCTTCCCTTCCTAATCGAGGGACGAAAGTAGGTCTAATGTTCGGTTAGCCAAGTATATCCTATGCCTTTGCTGATAGTAGGAGGAGGGGGCCGGCGGACGATACACTTGCAGCGACCCTGAACCCGGCCGCGCCACCATGCTCAAATCGCTCCTCACCCTGCTTACCTTCAGTTCTCTGCTCCTCCCCCAAACGGCCAGGGAGGCCGGCCCCAGCCAGCCCGGCAACTTCGTCGACACCACAGCCAAAGCCGGCGTCCACTTCACCGCCACCGCCTCCCACACCCCCCACAAGTACCTGATCGAGACCATGGGCTCCGGCGTGGCCGCCTTTGACTTCGACAACGACGGCCTCCTCGACCTCTTCTTCGTCAACGGCGCCCACCTCGCCGACCCCACCCCCCAGGGCACCATCCCCCAGAAGTCCGGCCCCGAAGACTGGAACCGCCTTTACCACCAGAAGAAAGACGGCACCTTCGAGGATGTCACCGAAAAGGCCGGCCTCCAGGGCGTGGGCTACGGCATGGGTGTCGCCGTCGGCGACTTCGACAACGACGGCTTCGAAGACCTCTACGTCACCGCCTTCGGCGGCAACAAGCTCTATCACAACAACGGGAACGGGACCTTTACCGACGTCACCGCCAGCTCCGGCACCGGCGGCCCCTCCACCCTCAACCAGACCTGGTCCACCTCCGCCGCCTGGGTCGATTTAGATAATGACGGCAACCTCGATCTCGTCGTCCTCCGTTACATGCAATGGGACTTCGACGACGTCTTCTGCGGCGAGCACCGCGAAGGCTACCGCGCCTACTGCCACCCCGACCTCTTCCCCGCCATCCCCGCCCTCGTTTTCCACAACGACGGCAAGGGGCACTTTACCGAGGTCGCCCACAAGATGGGCCTCGACAAGCCCGGCAAGGGCCTCGGCATCGCCCTCGCAGACTTCGACCGCGACGGCAAGATCGACCTCGCCGTCGCCAACGACTCCATGCTCGAGTTCCTCTACCGCAACAAGGGCAACGGCACTTTTGAGGAGACCGGCCTCACCGCCGAGGTCGCCGTAGACGGCGACGGCCGCACCTTCGCCGGCATGGGCATCGACTTCGGCGACTACAACAACGACGGCCTCCCCGACCTCGTCATCACCGACCTCGCCAATCAGAAGTACGCCCTCTACCGCAACAACGGCGACGGCTCCTTCACCTACGACACCTACGTCTCGGGATTGGCGAGGATGACCCTGCTTCACTCCGGATGGGGCATCCGCTTCCTCGACTACGACAACGACGGCCTCCAGGACATCCTCATCGCCCAGGGCCATGACCTCGACACCGTCGAGCTCAACTACCCCCAGCTCCACTACAAAGAGCCCATGCTCCTAGCCCACAATACGGGCAAGGGCTTCGTCGACGTTTCCGCCCAATCCGGCGCCGTCTTCAGCCAACCCTGGGTCAGCCGCGGCCTGGCCATCGGCGACCTCGACAACGACGGCCGCGTCGACGCCATCGTCACCACCAACGGCGGCCCCGCCCACATCCTCCACAACGAGACCCCTACCCCCAACCACTGGCTCCTCCTCTCGCTCGTCGGCCACCGGTCCAACCGCGACGCCATCGGCGCCGAGATCAAGCTCACCACTGCCCACGCCACCCAGTACGCCACCGTTTCCACCGCCGGCAGCTATCTTTCCTCCAACGACAAGCGCGCCCACTTCGGCCTCGGCCCCGACACGGCCGCGAAATCGGTCGAGATCCACTGGCCCAGCGGGGCCGTCCAGCACCTCGAAAACATCCACGCCGACCAGATCCTCAAAGTCGACGAACCATCGAAGTAAACGGCGACCTCGCTGTTCCCTGCAGGCTCAAAGCCTGCGCGCCGTAGAACATACGCCCTCCACCCTTGTGTGGAGAGTCCGCCCCGCCTCCAGTTGTAGAAAAGACGTTGACAATAGCTCCAGAGCCTCACTAAGATTCGTGCTGCTCAATATTTGCAAGCGGTTACATTCCCAACCGGGAACCCGGCGAAACCAGAACCACAGCGATCTGTGTACGAGATTACAGACAGCGCAGACAAGGCCAGCACGCAACACCCTTCGGAGGACAGTGTGAACGTACCTAAGAGATCCACCCGGCTCATCGCAGCCTTTATCGCCCTAATCTTCACCGCGGCCCTCAGCTCCGCGCAGACCACCCGCGGTGAACTCGCGGGCAACGTCACCGATGCAACCGGCGCGGTCGTTCCCAATGCGCAGGTCACCGCCACCAACAGCGCTACCGGCGGCAACAACCAGACCGTCTCCACCTCCTCCGGCTCCTATCGCTTCACCGCTCTGCCCATCGGCATCTATAACGTCACCGCGACCGCCCCGGGCTTCTCTGCTGCCACCAACACGGGCGTCCAGGTACTCGTCAACACAACCTCCTCGCTGAACATCGTGCTAGCCGCCGGTGCTGTTACGGAGACAATCACCGTCGACGCCAGTGGTGCCCGTATCGAGACCGAATCCTCCGACATCGGCGGCACCGTCTCCGCCCGTCAGATCGTCGATCTCCCCCTCAACATCGCCGGCGGCGTCAGTGCCATGCGCTCGCCGGAAAACTTCGTCTTCCTCGTCCCCGGAACCACCGGCCCCGGTGCTGGCAGTGGTGGCAGAGGCGACCTCAACAGCAACGGAGTCTTTCGCGGCAAGATCGCCGGCGGCCAGAGCTACGGAGCCGAGATCCTGCTCGACGGCGCCAGCGTAACCCGCTCGGAAAACGGCTCGTCCTTTGATGAGACCTCGCCCTCTGTTGAAGCCTTGCAGGAGTTCAAGGTCACCACATCCACGCCCTCTCCGGAGTTCGGACGCACCACCGCCGGCATCGAAAGCTTCGTCACCAAGTCCGGAACCAACGCCTTCCACGGCACCGCCTTTGACATCTACAAGAACGAAGTTCTCGACGCCAACGGCTGGTTCGAGACCGGCCTGCGAGCCGCCTGCGCTCCCACCGACGCGGGCTGCCGTAAGAAGTACGCCACCCCAGTAGACAAAAAGAACGACTACGGCGGCTCCCTTGGTGGGCCCGTGCGCATCCCCCACCTCTACAACGGCCAGGACCGCACCTTCTTCTTCTTCTCATGGGAGCAGTTCCGGCAGACGCTGAGCGCCACACCCCAATCCACGCTCCCAAGCGCTGCCGAGCGTACCGGCGACTTCTCCGGAGTCTTGGGCGCTGCAACGTCGGTCATCAATCCATGCACAGGTCAGCCAGTGCTGCAGAATCAGATCTTCGATCCCGCTACGGAAAACTCCAACATCTCCGCGACCAATCCCAAGGGTGTACCCTGCCGCCTACCTTTTGCAGGGAATGTGATCAACCCCGCACGCTTTAGCAAGGCGGCAACCGCTCTCATCCAGAGCCTGCCGACTCCCAATCAGGCAGCGACGACCAACCAAACCGGCTTCTTCAACAACTACGCGCAGACCACCAGCTTTCCTGTCCTCAACACCGCCGAGACCATTCGTGTGGACCAGACTATCTCGGACAAGGCCAAACTCTTTGCCTCCTACAGCTCGCGCGACAATAATCGCATCGGCGCCAACAACTTCCCGACTCCCTTCAGCGGCACCGTTCCCCAGGACTTCAACACCCATTACGTCCGTGCCGGCTTCGACTACACCTTTACCCCTAACCTGCTCAATCACATCAACCTTGGGTATAACCGCACCAACAGCTTGAACTTCGCCCCGACCCTTGGTGGCGCTAACTACGCGCAGCAGGCCGGCATCGCTGGTGTCGTCACTACAGCCTTCCCAAGGATCAACTTCGACGGTTTGGATAGCTTCAGTAGCCTCGGTACCGGCAGCAATGGCGATAACATCGACAACGGCTCACGCGTCAACGACAGTATCAGCTACCAAAAAGGCCGCCACAGCATGAAGTTCGGCGTGGACCTCCGCTACCAGCAGTACTCCGTGGTTCAGAAGCCCATCCCTACCTTCAACTTCGTGCGTAGCCAGACCGATGTTGCGCTGATCGGCGGCGGCCCACAGCAGCAGAGCGGCAACAGCTTCGCCAGCTTCCTTCTGGGTCTGCCCGACAATGCCAGCCAGACCGCCTACATCCACAACCCTCGCTGGAACTCCAAATACTTCGGCGTCTTCTTCGAGGACGACTTCAAGGCCAGCCCGAATCTAGTGCTCAACCTCGGTGTGCGCTATGACATCGATATGCCCCGCCACGAGGCCACCAACTCCACCTCGAATTTCAGCCTCACCGCCCCCGATCCGCACGCCAACAATCTACCTGGAGCGCTCGTCTTCGGTCCTACTTGCCATTGCAACACCGCTTGGGCCGATACCTACTACAAGGACATCGCACCCCGGGTTGGCTTTGCCTACCAGCTTCCCGGCTCCAACGGCAAGAGCGTTCTCCGCGGTGGAGGCGCCTTCATCTACGGCCCGCTCCTCTATGATGATTTCGGCGGCTCCATGACCGCTGGCTATACCATCGGCACGCCCGTAGCCAGTGTCAACGGCTTCGACCCAGCCTTTCAGCTTGACAGCGGCTTCCCACAAACCTTCCCGACATCTCCAAATCTCGACCCCGGCCAGCTGGACAAGACGCAGATTGGTAACTTCAACGCCGTCGGGGGTGAGTTCATCAGCCCCAAGATGGGCCGTCCCTCCGTCACCTACAACTGGAGCCTTCAGGTTCAGCAGGAGTTAGCCAAGAACCTTATCTTCACCATCGGCTACATCGGACAGGAGGCTCAGAACCTTCGCTCCGCCCTCGAAAACATCAACAACATTCCGCTCTCCGATCTGTCCCTCGGAAGCCATCTCGACCAGGATCGGTTCACCAATGGCGGTCCTGTGGATGGTGTCAGCAAGCCGTTTCCCACCTTCCCCAACACCGCTTCTCTCTTCCAGGCTCTGCGTCCCTTTCCCCAGTACGACTTCATCGCTACCGACTGCTGCCTTCAGAACGTAGGCCACTCCTCCTACCACGCACTCGTCACCTCGCTCGAACGCCGCTTTTCGAACGGGCTAAGCTTCAACGCCTCTTATACCTGGTCGCGAAACATCACCGATGCAGACTCGGCTCTCGCGAACAACATCCCCAACGGCCTCCGGCAGGATCAAAACGTCTTCGATCACCGTCAGGAAAAGTCGATCTCCATCCAGAACATTCCAAACCAGTTCGTCGTCAACTACCTCTACGAGCTGCCCTTCGGAAAAGGCCGGAGATTCTTCAACCAGAGCGCTCTGCTAAGCTACGCGATCGGCGGCTGGCAGATCGGCGGCGTGCAGCGTTACCAGAGCGGACAACCCGTCTCCTTCGGTTGCGCCAGTGGAATTCCCGGCTACCAGAACTGCATCCGCTTCTCCAACGGTCCGGCCTCGCTCCTTAACCCGGTCTACCAGCAGAACAAGCTGAAGGCCAATCAGTTCACCGGCATCAGCTGGTTCGGCAAAGTCTATGACCCATCTGTAAATACGCCACCTGTATCGGGAACGAAAGACATCAATCAGGCTGCCTTCATTGACAAGAACGACATCAACACGGGCTTCCGTCCTGTGTCTCCGGGTTGCAACAACTGCTCCTACGCTCCATTCACGCTCGGCACCGGGATCGATCGTGTCACATCGATCGTCACCTCCCCGCGCTTCATGACCGAGGACTTCAGCCTCATCAAGAATATTCCGATCCACGAGGCTCTCAACTTCCAGCTCAAGATCGAAGCCATCGACGCCTTCAACCGGCATAACTTCGGAATTCCCAACACCGATCCGCGGAACTCCACCTTCGGCATTCCCCAGATCGGCAGTCAGATCGTCGGTCCGAGGACAATGCAGCTCACAGGTCGCATCAACTTCTAACCTCTATCCGTATCACCCTCGGCAGGAGCGCCCTCCCACGCGCTCCTGCCGTTCTCGTTCCTATGCCCTTTCCTCACGCAGCCACCTGCGCAGCTCTCGCCCTGTCCCTGGGGTCATCCTTTCCTCCCTTGCAACCCTCGCCCGTCGCCGGCAACCCGCAAAACGTGCCGACCCCACCCGCTGACCCCACCCGCCTCACCGCCCAGGCCCTTACTCTCATCCATGGCGGCGACCTCGCGCAGGCCCAGCAGCTCCTCAACAGCGCCCTCAACCTCAGCCCCAACTACCCCGCCGCCAACCTCGCCCTCGGTAACATCCTCCTCTCGAAACACCGCTATCCCGAGGCCATGGACCGCTTCGAGACCGTCCTCGCCATCGACCTCCGCAACCCGGATGCCCGCACGGGTGAACTCTCTGCCGCAACCCAGCTCGCGATCGAGAGCCGCAGAGCAGGCCGAGCGGATGCTGCCTTCCTCTGCCTCCAGCACGCTCGCGAACATCTCCCCGATGATCCCGTGTTGCTGCTGGATCTCGGCATCCAAGCCGAGCAGGTCCATCAACTGCCCATCGCGCAGGACGCGCTTGAAGCCGCGCTGAGGCTCAGACCCAGCGATCCGCAGACCCTCTACGCCCTCTCCCGCGTGGAGCTCGATCGCCAGCAGTTCCCAGCCTCCGAGCGTTACCTGCGTGCCTACCTCGCCATGCGCCCCAAAGATGCATCCGCGCACTTTGGCCTCGGCCACCTGCTTGAGATGGAGCAGCAGCACCTCGATGAGGCCAAGTCTGAGTTCCAGCGTTCCATCGAGCTACAGCCCGTGCAGACCGAGTCCTACTATCAACTTGGCCAGATCGCACTTGACGCGGGGCAGCCTGACGTGGCCGCCCCCCTGTTCGAGAAAGCGCTCTCCCGCGACCCCCACCACGGAGGCGCTCTCACCGGTGCTGGCATCCTCGCTTACCGCCGCAAAGACTTTGCCGACGCTCGCCGCCAGCTTACCGCCGCCGTTGCGAGCTCACCGGACTTCCAGCCCGCGCACTACTATCTTGGCCTGACCCTCGCCCGGCTCGGAGAAAAGGCTGACTCGGAGCGTGAGCTACAGACAGCAACTGATCTTGGGCGTAAGCAGGATCCACACGCCGCAGCCGCGGCTCAGCGCACAGGCGCTGACATCTCACACTGAGACGGCCCGACAATCTGATCTGCAACCGTGAGACATACCCACACTGAATCATGAAAGCGGTTACAATCTCTGCGTCCCTGGGAGACCCTCTTCATGCCCCCTGCATCACGCGAACCTCTTGCCCATCGCATCCATCTCGCTGCTCGATTCCTCTGCTGCCCCCTCGCCCTCGGTCTCGCAGCATCCTCCTCCTGGGCGCAGATGACGGAGTCTACCCAGCCCGCCAACGCCGTCATCACCGTACACGTGACGCGTCCCAGCACCGAGCAGGTGCTTCCGTCCAGCCTCTTCGGCAGCTTCCTCGAACCGATCGGCCACTCCACCTACGGTGGCCTCTGGGCAGATGTTATCGAGAACCCATCCTTCGAGGAGGGCCTCTGGTCCGCGGGCAATGTCGATGCCATGCTCAAGGCCCGTCCCTCACTCCGGCGTGCCTCCCAGCTCGGTCTCCCTCTTCCCTGGGAGCCGCTCGATCCCTCACAGGGCAACCGTTATGCTCCCGTTCGCGGAGATGCCGCCAATTCGTCGCAGTCCATCCTGATCATGGCGCTCCCCGGCAAAGAAGTCGGCATCCTCCAGCCGGTATACCTTCCCGCACAACGTGAGCTCACCTACAACGGCAGCCTCTGGCTGAAGCACGTGCGCGGCCCGGCAGAGGTCCGTCTCACGCTTCGCGTCCACGACCACCCGACGGAGATCTATACCTCCACCAGCGTCCAAGCGGCCGCGACTACCTGGACAAAATATCCCTTCACGCTCACCCTCAAGCCAAACACCATCGCTCCGCTTGAGCCCATCGATCTCGTCATCTCGCTCTCCGACGACGCCCGCGCTCAGGTCGATAACATCCATCTTGACCCCGCCGACGCCATCGACGGCATGGACCCGGACGTCATCGCCATGGCGCGCGAGCTCCACTCCCCGCTCATCCGCTTTGGCGGAAACTTCACCTCCGCTTATGACTGGCAGGACGGCATCGGCCCGCTCGACAAGCGCGTCTCCAAAGTTAACCTCTCCTGGGGCATCCCCGAATACAACACCTTCGGCACAGATGAGTTTCTCCGCTTTTGCGAGCTCATCCACGCACAGCCGCAGATCGCCCTCAACCTGGGCACCGGAGACCCGCAGCAGGCCGCCGACTGGGTTCGCTACGTCGACAAGCACTGGGCCGACCACAGGGGCGGCAGCCTGTGGGAGCTCGGAAACGAACTCTGGGGCGACTTCCAGGTCGGCTATCCCTCGCAGCAACGCATCGCCGCCGTCACCCTCGCCACCAGCCAGGCCGTCCGCAAAGCCGATCCACGTGCCCGCCTTATCGGCACCGGCGGCGACGAAGACTCCTTTCATAACTGGAACGCGCAGCAGCTCACCAACCCCGTCGGCACCTTCAACTTCCTCTCCACCCACTTCGTCGTCGGCGACAATGTTCAGCTCCCCCATGCCTCGGACAACTTCCGCAGCATGGCCGCCCTCGCGCTCCCATGGGGCCTCGCCGAACGCATGCACCAGATCAAGCAGCAGGCCTCCGAAGCCGGTCACAAAGACGTCAACGTCGCCTTCACCGAGTGGCTCATGATCTCCCGCGATCGCTCCGGACCAAGCTTCACCAACATGGGTGGAGCCCTCTTCGCCGGCGGATTCCTCAACATGGTCATGCGCAACTCCGACGTCGTCTCCATCTCCGACATGACCGGCATCCTTGAGTTCGGCGGCATCTGGAAGAAGCGCGCCCAAGTCTACGGAGCGCCCGCCTACTGGGTGCTGCGCGAGTATGCCTCCGCACACCCGCACACCCTGCTCAACGTCAGCTCCGACTCGCCCACCTACTCCATCACGCACGGCAACAATCGCCTGCCCGAGATCGCGGACGTCCCCTACCTCGACATCCTCGCCGCCGAATCCGAAGACCACACCAGGCTCCTCCTCTTCTGCGTCAACCGGCACCTTACCCGTACTGAGACCGCGACCTTCGATCTCGCGCCGCTCGGCGTCCAAACCGGCTCCGCCAAAGTGACGACACTGACGGCGGAAAACATCCTGGTCGAAAACGACGAGGAAGATCCTGCCCGCGTCAAGCCCATCACCAGCACCGAGCCCGTCGCCGCGTCGTTCAAGCACAGCTTCCCGAACGCCAGCGTCACGATGATCGAGCTGCCCTTGAGCAAATAGCTTCGCGAACACATCTCCATCCTTCGGCCGATGCAACATCTGCGCATTAGCGTCTAGGCTTGTGCCCGACATCAAGTCAAACATCCCCTGATGATCGGAGCGCGCCCGAGTGATCGAGAGCCTCATCGACACACGTCTACCCAGAGTCGCTACCTCGGCCTTTGCCGCCCTTACGATTCTCTTGCTCACAGCAGAAGCCACGGCGGTCCGGGTCGAATCCCACATCTCAAGCTCCCGCGCAGAACTCACCGCCAACATCGATCCCTTTCAGTCCACCACCGGCTCCCGTCCGGCGCTCCAGGCAAATCCTTCTCCCACCAACTTCTTCGGGCGATGGCAGGCCCGCGCCACCCGCATCCAGTCGCAACAGCCCAAGTGGATGGTCCCCGCCGTCTCCCCCTACCCCATGCTCGTCCAGGTCTTCCGCGCAGACTTCACCCGTCAGATCTCTTCGACACACGTCACGACGTGGAGCCTCGACGCCAACCGCGGCCTCAACCTCATCCCCTTCAATCGCACGGAATTCGACATCCTTCTCCCGCCCTTCCTCGAGCACAGCGACAAGACCCTCGACGGCTTCGGGGATATGAGCTTTCAAGGCAAGTTCCGCATCCTCTCCGCCAACGAGAAGCGTGGCAACTACCTCCTCAGCGCGCAACTGGTCGGCGTCATCCCGACCGGCAGTCACAAGAACGGCGCCACCGACGCCAGCATCAACCCAACTATCAACGGCGGTAAAGGTTGGGGGCGGTTCGACGTCATCGCCAACCTCGGCGCCACCCTTTCCACCGGCAACACCGCGATCATCGGCCGCACCCTCACCACCGGCACCGTAGCCCAGTATCACGTCGGCAGATATCTCTGGCCCGAGCTTGAAATCAACACGACGCGCTGGTACGGCTCCACACGCGACGGCAAAATTCAGACCTTCCTCACACCCGGCATCGTCATAGGCAGGTTTGCCCTCCATTCGGGCGAGCCGAAGAGGCGTCTTGGCCTTGTCGGCGGCTTCGGCTTCCAAACCGCCGCAACCACCTACCACACCTACAACCACAGCCTCGTATTCACAGGCCGCTACATCTTCTAAGATGATGGACAGGTCCCTTTCATGCGCGTCATCTACTCCGTACTGTTCGCCCTCGCTTCGGTAGCCTTCGCGCAAACTCCTCCCCAATCGGCTCCACATAGCACCGAGCAAGCTCCCGCCGGCATGACCGTCAACACCGGCGCCGCACACGAGGCCATCCTCGACGAGCAGCATCGCCCCATCACCGCCGGCGGCTTTGTCAAGAGCGGCCCGGTCGTCTTCGAGGACATTTCCGCGAAATCCGGCCTCGCCAGCTTCCACCACATCATGGGCAGGCCCGACAAGTCCCTCATCCTCGAAACCCTCGGCTCCGGCGTCGCCCTCCTCGACTACGACAACGATGGCTGGCTCGACATCTACCTCGTCAACGGCTCCACATGGGAGGCCCTCGCCGGCAAGGCCGCCGCGCCCCACGCCGCGCTCTTCCACAACAACCACGACGGCACCTTCACCGACGTCACCGCCAAGGCCGGCGTCGCTAACGACCGCTGGGGCTTCGGCGCCGTCATCGGCGACTTCGACAACGATGGCTGGCCCGACATCTACGTCTCCAACTACGGCAAAAATCGCCTGTACCACAACAACCACGACGGCACCTTCACCGACGTCGCCGAGAAGGCCGGCGTCACGCTTGGCAACTGGTCCGCTGGCGCCACATGGGGCGATTACGATGGCGATGGCCGCCTCGACCTCTTCGTCCCCGGCTACGTCCACTACGACATGGCCCACCAGCCGCCGCCCACCGGTTGCCAGTTCCGCGGCGCCGCCGTCATGTGCGGTCCGCGCGGCCTCGAAGGCGAGCCCGACCACCTCTTCCACAACAACGGAAACGGCACCTTCACCGATGTCAGCGTCAAACTCGGCGTCACCGACCCGCACGGCTACTATGGCCTCGCCTCGCTCTTCGTCGACGTCAACAACGATGGCAAGGTAGACCTCCTCGTCGCCGACGACTCCACCCCCAACTACCTCTACCTGAACAAGGGAAACGGCGCCTTCGAGGACGCCAGCTTCGCCTCCGGGTACGCCCTCAACGAAAGCGGCCGCGAGACCGCCAGCATGGGCATCGCCGCCGGTGACTACACCCACAACGGCCTCCTCGATCTCTACAACACGACCTTCTCTGACGACTACAAGCCCCTCTACCGCAACGACGGAGACGGCAACTTCACCGACATCAGCTACCAGGCCGGCATCGCCGAGCCCACCATCCCCTTCCTCAGCTGGGGCACCGCCTTCTTCGACTACGACAACGACGGCTGGCTCGACCTCCTCACCGTCAACGGCCACGTCTACCCCGAGGTCGATAAACAGCCCTGGGGCACCACCTTCGCCCAGCGCGCTTTCATGCTCCACAACAACAAGGGCAAGTTCGAGTTCGTTCCCCCCGTCGAAGGCACCGGCCTCGCCAAGGTCGCCGTCGCCCGCGGCCTCGCCTACGGAGACCTCTTCAACAACGGCAGGGTCGACGTCGTGATCAACAACCTCGACTCGCCGCCGTCCCTCTTCCGCAACGTCACGAAGGAGTCGAACCACTGGATCGCCTTCAAACTCATCGGTGGCCCCAAATCCCCGCGCGATGCCGTAGGCGCCACCATCTACATCACCGCCAACGGCTTCCGTCAGCGGCAGGATGTTATCGCAGGCGGCTCCTTCGCCTCCTCCCCCGACCAGCGCCCCCACTTCGGCCTCGGCCCAGCCACCAAAGTCGACAAGATCGAGATCCACTGGCCCAGCGGCCTCCAGCAGGAGGTCCCTCCACCCACCACCGTCGACACCTTCTACACCATCACGGAAGGAAAGGGCATCGCCCCATATAAGTGACCTGCCTGCCATCCCAGTGCAAGCGATCGGAAGGGTTTGCGCTTGGCGCAACTATGGGTGATCAGTATCTAGAATGGAGAGATAACACGTTTCTGGGCCGAAAAGCTTGTCTGCCAGGCATCCTTTGCCCTAGGAACAGAACTCGGTCGCGACTAAAGGTCCGAACCTAAGTCTAGCAATTCGAATATTTTGCACAAGAATGGCAGGGAGGGGAGGGGCCCGCTCCCTGCCACCTCTCGTCAGAACCGGAGCGGGAAGAACCGGAGGCTACCGCGTCCCGATCACCAGTACCTGCACCGAGTAACCCGGCACCGTGTGGTTGAACCTCGCCCCAGCCACCCTCAACTCCGTCCTCACCGGAACCACCCGCCGCGGAGCCGTAATCGAATTGGTCTCCGCATTGTTGGTCCCCGTCAGCGACACCAGCGTCCCCGTCTTCGCCCCGCTCCCCGCCCCACTCATCTCAATCGAAACCGGCTGCGCCACCGAAGACGCATTCACCAGCTTCAGATACACCGCACCCTTCGCCGCATCCCGCGTCACTGAATAGAAGAATCGCTCACCGCCTCCAGTCACCGACGAAGCCGGCACCTCCGTCCCCAGATACTCCGCAAACATCGCCTGCGCGTAGTACCCCGGCGACCCATAACTGCTCATCGCGTCATACCCGATCAGGTCCGACTCCCACTGCATCCCGCCCGGATTCACATTCACAAAAGCGGTGCATACGACGCCATCACAATCAGATCGCTGTTCCTCTCCATGCCCGTCATCCAGGCCGCATCCCCCAGAGCGGCACCCATGTTCGTCGTCGGCGACCCCTCGCGCGTCGCCCACTCGCCCACAAAGATCTTCGGCCCGCTCCGGTCGGCCATGTCGTAGTGCTTCACGTCCGCAAAGAACTCATCCGCCCGCTTGTAGTAATGATCGTCCAGCACGTCCGGCTTCATGCGTTTCAGCGGAGCCGTCGCGATCAGCTGCAGCTGCGGGTACTTCGCCTTAATCGCCTTCGAGAACTGCGCATACCGCCCCTCATAGCTGCCCGACTTATCAAACCAGTCCTCATTGCCAATCTCGACGTATTTGATCGGAAACGGCGCCGGATGCCCCAGCTTCGCGCGCACCCCGCCCCACTTCGTTGACGTATCGCCCGTCGCAAACTCGATCTCGTCCAGAGCATCGTTCAGAAACGGCACCAGAGCCGGCCCCGGCTCAATGTGGTCGCCCTTCAGGGAATAGCCCGCATACACCGCCAGTACCGTGTCGATCTTCAGATCTTCCGTCCACTCCAAAAACTCCAGCAGACCCATCCCATCGCTCGACTGGTAGTTCCACGGACTCCGGTGCGTCGGCCGGTCGACCAGCAGCCCGATCGTGTTCTTCCAGTCGAACCGCTCGTCGATCTGATCGCCCTCGAGATAATTGCCGCCCGGCAATCGCAGAAACGTCGGATGCATCCCGGCCATCAACTCCATCAGATCCGGTCGATTCCCGTTCTCGCGATTCTTGTACGTCGGCGGAAACAGCGAAACCAGGTCGATCCACACCTTGCCCGCAGGCCCCACCGTCAACAGCAGATGATTCTCCGCCGAGGCCTCCAACTTGCCCGTCGTTAGCGTAAACGGGTACTGCTTCCACTCGGTCGAGAGCGCCGGAACCGTCGCCGTCGCGATCGCCTTACCGCTGTCGTCACTCACCAACGCCACCGTCACCGGTCCTATCTCTGCGGAGTCCGCCTTCGCATAGAAGGACCCCTTGTACGTCGTGCCCGGCCGCACTGCCATGCCCCAGTACCCCTCGTTCCGCACTCCGGCCTCGTTCCCGGCGTCCGCCCTTTTCACCGTCAACAGAAGGCTGTGCTGGAGAGCGTCGCTCGGCCCCTGCGTCCGGTCGATCTCCATCGCCGCAACCGCGTTCCCCATGTGCTCAATATTCCAGTGCGCCACGCCGCCAAAGCCATGGTCCTGGAACGTCCGGTTCCGCACCATCTCCGCATAGAGACCACCGTCATACGAGTAGTTGATCTCCTCCGTCATCAGCCCATAAAGCGTCGGGCTGACCGCATGCAGTGGCTTGTCCAGCTGGATGCTGAGCTGCGCCGCCGGCGCTTGTGCCCAACTCGTTCCACTTAGCAACACACCGCTCAGCGCAACCGAAATCGCCCGCAGACCTCGCATCATCACTCCGCATCTCCTCATCGCGTATAACGCTTACCCCTAAGTATCACGCTCGTCTCTCCTGTTCCGTACTGCCCGCATAAAAATTATCTCCGACCTTGCATACACCACTGTCCCCAAACGCCTCGGACGTAAAGTAGGCTTCCTCTTCTTCAAGGTGCCGCACCTCGGACGGCATCCGGCGAAGTGACATAGTATCCGCTATGCTGAAGCGACTGCACCGAGCAGATGCGGCTGCACCTAGCTCAACCGATCTGCCCAGAGCGCCAGAAATGCCCGTAAACCTTGGAGGAACGCTGTGACCAACACCGCCGGTATCCGCATTGGCATCGACCTCGGTGGCACTAAGATCGAAGGCGTCGCCCTCGATGACGACGGAAGAGTCGCCGCGCGCCAGCGTGTCCCCACGCCAAAGCACGATTACGCGGGCACCATCGACGCGATCGCAGGCGTGGTCCGCTACCTCGAAGCGCAGCTCTCCTGCACGGCTTCGGTCGGCGTCGGTATCCCCGGCACGGTCGTTCGCTCCACTGGCTTGGTCAAGAATGCCAACTCCATCTGGCTGAACGGTCGTCCACTCGAGCTCGACCTCTCCTACGCCCTCGGCCGCCCCGTACGCTGCGCCAACGACGCTAACTGCTTCGCCGTCTCCGAGGCCCACGACGGCTCAGCCCACGGCTTTCCCCTCGTATTCGGCGTCATCGTCGGCACCGGCTGCGGCGGCGCCATCGTCTTCAACGAGCACCAGCATGCCGGCCCCCATGGCATCGCAGGCGAGTGGGGCCATAACCCGCTCCCCTGGGCAACTGCCGAAGAGCTCCCCGGCCCGCAATGTTATTGCGGCAAGCGTGGCTGCATCGAATCCTGGATCTCCGGCACTGGCCTGATGCGCGACTTCCTCGCGCAGACCGGACGCCCGCTCGACGGTGCCGAGATCGTGGCCGCCAGTGAGGACCCTGCAGCCGACCTCCACGCCGAGGCCGCCTCGGCCCTCGACCGCCTCGAAGATCGCATGGCACGCTCGCTCGCCGAGATCGTCAACATCCTCGATCCCGACATCATCGTGCTCGGTGGAGGTCTCTCCAAGCTCGATCGCCTCTACCGAAACCTGCCCCCGCTCATCAGCCCTTACACCTTCGGCGGTGCCGACAACGTCCGCATCGTCAAGCCGCTGCACGGCGATGCGAGCGGCGTCCGCGGAGCCGCCTGGCTCTGGGACTGAGGCAAAGGACAACCATCCAGCACTGACCTGAGTACACCTCTAGCAGACTTTCGTAACTTCGGAACTTACACCGAGGTATACCCGCAACGGCGGTCTTTCCACGGCGGGCACCGCCATTGCCGCCTCTGGAGCCGTTCACCCGGACTACACCTACACCTCCGGCGGCAGCACCTATCAGGCCGTCGTTCCGGGCGACCTTGCGACCATCTACAACCTCAACCCGCTCTTCAGCGCTGGCTACTCCGGGCAGGGCCAGACCATCCTCGTCATCGAGGACACGGACGTCTACTCGGACGCAGACTGGACGACCTTTCGCAACACCTTCGGCCTCAGCCAGTACACCTCCGGCAGCTTCACGCAGGTCCACCCCGGCAGTTGCACCGGCCCAGGAGCAAACGGCGCTGACGGCGAAGCCATCCTCGACGCCGAGTGGGCCTCCGCTGCCGCACCCAGCGCCGCCATCCAACTCGCCTCCTGCGCCGACACCCAAACCACCTTCGGTGGCCTGATCGCCCTCAACAACCTCATCAACGCCGGCAACCCGCCCAAGATCGTCTCCATCAGCTACGGCGAGTCCGAGTCCGAAAACGGCGCAACCGCCAACCATACCTACGCTACTGCCTACCAGTCCGCCATCGCTCAGGGCGTCTCCGTCTTCGTCTCCTCCGGCGACGAGGGTTACGCCGGCTCCAACGGGACCTACTGGAACTCAACCAACACCGGCACCTACGCCAGCGCAAAGTCCTACATCCCGGAGATCCCCCGGGAACGACTCCTGCGCCTCCAGGCTCATTGCCTCGAAATCCGGCTACTCCGCAACCTACGGAACGGCGGATTCTGCAACTCCTCTACCGGCAGGCAGTACTATCTGACCACCGGCGCCGGCTCGGGTGGACCGTCCGGCTGCGCCACGGGAAGCCCCAGCACCATGGGCGTTGTCTCTGGCTCCTGCAAGAGCTACGCCAAGCCGTCCTGGCAGTCGCTCCTCGGCGTTCCCTCCGATGGCGTCCGCGACATCCCTGATGTCAGCCTTTTCGCCGCAAACGGTGTCTGGGGTCACTACTACGTCTATTGCTTCACCGACCCCAACAATGGCGGAACCCCCTGCACCGGCGCCCCCAGCACTTGGTCCGGAGCCGGCGGAACCTCCTTCGCCTCACCGATCATGGCCGCCATTCAGGCTCTGGTAAACCAGAAGACCGCCTCCTCCTGGGGCAATCCCAACCCCACCTACTACCGCCTCGCCGCCGCTGAGTACGGCTCCACCGGCAACACCAGCTGTAACTCCACCAACGGCAACGGCGGTCTCCTCCGGATGCACCTTCTACGACGTCAAACAGGGCGACATCGACGTCAACTGCACCGGTACCCACAACTGCTACCGTCCCTCGGGCACCTATGGCGTGCTCTCCACCAGCAATACCGCATAGGCGCCCGCCTACACCACCGGGACCGGTTATGGCTTCGCTACCGGCATCGGCACTGTCAACGCCTACAACCTTGTCAACAACTGGAACACCGTCAACCATTGACGCTGCTCTGCAATCTTCCCTGCGGGAGCCCTCGGGCTCCCGCTTCGCTTAGAATCAGCCTGCACGTTACCTTTGTTTCGACATGCACCTCATGCTTTCCCGAGATCTGCCGATCTATATCTCCAAGAACGACCCATTCCGCCGCGGACGGTCCTAGATTCGGAGATCCACCCGCTGCTGCACGTGAGGAAACACCTTGTACCCTGGAAAGCTCTGCCTTGCTCTCGCCGCCATCACCCTTGGCCTCGCCTCCCCGGCTCTCGCCGACACCATCAACGTCACCTCCTCCGCTCTACAAACGGTGACGCTCAGTCCCTCGAACGATACCTTCAACTTCGACGCTGGCAACGTTACGGCAACCACACCCGGCACCATCACCCTTCAGTCCGGCATCTTCTATCTAGGCGACTCACCCATACCGGATCAGGTCATCTCCTTCTCCTTCGACGACACCATTACGCTCAATGGCATCACCAACACCGTCACCATCTTCGGCTCCGACAACGTCACCTCCTCTGCTGACTTTTTCACCATCTTTGCCAGTAATCCAGTGAACTTCGGCGATTACAATCTCACGATCGACACCACATCGTACAGCGGCACATCGGTCGGGCAGAACACGCCAATAAACCTTACGGCCGACGTCTCCGCCACACCAGAGCCCGGTACGTTTGTCCTGCTCGGCACAGGAATCGCCGGTGGCCTGATCATCGTTCGCCGCCAGCGTTCACTCCTTGCGTTTTAGCCCGCTCTCCTCCCGAGGGGCTTCGTGCCCTGTGCTCCTGCTTCCGAGTACAGGTGCGAAGCTCTCATCGCGCTCCCGTGGCATCTCACCTAGAATCTTTCTGTTCCAGTCGATCGAGGTCCCGATGACACGTAGCGCCCCACGCAACGCCTCTTTCCCCTCTCTTGCCCTCGTGTCCTTACTGCTCGTGGCAGGCTGCAAGTCCGCCTCCGCGCCTACGCCCGAGAACCTCACCAAAGGAATCAGCAAGTTCCTTGCCGACCATCCTGACTGCCTCTACAAGACGGCTCTGCGCTTTCCTTATGAAACCTCCTACGCAAAGGAGATCAAGCAACTCGATACCCTCGTAGCCAGCAAGCTTCTCAACAAGGGAGCAGAGCCGGCCATCCACATCACCCGCTACACCGTCTCTGACTATGGCCAGAAGTCCGCGCCTCGCTTTTGCTATGGTTTCCGCCATGTCGCCGGAATCGAGTCCTTCACACCTCCCGTAAAGGCGGCCGACGGCTTCAATGAGTCTAAGGTGACCTACCGCTATACCTTGCAGGACGTTCCCGTCTGGGCGAAGGATGAAGACGTCCAAAAGGCCTACCCCGATATGGCGAAAGCTATCGCCGACCCCTCGCCGGCAACCCTCACCATGGCCCAGACCGGCGTCGGTTGGCAGGTCCCGGACTAGTTCGCATAGCAACAAAGAGGACCGGCACAAAGCCGGTCCTCTCCATCAAATAGCCCCTTCAGCGTTTCAGCGTCCGTATCCCTTCGAGTAGCCGCGCTCAAACGACTCCCGGTAGGTGCGTTTGAAGTCGTCTCGATTGAAATCCTGCGGCGACTCGGGAACATGCTTGTAGGTGTCTACATGAGTGGGACGGAAGCTGTGATGCTCACGAAAATCCGACTCGCCCTGCGCAAACCCTGCTGCATAGCCCTGCCGCGCGGCCATATTTGGGTTCCCGTTCTCGTGGTAGTAGTCGTTGTAGCCACGCGGCGCATTCCACGTCCGCTCGTCATAACGATCCTGCGGTCCCCAGGCTGAAGGCCCCTGCGCGAGCAGAGCCTGGGATGCGGTCAAAAGTCCTGCAAAGGCGAGTACTGCCACCGTACGATTACGTCCGTTCATCGTTCCAACCTCCTGAGGAGCCTCGCTCCTCGTACGCTCAGGTAAGACCCCAGTTAATGGACGATAGTTGCGGGTGACACTGGTCCGACCTGTGAGTTAGCATGACCCCGCGCCCAATCCTCTCTCGTGAGATCCTCGCTTGATCCTTCAAATCTTCGCAGCGGCAAACGTCGTCCTCCTCTGCTTGGTCCTCAGTCCTTATGCAAGAGCAGCCGGCAAAGTCTGCGACGTGCGAGCCTTTGGCGCCAGGGGAGACGGTGTTACCAAAGACACTGCGGCAACTCCAGCACGCCATCGACAAATGCGCGTCCTCCAAAGATGGTGGTTCGGTCAAGCTCACCGGCGGCAACTTCCTCAGCGCGCCCATCCTGCTCAAATCAGGCGTTACCCTCGATATCCAAAAAGACGCCACTCTCCTCGGCTCCCCGGACCACGAAGACTACCCGAAGAAGACCGAGTTCCGCGCCCCAGGCTATCAGGCCCTCGTCAGCGCCAATAGCGCGGAAAACATTGCGATCATCGGCGGTGGCACCATCGACGGGTCAGGGGAGAGCTGGTGGAAGCAGGCCCGCACACAAAAGGACGCCGGCGTCCTCGGTAGCGAAAACTCCCGCCCACGCCTCGTCGTCTTCGACCACTGCAAGCACGTCCGCATCGAGGGGCGTCACCATCCAAAACTCACCCATGTGGCAGGTCGTGCCCTACTACACCGACGACGTCGTCATCCGCAATGTACGCATCTTGGCCGATCCGCACTCCCCCAACACCGACGCCATCGATCCTTTCAGTTCCACCCACATCCTCATCGACCACGTCTACGCCGACGTCGGAGATGACGACATTGCCATCAAGAGCGGCATGATCGGCTCCCCGGGGCCAGACTCCCCGAGCGCCGTCATCACCATCACAGATTGCGAGTTCCACCACGGACACGGCCTTTCCATCGGAAGCGAGATTGCCGGAGGCGCCCAACGCGTCCATGCAGAACGGATCCACTTCATCGGCACAGATAACGGCCTTCGTATCAAAGCCAACCGTGACCGCGGCAGCGACGTCAGTGATATCTACTTCAAAGACATCAACATGGAAGACGTGAAGACGTCCATCCTCATCAGCGAGTACTACCCCAAAGCTCTTCCCGAAGGCCCAGTGGACCCGGCTCCCGTCACCCGGCTGACGCCCCATTTCCACGGCATCACGATCGAGAATCTCCTCTCCACCGGTAGCACTTGGGCTGGCGTCATCATTGGCCTGCCGGAGTCGCCAGTCACCGGTATCGCGCTCCAAAACGTCTCCATCGACGCAAAACGCGGCTTGGTGATCGCCTATTCCGTCGTCCAGGCTCAGCAACTCCACATCACTGCGACCGATGGCGGTCAGCCGATCACCACTATGCTTACAGGGACACTGACCGGCCACTAGCTCAAGCAGCGTAAGACCGCGCCGAATGCCATCACGCTCGGCTTCAACACTCGTTCCGCTTTACTCCTGCGGAAACGTGATGATCATCGCCTTCGCCTGCCGGTCGCCGGAGCAGATGTACTGCCGCTTCGTCCTTCCGTCGATCCAGCCCACGTCCCCACCCTCAAGCTGTTCATTGCCGCTGGTCGACGCCAGGCAGAGGCTCCCTTCGAGCACATAAACAAACTCCATGCCCGGAAAGATCTTCGGCGTAAACTCGCACGGCTGGTCTCCCGGGAGGAACTCCGCCAGGCACGGCACCATCCGCCGATCCGGGATTAATGCACTCAGACTCTCCGAGATGAACCGGGATCCGTCCTTGGAGTTCCGCGTCAGACGCACACGGTCGCTTCGCCGTATCGACCGGAAGCTCACTGTCTTTTCCTGCCGGAAGAAGTAGGAAAGGTCCTTCTGGAAAACAAGCGCCAGCTTCGCCAGATTCCGGATCGTCGGGACGACGCGCCCTGTCTCGAGCTGCGACAAAAAGCTGGCCGATAGACCAGTGCGCGTCCCTAACTCGACCAGGCCCATCGAGCGCTTCAACCGAAGACGCCGGATCCGCTCCCCAATGAACTTGTCGTCGATATACTGCTCGACCTTTTCCGCTTCCACGGCGTCAATCTCGTTCTCTGCCTGCTGCGTGTTCGGCATGCAATTCCTCTTCCGGGTCCGGCCCTTAGCTTTCCCTGCCACATAAGATGATCAATATGGCTGTTGCGCTCTCCATTGCCAAGCCTAGAAGACAGTCAAGTTTCGTCTGCCGAAGATTGCCGTCCCAATTCGTACGCACGTCGAACCTTCATGGATAGCGACGGCAAAGTCGTTCGACATGCCCATCGAAAGCTCGGTCAGGTCGGCGTGCCTCCCCTGCATCTGGTCCCGGAGCTCTCGAAGCCGCCGAAAGTAAGGCCGAGCTACCTCCGGGTCCTCCGACCACGGCGGAACCGTCATCAACCCCCGCACGCTCACCTGCTCCACCTCCTCCAGCGCCCCCAGCAGGTCGGCAAGCTCCTCCGGCGCGACCCCATGCTTAGCCTCTTCATCGGATAGCTTCACCTCAACCAGGATCGGCACCACCCTTCCCAACGCCCTCGCAGCGCTCGCCAGCCGCTGTGCCGTCTTCAGCGAATCAATCGTATCCACCGCGTCGAAGAGCTCGGCGGCCTTGCTGGTCTTGTTGTTCTGCAATGGTCCGATCAGGTGGACACGAGCCTTGTCCGGGCCAGTCAGAATAGAACGCAACTCCACGGACTTGGCCTGAAACTCCTGCACCCGGTTCTCGCCAAAAAGCCGCTGTCCCGCGGCGTAGGCCTCCAGAAAGCGTTCTGCAGGATGCACCTTGCTGACAGCCATCAGCGTCACATCCCCCTCCGGCCGCCCTGCAAGCCGGCACGCCGTCGAGATCCCCTCGCGAACAACCGCCAGATTTTCCGCAACACTCATATCTCTGAGGCTAGCAGCCCACAGCTGCTCCTCTTCCAGTCCCTTTCTCCTTCGTGCTCCGGCACCACAAACATCGGCCATCACCCTTGCCGCCGGGCGAAAAGCTCATCTGCAATCTGGCATGCAACACCTGCCCTTAGCGTCCGTGCTCCTCAAGGTACCTTTCCACCTCGAGCGCCGCCATGCATCCCGATCCTGCCGCCGTGATCGCCTGCCGATACCGCCGGTCCTGGATATCGCCGCACGCAAACACACCCTGCAACACCTGCCCGCGCAACGTCGTAAACACATGGTCGCGCGTCAGGATGTACCCGTCGTCGTCCAGGTCCAGCAGCCCCGTAAAGGCCTTTGCATTCGGCTCATGCCCGATGCCCAGGAACATCGCCGATACCTCCAGGGTGTCCTCCTCGCCCGATTTGCGGTTCTTCAGCCGTAGACCCTTGACCTCCTTCTCCTCCACCCCGAGCACCTCTTCCACGATCGTGTTCGACCGGAACTTGATCTGCGGATGAGCCACCGCTCGCTCTAGCATAATCTTTGAGGCACGAAAGCTCTCGGAACGGTTGATCAGCGTTACCTTGGTCGCAAACCTCGTCAAAAACAACGCCTCTTCCATGGCGCTGTCTCCCCCGCCGATCACGGCTATCTCCTTGCCGGAGAAGAAGAAGCCGTCACAGGTGGCGCACGAGCTCACCCCATGACCGATCAGGGCCTGTTCGCTCGGAAGATTGAGCCAGCGCGCGCTCGCACCCGAGGCAATGATCAGCGTCCACGTACGGATCACCTCCTTGCCCACCTTCAGCTGGAACGGGTGCTCCGACAGGTTAATGCCGTCCAAATGTCCCATGCGCAGCTCCGCGCCAAAGCGGGTCGCCTGCTTCTTCATGTTTTCAATCAGTTCCGGGCCTTGGATGCCCTCGGGCCACCCAGGAAAATTCTCCACCAGAGTCGTAATCGAGAGCTGCCCCCCTGGTTCGTGCCCTTCAAGAACCAGGGGCTTCAGATTGGATCGAGCCGCGTAAATCGCAGCAGTAAGGCCGGAGCAGCCGGAGCCCAGGATGACGGTGTCGCGAATCTCATGTTCTGGCATATAGACCTAACAAGTGTAAATGCGCGCCGCACCGAAAGGATTCGAGCGGAGGGCGCCGAAGCACCGCAAACCGCATCCATGGCGCCTCTCCCTCACCGCACCGCTCACAAACCGGCCGGACTTTTGGATGGGAGAATAGAGCATGGCAAATCTAACGTTGGTATATGGCATGAGACTGCTTCCAGCAGACGAAGTCGCAGAAGTAAGCGAAGCTCCCATCAAACTCAAGAACGGCAACGAAGCCCGCGTCACCATGCACGTCCTCGAAGGCACGCGCGAGGCCATTGAGGCACAGCTCAAGATGAGCCTCGATGCCTTCTTCGACTTCTACCCGGAGATCTGATCCACAGCGGTGAGGCCATGACAAGGCCCACCCAGTGCTGCCCAGCGAGGCAACCCCTTCTTTACCTCACCTGGACCGGACACCTTCCCCGCCGAGTGTGTCTCGTTTTAGGTCAGTCATGTTACTTCGAGCTTCTCCGGACGAAAAGGAGAGAGACGCACGGAGGAGCAGGATGAGCTGGAAGGGTGTATGTCTCAGGATACTTTGGCTGTGGACGGTCTTTGCGCCGGTCTGCGGTTGGACGCAGGTACGCGGCCGGGCCAACGCCGTGGCCGGCGTCGACGCCGCAGGTAATCCGCAGACAGTGGAAGCGGCGCTGCACCTGATGTCCGACCAGGCCGCGATCATCTTCGTCGGCACCGTCGCCGAGATCGATCGCGACACCACCGCCGGCACTGTCGTCGAGATCCACTTCACCGTCGAACAGGCCATCCGGGGATGCTCCTCGGGTGCCTACACCCTGCGCGAGTGGGCGGGTCTCTGGACCGCCAACGACAGCCGCTACCGCGTCGGACAACGACTTCTTCTTCTCCTCCATGCTCCCGGCGCCTCCGGCCTCAGCTCCCCCGTCGGGGGTCTCGACGGCGCCATCCCGCTGCGGGCAAGCGGCACCGGAATCACTGCCTCGGACCGGACCACCGCCTCCGCAGAACCGGTAGCGGACCTCCGCTGGGTCGGCGCGAAGCTCGCTCGGACTGTCGTCTACCGCGCTCCTAGACCCACCAAGAACGCCACACCTGCCGCCCGGCGCTCCATGTCGACAGCTTCAGCGGCCATGGAGACGGATGCCACCACCAGCGACTCCTCCAAACCCGCTCAGGAAGCCGCCGTTACCACCGTTGTCAGCATGATCCGGTTATGGGAGGTAGCAAACAATGCGACTCGCTAACCCTCTCCCGCTCACGCCAAAGACGGCGGACCTGCTCTCCTGCAAGTCCCTGTTCTTTCGCACGCTCGGCATCGCCGCCCTGATCTTTGTCACCACATCGACAGCCGTAGCCGGTGGCCCCCGGTGGTTCTCCGGCCCGCCCTACTTCTACACCTGGTATGTCAAGGTGGCCTGGTACACCAACCAGCCGTCCTACTTCACCGATCCCGGCGACCTCAGCGCCAACGTCAATCACGCAGCGGCCGACGCCATAGTAGCCAAGGCTGCCGGCATCTGGAACATCCCCACCGCCTCCCTTGTACTCGCGCAGGGCGGCACGCTCAACGAGCACGTCAGCGGCGCCAACATCACCGCCGGAACCAGCGGACTCACCTTTCCGACCGACGTCCAGACCTCCAACTACCAGGCAAAACAGATCGCCATCATCTACGATACCGACGGCTCCGTCACCGACGCGCTCCTCGGCAGCGGCTCGAGCGACCCCACCGGCTGCCTCCAGAACGCCGTGACCGAAAGCGTCGACCTCATCAGCCGCGACGGCCACATCAACCACGCCATGCTGATCCTCAACGGCAGATGCACCGGGCCCGAACCCGAAAAGCAGCTGGAGATGCAATACCAGCTTGAGCGCGCCTTTGGCCGCATCCTGGGACTCGGTTGGTCGCAGACCAACGACAACGTCTTTACCGGCAGCCCCGCGCCCTCCGCGACCCAGGCCCTTAACTGGCCCATCATGCACCCCATAGACATCATCTGCGGGCCATACACCTACCAGTGCCTTCCACAACCCTTTACCCTGCGGCCCGACGACATCTCCTCGCTCGAGTTCCTCTATTTCATCAACCCGGGACAGGCCGGCCCCGGCAAGCAGGCCTCCTGGACCAGCGCGGGCGGTGTCTACGGAGACGTCAGCTTCCCGAATGGACAGGGAATGGAGGGCGTCAACGTCGTCGTTCGCCGCCGGGCTCCCTTCTGGGACACCCCAGAGGACTGGCAGACCGCCTCCGCCGTCAGTGGCTACGGCTTCCGCGGGGAAAGCTCCACCCCCATCGCAGCTCCGGATACCTCCCTCGCGGGTAGCGTAGGCGTCCCCGGCACCGACTGGGAGGGCCGTTGGCGCATTCAGACCATTCCCGTCCCTCCCTCGCAATCCTGGACCGACCTGGTCGTCTCGACCGAACCCATCAACCCCCTCTATACCGGTCCCTATGCCATCGGCCCCCAGTCGGGCAACACTATCAGTCCGTCCGGCTCACCGCAGGTGCAGGTCTCGCAATATCTCGCGAACGGTCGCGACAACGGCGTTGGATTCGTTGCGCAGGATGCAGCCCCTCTCTGTTCGTCTCAGACCGACGGCACCCAAGGCGCTCCGTCCGCGGTTCCGCAGGGCGGCTGGTGGAACGGCACGCTTTGCGGCTACCTTCACCAGGCGTGGAGCTCCGTCCCCATCGCAGCCAACCGTACCCTCACCATCGAAGTCACCGCGCTCGATGAGCATGGAGCCGTCACTATGACCAAGGCGATGCCTGCCATCGGCGTCTGGAAATCGGCCGACCCCACCGGCACGCTGCCCACCGTGGCCTCCGCCCCCAAAGCCTTCAACAGCATGACCGTGGGTCTCACAACCCTGCACGTCCAGAGCTCCTCCTCATCCACCTCATACCGCATTGCCTTCGCGGACCAGCGCGGCGCCGGCCGGCCGGACTTTGCCTACCAGGCCCGCGTCCTCTACGCCGCCTCCGTCGCACCCGCTACCCTCTCCTCGGACGGCGGCTCCATCACCATCACCGGCATGGGCTTCCGCCAGGGCAATATCGTTCTCATCAACGGCACCGCCGCAGTCGTGACCAGTTCGACCGCCAACACCATCGTCGCGACCGCACCTTCGCTGCACACGCTCGGCCTTGGCAGGCAGACGGTCGCCAGCATCACCGTTCAGGACCCCTCCACCGGTGGAACCAGCGTGATGTCCGCGGCGCTCACGTATACCGCCCCTGTCGAGTCGCTGCAGCTGATGAGCGCTCCTGCCGGAACGATCCCCGCCGGTGCCGCCGCACCCACTGCCTTCTCCGTCAAAGCCATCGCTCCGGACGGCTTCACACCCATTGTCGGAGAAGCCGTCTCCTTCTCCGCCAATGGTGCGGCGTTCAGCCCCTGTGCCGCCTCCTCCTGCATCGTTCTTACCGACGCATCCGGCATCGCCTCGACCGCCGTCACCCCCACCACACAGGGTCTCGTGAGGCTCGCCGCCACGGGTCGCAGCGGAAGCGTGGGAGCCTCCTTCACCGCATCCGGCGGACCTGATGTGCTGCATCTCCTCAGCGCACCCTCCGGCGTCGCCACTGTGGGATCTCTGATCGGCACTCCGCTCCTCGCACAGCTCCTTGCCTTTGATGGCGTCACGCCGCACGCCGGATCGGCCATTACCCTCACCGTCCTCTCCGGCGCTGCACGGCTCAGCGGCTGCCCCGCAACTCCTTGCGTCCTCTCCACCGATGCTCAGGGTACGATCAGCACCACCATCACGCCCACATCTGCCGGCGCCATCACCGTGCAACTCGCCACAACTTCTACGTCCGTGAACTCGACCTTCTCCGCAGCCGCCGAGACGATCCAACTCAAGAGCGCCCCCACCGATACACAGACCATCGGCATCGCGACGTCAACCCCCTTCCAAGTCAAGGTGCTTGCCGGTGACGGCGTGACACCCGTGCAGGGTGAGGCCGTCGTCTTCACCGCCGCGGGCGGCACTGTAAAGTTCAGCACCTGTGGCGGCGCGGTATGCACCCTCACCACCGACGCTCAAGGCCTCGCCCAAAGCTCCGTCACTCCGCTCTCTGCAGGCGCCATCACCGTCAGCGCCATCGGCAATGCGGGCTCAGTGACCTCCACCTTCAAGGCCATCAACCCGCCCGACCTCTTCCGCACCGTCAGTGCCCCCACCGGCACCGTTCACCTGGGCGACACTGCCGCGGCTCTCTTCTCCGTGCGCATCACCGCCGCCGACGGAACGACGCCTGTTGCAGGGAACCCCGTGACCTTCACCACCGCATCAGGCGCGGCTATCTTCGGTTCCTGTGGTGCTGCCACCTGCATCGCTCTTACCGACGCGACCGGTCTGGCTTCCACCTCCGTCTCCCCAACCTCACCTTCCCAGATCAGCATCGTCGCCACATCCGAGGCCGGTATCCTTACATCGTCCTTCACAGCGGCAACCCTGCTCCGTTCCATCACCGCAACCAAATCTGTGCAGTACGTGGCAGCGGGCGTAACGGTTTCCTGGACGCCGCAGGTCACGCTGAGCGACAGCTCGGCCAGCGTCTCCGCAGTAGGCGTCACATGGAGCGGCTCCTCTGGCCTCACCTTCGCAACGCCATCCTCCGGAACAAGCGTCGCTGGGACCGCGCTTGGAACGGCCACAATCGGCCCTCTTGCCGGAGGCCAACAGGCACAAGGCACCGCCTGCGCCTGGGTCTCGGTCTGCTCTCCCCTTACAGCAGTAGGCGTTGCGGCGAACGACTTGCGCCTCTCAACCATCAGCGGTGCCAACCAGTCCGTCTCCACCTCGGATACCCTCACCGCCGTCACGCTGCGCGTGGTCGACCTCAACGGCAACCCGGTCGCGGGCGTTCCGGTCAGGATCGATCAGACCGTGACCAACTGGGAGGCGTCCTGCTCGGACATCGGTCGCTGCCCCCCGGCGTCCCCTCTGGCCACCTCACAAGCCTTCGCAATCTCGGATATGGGCGGCCTGGTTACCGTGCAGACCGCGGGCATCCCCGGCGTTCCCACCATCACGCACCTCGCCGCCATCGCCGGAACCGGAGGATTTGCAACGCTCTCCGTCGAGAAACATCCATAAGATGGACTCGAAGTTGCGCGGACGTGGACGTGATCCGAGGCATCTCTCCGGCGCTGCCCCCGATGCGAGCGCACCTGCATCTCACTCTCAAACAGATCAAAACAGGAGAAGTTATGCAGGCAGTAAAGGCAGCCGCTGGTTTCGTTCGCAAGCGTGTCGTGATCCTGGGTGGTGGGTTCGGAGGCATACACGCCGCGAAACACCTCGGACACCTCCCCGTCGATGTCACGCTTGTTGACCGGAGAAATCACCACACCTTTCAACCGCTGCTTTACCAGGTCGCTCTCGCTGTCCTCTCGCCGGCCGATATCGCGCAGCCTATACGGTCTATCGTCCGCAACGAGCAGAATGTCGAGGTGCTGATGGACGAGGCCGTCGGCTTCAATCTCCCCGAGCGCCAGGTCCACCTGAAGTCCGGGTCCATCCTTGCATATGATTACCTGATCGTGGCGACCGGCTCCACGCACTCCTACTTCGGCCACGACGAGTGGTCCAAGCTCGCGCCCGGTCTGAAGACTGTAGAGGATGCCACCGAGATCCGCCGTCGCGTCCTGCTTGCCTTCGAGCTCGCCGAGCGTCAGATGCTCGAAACGGGGTCGCACCCACCTCTGAACTTTGTCATCATCGGCGGCGGTCCCACAGGCGTAGAACTTGCCGGAGCTATCTCGGACATCGCAAAGCTGTACATGAGCAAGGACTTCCGGCATATCGACCCCAGCAAGGCACAGGTGCTCATCCTGGAAGGCTCGCCCAAAATCCTGTCCGCCTACCCCGACGACCTTCAGGAGAGTGCCCGAAAGCAGCTGCAGGACCTAGGCGTCAAGATCCGCACAGGAGCGCACGTCACCGACGTCCAGCCAGGCTACGTCATGGTCGACGACGAACGCATCGATGCGGTCGTCACCCTGTGGGCCGCCGGTGTCCAGGCATCCCCCCTCGGCAAGCTCCTCGGCGCCGAAACCGACAAGCGCGGCTGCGTCATCGTCGACGAACACCTGAACCCCAAGGGCCATCCCGAAATCTTCATCTGCGGAGACCTCGCTCACTTCGAACAGAATGGCAAGCAGGTCCCCGGCGTCGCCCAGCCCGCGATGCAGATGGGCGACTACGCCGCCAAGCGCATAGCGCGTCTGCTCGCGGTCGAGCGTGGCAGCGACGGCTCCGGCAAGGACGCCCCATTTCGCTACTTCGACAAGGGCGATATGGCCACCATCGGCCGCAAAGCCGCCGTCGCCAAGATCGTCTGGCCCTTCAAGGCGCACTGGAGCGGCTTTCCCGCCTGGGTCACCTGGCTGGTCGTCCACATCTTCTTCCTCATTGGCTTCCGCAACCGGCTCTCCGTGTTCCGGCAGTGGGCATGGACTTATCTGACGTTTAACGACGGGGCCCGCCTCATCACCGGCAGCCAGGAGCTTCCAGGCTGGGATATGCACGATGTACGACCAGATGGCCTAATCCCGCTGCCACTCGACCTCGGCTCCCCCAAGAGCAACTAGTCGCGAAAGGCTGCTCCATCCAAGCGCCGCGCCATCCCCAATCGGCTCATCGCAGAGAGGAGGCAGCCAATCGGCTGCCCCTTCTCTGATCGCCAACATCGAGCTACACCCCAACCGACTCCGGCACCTTCACCTTCACCGGCGTCAGCCAGTTATACCGATCCGGTTTCTGCCCATTGACCAGCGCAAAGAATTCATCGTGGATCGCCGTTGTAATCGGCCCCATACTTCCGTCGCCAATCATGATCCGATCCACCGACCGGAGATGCGTCACCTCGGCCGCCGTCCCTGTAAAGAACGCCTCGTCCGAGATGTACAGAAGCTCGCGCGGCAGCGCCTGTTCCACCACCGTGATCCCGAGCTCGCGGGCGATCGTTAGAACAGAAGACCGCGTGATCCCATTTAGTACAGAGTTCGCCAGGGGACTCGTGTAGAGCACACCTCCCCGAACCAGAAACAGGTTCTCCCCCGAGCCCTCCGAAAGATACCCGTTCGTATCGAGCGCGATACCCTCCGCGTAGCCGTTGATCTCAGCCTCCATGCGGATCAGCTGCGAGTTCATGTAGTTTGCTCCCGCCTTGGCAAGCGACGGCATCGTGTTCGGCGCCAGCCTGTTCCAGCTCGAGACGCAAACGTCCGCGCCCGCATTTCCCGGCACATACTTGCCCCACGGAAAATTCGCGATATACACCTCGACCGGTGAACGAAGCGGGTTCACGCCAATCTCTCCATACCCCCGAAAGGCAACCGGACGGATGTAGCAGGGCGCGACTCCGTTCGCTTCCACCACGTCAACTACCGCAGCGCACATCTGCTCGGCCGTGTACGGCAGCGGCATGCGGTAGATGCGCGCCGAATCGAGGAGGCGAGCCATATGCTCCGGCAGGCGAAACACACTCGCGCCGCCAGGCTGCTTGTAGCAGCGAATGCCTTCAAAAACGGAAGAGCCGTAGTGAACCACATGGCTCATGACATGGATGTTCGCCTTTTCCCAGGGGATAAGATCGCCGTTGTGCCAGATGTACTGCGTCGTTTCAAGGGGCATCGTGGAACTCCTGAGCCTCTGATTCTAGCAAGCCCCACTCGGTTCCCCGTGGCAGAATGAAGCTGTGGCCTTTGACCCTCATTTCGTCAGCCTCGCAGGTCTAAGCGGCTCCGTTTACATCCGTTTCTCCCTCCTCGCTCTCAGCTCCATCTTCTTCCTCGTAGACCCCTTCGCCGCCCTTCCGACCTTTCTCGCCGTCACCGCTGGCGCGGATCAAAAGCGGCGGCGCTTGATGGCGCGCAAGGCGAGCCTCACAGCCTGGGTTGTCCTCAGCGCCTTTTCGCTCGCCGGTCAATACCTCTTCCGCATCTTCGGCATCACGCTTCCTGCCTTTGAGATCGCCGGCGGCATCATCCTTCTGCTCATCGGCCTCGACATGCTCCAGGCCAAGCGTTCGCCCACGCAAGAGTCTCAGGAAGAGTCTGCCGCAGCCGCCTCCAAGGAGGACGCAGGCATCGTCCCGCTCGGGGTCCCCATGCTCGCCGGACCCGGCTCCATCACCAGTGTCATGGTCCTCGTCGGTCAGGTCCGCATCTGGTGGCAGATGGCCGCCATCCTTGCCGCCATCCTGGTCACCGCTGTCATCTGCTTCCTCGTGCTCGGCAACTCGGACAAGGTAGCCCGCGCGCTGGGCGAGACCGGCATCCGCATCCTCGTGCGCGTCATGGGTCTGCTTCTGGTTGCGCTCGCCGTTCAATATTTTGTCAACGGCCTCGTCGACCTGGACGTGATCACCAAACCGCTCGGGTAGACACTTTATCGCGTCAGCATGCCTGCAAGCGCAACCCCCAGACCCGCAATTCCGAGCGCCAGGCCGAAGATGAAGTAGGTTCTCTGCCGTGTCAGCAGCGTGATCGACGACAGCACCACCGCGATCTGCAGCAGGGCCTCGCCCAGATCGAATCGCCCGGCCTTCTTCTCCGCTTGCTGGACCTCCGCCTCGAACTCACGCGCAGTCTTCTGCTCTTCCGCGAGATCGCCAGACCACTTCTGAATTTTGGCCGCGTACTCCGCCCGCTTCCTCGCGACGGCACCGGCATCGGAGACCGGCTGCAGCGCTAGGAGATCGACGAAGTTCGAAAGCGTCTCGCTCCGGATCTTCTTCGCCTGATACTCGTTCCACTGATCTCCGGCGCGAGACTGCAGCAGCACCGCCTCGGTGTGGCTTCGGTGACTGAGAACAGTGACCATCGCCACCAGAACAGCAAGAATCGAGATCGCCAGTGAGATGCGCGTAAGGCTCGCTTCCCCCGCCTCTCGCATCTGCTTGGAAAACTCCTGAATCTCTGTAGGTTCCATGAGGGGCATTCTAGGCGACAGGCTCCTTTGCGGGCGAGCTTCCGTTGACGTCCAGTGCACTTTCCACAAGAAATTAACAGATGCGCTTGCATGATGGCGGCATGACTGATACTCTTTGGAAGTCGCCAGAACGTCCCGTAGGAGTTTTGCAGGGCATGGTAGACGGCGAGAAACAAAGCTTCGTACCCGGTTCCACAGCTGCGGAATGCAGGAGAACGTCGAAGCGCAGTCCAAGTGTTGGATCAAAACTGAAATCTGTTGAGCAGAATGACAGACACTCAGATTCCAAGCCCAAGTCACTGCAACTAAAACACACGAGCCTAGTGCTCAACGACCTGATGGTCGTGTAGGATGTTTTGATATTTTGCGCATGTGTTGGTTGAGACACTCCACTCGCCTCCTAGCTCGATTCCTTGAACTTCAGTAATAACCGAGAAGAGTAAGAAAGCTTGACAGGCTCGATGGAATTAGTTATTCTTAGAAAGTTCGCCAAATGCTGATATGCATCGTGAGCCGATGTAAGGCAAGCGGTAAGTTCCAGCCCAACACAGCGCACACAAGTTCGAGGACACTGGCAATAGGCTCCGGCCATTCCATGTCCTTGATCCAAAGCTCCCCGTTTAGTGCGGACCAGAGCCAGGATCTTTGACAACATAGTTGAACGTGCCAGTCGTGAGATGAAGCGAACTTCGGTTTAGTCATTCTCACTAGTTTTAAAGCTGCAGCTCCTTTTCGAGCAGCTGCAGCCGCTCGGTCAGTCCGGGACCCCTGTCCTTGGACGCGAGCACACCAAGATTAAACGAGAGTTTGATCCTGGCTCAGAATCAACGCTGGCGGCGTGCCTAACACATGCAAGTCGCACGAGAAAGGGGCTTCGGCCTTGAGTAAAGTGGCGCACGGGTGAGTAACACGTGACTAACCTACCCTCGAGTGGGGAATAACCTAGAGAAATCTGGGCTAATACCGCATAACACTCACGAGTCAAAGCAGCAATGTGCTTGAGGAGGGGGTCGCGGCAGATTAGTTAGTTGGCAGGGTAATGGCCTACCAAGACGATGATCTGTATCCGGCCTGAGAGGGCGCACGGACACACTGGAACTGAAACACGGTCCAGACTCCTACGGGAGGCAGCAGTGGGGAATTTTGCGCAATGGGGGAAACCCTGACGCAGCAACGCCGCGTGGAGGATG
>JAABUX010000364.1_pt1 | contig 77700 bp, 74 predicted proteins | sample 5561851 | NCBI WGS metagenome assembly JAABUX01 (sample SAMN10711883, study PRJNA513361) | rock metagenome | isolation source: Antarctica rocks | place: Antarctica: Victoria Land, Richard Nunatak red sandstone | collected 2016-01-03
CGGCCCGTCCTCGCCGACGCCGATGCTGTCGTGGGTGAAGATGTAGATGACCGGCAACTCCATGATCGCCGACAGCCGGATCGGCGTCTTCATGTAGTCGGAGAAGATCAGGAAGCCCGATCCGTAGCTGCGCAGGCCATAGGTCGCCATGCCGTTGACGATGGCGCCCATCGCGTGCTCGCGGATGCCGAAGTGGAGGTTGCGGCCGCCGTAGCTGTCGGCCTCGAAGCTGCCGGCGCCCTGGAACGTCATGTTGGACTTCGTCGAGGGCGCGAGGTCGGCCGCGCCGCCGATCAGCCAGGGCACGTGTGGGCCGATCGCGTTCAGCACCTTTTGGCTGCTGTCGCGGCTGGCGACGCCCTTCGCGTCGGCCGGGAATTCCGGGATTTCACTGTCCCATCCCTTCGGCAGCCGGTTCTCGCCGATATCGTCGATCTCGCCGGCGAGTTCCGGATATTGCGCGCGATAGCGGTCGAACATCGCGTACCAGGCCTCGCGCGCCGCCTTGCCGCGCGCGCCGACCTTTTCGGCAAACCGCTCGCGCACGCCGTCCGGGACGAGAAACGCAGAATCCTCGGGCCAGCCGTAGCTGCGTTTGGCCCCCTTGATCTCCTCGACGCCGAGCGGCTCGCCGTGCGCCTCGCGGGTGCCGGCCTTCTTCGGGGCACCCTTGCCGATCGTGCTGTGGAGCCGGATGAAGCTGGGGCGGCCGGTCTCGGCCTTGGCCGCCTGAAGCGCCTGCAGCACCGACGCGGTGTTCTCGGCGTCGGCCACGTCCTGCACGTGCCAGCCGTAGGCGGCGAACCGGGCCATCACGTCCTCGTCGAACGCGAGGTCGGTGCTGCCCTCGATGGTGATGCGGTTGCTGTCGTAGACCCAGGTCAGGTTGCCGAGCCGCAGGTGTGCCGCCGTCGAGGCGGCCTCGGACGAGATGCCCTCCATCATGTCGCCGTCGCCGGCCAGGACGTAGATGTGGTGGTCGTACAGGTCGAAGCCGTGCTTGTTGTAGCGCGCCGCCAGCGCCCGTTCGGCCATCGCCATGCCGACCGAGTTGCCGCAGCCCTGGCCGAGCGGCCCCGTGGTGGTCTCGACGCCCGTGGTCAGCCGATACTCGGGGTGGCCCGGCGTGCGGCTCGACAGTTGCCGGAACTGCTTGATGTCGTCGAGGCTGACCGCCTCGGCCCCGTCCGGCTGGCGCACGTCGGCGAGGTTCAGCACCGCGTAGAGCACCATCGAGGCGTGGCCGACCGACAGCACGAAGCGGTCGCGGTTCGGCCAGTGCGGCGCGTGCGGGTCGTAGTCCAGCATGTCCTGCCAGATCGTGTAGACGACCGGAGCCATCGACATCGGCGTGCCGGGATGCCCCGAGTTGGCCTTCTGGACCGCGTCCATCGACAGGGTGCGGATGGTGTCGATCGCCGTCTTGTCGATCGTCGCCGTCGTCGCGCTCATGAAACGTTCTCCGCTGGTTGCCACACACATAGCGCAACTCCGGTTGGCTTGATAAGTTGACCGCCGGTACAAAAGAGACGCCGGCGCGACATCTGTATTGCGGCGCGTTTCGCCTCGGGGGACACCATGAGCAGCACCGCCTCGGACGGCCCGATCCGCCTGGTCGTCACCGACATCGACGGTACCGTGGTCAAGCACGACAAGACGCTCGATCCGGCGACGATCGCCGCCGTCGGCCGGCTGCGGCAGGCGGGGATCAAGTTCTGCCTGGTCAGCAGCCGCCCGCCGCACGGGATGGACGTGCTGCTAGAACCGCTTGCCGTAGACACGCCCCGCGCCGGCTTTAACGGCGGCGAGGTGCTGGGGCCGGACGACCGGCAACTGTCGGAACTGTTGATCGACGCGGTGGCGGTGCATGCCGCCGTCGACCACCTGACGGCCGCTGGCGTCGACGTCTGGCTGTTCGCCGACGGCAAGCTGTACGCGACGAACCCCCACGCGCACTACCTGCCACTCGAGAAACTGGCGGTGGGCCTCGACCCGACGGTGGTGCCCGATCTGGCCCCATACTTCGGCCGCGCGCACAAGCTGATGGGCAGCAGCCAGGACTTCGACCTCCTGGCGCGGATGGAAGCCGAGGTCGCGGCGTCGCTGGCGGGCCGCGCGACCGTGCTGCGAAGCCAGCCATACTACCTCGACGTGACCCACCCGCAGGCCAACAAGGGCTTTGCCGCGCAACAGCTCGCGCGGCTGCTCGGTGTCGCCGACGCACAGATGTGCTGCCTGGGCGACATGCCGAACGATGTGCCGATGTTTGGGGTGGCCGGGTTGTCGATCAGCATGGGCAACGCGCCGGAGGCGGTGCGGCGCATGGCTCGGTTCGTGACCGGCGACGCCGAGGGCACCGGCTGGTCCGACGCGATCGACCGCTACGTGCTGCCGCGGGCACCCTGACCCTCGCACCCGGCGCATAGCCCGGCCGCCTCGACGGTCGCCGAGCGGAACGTGAAACCCGCCCGCGTGCCCGCCTCCCGCAATGCGGCGACGATTGCCGGGTCGTCCAACTCAGTCACACGACCGCACTCGGCACAGATCAGGAACTGTGCGGCGTGCGCGTCCTCGTCGTCGTGGCGGTGCCGGCACCCGACATAGGCCGCCAGCCGTTCGAGCCGGTGCACCAGGCCCTCGGCCACCAGGAAGTCGAGCGCACGATAGACGGTGGGCGGCGCGGCGGTACGGCCGTCGCGCAAGCGTGCAAGCAGGTCGTAGGCGCCGACCGGGCGCTCGGCCGACAGGATCAGCGACAGCACCTCGCGCCGCACCGGAGTGAGGCGGGTGCCATGCCGGGCGCACGCCGATGCCGCGTCGTCCAGCGCGGCCGCAAGCAGTTCCGTTTCCATCACCGGCAAGTGGGGCGCGAGGTAAGCCACGCCAACGATGGACAGGTGTTATGTTATATCGTATCAGTCCGCCCATGCGCAAAATCCTGATCCTGCTCTCGTGTCTTGCCGGAACTGCCCATGCGGAGGGCATCAAGGTGGTCGCGGCGGAGAACGTATATGCCGCCGTTGCGCGACAGATTGCCGGGCCGGACGCGGGGGTCAGCTCGATCCTGCACAACCCCGACCAGGACCCCCACACGTTCGAGGCGAGCGCCTCGATCGCGCACGACGTCGGAGCGGCCGACATCGTCGTGGTCAACGGTGCGGACTACGATCCGTGGATGGACCGCATCGTGGCCGCGACCCGGCGGCCCGCCCGGCAAGTGATCGACATCGCGGCACTGCTCGGCCGCAACCCAGGCGACAATCCGCATCTCTGGTTCGATCCCGCCGCGATGCCGGCGTTCGGGCGGGCGTTCGCGGCGGCGCTCGACCACAGCGATCCGGCGCATAGGGCGGACCACGCGGCGAAGCTGGAAGCGTTCCTGGCGTCGCTGCAACCGCTCGACGCTCGCGTGGCCGGCCTGCGCGCCAAGTATGCGGGCGTCGACGTCACCGCGACCGAGCCGATTTTTGGGCTGCTGGCACGCGCGATCGGGCTGACCGTCCGCAACGAGCGTTTTCAGGTCGCCATCATGAACGGCACCGAGCCGCGCGCCAGCGACGTCCGGGCGATGGAGGGCGATTTGCGTGGCCACAAGGTCCGGCTTCTGGTGTTCAACGCGCAGGCCTCGGATGCGACTGCCCGACGGATGCGGATGCTCGCGGAGACGGTGCATGTTCCGGTGGTCGGCGTGAACGAGACGTTTCCGGAAGGTATGACGACCTACCAGGCCTTGGTCACGAGCACGCTCGACGCGCTGGAGCCGGCGTTGGCGGCGAAACCCTGATGGATGCCATGGTGGAGGCTGGCCGCACCACCACCACCGCAGCGGTCGAGTTGCGGGCCGCGACCGTGCGGCTCGGCCATCGAACGGTGCTGGACGGGATCACCTTGGACATCCCGCAGGGCCGCTTCGTCGGCGTGCTCGGGCCGAATGGGGCCGGCAAGACGACGCTGCTGCGGACGTTGCTGGGCTTGGTGCCGCTGTCCTCGGGCAGCCTGTCGGTGCTAGGCCGCGCGCCGACCCGTGGCGACGCGCGGATCGGCTACGTGCCGCAGAGCCGTACCACCACAGCGGCTCTGCGCCTGTCGGGGCGGGACGTGGTGGCGTGCGGCGCACCCTGGTTTAGCGGTGCCGCCGAGGTCGACTGGGCGCTCGCCATGGTGTCGGCCGAACACCTGGCCAAGCGCCGGCTAGGATCATTGTCCGGCGGCGAGCGGCAGCGGGTGCTGTTGGCGCAGGCACTGCTAGGCCGTCCGTCGCTGCTGCTGCTCGACGAGCCGATGGCCGGGCTCGACCCGCCGCACCAGGCGTCCACCGTCGCACTCGCGCGGAAACTGTCACGCGAGCTGGGGGCCACGGTGCTCATGACCGCGCACGAGGTGAACCCGCTGATCGGCGCGGTCGATCTCGTACTGTATCTCGGCGGCGGCGGTGCGGCACTCGGCTCGGTCGAGGCGGTGGTCAACGACGCCACCCTGTCGCGGCTGTACGGCGCGCCTGTGGAAGTGGTGCGCGCGGCGGGGCGATTGCTGGTAGTGCCCGGAATCGGCGCGCCCGACATGGGGCATTGCTGATGCTGGCCGACGATTTCATGCGTCAGGCGTTCGCCGCCGTCGCGATCGTCGGGCTGATGGCGGGCCTGGTCGGCTACGTGCTGGTGCTGCGGGCCGAAGCGTTCGCCGGTCACGCGCTGGCCCATATCGGTTTTTCCGGGGCCGCCGGGGCGGTGCTGCTCGGCATGCCGCCACTCGCCGGGCTGGTCGGTGCCACCGTGCTGGGCGGCGTCGGCATGGGCCTGCTGGGCGACCGCGCGGCCGAGCGGGATGTCGCGATCGGCGTCGTGCTGACCGCCTCGCTCGGCCTCGGGCTGCTGTTCCTGAACTTCTTTACCGGCAGTGCTACCCAGGCGACGGCGCTGCTGTTCGGCAACGTGCTGGCGGTGGCGCCGGCGACCGTGCTGGCGCTCGGCGGCTTGGCGGTGGTGACGCTGCTCGGTCTGGCCGCCATCCTGCGCCCGCTGCTGTTCGCCTCGCTGCAGCCGGAGGTGGCGCGGGCGCGCGGCCTGAACCCACGGCTGCTCGGCACCGCGTTCCTGGCGCTGGTGGCGCTGGCGACGGCGGGCACGGCCGAGGTGGTCGGCGTGCTGCTGACCTTTTCACTTCTCGTCGGTCCGGCGGCGGCGGCGCTTCGGCTGACACCGAGGCTCGGTTGGGGGCTGGCCCTTGCGGCGGCGCTCGCCGTGGTCGAGGGGTTGGGCGGCGTCGCGTTGAGCTGGATGACCGACTGGCCGGCGAGTTTCTGGATTGCGACATTGTCGGCGGGCGTCTACGCGGCGGCGGCAATGATTAATCGGTGACCGCCATGATCCCGCCCTTTGCACGAGACCGCCTTGTCGTAGCTCTAGAGGCTGTCGCGTTCGACCAGGAGTGAGCATTGCCCGATTCCACCCGCCTGCTGATCGTCTACTATTCCCGCAGCGGCTCGGTCGAAGCGCTGGCGACCGCCATGGCCGAGGCCGCGCGCGAGGCGGGGGCCGAGGTGCGCGTCCGCCGCGCACGCGAGGTGGCACCGGCGGAGGTGATGGCCAAGGTCGAGGGCTGGGCCGACAGCGCCGCGCGGCAGAACGCGCTGTTCGAGCCGCCGACCAGCGACGACGCCGAGTGGGCCGACGCGATCCTGTTCGGCACGCCCTGCTATTTCGGCGCGATGGCGACCGAGCTGAAGAACTTCCTCGACCAGCTCGGCCCGCAGTGGAAACGCGGCGCGCTGGCCGGCAAGGTCGGCGGCGCGTTCGCCGTCGCCTCCTGGCCGCACGGCGGCACCGAGGTGGTGACGCTCTCGATGTATGCGCCGATGGCGCACCTCGGCATGGTCATCGTGCCGACCGGCTACACCGACGAGGCGATGCTGGAGGCTGGCTCGCCGTACGGCGCGTCGGCCATCGTCGGCGCGGAGAACCGCGACCCCCGGCCGGAGGATTTCGACGCGGCGCGGCACCAGGCGCGGCGCACGGTGATGATCGCGCGGGCGCTGGTGGTGGCGGGAGAAATGCCGAGCCGGAAGCGGTAGGACACCGCAACCGCCCACTGGAAACCACGTTGCACCGCCACCTACCAACAGGAGTTTCCCCATGAGTGGTTCGAGCGCGGCGATGGACGTCTACCTGACCGGTCTTCGCAACCAGCATGCCGTCGAGACGCAGGCGATCGGCACCGTCAAGAACGAGCTGAGCCGGATGGAGCCGTATCCCGAGTTGCACGCCCAGATGCAGCAGGAGATGCAGCGCTCGACCGAGCAGGCGGCGCGGCTGGACCGGCTGCTGGCCAAGCACGGCACCAGCAAGTCGGTGACCAAGGAGGCGGTGACAGGCACGGTCGCGACGGTCGCCGGTTTCATCCACGCCGGCGCGGCAGACGAGGTGCTGAAGAACGTCTTGGCGGCGGTCGGCTTCAAGGCGTACGAGATCGGCTCGTACAAGGTGCTGCTGACGTTCGCCGAGGCGGCCGGCGCGTCGGACGATCGCGCGGTGCTGGAGCAGTCGATGAAGGAGGAGATGGAGATGGGCGACTGGCTCGGCACCCACCTCCCGCAGTTCGCGACCGCCTATCTGGGGCAGCAGGCGAAGTAGTCGGTTGTCCCGCTGCTAAAATTCGTCGATGCCGGGCCGCTTGCCGTCGCCTACAAGGAGAGCGGCGAGCCCGGCGGCTGGCCGGCGATCCTGCTGCACGGCTTTCCATACGATGTCCGGGCCTATGATGGCGTAACGCCGATCCTGGTGGCATCCGGCGCGCGGGTGATCGTGCCGTGGCTGCGTGGTTTCGGGCCGACGCGGTTCCGCGCGGCCCAGACGCCACGTTCCGGCGAACAGGCGGCGCTGGTGCAGGATCTGCTGGACTTGATGGATGCGCTGAAAATCCGGTCGGCGGTGCTGGCCGGCTACGACTGGGGCGGGCGGGCGGCGTGTATCGTCGCGGCACTGTGGCCAGAGCGCGTGCGGGCGCTTGTCTCGCAGAACGGTTACAACATCCAAGACATTGCGAAATCCGGCGAGCCGCAATCGCCGGAAATGGAACGCCGTCTTTGGTATCAGTATTATTTCCACTCCGAGCGCGGCCGGCTTGGGCTGTCGCAGAACCGCCGATTAATAAGCCGGTTATTGTGGCGGCTGTGGTCGCCGACGTGGCTATTCGACGACGCAACGTTCGAGCGCACGGCGACCAGTTTCGAAAGTCCGGATTTCGTGGCTGTCGTGATCCACTCCTACCGCCACCGCTTCGGTCTGGCGCCGGGCGATCCGGCGGTGGCCGCTGTCCAGCGGCGTCTGGCAGCACAACCGCCGATCTCGGTTCCGGCCATCACGCTGGACGGCGACGTAGACGGGGTGAGCGCCCCGGGCGGCACGGCGGACCATGCCCGCCATTTCACCGGGCCGCACGAGCATCGGGTGTTGGCCAACGGCGGACACAATCTGCCGCAGGAGCGTCCGGAGGCGTTCGCCGCCGCCGTGCTGGACGTGATCAAGTGACGGCCTGACGCACCGCGAAACGCTCGTCGCGCCAGCTTCCGTCCTCGAGTATCCGCCGCAAAATCGCCACGGCGTTCCACAGCTCGGCAAAGCCGAGATACAGCGGGGTCAGTCCGAACCGCAGCACGTCCGGCGCGCGAAAATCGCCGATAGCGCCATGCGCGATCAGCGCCTGCATGATCGGGTAGGCGTGTTCGTGGGCGAGGCAGATTTGGCTGCCGTGCTGGGGCGGCGTCACGAGTTGCAGTCCAAGACCGCCGCACTCCTGCGTCACCAACTCCGCGAACACGTCGAACAATCTTAGCGATTTCGCACGCACCACCGCCATGTCGACATCGGCGAAGGTATCCACCCCGACGTCGAGCGCCGCCAGGCTCAGCACCGGCGGCGTGCCGACCACCGCCTGCGCGATCCCCCGCGCCGGACGGAAGCCGGACTCGAACGCGAACGGCGCCGCGTGGCCGAACCAGCCGGTCAGCGGTAGCCGCACGGCGTCCTGCAAACCCTCGGCGATATACAGGAACGCCGGCGCGCCCGGGCCACCGTTGAGGAACTTGTAACCGCAGCCGACCGCCAGGTCGACGTCGTGCGCGGCAAGGTCGACCGGCACCGCGCCCGCCGAATGGGCCAGGTCCCACAGCATCACCGCACCCACCGCGTGCGCCGCCGCCGTGACCGTGGCCATGTCGAACATCGCACCGGTGCGGTAGTGCACGTGGGTCAGCATCACGACCGCCACGTCGTCGGCGATCTCGGCCGGCCACTCGTCGAACAGTCGCAGCGAATAGCCCCGGTCCAGCAGCCCGACCAGGCCCTCGGCGATGTAGAGGTCGGTTGGGAAGTTGGAACGCTCGGACAGGATCACCCGCCGGTCCGGCCGCAACGACAGCGCCGCCGCCAGTAGCTTGAACACGTTGATCGACGTCGAATCACCGACCGAGACGGTTCCGGCTGGAGCGCCGATCAAACGCCCGATCTTGTCGGCGACGCGGCTCGCCAGCGAAATCCAGCCGGCGTCGTTCCAGCTGCGGATGAGCCCCGCACCCCACTCCGCCTCGACCACCTGTGCCACCCGGCCGGCGGTCGCACGAGGCAACCCGCCGAGCGAGTTGCCGTCGAGATAGATCACCCCGTCCGGCAGCACGAACCGCTCGCGCAGCGATGCCAGCGGGTCGGCCCGATCCAGCGCCTCCAAGTCGGCCAGCGTCATTCGGAAGCGAGCGCCGCCTCGACCCGCCGCACCGCCTGCAACGGCAACGCGGCGCGCCCGACCACTTGGCCGCCGATCGTGGCCAACCAGTCCGCACCGGCCGGCGGCGAGGGGCGCAGCTCGATCAGCCGCGCGTCCTCATCGAGCGCCACCGCGCGATACTTGCGCCAGCCCTCCAGCAACGGCCCGGGGATGCGGACGACGCGGCCAAGGATTTCGCCCGCGTCGTCGACCGCCACCCACTCCAGCGCGCGGGCGCCGCCCGCCGCCTGCTCGACCCGTCCCCGCCGCCAGCGAACCGAAGCCGTCGCCATCGCGGCTCCCTTAGGCGGACTTCATGATTTCTTCGGCGACGTTGCGCGGCACCGGGTCGTAGTGGTGGAACTGCATCGTGAACGACGCGCGGCCCTTGGTCATGCTGCGCAGGTGGCTGATGTAGCCGAACATCTCTTTCAGCGGCACCTGCGCCCGCACCATGATGGTCGAGCCCGCCGTCTCCTGCGCCTGAATTTGGCCGCGCCGCCGGTTCAGATCGCCCACCACGTCGCCAACATGGTCGTTCGGCGTCGTCACCTCGACGTCCATGATCGGCTCCAGGATCACCGGGCCGGCCTTCTTCATGCCCTCGCGGAAGCACGCCTTGGCCGCGATCTCGAACGCCAGCGCCGACGAGTCGACGTCGTGGTACTTGCCGTCCACCAGCTGATACTTGAAGTCGACCGTCGGGAAGCCGGCCAGCACGCCGGTGTCGGCCTGCACCTTGATGCCCTTGTCGACCGCCGGGATGTACTCCCGCGGCACCGTGCCGCCGACCACCTTGTTCTCGAACAGGATGCCCTCGTTGCGCTCCTGCGGCGAGAACGTGATCTTTACTTCCGCATACTGGCCCGAGCCGCCCGACTGCTTTTTATGGGTGTATGTCTCAGTGTGCGACTTGGTGATCGTCTCGCGGTAGGCGACCTGGGGCGCGCCGATGTTAGCCTCGACGCCGTACTCGCGGCGCAGCCGGTCGACGATGATTTCCAAGTGCAGCTCGCCCATGCCGGACAGGATCGTCTGCCCGGTCTCCTGGTCGGTCTTCAGCCGCAACGACGGGTCCTCGCCGGCCAGTTTCTGCAGGCCGAGCGTCATCTTCTCGACGCCGTCCTTGGTCTTCGGCTCGACCGAGATGTCGATCACCGGGATCGGGAACGCCATCCGCTCCAGCACTACCGGGTCGTCGGACGACGCCAGCGTGTCGCCGGTGCCGGTGTCCTTGAGGCCGACGAACGCCGCGATGTCGCCCGCCGCCACTTCCTTGATCTCGGCACGCTTGTCGGCGTGCATCTGGAACATGCGGCCGACCCGCTCCTTGTGATCCTTGGTCGTGTTCATCACCGTGTCGCCGCTCTTCAGCGTGCCGGCGTAGACGCGCACGAAGGTCAGCGTGCCGTACTTGTCGTTGATGATCTTGAACGCGAGCCCGGCGAACGGCGCCTTCGGGTCGGCCGGAATGCGGCGGCGGTCATGCCCCGTCACCTCGTCCTGGCCCTCCTCGGCGGCGATCGCGATGCCCGGCACGTCGGTCGGCGCCGGCAGGTAGTCGAGCACGGCGTCGAGCAGCGGCTGCACGCCCTTGTTCTTGAACGCGGTGCCGCACAGCACCGGGCGGAACGTGCCGGCGATGGTGCCGAGCTTGATGCACTTCTTAAGGGTGGCGACGGCGACGTCACCCGTCTCGAAATACTCCTCCATCGCCGCGTCATCCATCGACAGCGCGGTGTCGAGCAGCACCTGCCGGTGCTCCTTGGCGCGCGCCAGCAGGTCGGCGGGGATTTCCTCGTCGTGGAACTTGGCGCCGAGCTCGCCGCCCTCCCAGATGATCGCCTTCATCTCGACCAGGTCGACGACGCCGATGAACGTGTCCTCGGTGCCGATCGGCAGCTGCAGCGGCAGCGCCACGATGTCGAGCTTCTCCTTCAGCGTGTCGAACGCGCGGTAGAAATCCGCGCCGGTGCGGTCGAGCTTGTTGATGAAGATGACGCGCGGGACGTTGTAGCGGTCGGCCAGACGCCAGTTGGTCTCCGACTGCGGCTGCACGCCGGCGACGCCCTCGATGATGAAGACAGCCCCGTCCAGCACGCGCAACGAGCGGTTCACCTCGATGTTGAAATCGATGTGGCCCGGGGTGTCGATGATGTTGATGCGGTGGTCCTTCCACTCGCACGTGACGGCGGCCGAGGTGATCGTGATGCCACGCTCACGCTCCTGCTCCATGTAGTCGGTCGTGGTGTTGCCGTCGTGCACCTCGCCAATGCGGTGCGACACCCCGGTGTAATACAAGATACGCTCGGTCGTGGTGGTCTTACCGGCGTCGATGTGCGCGGTGATCCCGATGTTGCGGATCTTGTCGAGTGGGGTGGCGGACACGGTAGCCTCCATGGCGAACGAACGCGGTGACGAGCGGAATTGGCCTAAGCGATAGGGCGCGGCGGACCATGCGTCCCCGCGCCCCAGCATCGACCGACCCTCAGCCGGGCTGACACATGCCGATCCGCCGGTTGTTTTGCAAGCGCGAACGGCCGGCACAGTTCGTCACACGCCGTAACGGATACCGGGCGTATACGGTGTCCATGACCGACGACGCCCTGCACGCGACAACCCGGTTCGGTCTCGGCCCCCGGTTGAATGAGCCGCTGCCCGGCGACGCGCGGGGCTGGCTGCTGGGGCAGCTGGACGGCGCCGACCCGACGCTGGCGACCCCCGGACCGTCCACCGCCGACGGCCTGACCGCGTGGCACCTCGACCGCAAGACGCCGGTGCCGGAGGGCACGCCACCCCGCGTGCACGAACTGTGGCAGGCGGAGCGGGCGGCGATCGGCACGGCCATGGTCACCGCCCGGGCGCCGTTTCGCGAACGGCTGGTGTGGTTCTGGGCCAACCACTTCACCATCAGCTCGCGGCAGGGCGAGATCAACGCGGTGGCCGGCGCCTACATCCGCGAGGCGATCCGGCCGAACGTCACGGCCCGGTTCGCTGACCTGCTGATCGCTGTGATGACCCACCCGGCGATGCTGCTCTACCTCGACAACGGCGGCTCGATCGGCCCCGACAGCCGGGCGGCGCTGGCGACCAGGCCGGGCCAGCCGCGCCGGGGGCTGAACGAAAACCTGGCTCGCGAGTGCCTGGAACTCCACACCGTCTCGCCCGCCGCCGGCTACACGCAGGCCGACGTGACCGCGGCGGCCGGTGTGCTGACCGGCTGGGCGATCGAGATCGATGGCGCGGCACCCGGTTTCGTGTTTCGGCCCGACGCGCACCAGCCGGGCGAGATCCGGGTGCTGGGACAGACGTTTCCGGCCGGGATGCAAGGCGGGCTGGCGATGCTGACCTGGCTCGGCACGCATCCGGCGACGTACGCCCACATCGCGAAAAAGCTGGTGACGCACTTCGCCGGCGACCTGCCGCCTGCGGATGCGGTCGCGCGGGTGAACCGGGTGCTGACGGCCACACGCGGCGACCTGCGCGCGGCCAGCGCCGAGCTGGTGGCGATCCCCACCTGCTGGACGGGCGAGAAGATGCGGCCGCCGCAGGAATACCTGGTCGCCGCCGCCCGCGCGGTCGACCTGCCGGCCGACCAGCATTTGGCGCTCGTCAACGCCATGGGCGCGATCGGCCAGCCGCTGCTGGGCGCTCCGCTTCCAAACGGTTTTAGCGACCGCGCCGAGGACTGGAACAGTGGCGAGGCCCTGCTGCGTCGCGTCGACTGGGCGTGGTCGCTGGCCGGCAGGCTGCCCGACGTCGAGCCGGGTGCCGTGTTCGACACCGTCCTGGGGCCGGCCGGCCATCCGGAGCTGCGCCGCGTGGTCAAGGGTGCCGGCTCTCGCCGCGAGGGCTTGGCATTGCTGCTGTCGTCGCCGCCGATGATGAGGAGATAGCCATGCTCGTGTCACGCCGCTCGGCCCTGCTGGGTCTGACCGCCGCCGTCACCCTGGGTACGTCGTCGCTGGCCGTCGCCGCCGCTGAAACCCGCCGCCGGCTGGTCGTGGTGCTGTTGCGGGGTGCCATGGACGGGCTCGGCGCCGTCGTTCCGTACGGGGATCGCGACCTGGCCAACGCTCGTCCTCAACTGCCGGCCGGCGGCGTCGGCGATAATTCTGGTCTGCTCGACCTCGGCGGCTTCTTCGGCCTGCGCCCCGAGCTGGCCGCGCTGCATGCCGCGTTCACCGACAACGCGGCGTCGATCATCCATGCGGTCGCCGGCGAGTGGCGCGTCCGCAGCCATTTCGAGGCGCAGGACTACCTCGAATCCGGCGCCGGCCGGCGGCTCGGCAGCGGCTGGCTCAACCGGGTGGCACAGGCGTTGCCGCAGGTGTCCGGACCGGCAAGCGCCTTGGCGCTCGGAGTTGACGTGCCGCTGCTGCTGCGGGGTGCGGCTCCGGTGGCGAGCTGGATGCCGGAGGGCCTGGGTCATCCGCAGGCGTCGTTCTACGCCCAGGTCGCGAGCCTGCACGCGGCTGACCCGGTGTTCGGCCCGGCAATCGCCGCCGGCTTGCGCGAGCGCGGTTTCACCGAGGCGGCGCTGACCGGCATCGTGCCGGCCAAGCGGGGCGGCGCGTTCCCGCAGCTTGCCGACGCGGCCGGACGCCTGCTGGCCCAACCCGGCGGCCCGCGCATCGCCGCACTGGAGGTTGGCGGTTGGGACACCCACGCGGGCCAGGCGCGGCGGCTGCCGCTGGCGCTGGCCCAACTCGACGCGGGGCTGGCGGCGTTGCGGGCGGGCCTCGGCGACGCCTGGGCCGAGACGGCGATCGTGGTCGTGACCGAGTTCGGCCGCACTGTACGCGTCAACGGCACCGGCGGCACCGACCACGGCACGGGCACGGCGGCGTTCCTGCTCGGCGGTGCGGTGGCGGGCGGCAAGGTTTGGGCGGACTGGCCGGGGCTGGCGCCCGCAAAGATGTTCGAGGCGCGCGACCTGCAACCGACCACCGACCTCTACGCGGTGTTGAAAGGGGTGTTGCGTGACCACCTCGGGCTGCGGCCGGTGGCGATCGACACGGTGTTCCCGGACGCGCGCGGGTCCGGCGTGATGGGCGGGCTGATCCGCGGCTAGGCCGGCAGCCGCATCCACTCCGGCCGATCGACCATCAATGCGCCGCCGCCGCATTCGAGCGGCTTGTCCAGCGCGTCGAGCCGCAGCAGCGCCAGACCGTGCCCGCCGGCGACCGAGCGCAGCGTGCCGACCTCGATGCCGCCGCTAGTGACCGGCGTGCCGGGCGACGGCAGGGCGGTCGCCGACCCGGCCGCCGACACGGGCATCAACCGGCGCTTGAGCAGGCCGCGATAGCGGGTGCGCGCGGTCAGCTCCTGGCCCATGTAGCAGCCCTTGGCCCAGTCGATGCCGTGCAGCTCGTCGAACCCGCCCTCCAGCAGCACCGACTTTTCGGCCTCCATGTCGCCCGACCCGTCCGGCAGGCCGAGCGACAGGCGGTGCGCGTCGTAGTCGGCGGCATCGGCGTTGGTCGGCAGGTCGCCCAGCACTCGCCATCCGGCGTCGGGCAGGCGCGGATCAGGTGCCGCGATGCCGCTGTCGGGCGCACCATCCCAGACGGCAAACACGTTGAGCGAGTCAGACACGTCGGCCAGTTGCGCGTCCGCCCGCAGCCGGTAGCGGCCGAGCCGCTGCACCAACATCGCCGCATGGGCGCGCTCGCAGTCGAGCAGCAGGCGGTCGCTGTCGGTAAAAACGAAGAAGTCGGCCAGCCACTTGCCCTGTGCGGTCAGCAGCGCCGCCCAGACCGCGACGCCGGGTGCGACCTTGGCCACGTCGTTGGACACCAGCCCGTTCAGGAACGCGACGCGGTCGGCGCCGGATACTTCCACGACACCCCGTAGCGGCAACTTCGCGACCTTCGTCATCGTCCGCAGGTGGACGGCGGCACCGGCGGAGACAAGACAGCCGCGCGCTGCGGGTGCTAAGGCGGGCCGATGACGCGGCCCAAAACCTGATGTGCGGCATCGCCGGGATCATGACCGCGCCGGATCGTCCGCCGCCCGCTGCCGCCGCGCTGGCGACGCTCGACGCGGCGTTGGCGCATCGCGGCCCGGACGGCAGCGGCCACAGCATCAACGGCCACGTCGGCTTCGTGCACCGCCGCCTGTCGATCATGGACGTGGCCGGCGGCGACCAGCCACTGTTCGCGGGTGCCGCGGCGCTGATCGGCAACGGCGAGGTGTACAACGACCCCGAGTTGCGCGCCGAGATGGCCGACACGCGGTTCGCCACCCGCAGCGACAACGAGAGCCCGCTGCACCTCTGGATCCACGACGGCCCGGATTATGCGTCGAAACTACGCGGTATGTATGCGCTGGCGATCCACGACCGCGCCCGGCGCACGCTGACGCTGACCCGCGACCCGTACGGCATCAAGCCGCTGTACGTGGCGCAAACCGACCACTGCCTCGCGTTCGCGTCGGAGCCGCAGGCGTTGCTCGCGGCCGGCATCGTGCCACGTGTGGAACGCACGGCGGCGCGCGACGAGCTGCTGCAGATGCAGTTCACCACCGGCAAGGAGACTATCTTCGCCGGCATCGACCGGGTAATGCCGGGCGAGACGCTGACCTGCGCCGACGGCCGGGTGCTCGACCGCGCGCATGTCGAAGGCGTGCCGGAGGGCGGGCCGGAGGACATTTCCGAAGCGGCGGCGCTGGCCCGGCTCGACACGGCGCTGATGGACAGCGTCGCCCACCACCAGCGCAGCGACGTGCCGTACGGCATGTTCCTCAGCGGCGGCATCGACAGCGCCACCGTGCTGACGGTGATGGCGCGGCTGAACGCGACGCCGGTGCTGACCTACACCGCCGGCTTCGACGCGCCGGGCGGCTCGGACGAGCGGCGGCACGCGGCCGACGTCGCGCGAGCGCTCGGCGCGCGGCATGAGACGATCGAGGTGACCGAGGCCGAGATGTGGCGCGAGCTGCCGGCGATCGTGGCCGCCATGGACGACCCGGCGGCGGATTACGCCATCATCCCCACGTGGTTCCTGGCCCGCCGCGCCCATGCGGACGTCAAAGTCGTGCTGTCGGGCGAGGGCGGCGACGAGGTGTTCGCCGGCTACGGCCGCTACCGCTCGGCGATGCGGCCGTGGTGGCAGGGCGGCCGGATGATGCGAGCGCGCGGGACGTTCGACCGGGTCGACGTGTTGCGGACCCGCCCGCCCGGCTGGCGCGACGGGCTGGCGGCGGCCGAGGCGCGGGCGGCCAGCGGCGGGCGCACCCGGTTGGGTGCCGCACAGGCGAGCGAGTTCGCCGACTGGTTGCCGAACGACCTTTTGCTCAAACTGGACCGCTGCCTGATGGCGCACGCGGTCGAGGGGCGGACGCCGCTGCTCGACCCCGGCATCGCCGCCGCCGCGTTCCGCCTGCCGGATGCGTTGAAAGTGCGGGACGGGCGGGGCAAGTGGCTGTTGCGGCAGTGGCTGGCCAAGGCGTGTCCCGAGGCCAGGCCGTTCGCGCCCAAGCAGGGCTTTACCGTGCCGGTCGGGGCGTGGATCGCCGGCCAGGGCGCGCGGCTCGGGCCGTTGGTGGCTGCATCCCCCGCGGTCGCCGCCATCGCCGAGCCGGGGCGCGTGAGGGCGTTGTTTCGCGAGGCAGGGTCGCGGCACAACGGATTCGCCGCCTGGACTCTTCTATTCTATGCGCTCTGGCACCGCGCCCACATCCAGGGTCTGCCGTCGGCGGGCGACGCGTTCGAGACCCTGAGCGCCCGGTGAGCCATTTCGACCTGCTGGTGCGCGGCGGCGTCGCGGTGCTGCCGTGGACGGTGGCCGAGTGCGATGTGGGCGTGCGGCACGGGCGGATCGTCGCACTTGGCGCGTTGTCGGACGCCACCGCCGACACGGTGCTGGACGCACGCCACCTGCACGTGCTTCCGGGCCTGATCGACCCGCATGTGCACTTCCGCGACAGCGGCGTGCCCGGCACCGGCGATCCGGAGGTCGAGACGATGGCGACCGGCACGCGCGGTGCCGTGCTGGGCGGCATCACCTGCGTGCTCGACATGCCGAACACCACGCCGCCGTTGACCGACGTCGCGGCGCTGGCGGCGAAACGGGCGATGGTGGCGCGCGACGCGCTATGCGACGTCGGTCTCTACGTTGGCGCCACCCGCGACAATATTTCTGACCTCGCCACGCTGGAAACGGCGCCGGACGTGTGTGCGATAAAAGTGTTTGCCGGGAGTTCGACGGGCGGGCTGCTGATCGACGACGACCTGACGCTCGAACGGGTGATGCGGGCCGGGTCGCGAAGAATCGCCTACCACAGCGAGGACGAGGCGCGGCTGCGGCAGCGGCGCGCGCTGTTTCGCGTCGGCGAGCCATACAGCCGCCATGCCGAGTGGCGCGACGAGCGATGTGCGTTGCTGGGCACCCAGCGGATCGTCTCGCTGGCCCGGCTGACCCGGCGGCCGGCGCACATCCTGCACGTCTCGACCGCCGAGGAATTCAAGTGGCTCGCGGCGCATCGGACGATCGCGACGGTTGAAGTGCTGGTCAACCATCTGACGCAGGCGTCGGACGCCTATGACCGCGACGGGCCGCTCGCGGTGATGAACCCGCCGATCCGCGACGCGCGCCATCGCGACGCCGCGTGGGCCGCGGTGGCGGACGGGCGCGTCGACACGGTTGGCAGCGACCACGCGCCGCACCCGATCGCGGCCAAGCAGCGGCCGTGGCCCGATTGCGCCGCCGGGCTTACGGGCGTGCAGACGCTGTTGCCGCTGATGTTGGACCATGTGGCGCGCGGCCGGTTATCGCTCGCGCGGATGGTCGACCTGATGGCGGCGGGGCCGGCGCAGGTCTATGCGCTCTCCGAGCTCGGCCGGCTGGTGGTGGGCGCGCGGGCCAACCTGACGCTGGTGGACCTGCGGGCGCGACGCATGATCGAGGCGGACTGGCTCGCTTCGCCGTGCGGCTGGTCGCCGTTCGTGGGGACGCGCGTTACCGGGTGGCCGGCCGCGACCGTCGTCGGCGGCCGGATCGCGATGCGGGACGGTGCGCTTGGCTCGCAGTCGGTAGGCACGAACAGCTAGGCGTGCGGGGTCCCGGGATCTTGCTTGAGCCGGTGTTCGGCAGCGCGAAACAGGGCGTATTCGCGCGCCCGCCGAGGGTATTTCTTCCAGGCCGAGGTGCCTCCGAAGCGCGCAAACGGCGGCACCTTCTGGCGCGGAGCGCCGAAGCGGCGCGCGGTGTCGGTGGAACCGGGAGTGGGGGCGTCGTCCATGGCGAGTGGTCCAGATTAGTTGATGCGCGTTCTGACCACCGCATGGCGTCAGGTGCAAGCAGGAAGCGGCCGTCCGACCTCGTTCGCAGGAACTTGTCAGGCGACCTTGCGCGGCGCGCCGTCGAGGTTAGGCAGGAACGCCGTCAGCAGCCCGATCGCCGGCAGGAAGCTGCACACGCGATACACCACGTCGATGCTAGTCACGTCGGCCAATTCGCCCAGCGCCGCCGCACCCAGGCCGCCCATGCCGAACGCCAGCCCGAAGAACAGCCCGGAAATCATGCCGACGCTGCCCGGTACCAGCTCCTGCGCGAACACCACGATGGCGCTGAACGCGCTGCTCAGGATCAGCCCAATCGGGATCACCAGCAGCACCGTCGCGGTGTGGCCGACATACGGCAGCACCAGCGTGAACGGCAGCACGCCGGCGATCGAACCCCAGATCAGATATTTGCGGCCGATCCGGTCGCCGATCGGGCCGCCGAGGAACGTGCCGACCGCGCCGGCGGCCAGGAACACGAACAGTTCGAGCTGCGCCTCCTGCACGCCGACCTGGAAGCGGTGGATCAGGTAGAACGTGAGATAGGTCGACAAACTCGTCAGGTAGACGAACTTGCTGAACATCAGCGCCATCAGGATCGCCAGCGACCGCCGCACGACGCGGCGGGGCAACGCCACGGCTACGGCCTTTTGCGATTTCGGGCGTAGCAGGTGCAGGTGCGACGCGTACCAGCGGCCGACGTTGAACAGTGTCACCCCGCCGACGAGTGCGATCAGCGCGACCCAGCCGACGCTGTGCTGGCCCAGCGGCACCACGATGTAGGCGGCCAGCAGCGGGCCGAGTGCCGAGCCGGTGTTGCCGCCGACCTGGAACAGCGCCTGCGCCATGCCGAACCGGCCGCCCGACGCCATTCGTGCCACCCGGGAGCTCTCGGGGTGGAAGATCGAGCTGCCGATGCCGACCAGGGCGGCGGCGGCCATGATCTCGGGAAAACTGGTGGCGCGCGAGATCAGCAGCAAACCGAGAAACGTGCTCGCCATGCCAGCCGCCAGCGAGTAGGGCAGCGGCCGCTTGTCGGTGTACATCCCGACCAGCGGCTGCAAGATCGAGGCGGTGAGCTGGAACGCCAGCGTGATCAGGCCGATCTGCACGAAACTCAGCGCGTATTGCGCCTTGAACATCGGATACAGCGCCGAGATGGTCGACTGCATCGTGTCGTTCATCATGTGCGAGACCGACAGGGCAATCAGGATGGTCATCGCCGCCGCCTCGCCGGTCGCCCTCGCCGTCTCGAGTGGGGCCGCCTGACGCGGCGCGGCGGGGACGAAGGCGGGGGTGGCGAGGCGTTCGGACATCGATTGAGGCTCGTTGCTGCGGCGGGTTACCCTCGTCTTATAAGGTTCGCGGCCGTCCGGACCCATACCGAAGCGGCATCACGGCTGTGCGACGGTCGCGGGATAGGCCGGATCGGCCACGCCGGCTGCGCCGACCGGCAGCGTGGCCCAGCACTCCACCCGGCCCAGCGTGCGGGTGCAATAGGCGGGCGGCGACGGCGGCTCGATCGGGACGCAGTAGGACAGCCCGCGATCGAGCCGGACGACGGAACAGTCGCGGCCGGAGATCGCCGACACGACGATGTCGCCCAGCGCGCGGTGGAACACGGCGATGCTGGCGATCTCGACCCCGGCATAGGCACCCAGCGCCGGCGCCACCGCCGGCCCGCACCCGGCCAGCGTCGCGACAAGCCCAAACGCCATCCATGATCGCCGTCCGAGCATGCGGCGACAATGCGTTCGTGGCCTGAACGAACGGTAAACCGCTGGTTTGCCGGCCATCGCCGGGGCCGGTATGAGTGCGCTTCGCCCCGGACCGTTGCAGCATCGCGACGCCACCGCCGGGGTGCCCGAAGGGACGTGCCGTGCCAGACATCTTCGACGAGGTCGACCAGGACCTCCGTGCCGACCGCGCCCGTGCCCTGTGGCGTCGCTACGGCGTCCTATTGATCGCCGCGGCCGTGCTCGTCGTGCTGGGCGTCGCCGGGTGGGAGGCCTGGATGTGGCAGCGCGACCGCGCCGCCACCCGCGCCGCCGAGGCCTATATCGCCGCCGCGACCGCACCTGCGCCGCCGGGTCCGGAGGGGCACGCGGCGCGGCAGGCGTCGATCGCCAGGTTCCGCGACATCGCCCACGACGCACCGGCCGGCTATCGCACGCTGGCCCGGTTGCGCGCCGCCAGGTTGCTGGCCGACGACGGCGACCTGGTGGCGGCAGACGCCGAGTGGGACGCGGTCGCGGCCGACGGCGCGGCCCCGCGTAGCCTGCGCGACCTCGCCAACCTGCAGTGGGCGCAGCACGCGGTCGACGCCGGCGACCCCGCCACCGTCACTGCCCGGCTGCGGCCGCTGGCGGGACCGCAGGCGCCGTTCCATCCGCTGGCGCTGGAATCGCTGGCGCTGCTGTCGTTGCGGGAGAACAAGCCGGACGCGGCGCGCGACACACTGCGCCAGATCGTCAACGACCCCGCGACGTCGGGCGGGCTGCGGATTCGCGCCGGCAAGATCCTGGTGCAGCTTGGCGACCCGGCACCGTCCGACGACTTCGTACCGCACGCCGGGCCGGCCTCATGAGTTCCGGCCCCGTGAGTTCCGGGCTCGTGAGTTCCGGCATTTCGCGCCGCGCCACGCTGCTATTGCCGCTGGCGCTCGGCGGGTGCGGCCTGTTCGACAACCTGTTCTCCGACCCCAAGCCGAAGCTGCCGGGCGACCGGATTGCGGTGATGGCGGCGCGACGCGGCGTGCAGGTCGACGCGGGCAGCCGCGCGGTGACGCTGCCCAAGCCGGCGACCAACATCGATTGGGCCCAGGCCGGCGGCGACCCGACCCACGCGATGGGTCATTTGCAGGCGGGCGACCGGCTGGCGGAGGCGTGGCGCGCCAACATCGGCGCCGGTGGCGGCTACCGCGCCAAGATCACCGCGAGCCCTGTCATCGCGGCCGGTCGGGTCTTCACGATGGACAGCGACGGGGTGGTAACCGGGTTCGAGGCCCGCTCCGGTCGGCGCACCTGGCGCACCGAGACGCAGGGCGAGAAAGACCGCAGCCTGAACGTCGGCGGCGGCATCGGGGTCGAGGGCGATACGCTGTATGTCTCGACCGGCCGGGGCGAGGCGCTGTCGATGGCCACCGCGTCTGGCAAGATCGGCTGGCGTCAGCCGATCGGCAACGCGGCGCGGGCGGCCCCCACGATCGCCGACGGGCGGCTGTTCATCCCGACCGTGGACCAGCAGCTCGTGGCGCTCGCAGCTGACGACGGCCGCCGCCTGTGGGTCTACCAGGGTGAGCAGGCCGACACCTTCATGCTCGGCTTGCCGGCGCCCGGTTACGGCAACGGGATCGTGGTCGCGGGTTTCGGCACCGGCCAGGTCGCCGGGTTGCGCGCGACGTCCGGCGCCGTGGCGTGGACCGACAGCCTGGCGTCCAACCGGGGGCGCAACAGCCTGACCGACGTGTCGACCGTGCGCGGCCTGCCGGTGATCTCGGGCGGGCAGGTGTTCGTGGCCGGGCTGGGCGGGTTGACGCTCAGCATCGACCTGCGCTCCGGGCGACGGCTGTGGGAGCGCGACGTCGGCTCGGCCGACACGCCGTGGCTGGCCGGCGATTGGCTGTTCATGCTGACCGACGAGCAGGAGCTGGTGGCGCTCAGCCGAACCGACGGCGCGATCGCCTGGGTGACGCCGCTGCCGCGCTTCAAGGATATGGCGAAGGAGCGCGACCCGGTGCGCTGGCAGGGGCCGTTGCTGGTCGGCGACCGCCTGGTGCTGACCGGCAGTCTGGCGATGGCGCTTTCGGTCAGCCCGTACACCGGCAAGATCCTCGGCCGGCAGGATCTGCCCGACGCCGCGTCGCTGCCGGCCGTGGTGGCGGGCGGCACCGTCTACATCGTGACCGACGACGCGACGCTGCTGGCGCTGCGGTGACGCCTCGTCATGGGTAGACGTCCCCGCGCCGACACCGCCGATCTACCCGACGCCGCGCTGCCGGTGGTGGTGGTGGCGGGCCGCCCGAACGTCGGTAAGTCGACGCTGTTCAACAAGCTGGTCGGCCGTCGCGCCGCCCTGGTGGCCGACACGCCCGGCGTCACCCGCGACCGCAAGGAGGCGCGGGCGCTGCTGCGCGGTCGGGAGGTGATGCTGGTCGACACGGCGGGGCTCGAGGAGAGCTCGCCCGAGACGCTGTACGGCCGGATGCGGAGCAGCAGCGAGGGCGCGGTGTTGGGCGCCGACCTCGTGCTGTTCGTGGTCGACGCGCGGGCCGGGATCACGCCGGCCGACGCGCATTTCGCCGACTGGTTGCGGCGGCAGAACCGGCCGGTGCTGCTGGTCGCCAACAAGGCCGAGGGCCGCGCCGGGGCCAACGCGGCGCTCGAAGCGTTCTCGCTCGGGCTGGGTGCCCCGGTCGCGGTGTCGGCCGAGCACGGCGAGGGCTTGGCTGACCTGATGGGCGAGATCGCCGACCGCCTGCCGCCACCACCGGACATGAGCGTCGACGATGATGAAGACGGCGACGAAGCCGAGCCGGCCGAGCTATCGGCCGACGGTCCCGCGCGGCCGTTGCGTCTGGCGATCATCGGTCGCCCGAACGCCGGCAAGTCGACGCTGGTGAACCGGCTGCTGGGTGAGGAGCGGATGATCACCGGCCCGGAACCCGGCCTGACCCGCGACGCGGTCGCGATCACGTTCCACGACGACATCGGCGAACTGGTGCTGGTCGACACCGCCGGGATGCGCCGCCGCGCCCGCATCGAGCAGCCGCTCGAACGCATGTCGGTCAGCGCCAGCATCGAGGCGCTGAAGATGGCCGAGGTCGTCGTGCTGACCATCGACGCGACCGAGGGCGCGCTGCACGAGCAGGATCTGACGCTGGCCCGCCTGGTCGAGCGAGAGGGCCGGGCGATCGTGATCGCGATGAACAAATGGGACGCCGTGGTCGACCGCGGCGCCGAGCGCCGGGCGATCTCGGATCGCATGCAGACCAGCCTGGTGCAGCTCGAAGGCATCGAGGTCGTGTGGCTGTCGGCGCTGACCGGGCACGGGCTCGACAAGCTGCTGCCGGCGGTGCGGCGGGCGGCGGCGGTGTGGAACAAGCGGGTGGCGACGGCGCAACTCAACCGCTGGTTCGAGGGCGCGCTGGAACGCCACCAGCCGCCGCTGGTCGAGGGGCGGCGGATAAAACTGCGCTACATGACGCAGGCCAAGGCGCGGCCGCCGACGTTCATCGTGTTCGGCACGCGGTCCGAGCAGACGCCGGACGACTACCGCCGCTACCTGACACGGTCGCTGCGCGAGATGTTCGACATGCCCGGGACGCCGATCCGCATCCAGTTTCGGGGGACGGAGAACCCGTTCGACGAGGAAGGGCGCGCGCCAATCCGGGACCGCCGCCCGCACTGAAGGCAACCGATGCGGTGCTGTTGCGTCATGCCATTATCGACGGAACGGCGAGGGCCTGATGGCGGCGGTGGCGGAAAAGACCGATCCCGCGTTGTGGGAGAAGGTGAAGGCGGAGATCACCGAGGGCGACAAGGGCGGCCACGCCGGCCAGTGGTCCGCGCGCAAGGCGCAGATGGCGGTGCAGGCCTACAAGAAGGCCGGTGGCGGCTACCAAGGCCGCAAAACCGCCGACAACCATCTGGCGGAGTGGACCCACGAGGAGTGGGGCACGAAATCCGGCGCGAACAGCGACGAGACCGGCGAGCGCTACATGCCGAAGGAGGCGCTTGAGGCGCTCAGCGACTCCGAATACCGGCGCACCTCGGCCAAGAAGCGCGCCGACACCGCCAAGGGCCGCCAGTTCAGCGCGCAGCCGGCCGACGTCGCCCGCAAGACCGCCGACATTCGCCACAGCCACGAGGCCGAGGCGAGCCGCGCGGCTTTGGCGGAGCAGTCGCGTGCGGAGCTGTTGGAGGCGGCGCGCGCCGCTGGCGTCGCGGGCCGCAGCCGGATGCGGAAGGACGAACTGGTCGCGGCTCTCTCCGCGCGTTAACCCGAGACAACGTTGAAAGCGAGATCATGACACACCGACTTCTGGCGGGCTTCATCTCCGCCTCGATGCTGGCGCTCGGCGCCATGCCGGCGCGGGCCGCGAACCCGATGGGCTACCAGCTCATTACCAGCCGCCAGGCGGCCGAGCTCCCGCGCGGCCACGGCGCACTCGGCCTGGTGGTCAACGTGAGTTCGATGATCAGCGATTCCGGTATGAACTTCGCCCTCCTCCGGGTCGATCAGGTTAAGCCCGGTTCGGCCGGGGCCGCCGCCGGGATGCAGGTCGGCGACCAGATCATCGCGGTCGACGGGCGCGTCTTCCCCGACATCAAGGCGTTCGCCGAATATGCCGGGGCGCTGCGTCCGGGAACGACGACCTTGGTCGACTACATCCCGAAAGGCGGCGAGTCGAAGGACGCGCAACGGCTGTCGGTCACGGTCGGCAAGCCGGGCGGCGACAGCAAGCCGACGCTCGACGCGCACCAGGGGATGTCGACCGGCACCAAGGTCGCGATCGGCCTCGGTGCCGCGGCGCTCCTAGGCTATTACGAACTGCACAAGAACTCTGGCACTCCGACCCAGCAGCAACAACGGCAACAACCGCAGCAGGGCTTCATCCAGCAGCGGTAGGCCGGTTACGCGGCGAGCGGCACCGGCTCGGCTCCGAGGTCGGCCACGATGTCGCGCGCCACCCGCGCCGCCGTGCCCGGGCCCATGGTCCAGCCCAACGTGCCGTGGCCGATGTTGAGATACAGGCCCGCGACGGCGGTGCGGCCCAGATAGGGCACGTTGGACGGGGTCGCCGGCCGCAATCCCGTCCACGCGGTGGCCGCGCCAAAATCGCCGGCCGCGGGGAACATGGTTTTCGCGTGGCCCAGGATCGCTGCGACCCGCACCGGGTCGAGGTTGCGGGAATAGCCGGACAGCTCGGCGGTCCCGGCGACCCGTAACCGGTCACCCAGCCGCGAGTAGACAAGCTTGTTCTGGTCGTCGGTTAAGGAGACGAACGGGGCCGCGTTGCTGCCGCCAACCGGGATCGTCACCGAGTAACCCTTGGTCGGGTAGATGTTGACGCGCACCCCGAGCGGCCGCAGCAGCGCCTGCCCGAACGAGGCCAACGCAACCACCACCGCACGCGCTGACAGCGTGCCGTATTGCCCGGTCGCCAGCGTCTTGGTCTCGACCGAAGCGATCGCGCCGCCGGCGGCGCGCAACGCGGTGACCTCGGTACCGTAGGCGAATCGGACGCCGCGCGCGGCGCACACGGCGGCCAGCCCTTCGGTGAACTTGCGCGCGTCGCCGCTTTCGTCCGAGGCGGTGTAGGTGCCGCCGACGATGCCGTCGGCACTGGTCGCCAACGCCGGCTCGATCTCCAGCATGCGGGGCACGTCGACCACCTCGCGCCGCAGCCCGGCGTCTTGCATCAGGCGCGCCACCGGCACCGCCGCCTCGAACGTCGTCTGGTCGCGGTAGAAGTGCAGGATGCCGCGTGTCTCGGCATCGTAGCCGAACCCCTCCTCGGCGCGGATGCGCTGGATCCAGGCGCGGCTTTCCAGCGCCAACTCGACGATCGTGCGGGTGTTGGCGCGGCTGCGGGCGGGCAGGCATTCGTGCAGCCAGCCGGCCAGCCACGCCCACTGCGCCGGGTCCATGCGCGGCCGGAACAGCAGCGGGGCGTCGGGGCGTCCCAGCCACTTCAGCACCTTGAACGGTGCCGCCGGGTTGGCCCACGGCTCGGCGTGGCAGACTGAAACCTGGCCGCCGTTGGCGAACGAGGTGTCGAGCCCCGGCCCGGCCAGCCGGTCGACCACCAGCACGTCGAGACCGGCGCGGTTCAGGTGGTAGGCGGTCGAGATGCCGACGATCCCGGCACCCAGGACGATGACGTCAGGGGTTTGGCGCATGGTTGTAGCCTCGCGTGACGGCGTTCGATGCCCGGCCTGTCACGATGCCTGAGAGGTTCGCCGGCGCTTCCGCGCGCGGCTTGCTCCGTCGGCGGACGGTCTCCCACCACCGGGGGGAGCGCCACTTTCCAGAACCCGCAGCCTGTCGCGATCCCTGTTGCCTGAGAGATTCCCGGGCGGTTGCCCCTTCGGCGACCCATTCCTATCCCGGACGGGCACTCTCTCGCGATTTATGTAAGTTAGCCGATTCAGAGTGCGCGCGCCACCGCCGGTTCGCGTTTCTGCAGTTGGCATTGCAGGGGGAGATTTCTGTCGTCACTGTTTGTTCTGCCGCCCGATCGCCTGGGCGAAGGTGCCACGCTGCTGCACGGCTTCGCACGGCCGGACGCGGCGGCGCTGCTCGACGCGGTGGCGCTGGTGGCCGCGGCCAGCCCGTTCCGGCATTCGGTGGTGCCGGGCGGCCACACAATGTCGGTCGCGATGACCAACTGCGGCGCGCTCGGCTGGGTGTCGGACCGCGCGGGCTACCGCTATGTGCCGCTCGACCCGCTGACCGGCCTGCCGTGGCCGCCGATGCCCGAGGTGTTCGCAAGGCTCGCCGACGCCGCCGCGACCGCCGCCGGCTTCGCGCCGTTCGCGCCGGAGGTCTGCCTAGTCAACCGATACGCGCCGGGCGCCCGGTTGTCGTTGCACGTGGACCGGGACGAGCGGTCGGGTGATGTGCCGATCGTCTCGGTCTCGCTCGGGCTACCGGCGACGTTCCTGTGGGGCGGGCTGGCGCGGACCGACCCGGTGCGGCGGGTGCGGGTCGAGCACGGCGACGTGGTGGTGTTCGGCGGGCCGTCGCGGAAGGTGTTTCATGGCGTCGCGCCGCTGCCGAAGGGAAGGCATCCGGCGACGGGCGAGTGCCGGACCAACCTCACGTTCCGTCGCGCGCGTCCGCTGCCGGCCATGACACCGTCCCTGGTTGCTCGCTGACACCAGCACGAGACGTCAGTTCGCCCGTATCGGCTCTACCCCGCCCTTTGGCGCCGACCCTCGCGTCGCCAAGCACTTCCGCAACGCCACCGCGACCGCCTGCTTCTGTGCCGCGACGCCCGGCACCCGGAACTCGGCGAACTGGCTGTTGACGGCCTGAACAATCGCAGCCTTTACAGCCGGGTCGTTATATACCTGGTCGCGGCATTCCGACGGCACGTCGGGCTCGGCCACCTCGGGCAACGCGGGTCGGCCGCAGCCGGCGAGCACCAGCGGCAGGATCACGAGAAACCTCATGTGTGCAGCCAGTCCTCGATCAGCCGGCGGGAAATGCTGTCGCCGGGCGGGAGGTCGAAGCCGTGGCGCGGCGGGTCGAGCAACTCGGCGCGGCCGAACCAGCGCGCCTCGGTCAGCTCATCGGGGTCGATCGTGAGCGTCGGGTCGTCGGCCTCGGCGTGGAAGCCGACCATCAGGCTGGCCGGGAACGGCCATGGCTGGCTGCTGTGGTAGGTCACGTCCCGCACCCGCACTCCCGCCTCCTCGAACACCTCTCTCGCGACCGCCTCCTCCAGGCTTTCGCCCGGCTCGACGAAGCCGGCGAGCGTCGAGAACATGGTCGCGGTCGGGAACCGGGCGGAGTGGCCGAGCAACGCCTGCTCGCCGCGCGTGACCAGCATGATGACGGCGGGGTCGGTGCGCGGGAAGTGCTGCGCGCCACATGCCGGGCAGGCGGTGACGTTGCCGGCCGAGCGGGGCTCGGTCGGTTGGCCACAGTTGGCGCAGAACCCGTGCCGCGCCCGCCAGTGCATCAGGCCGCGCGCGTGCGCCAAAATCGCCGCGTCTGGCGCCGGCAGGATGCCTATCGCCGCGCGCAAGTCGACGAAGCTGCCGCCGTCCACCGCCGGTTCACCGTCGCCGTCGAGCTGGCCCGCGAACACCGGCGTTGCGTCGAGCAGGCCAAGGAACGCCCAGCGCGAGTAGGAGAGGCCGAGCCGCGCCCCCTCCGTCCCGGTCGGTAAGATTGCCGCGACCCGCTCGCTGCCATACCCGGCCAGCAGGTTGCGGCTGCCCCACAGCGGTACCCAGAGCGTGTTGGGGGCTGCGTGGGCGGCGGCGATCCACTCCGCCCGGTCGCGCAGCTGCGCCGAGCGGTCGAGCGGGCTGCCGGTGTAGATGTTCGGGCGGGAGGCGGGGATCAAAGGCACCCGGCGGTGTCGCACGGCGCGGGCCGCTCCGAAAGCCACCGCTTGCGGCGAACGCGCGCCCGCATGATATTAGGCTTGGGAGGTCGGCGGTGGACGGTTCCCTCGCCAACCCGGTCAGGTCCGGAAGGAAGCAGCCGCAACGAGTTTCGAGCCGGGTCGTTGCCCGGCCTCCCACCCCTCAAGCTATTGGGCGCGCCTGCCGCATGAGCCTGTTCGGCGACGACGCGTTACCCGAGGTCTTGGCCGCCACGACGCCGTATCGCGTGCTGGCGCGGAAGTATCGGCCCGCGACGTTCGACGACCTGATCGGCCAGGACACGATGGTCCGCATTCTGCGCAACGCGTTCGCGCTGGGCCGGGTGGCGCACGCGTTTATGCTGACCGGGGTGCGCGGCGTCGGCAAGACCACCACCGCCCGGATCATCGCGCGCGCGATGAACTGCACCGGCCGGGACGGCCAAGGCGGGCCGACCGCCGACCCGTGCGGCGTGTGCCCGAACTGTGTCGCGATCCTCGCCGACCGGCATCCCGATGTGACCGAAATGGACGCCGCCAGCCGCACCGGGGTCGACGACGTGCGCGAAATCATCGAGGCCACGCGCTACCGGCCGATCCAGGCGCGGGCGCGGGTGTTCATCATCGACGAAGTCCACATGCTGTCCCGCAACGCGTTCAACGCGCTGCTGAAAACGCTCGAGGAGCCGCCGCCGCACGTGCGGTTCGTGTTCGCGACGACCGAGCTGCGCAAGGTGCCGGTGACCGTGCTGTCGCGCTGCCAGACGTTCTCGCTCCGCCGGGTGTCGCTGTCCGAGCTGGCCGGCTGGTTCGGCCGCATCTCGGAGCGCGAGGGCGTTGCCGCCGACCCCGAGGCGCTGGCGTTGATATCGCGCGCGGCCGACGGCTCGGTGCGCGACGGGCTGAGCCTGCTGGACCAGGCAATCGCCCAGGCCGAGCCGGGCCAGCCGGTGACCGGGGCGGCGGTGGCCGAGATGCTCGGCACGGCGGACCGGGGCGCGTTGTTCGACCTGGTCGAGGCGCTGATGGCCGGGCGCACCGCCGCGGCGCTCGACATCACCGACCGGGCGCACGCGCTGGGGGCCGACCTCGGCGTGCTGCTGGCCGACCTGCTCGATGTGCTGAATACGATGACGCGGTTAAAAGTCGTGCCGGCGCTGCGGGACGGCAACGAGCTGCCGGAGCTGGAGCGGACGCGCGGGGCCGCCATTGCCGACACGCTGGATGTGGCGACGCTCAGCCGGGCCTGGCAGATGCTGCTCAAAGGCGTGCAGGAGGTGGAGAGCGCCCCCGACCGCCGCGCCGCCGCCGAGATGGTTCTCATTCGCCTCTGCTACGTCGCCGACCTGCCGCCGCCGGGCGAGCTGGTGCGGCGATTGCAAAATCAGCCTGAAACCCCTGTGGCGCGGCCGATCGGCGGCGGGTCGTCGCGCGGGTCGTTGGCCTTGGCCATGCCGGAGCCGGCCGTCCTTGCGGCACCCGTTATCGCGGCACCCGCGATTGCGACGTGGCGCGACGCGGTGGCGCTGGTCGAGGCGGCGCGCGAGGCGACGTTGCACGCGCACCTGCTGCATTCGGCGCATTTCGTCGGCTTGCGGCCGGGCGTGATCGAGCTGCGGCTGCAGCCTGAAGCGCCGCGCGAACTGCCGGCGAGGCTGGCCGAGGTGCTGCGGGCGGCGACGGGCACCCGCTGGACGATCGCGCTGTCGGCCGAGCCGGGGCAGCCGACGTTGCACGAGCAGGGTCAGGCGGCGCACGGACTGCGACAGGCGACGGTCGCGGCACACCCGCTGGTGCAGGCGATTTTAGCCGCGTTCCCCGGTGCCGTGGTGGAGGCGGCGCACGACCCGGCGGCCGACCGCTACGGCCTCGCGCCGGAGCCGGAGCCGGAGCCGGAGCCGGATTTGCCGGCGTTCGCGCCGCCGGACGCGGTGCCGGCGGGCTACGACGACGACGATCAACCGATGGAGGACTGAATGAAGAACCTGGCGGGCCTGATGAAGCAGGCCGATGAGATGCAAAAGAAAATGGAAGACATGCAGGCGACGCTGGAGGCGATGTCCGTCGAGGGCGAGTCCGGCGCCGGCATGGTCCGCGTCACCCTGTCGGGCAAGGGCGATTTACGCGCCGTCGCGGTCGACCCGAAGCTGATCGATCCGGCGGAGGTCGAGATGATGACCGACCTGATCGTCGCCGCCCACGCCGACGCCAAGCGCAAGCTCGAGACGATCGCCGCCGAGGAGATGAGCAAGGTCACCGGCGGGCTCCAGTTGCCGGGTGGCATGAAGCTGCCGTTCTAGCGCCCGCATCAGCGTGCGTGGGCCAGAAATCGACCGGCTGATCGGGCTGCTGGCGGCGCTGCCGGGGTTCGGGCCGCGTAGCGCCCGGCGGACGGTGCTAAAACTGCTGCGCGACCCGCCGGGGCGGATGCGGCCGCTGGCGAGGGCACTGGACGAGGCGGCGCAGGCGGCGCGGGTGTGCGGCGTGTGCGGCAACATCGACAGCGCCGACCCGTGCGCGGTCTGCGCCGACCCGGAACGGGACCATGCGGTGATCTGCGTGGTCGAGGAGGTCGACGATCTGTGGGCGCTCGAGCGGGCGCGGGTGCATCCCGGCGTCTATCACGTGCTGGGCGGCGTGCTGGCCCCGCTGGACGGCCGCTACGAGGAGGATCTGTCGGTCGAGCCGCTGCTGGCGCGCGCGCGCAACGGGGCGTCGGAGGTGATTCTGGCGCTCGGCGGCACGGTGGACGCGGCCAGCACGGCGCACTGGCTGGCGGATCGGCTGCGGGTCACCGCACCGTCTGTCGCGGTGAGCCGGGTGGGGTTGGGAGTGCCGATGGGCGGCACGCTGGACCGGCTCGACGACGGCACGCTAGGGGCTGCACTGCGTGGGCGGCGGGTGGTATAGCGGTTTTGGCGGGTTCCCGTAGCTCAGCCGGATAGAGCACCAGATTCCTAATCTGGGGGCCGTGGGTTCGAATCCCGCCGGGAACGCCATTACGCCGCGCGACTGGCTTTCGCCTGCGGCTGACTGCCGGGTTGACAGTTTAGACTGGTAAAGGTGATCGCCCGCGACCGCACTACGTTATTAACGAGCATCCACTGTCAGAATCCGATTCTCCGCGGACCCTTCGTTGCGTATTTCGGCGGCAGCGCTCAGAATCCCGTAAACGATAAACCCAAATTCAGATTTCGCCAACGGGTCGAGATCGTCAAACTGCGGCGAGGACGCCCACCACCACTTTCTAGCCCGCCCCCAGCCGTCTAAGATCCGGGCGGCAGCATCCACCTCCTTGCTCGACAGTCTGGCATCCAGCTCTTTCCTCGATAGACCACCAGGTGGTGGGTCGTCATAGATATAGAGCGTGACCGGGCCACTCCGACTGTTGGCCCAACTCACAGCCTCGTTCAAAGTTATACTGCTGAGCTGCGCGAAATCTACATCTGGAGCGGTGCTCTCTGGTGCCTTATCTGCTCCGCTTGCGGCATTGTCGTGCCAAGTCGATTCGATTATCGCGTGGACTTTCTTCCACCGAAACCGATTGGATCTTCTGTCAATGAAGTTGCAGATCACGTACTGGCCTCGAAATGCATGTCGCTTCGAAACAAGAGCCCTCCCTGCCAGTGTGATGATGGGTGGGTCAAGTCTGACTCGGATTAGACAGCTGAAGCCGTTGTCGATTGGATAGTCTCGTCTGTCAGACCCTTCCGCTCGGCAGGATCGCAGGACAAGTCCGGTTAGCGATCGAGCAGGGCCGCATCGCCGCCGTCGAACCTGCCGAGAGCGCCATTGCCGGCCTCCCGATACACGGCGTGACCCTCCCCGGCATCCCCAACCTCCACAGCCACGCCTTCCAGCGCGCCATGGCTGGCCTCGCCGAGCGGGCCGGGCCGGCGGGCGACAGCTTCTGGTCGTGGCGCGAGGCGATGTATCGCTTCCTGCACCTGCTCACCCCCGACGACGTTGAGGCGATCGCCGCCCAACTCTACGTCGAGTGCCTGCGCCAGGGGTTCACCTCGGTCGCCGAATTCCACTACCTGCACAACGCGCCCGACGGCACGCCATACGACAACCCGGCCGAGATGGCCGAGCGCATTGCCGCCGCCGCCGCGACCGCCGGCATCGGGCTCACCCTGTTGCCGGTGCTCTACACCCAGGGCGGGTTCGGCGACACGCCCGCCACACCGGGCCAGCGGCGGTTCGTGCTCTCGCCCGACACCCTGCACGACATCTGCGTCCGCATGGCCCCGCACGCCCGCGTCGGCGTCGCCCCCCACAGCCTGCGCGCGGTGACGCCCGACGGCCTGGCGCAATGCGTCCGGATCGCCGCGGCACTCGGGCCCGACACGCCGATCCATATCCATGTCGCCGAGCAAATGCTGGAGGTCGAGCAGTGCCTCGCCTGGTCCGGGCGGCGGCCGGTCGAATGGCTGCTCGACCACGCGCCGGTCGACGCCCGCTGGTGCGTCATCCACGCGACCCACATGACCGCCGCCGAGACTGCCGCGCTGGCCGCGACCGGGGCCGTCGCCGGCCTGTGCCCGACCACCGAGGCCAACCTCGGCGACGGCATCTTCCCGCTGCAAGCCTTTCTCGCGGCGGGAGGCACGTTCGGCGTCGGCACCGACAGCAACGTCGGCACCAGCCCGGTCGAGGAGCTGCGCTGGCTCGAATACGTCCGCCGGCTGGACACCCGCGCGCGCAACGTCACCGCGACCGAGCCCGGCGCGTCGGTCGCGGTGAACCTGGTGCAACGCGCTGCGGCCGGCGGCGCGCAGGCGCTGGGGCGCGACGCCGGCGCGATCGAGCCGGGGCGGCTGGCCGACCTCGTGGTGCTCGACACGGACCACCCGGCGCTGGTCGGGCGCGACGCGGCCGGCGCCGTCGACGCCTGGATCTTTTCCGGCAACACGACGCCGGTGCGCCACGTCATGGTGGCCGGCCGCTGGGTGATCCGCGACGGACGGCACGCGCGGCAGGCGGAGGTCGCGGCCCGGTTCGCGCACACCATGCGAAGCCTCGCCGCGCGTTGACAGCGACGGCGCGCGCCGACCAAGCTTGGCAAAACACATGGAGGAGCGGTCATGCGAAGCGGAATTCTGGTTGCGGTCCTGGGTCTGGCCGCCGCGTCACAGCCGGCCCACGCGGCGACCACGCTGAACGCGCTGTTCCAGGCGCAGGCGGGCTACAGCGAGGCGGAAATCCGCGCCATGACGACGGACTACCAGAAGCTGCACCCCGACGTGACGGTCACCATGGAGTTCGTGCCGTACGAGGCGCTGCACGACAAGACGGTGCTCGCGAAGGGCGCCAGCACCGCCTACGACGTGATCCTGTCCGATAGCGTGTGGACCCCGGAATACGCGATCAACGGCATCATCGAGGACATCACTGCGCGGATGACGCCGGAGCTGCGCAACGGCATCCTGACGGGCGCGCTCGGCAGCGCCGAATACAAGAACAAGTTTTACGGCCTGCCGTGGATCGTCGATTCGAAGTTCCTGTTCTACAACAAGGCGATGTTCGCCAAGGCCGGGATTGCCACGCCGCCGCGCACCTGGGCCGAGGTCGAGGCCGATGCGCTGATCCTGAAGCAGAAGGGCGTCGTCGACTTCCCGCTGGTGTCGAGCTGGAGCCAGAACGAATCGCTGGTCGCCGACTACACCGCGATCGTCGCCGGCTTCGATGGACGGTTCCTCGACGACGGCGGAAAACCTGCGTTCCAGACCGGCGGCGGGCTGGAAGCGGCGAGCTGGATGGCGCAGAGCCTGAGCCGCGACAAGGTGACCAACCCGCACTCGCTGGAATTCGTTGAGGACGACGTCAAACGCGTGTTCTCCAGCGGTCAGGCGGCGATGGCGCTGAACTGGACGTACATGTGGGACGGCGCCAACACGCCGAGTGCGGACACCAAGGTCGCGGGCCAGGTTGGCGTGGTGCCGGCGCCAGGGATGAAGCCGGGCGAGATCGGCGCGGTCAACGGCTCGCAGCCGCTGTGCATTCCAACCAACAGCCAGCACAAGGATGCAGCCTGGGACTACATCCTCTATCTGACGTCGGCAAAGGTGCAGAATGCGTACGCGACCAACAGCCTGCCGATGTGGAAGAGCTCGTTCGCCGATCCGGCGGTGGTCAACGGCCGCACCGAGTTGCTCGACGCGGCGCAGAAATCGTTCGCGGTGATGATCGGGCGGGCAGAGGTGGTCAACTACCAGCAGTTTTCGACCACGTTGCAGCAGTCGTTGCAGCAGGTCGTGACCGGCCGCGCCGAACCCGCCGCCGCGCTTAAGACCGCCGCCGAAAGCCTGTCCACGAAATAGCCCATGTACGGCCGGCGCACCCTTTGGCTGCTCGCACCGGCCGTTCTCGCTCTCGCCACGGTGATCGGCTATCCGCTGGTCGAGACCGTGCGGCTGTCGTTCACCGACACGCAGCTGATCGGCGGCGGCGGCACCTGGATCGGTGGCGGTAACTTCGCCACCGCGCTCGGGTCGGCGGAGTTCTGGTCGTCGCTGCGGATCACGATCGTCTTCGTCGTGATCACCGTGGTCGTCGAGATGGTGCTCGGCCTGCTGGTCGCGTTGCTGCTCGACCTGCCGCTGCGCGGGCGGGGGTTCGTGCGGGGCTTGATGATCGTGCCGTGGGCGCTGCCGACGGTGATCAACGCGATGATGTGGCGGGTGATCTACAACCCCGAGTTCGGGGCACTCGACGCGCTGCTGCAGCAGACCGGCATCATTGGCCAATACCAGAGCTGGCTCGGCGAACCCGACGTGGCGCTCTACGCGGTGGCCGTGGCCGACATCTGGAAGACGGTGCCGCTGGTGGCGCTGATCCTGCTGGCCGCGTTGCAAGGCGTGCCGCGCGAGTTGCACCAGGCGGCCAGCATCGACGGCGCCGGACCACTACAGCGGTTCTGGGCGGTGACGCTGCCGGCGATCCTGGTGCCGCTGTCCGTCGTCGTCGTGTTGCGGGTGATCGAGGCGGTGAAGGTGTTCGACATCATCTGGGTGATGACGCGCGGCGGGCCGCTCAACGCCACCCGGTCGCTGGCGATCCTGGTCTACCAACAGGCGTTCTCGTTCCACCACAGCGGCTACGGGGCGGCGTTGTCGCTGCTGTCGGTCGCGCTCAGCCTGCTGCTGATCGCCGGCTACGTGATCGGGTTGCGCCGTCAGGCGAGTGCGGCATGAGACGCGGCACGATCGCCGGCTATGCGGCGCTGGCGCTGGTGACGCTGGTGACGGTGGCACCGCTGCTGTGGCTGGTGATCATGAGCATCAGCAGCACCAACGATCTGACCACCCTGCCGCTGCGCTGGTTGCCGGCACAGCTCGACCTGTCGCGGTTCGGACGGTTGCTGTCGCTCGCCGCGAACAGCCAGGGTGCGAACTTCCTGCACGCGTTGCGGAACACGCTGATCGTGGCGGCCGGCACGACCGCGCTGTCGTTCGCGCTCGCGATCCCGGCGGCTTGGGTGTTCTCGCGCCACGGCGGGCGAACCAGTGTGCTGCTGTATGTGATCGTCGCCACCTACATGCTGCCGCCGATCCTGTTCGTGGTGCCGATGTACCGTATCCTGTCGTCGCTCGGCCTGCTCAACACGACCCTCGCCTTGATCCTGACCGACACCACGATCGTGCTGCCGTTCGCGACTTGGCTGATCAAGGGCGGCATCGACGCGATCCCGGTCGAGCTGGAGGAGGCGGCGGCGATCGATGGCGCAAAACTGTGGCGGACGCTGCTGACGGTGACGCTGCCGCTGGCGCGCCCCATCATCGGCACGGCGCTGCTGCTGGCGGTGCTGATCGTGTGGGACGAGTTTTTATACGCGTTGCTGTTCACCAGCAACGACCAGGCGCAGACGCTGACGGTGGCAATCGCCAATCTCGCGACGGGCCGCATCACCGACTACGGCCTGCTCGCCGCCGCCGGCATCCTGGCCGCCGCACCCCCGGTGCTGATCGGGCTCAGCCTGCAGCGGACGCTCGTGGCGGGGCTGACCGGCGGCGCGGTTAAGGGCTGACTACCGCTGCATCTTCATGATCTGGTCCATCGGCACCATGGTGTTGTTCATGTGACCCATGATCCACAGCGACCCGCCGACCACCAGGAAGACGATAAGTATGCCGAACGCCAGCGCCATGATGTTGTTGACTCCGTCGGGGCCGGTGCTGATGTGGAGGAAGAACACGAGGTGGACGCCCATCTGGGCCACCGCCAGCACGCAAAGTGCAACCGGAATGCTGGGCGCCCACACCAGCGTCGTGCGGGCCACCAGAAACGACACCACGGTCAGCGCCGCCGCCAGCGCGAACCCGATCAGGTAGGTGCTGAGGCCATCGGCCTCCTGGCCCTCAAGGCGCTGGTCACCCGGGGCGGTGTCGGCATGATGCCGTTGCAGCCTGCGTGCGACGTCGCTCATGCCACTATCCCCAACAGATAAACCACGGTGAAAAGCGCCACCCAAACGATGTCCAGGGCGTGCCAGAACAGGCTGAAGCAAAGGATGCGGCGTAGGATGTCAGGGCGGTAGCCTTTGGCGTAGACCTGCGCCATCATCGTCAGCAGCCACAGCAGTCCAAGCGAGACGTGGACGCCGTGCAAGCCGACCAGCGCGAAGAACCCCGAGAGGAACGCGCTGCGCGCCGGGCCGTCGCCCTGCGCCACCAGGCCGACAAACTCGTGCAGCTCGAGGCCGATGAAGGTGGCGCCGAGCGCGAACGTCACCGCCATGCCGCCGTAGAACAGGAAGTTGCGACGCGTCTGGGCACCGATGCTGGCGATCCCGCAAGTGAAGCTGGACATCAACAGGCAGGCCGTCTCGACGGCGGTGTTGCCGATGTCGAACAGGTCGTGACCGTTTGGCCCGTTGTCGACCGCGTTCACCAGCACCGCGTAGGTCGCGAAGAACGCCGAGAACATGATGATGTCGCTGAGCAGGAACACCCAGAACCCGTAGCCGACGACGATCCGCTTGGACGCGAGATCGCCCTCGGCATGCTCGCTAAGCGGCTGCCGGTCGTCGGGGCGATGCCCTAAACGGTAGGGATCACGGCCGACGGCAGACCGCACGGTATTGCTGCGAACGCCACTCATGTCACCGGCTCGAGACGGGCCAGGGCGTCCGCCCGGGCGAGCAGGTTAGCCCGATCCATGCGCGCGACCTGCTCGGCCGGAATGAGGTATTCGGCGTGGTCGCGCCAGGCGAACACCACGAAGGTCGCAAACGCGCCCACACCGCCGGCGATCGCCAGCCACCAGATGTGCCAGATCAGCGCGAAACCGATCACCGTCGAGAAGAACGCGCAGACGAAGCCGGTTGCCGTGTTTCGCGGCATCTCGATGTCGCGGTACTCCGGCTCGTCGCGCAGCCGGTGCTGTCCGCGGGCGTGCTCCTTGATGGCCCAGTACGCCTCCTCGCCCTCGACGTTCGGCAACACGGCGAAGTTGAATACCGGCGGCGGCGACGGGGTCGACCACTCGAGCGAGCGGCCGTTCCACGGATCGCCGAACTCGTCGCGCAGCTCGTCGCGGTGGCGGATGCTGTACACCAGCTGCCAGACCTGGAACATGATGCCGGCCAGCACGACAAGCGCGCCCACCCCGGCCACGATCAGCCAGGGCTGCCACTCGGCCACGTTGTAATGCTGCATCCGCCGCTGCATGCCCTCGAGGCCGAGCACGTAGAGCGGCATGAACGCCAGGTAAAAGCCGACCAGCCAGCACCAGAACGCCTTCTTGCCCAGGCCCTCGTGCAGCCTGAAGCCGAACGCCTTGGGGAACCAGAACGTGTAGCCCGCGAACGCGCCGAACAGCGTGCCGCCGATGATGACGTTGTGGAAGTGCGCCACCAGGAACAGGCTGTTGTGGACTTGGAAGTCGACCGGCGGCACGGCCATCAACACGCCGGTCATCCCGCCGACCACGAAGGTGATGATGAATCCGATCGCCCACATCATCGGCGTCGAGTAGGTGATGCGGCCGCCGTACATCGTGAACAGCCAGTTGAACACCTTCACGCCCGTCGGCACGGCGATGATCATGGTGGTGATGCCGAAGAAGGCGTTGACGTCGCCGCCGGCACCCATCGTGAAGAAGTGGTGCAGCCAGACCATGAACGCGAGCACGCAGATCGCCATGGTCGCCATGACCATCGAGCGATAGCCAAACAGCGGCTTCTGCGAAAACGTCGACACGACCTCGGAGAACACGCCGAACGCCGGCAGGATCAGGATGTAGACCTCCGGGTGACCAAACGCCCAGATCAGGTTCATGAACATCATGACGTTGCCGCCACCGTCGTTCGTGAAGAAGTGGAAGCCCAGGTAGCGGTCGAGCGTCAGCATCGCCAGCGTGGCAGTCAGGATCGGGAACGCGGCGACGATCAGCAGGTTGGACGCGAGCGACGTCCAGCAAAACATCGGCATCCGCATGTACGTCATGCCGGGCGCATGGACCTTCAGGATGGTCGTCAGCAGGTTGACGCCCGACAGCAGCGTGCCGATGCCGGAGATCTGCAGCGCCCAGATGTAGTAGTCGACGCCGACGCCCGGCGAATACGCGAGCTCCGACAGCGGCGGGTACGGCAGCCAGCCGGTCCGCGCGAACTCGCCCACCACCAGCGAGAGGTTGACCAGCAGCGCGCCGGTCGCGGTCAGCCAGAAGCTCACCGAGTTCAGCGTCGGGAACGCCACGTCGCGGGCGCCGAGCTGCAACGGGATCACGAAGTTCATCAGCCCGATCATGAACGGCATGGCGACGAAGAAGATCATGAGCGTGCCGTGCGCCGAGAAGATCTGGTCGTAGTGCTCGGGCGGCAGGTAGCCGGGCGAGTTGTAGGCGATCGCCTGTTGCGAGCGCATCAGCAACACGTCGGAGAAGCCGCGCAGCAGCATCACCATCGCCAGGGCGACGTACATCACGCCGATCCGCTTGTGGTCGACGGTGGTGATCCACTCCCTCCAGAGGTAGGGGACCCATCCCTTGACGATCACCAGCCCAAATATTCCAATCACCGTCAGGCCGACGACCGAGGCCGCGGCCAACGGGATCGGCTGGTCGAACGGGACGGCGGTCCAAGTCAGTCTACCCAGCATCATACAGCTCCGTATCTCACATCTTGGTCGGGGCAGGGGTGGCGGCGCCCTGCATCGGGGCGCCAGGCTGGCCCTTGGTCGGGCCATATCCGGAAGGCAAGGCCAGGCTCACGATCTTGTGGAACAGGTCCGGCTCGACGTCGCGATAGGTGAACGGGTTCGGCGGCGTGCTCTGCCACAGCAGGTCGTCATAGCTGCGGCTGTCCAGCGTCGGGCCCTTCGCGCGGATCGCCGCGATCGACGCGTCAAACTGGTCCGGCGTCTGCGCCACCACGTCGAAGTGCATGTCCGAGAAGCCGTCGCCGCTGTAATGCCCGGACAATCCGGGGTAGGTGCCCGGCTTGTCCGCTTGCAGGTAGAGCGACGTCGCCATGCCGCTCATGGTGTAAAGCGAGCTGCCGAGCTGCGGGACGAAGAACGTGTTCATCACGCTGGCCGAGGTCATGCTGAAGTGGATCGGCGTGTCGGCCGGTATCACCAGCCGGTTGATGCTGGCCACATGCTGCTTGGGATAGATGAACAGCCACTTCCAGTCGAGCGACACCACTTCCACGTCGAGTGTCGGGTTCTTCGACACGAGCGGCTTGGCGGGATCGAGCTCGTGGGAGCTGACCCAGGTGACACCGCCCAGCAGCATGATCGTCAGCAGCGGCGCCGACCACGTCAGCAGCTCAATCTTGCCGGAATGGACGAACTCCGGCCGGAAGCGTGCCTTGCCGTTCGAGGCGCGGTACCACCAACCGAATGCCAGCGTGGCGATGATGGTCGGGCCGATGATGGCGAGCATGATGATCATCGAATCGAGCATCAGCGTCCGCTCGGCGCTGGCGATCGGGCCGTGCGGCTCGAGCGAGCCACCGCTGCAGGCGGCGAGCGCCACCAGCGGCAGCAGTGCCGCGACCCTCAGGGATGTCGTCCGAAGAACTCTCATAAGCTGCCGCCGACCATCACGTTGTATTCGCATGAGAGACCGCCGTCGCTTCGCACCAGGGTGCCGGAACTCTCCGTCCCCTGATTTGCTGCGTTGCACCAAGATCGCCAGGGGCTGAGCCTGCTTTTATATTGCCACGTCGTTCCATTAGACCCTCTTGCGATGGGTTCGTTCGGTTACCCGGGAGGCTGTCGTGAGGTGAGCGCATCGTCGCGGCCGGGGTTGCCGACCGTTACGCCGGCTGGTGTGCTGGCCAGAACTTTACCGCCACCACCGCCATGACGACCATCACCACGCCGATCAGGCCGGCCACCGGCGGCCATCCGCCCAGCCGCCACAGCGGGTTGGGCGCGATGCCGCCGACCGCGCCGCCGACGTAATAGACCGCGACATACAGCCCGACCGCCGCCGATTTGGCGCCGCGCGCGGCGACGCCGATGAACGACAGGGCGAGCGCCTGGCACACGAACAGGGCGACGCACACCAGCGCCAAGCCCACCAGGATCGCCGCCAGCGACGGCGCCAGCGTCAGCACCAAGCCGCCCAGGCCGAACACCACGCCGCCTGCGACCGTGCGCCGCCGGCCGACCCGCGCCGCGACCCTTGCCGCCAGCGGGGCCGCCACCGCGCCGAACAGGTAGACGCCGAACACGGCACCCAGCGCCGACGGCCCGAGCGAATATGGCGGCAGCGCCAGGCGGTAGTTGACGTAGGTGAACGCCGCGACCAGCGAGAACAGCATGCCGAACCCGACCGCGCAGGTCGCCAGCAGCCGGCGGTTGTGCAGGTGGCCGGCATACGCGGCCAGCGTGACGCCGATCCCGCCGTGCATCGCCGTGAACCTCTGTTCTCGCGGCAGCCACGCGGCGATCAGCGCCACCGCCGCCGCCGTGAGCAGGCCCAGCACCACAAAGGCGACCCGCCAATCGAATGCGTCGGCGATGACCCCGGCCAGGAACCGCCCGGAAAAGCCGCCGACGATGGTGCCCGACGCATACAATCCGGTGACGCGGATCGCCGCCGGCCCGGCGCACTCCTCGCCGACATAGGCGACGGTCACGGCGAAGATGAACGGCAGCAACAAGCCCTGCGCGGACCGCCAGAACAGCAGCGCTTCAAACGAGGTGGCGCCGGCGACCAGCAGGGTCGGGACCAGCAGCACGGCGGCGGCCACCACGATTACCCGCTTGCGACCGAGCCGGTCGCTGATGGCGCCCGCGACCGGCGCCACCACGGCGACGGCCAGCAGCGGCAGGGTCAGGGCGAGGCCGCCGCGCGTCAGCTCGATCCCGAACGCGCGCGCGATGTCTGGTAGGATCGCTTGCGGGGTGTACAGGTTGAGGAACGTCGCGAAGCCGGCGGCGGCGACCGCCACGGCGCGACGCCGCTCGACGCCGATCATGCGGCGGCCCCAATCATGCGGCGGCGCGGAACACAACCTGGCGGGACATCACGAAGTTGACCCCCATGCCGGCGACCGCCCCCCCGGCCGTGGCGAGGAACGGGTAGCGCACGCACAGCGCGGACGCGGCGACCAGCACCGAATACGTGCCCCGGTTCAGCACGAACCCCAGCGCGTTGGCGGCGAGGAAGGTCAGCCACTGCCGATGCACCGGCTCGGCCCGGCCGCGACCGCGAAACGTCCAGGCGCGGTGCAGCGCCCAGTTGCCGCTGGCCGCCACGACGAACGACACCAGCCCCGCCGCGTACAGGCCGAGCGCCCCGCGCAGCGCGTAGACCGTCGCGGTGTCGATGGCGTAGCCGATCAGCCCGACCACGCCGAACCGCAGCATCTGGCCGACCAGGACGCGGTGTTTGGCGGCGGCGGCGTGGAGGCGGGACGGCATTGGCGGGGCGTAGCGCGCGCGCTGCGGGCGGGCTAGGCGTCCGCCGATCACACTGGCGCTCGGGTTGCGGAGATCAGCCGCTTGGCCGACATGACCGCTCATGGACCAGCTCGCGCCAACCGACCTCCGCCCCATGGTAGATCGGCGGCCGCTCCGGACCGAGATCCTGGGCACGCTGGCGATGGCCGGGCCGCTAGTGGTCGGCCAGCTTTGCATGATGGGCCAGAACACGGTCGACGTGCTGCTCGCCGGGCACGTGTCGGCGCACGTGCTGGGCGCGGTCGGCACAGCCACCAGTATCTGGTGGCTGGCGCAGATGAGCATGGCCGGCGTGCTGCTGTCGGTCAGCCCCGCCGTCTCGCAGCTCGACGGCGCCGGACGGCGCGCGGCGGCGGCTCCGGTGTTCGTACAAAGCCTGTGGCTTGCCGTGGCGCTGTCCGCGATCGGCATGGCGGGGGTCGGCCTGGGTGGCCCGTGGCTGGTCGCGACCATGGGCGTCGCTGAGGAATTGCGTCCCGACATCGCCGCGTTTCTGAGGATCGTGTGTTTCGCGACGCCGGCGGTGGCGGTGTTCGTGGCCTGCCGCGGCCTGTCCGAAGGCTTGTCGCTGCCACGCCCGTCGATGCTGATGGGGCTGGCCGGGCTCGTCTTGCTGCTGCCGCTCGGCTGGCTGCTGATGTTCGGGCCGTTCGGCCTGCCCCGCCTGGGCGTGCGGGGCAGCGCCATCGCCAACGTCGTCGTCGCATGGGCGCAGCTGCTGGGCTTCGGCCTGATCCTGCGCTACGGCCGCAGCTATCGCGGCCTGGGCTGGCGCGGCGCCTGGACCGGTCCGCGCGGGACGGCGTTGCGGACGCTGCTCGCGGTCGGCCTGCCGATCGCCGCCAGCCTGGCGATGGAGAGCGGCCTATTCGCCACCGCCGCCTTGCTGATCGGGCGGTTCGGTCCGCAGGCCGCAAGCAGCCACCAAATCTCGCTCAGTGTCGCCGCGTTGGCGTTCATGGTGCCGCTCGGCATTGGGCTGGCCGCGACCGTGCGGGTCGGCCGCGCCGCCGGTCGGCGCGACGCCACGGGCGAGCGGCGGGCGGGAATGGTGGCGTTGGCTCTCGCGGTCGCCAGCCAGACGATCTCGTGCGCGATCCTGCTGTCGATCCCGCACACGCTGGCGGCACTCTACACCCAGGACCCCGACGTGCAGGCGCGGGCGGTGACGCTGCTCCGGCTGGCCGGCATGTTCCAGCTCGCCGACGGCGTCCAGGTGGTCGCCATCGCGTCGTTGCGCGGGTTGAAGGACACGCGGGTGCCGATGCTGCTGACGGGGGTGTCGTACTGGCTGTTCGGCCTGCCGGTCGGCGTGTTCTGCGCGTTCTCATGGAACATGGGGCCGCCCGGGATGTGGGTTGGCTTGATCGCCGGGCTGGTCGCCGCCGCCGTGTCGTTGCTGGCGCGGTTCTTGTGGCTGACCCGCCGCCGACCGGTCTGGGCCGCGCGGTGACGTTGCTTCGTTGACGCGGGTCGGCGGCGCGCGGCACTGTCGTTCCCACACCGATCGGAGAAGCTGATGCGTCTGGCAGCTAAGACCGCACTTGCGCTCGCCGTGAGCCTGGGCGGGTGCTCGTCGTTGTCCCACCTCGGCTCTTCACAGGCCGGCTACCCGGTGTTCTTCACCCCGTTCTCGGCCAGGCTCGAAGAGACGGCGAAGGGCGTGATCGCGCAGGCCGCGCAACAGGCAAAGGCCAATCCCGACGCGGCGGTGGTGGTCGCGGGTTATGCCACCGCACCCGGCAGCGCCAAGGCCGACCTTGACCTGTCGCGCACCCGCGCCCAGGTCGTGGCCGACACGCTGATGGCCGACGGCGTGCCCAAAAGCAGCATCACCCAGCGCGCGAAGGGTCAGATCGACTTCACCCTCGACCCGATCGAGGCGCGGCGGGTTGACATCACGGTGGGCAAGTAGCCCTTGCCGGACGGTACCCTGAGTTTCGGCAGGGCTCACAACGGCGAGGCGCCGCGCGCGGTGCTGGCGCGGATGTTCGGCTATCCGGAGTTCCGCGGCCAGCAGGAGGCGGTGATCGACCACGTGGTCGGCGGCGGCGACGCGCTGGTGCTGATGCCGACCGGCGGCGGCAAGAGCGTCTGCTACCAGATCCCGGCCCTGTGCCGCCCCGGCACGGCGGTCGTGGTGTCCCCGCTGATCGCGCTGATGAACGACCAGGTGGCCGCACTGCGCCAGCTGGGCGTCGCCGCCGGGGCGCTACACTCCGAGCAGGACGCCGGCGAGCAGCAGGAGGTCGCCCGCATGCTGGAGGCCGGCAAGCTCGACCTGCTGTACGTCTCACCCGAGCGGCTGCTGTCGTCCGGCACGATGGAGCGGCTGCAGCGGCGGCGGCTCGCCCTGGTCGCGGTCGACGAGGCGCATTGCGTAAGCCAGTGGGGGCACGAGTTCCGCCCCGAGTTCCGCGAGCTGGCGTGCCTGGCCGACCGGTTCCCCGGCGTGCCCCGGATGGCGCTGACCGCGACCGCCGACCCGCGCACCCGCACCGACATCTTGGCGGCGCTAAAAATGCCGGACGCGGCGGTGTTCGTGTCGAGCTTTCACCGGCCGAACCTGCGGATCGCCGCCAGCGCCAAGGTGGGCGAGACCGCACAGCTGATGGACGTGGTGCTGCGGCATCCGGGCGAGGCGGGCATCGTCTACTGCGGCAGCCGGGCCAAGACCGAGCGGGTGGCGGCCAGCCTGAAGGCCAAGAAGATCGACGGCGTCGCGTTCCACGCCGGGCTCGACTGGAAGGTCAAGCGCGAGACGCTGACGCGGTTTCGCGCCGGCGAGCCGATGGTGGTGGTGGCGACGATCGCGTTCGGCATGGGCATCGACCGGCCCGACGTGCGGTTCGTGGTGCACCTGGACATGCCGGACAGCCCGGAAAGCTTCTACCAGCAGATCGGCCGCGCCGGGCGCGACGGGCTGCCGAGCGAGACGCTGCTGCTGTACGGCGGCGAGGACATCGCCCGCGCCCGCCACTTCCTGCAGATGTCGAGCGCGCCCGAGACCCAGAAAAAGGCGATGCGCGAGCGGCTCGAGGCGATGATCAGCCTCAGCGAGACCCCCGCCTGCCGGACGCGAGTGCTGCTGAGCTGCTTTGGCGAGACGATGGCGGAGCCGTGCGGCCACTGCGACCGCTGCCTGTCGCCGGTGCCGACACGGGACGGTAGTGTGGACGCGCAGAAGCTGCTGTCGGCGGTGTTCCGCACCGGCCAGCGGTTCGGCGCCGCGCACGTCATCGCGGTGCTGCTGGGCGAGGCGACCGACGCGGTGAAGCGTTGGGGGCACGACAGTCTGTCGACGTTCGGCATCGGCAAGGACCGCACGCAGGCGTTCTGGCGCGGCGTGGTGCGACAGCTGATCGCGCACGGGTCGCTCGAAATCGCGGCGGGCGAGTATGCGACGCTGCAACTGAACGAGAAGCTGGCCCGGCCGGTGCTGCGCGGCGAGCAACCAGTGGTGATGCTGGACGAGGTGGCGGCGGCACCCCGCAAGTCGCCCAAGCGGGGGCGGAGCGAGGCGGTGGCGCCGGCCGGCGACGACCCGCTGTTCGACGCGCTGCGGGTCTGGCGCACCGCCGAGGCCAAGGCGCAGAGCCTGCCGCCTTACGTCATCTTCCACGACAGCGTGCTGCACGAGATCGCGTCGGTCCGGCCCGGCGACCTTGCGATACTCGGCCAGATTAAGGGCGTCGGCGCGGCCAAGCTGGCCCGCTATGGTGCTGCGGTGCTGGCGGTGTTGGCGGCGTGAGTTTGCTCGGCCCCGACGAGCCGGCCCCGTTCACGGTGACGCGGGCGAACGGTGCCTCGCCGTTCGTGCTGACGGTCGATCATGGCGGCCTCGAAATGCCGCGCGCGGTCGGCGACCTGGGCGTGAGTGCGGCCGAGCGGGCGCGCCACATCGGCTGGGACATCGGCATCCTGGGCGTCTCCGAGCGGCTGTCGGCACTGCTCGACGCGCCGATGGCGGCGACGCGGTACTCTCGCCTGGTGATCGACTGCAACCGCGACCCCTCGGTGCCGACGGCGTTCGTGACTACCAGCGAGGACACGCCGGTGCCGGGCAACGTCGGGCTCACCGAGGCGGCGCGGGCGGCGCGGGTGGCCGCGCTGTTCACCCCGTATCACGAGGCGATCGCCGGGCTGCTGGACGCTCGCGCGGCGGCGGGGGTGGCGACGGTGCTGGTGGCGATGCACAGCTTTACGCCCCGGTTTCGGGGGGTCGACCGGCCGTGGCACGTCGGCGTGCTGTACGGCCGCGACGACCGGCTGGCGCGGCGGATGTTCGACGCATTCCGCGCCGAGGGCGACCTCGTGGTGGGCGACAACGAGCCGTATCAGGTGACCGACCTTACCGACTACACGGTGCCGGTGCACGGCGAGCGGCGGGGGTTGCTGCATGTGGAGCTGGAGATCCGGCAGGATTTGATCGCCGAGGCGGCGGGGCAGGCGGCGTGGGCGGAGCGCTTGGCGCGACTGCTGCGCGAGTCCTGATCGGTCGAACACCCGTGTATAGATCGACGACCGACAATAGTCCCCGATAATCCACGGCAATCTACCGATTTTAGTTGCAACTTAGTGAAATATGCCTGTCTCTGGCTGATTGCACGGTGCGACTTGGCGCGACCGGTTGTCAAAGCCTGCTCGCTCTGGCAGCTTCCCGGTCAGCTACTCGTAAGATCGTAAACTACAGGAATCTTTAATGGCCCGGACTACTACAGCATTGGCTTTCTGTGCCATCGCGGCGCTCGCCTCGCCTGCCCGCGCCAGCGACACCTTTGCCGGACGCATCCCGATTCGGGTCGTCGTCGTCGTCGCGTTCGAGATCGGCAAGGACACCGGCGACACGCCGGGTGAATTTCAGAACTGGGTTGAAAAGTTGCCGCTGCCCGTCGTAGTCCCGTTCCCGCAGGGCTACCACCCGCTCCGCTACAATCCAACTAAGCAAGTGTTGGGCATCGTCACCGGCGAAGGCCCGGGGCGCATGGCGTCATCGATCACGGCGCTCGCCAACGACCGCCGCTTCGATGTCAGCCACGCCTATTGGTTGCTGGCCGGCATCGCCGGGATCAACCCGAACGTCGCCTCGGTCGCCTCCGCCGTTTGGGCGCCCCAGGTGGTCGACGGCGACTTGGCTTACGAAATCGACGCTCGCGAGATCCCGCCGGACTGGACCACCGGTTACGTGCCGTTCAACCGGACCGCGCCATACCAGTTGCCGGTGCCGCCGGTCGCCTCGGATAGCGGCACGAACTCGTTCACCCTCAACGCCGGCTTGGTGGATTGGGCCTACAAATTCTCCGTCGCCCATGCGCAGCTCGCGGACGACAGCAACCTGCAGCAGCTACGGGCCCGCTACACCGGCTTTCCCAACGCGCAACGCCCGCCCGCGATCGTCAAGGGTGCCGTCCTCGCCGCCGGGACATTCTGGATCGGCGCCCTGTTGAACACCTGGGCCGAGAACTGGGTGAACTACTGGACGTCGGGCGCGGGCGTGTTCACCGCGACCTCGGAGGAGGACGCGGCCTACCTGCAAGCGCTTACCTTCTTGAGCCAGGCGCACACCGCCGACCTGCGCCGGGTAATGGTGCTGCGTGGCGGCAGCGACTACTCGGTGCCGCCGCCGGGGCAAACCGCAGCACAGCTCTTGGCGAGCGAGGTCAACGCGACGGGGCTCTCGGGTTTCGTTGAATCGCTGACGTCGACCTACGCGGCGGGCAGCCCGGTGGTGAATGAGTTGTCAGCCAACTGGTCCCGTTATCGAGACCACGTTCCGAGCGCTGCCCCGACGGCCAACGGCCCGCGCTGACGGACGGCCAGCGGTGCGCACGACCTGAACAGGCGCTCGGCACGGATCGGTGGTTGGATGCGGCATCGGATCAGATGTCCGACTTCCGCTCGACCGTGTTCGTGTTGTCCAGCGAGGACACGTGGTGCCGTGACGTCTAGCCGTCCTCGAACACCGGCCCACCTTCATGCCAGTCCACCTAGGAGAACACTGATGACCTCGTCGAAGCACTCCCATCAGTTCCCGCCAGACGTTCCTCTCCCGCCAAGCGATCTCGAACGCAACCCCGGCATCGGCAGCTCCAAGGGCGCGTTCCGAACTGGCGAAGACCCGGAAGTCATCGAGGGCGACAACACCGTCGAAGGCGATGTCGAGAACGGCACGAACGCCAATGGCGGCATATCCGAGCATGAAGAGGGTCGCACCAATAAATGACGGGCCGGCCGAGATCGTTCGTCCTGCCGCAACTGAGCTGGGCAGAGACTGGCCAAGTGACTGCCTGCGTGGTCCGAAGGCGTCTTACGACTGACACCCCAACTGGAGAACCGGCATGAGCGGTAGTGTTCTAGCACCAGAGATCAAAGAGCAGATGGCCGTCGTTGGCAGCGATGGCGGTCACGTCGGCACCGTCGACAAGGTCGAAGGTGACCGGATCAAGCTGACGAAAAAGGACGATCCGGACGGGTCAGGTCAGCACCATCACTACTTGCCCGTCAGCAGCGTGGCCGCTGTCGAAGGGGGCGAGGTCCGCCTCAATATGGAGGCCGACCGGGCCCGCAAGCTTGCCACAATCAGCACGGGGTCAGACACGACCCACGGAATGGGCAGCATGGGAGCCGCGTCGTAGCAATCATACGGGAGGGTGCCGCTGCACGCGGTCCTTTATCGACTGCTTCAGGTCGCGTTCCTCTCCTCGCATAACCTCATACCTCTAGTCGCGGCTGCCTCTGTTGCTTAGGGCCGACCCGAGATCGCTGTTATCGGCTAGACTAGACAGGGCCGATTGCGAGTCGATTGCCGAACGCGCCACGGCCGGTCCAAAGCGGCGCGCGCCCAGGGCAACTACTCGAGCAGTCGCTTAGGTAAGTCTTGCGACCCTGATGATGATTATGGCCCAGCCACGTGTTTCGGATGACGGCCGCATCTGAGGAATAGCTTCGCCAGTTCGGTCGAAACATAATGCTGGCCGCGTCGGTCAGCGTTGCCGTGGCATAGTCGACATCCGTGCCGAACTCCCAGGCCTACCCGCTGTAGTGACCTGCCCGCCACAAGTCATGCAATCCCGCCAGCCAACTCCGCCGTCGCATGATGGCACCGGATGACATGCCCCGGCTCGCGCTCCGTCAGCGCCGGCTCCAGATTGTCGCACACCGGCCCGATATACCGGGGGCACCGGCCGTGGAATACGCAGCCGCTCGGCGGGCGCATCGCACTCGGGATCTCGCCGGTCAGCCGGATGCGCTCGCCCGCCGCCCCCACCGCAGACAGTAGCGCCTCGGTGTATGGGTGGCGCGGGCCGGAAAACAGCCGCTCCGCCGGACCCAGCTCCATCAGCCGCCCCAGATAGAGCACCGCGATCCGGTCCGACAGATACCGCACCACGGCCAGGTCGTGGCTCACGAACAGGTAGCTGACCCCTTGCTCCGCCTGCAATTCGGCCAGGAGATTGAGGATCGCCGCCTGCACCGAGACGTCTAAGGCGGACGTCGGCTCGTCGCACACCACCACGCGCGGCATGCCGGCGAACGCGCGGGCGATCGCCACCCGCTGCTTCAGCCCGCCCGACAACTGCCGCGGCTTTGACGGCAGGAACCGGTCGGCCAGCCGCACCGCCTTCATCAGCCCCGACAGCCGCGCGTTCAGCGCCGCCCCGCTCAACCCGGCCAGCTGCCGCAGTGGGCGCCCCACGATGCGCCGCACCGAGTGCGCCCGGTTCAATGCCGAGTCCGGGTTCTGGAACACCATCTGCAGCGCCTGGGCCTGCGTCGCCGAGCGCAAATTGGCGCGCACCGGCAGCGCCGCCCCGTCCAGCTCGATCCGGCTGCCGGGGTCGGGCGGGGTGATGCCCAGCAGGATGCGGGCCAGCGTGCTCTTGCCGCTGCCGCTCTCGCCGACCAGCCCGAGCGTCTCGCCGGCGCGGATGTCGAACGTCACGTCGCGCAGCGCGTGCACCGCCGTGGCGCCGCTCCCGAACGTCTTCGATAAATTGGTGACCCGCACGACAGGCCGCGCCGCGTCATGCTCGACCGGGGGCGGCGGCGTCTCGGGGACGGTGCGCGGCAGGCTCGGCGCCTCGTCGCTGAAATGGCAGCGCGACGCGTGGCCGTGGCCGAGCGGGATCAGCGGCGGCCGTTCGGCGCGGCAGACGTCGCGCACCAACCCGCACCGGGGCGCGAACACGCAGCCGGCCGGCAGCTGCCCCGGCGACGGTAGAAAACCGGGGATCGTGTCGAGCCGCGCGGTCGTCTTGCTCATGCCCGGCTGCGGCAGGCAGCGCAGCAGGCCGACGGTGTACGGGTGGCGCGGCGCCTCGAACACCTCGCGGGTCGGCCCGGTCTCGACCATCTGCCCGGCATATAAAACACCGACCCGGGCGCACATGCGTGAAATCAACTCCAGGTTGTGGCCGATGAACAGCACGGCGGTGTCGAACTCGGCCCGCAGCGCCTCGATCAGGTCGAGCACCTCGGCCTCGACCGTGGCGTCGAGCCCGGTGGTCGGCTCGTCCAGCACCAGCAGCCGCCGGTCGACCGCCAGCGCCATCGCGATCACCACGCGCTGCTGCATGCCGCCCGACAGCTGGTGCGGGTAGCGGCCCATCACGCCGGCCGGGTCGGCGATCCGCACCCGCCCCAGCATGTCGCGCGCGCGGTCCATCGCGTCGGTGGCGCCAGCGAGCGCGAACACCTCGGCGACCTGGGTGCCGACCGGGATGGTCGGGTTCAGCGCGCGGCCGGGGTCCTGGTAGACCATCGCCAGCGCCCGCGTCCGCAGCCGCCGCAGCTCCGAGAAATCCGCCGCCAGCAGGTCGCGCCCGTCGACGCGGACCGAACCCGAGGTGATCCGCCCGGCGCGGGGCAGGGCCCGCAACACCGCCAGTGCGGCCGTGCTCTTGCCGCAGCCGCTCTCGCCGACCAGCCCAAACGTCTCGCCGGCGCCGATCGCGAACGAGACGCCGTGCAGCACCTCCTGGTCGTGGCCGCGCACCCGGTAGGCGACGTGCAGGTTTTCCACGTCCAGCGCTGGCGCCAGCGTCACCTGGAAATCATTCATCGAACACCCCCGCCAGGCTGTCGGCGACCAGGTTGACCGCCACCACCAGGCTCGCGATCGCTAGCGCGTCGAACGCCACCGTCCACCAGTAGCCGCCGGTCATCAGGCCGTAGCTCTGCGAGATCGCCAGCCCCCAGTCCGGCGATGGCGGCTGCAGGCCAACGCCGAGGAAGCTCAGCGTCGCCGTGGTGAAGATCGCGTAGCCGAGCCGCACCGTCATCTCGACCAGGATCGGCCCGGTGACGTTGGGCAGTATCTCGCGGAACATGATCCAGCCCGCGCCGTCGCCGCGCAGCTGGGCGGCGGCCACGTAGTCGAGCCCGCGCTCGCTCAGCACCGCCGTCCGCACGGTGCGCGCGATGATCGGCGCGAACGCCAGGCCGATCGCCACGATCACGGTCCAGTTGGACGAGCCGAGCGACACCAGGGCGACCATGGCCACGATCAGCAGCGGCAGCGCCAGCACCGCCTCGACGACGCGCGACACCAGGTTGTCGATCCAGCCGCCAAAGTAGCCGGTCACCAGCCCGATCGACACGCCGACCACGGTGCCGAGCAGGGTCGCGAGCGGTGCCACCGTCAGGATGTCGCGCGCGCCGACGATGACGCGGCTGAACACGTCGCGGCCGAGCTGGTCGGTGCCGAACCAGTTATCACGCGACGGCGGCATCAGCGAGTTGGTGATGTCGTCGTCGTAAGGGTCGAGCGGCGTCAGGTGCGAGCCGAAGATGGCGCAGGCGATCCAGAACAGCACGACCAGCAGGCCGACCAGGAAGCCGGGCGAGCGCAGCAGCGTCTCGAACCGCTCGCGGCCGGCTGTCTTTCGGCGCGGGATGCCGACTTCCAGCAGCGGATCGACGGTCGCACTCATGAGGCGCCGCCGAATCGCAGGCGCGGGTTCAGCGCGGTGGTCAGCATGTCGGCCAACAGGGTCGCCACGACGTAGATCAGGCCGACGATCAGCACACCGGCCTCCAGCATCGGAAAGTCCTTGCCTTTGGCAGCGCCGTAGATCAGGCCACCGATGCCCTGGTAGTGGAACAGCGTCTCGATCACGACCAGGCCGCCGATCAGGTAGCCGGCCTGGGTGGCGATCACGGTGATCGTCGGTAACAGCGCGTTGCGCAGCACGTGCCGCCACACCACCGTCCGCCATGGCAGCCCTTTGAGCATCGCCGTGCGGGTGTAGTCGGCGGCCAGCGCCTCGACCATGCCGGCGCGGGCCATGCGGGCGATGTAGCCGAACAGCACCAGCACCAGCGGGATCGCCGGCATGATGAGGTAGTACAGCTGGGTCAGCGGCCCCGCCCCCTTCGGCCACGTCGCCGAGATCGGGAACACGTGCGTCCAGATGCCGAACAGCAGGATCAGCGCGATGCCCGAGCAGAACTCCGGCACGATCGTCGCCGACAGGCCGATCACGGTGATGGTGCGGTCGATCCAGGTGCGGACGTTCAGCGCCGCGACGACGCCGCCGAAGATGCCGAGCGGCACCACGATTACGAACGCCACCGCCGCCAGCTTCAGCGAGTTCAGCAGCGCGACGCCGAGGAAGTTCGCCACCGGCTGCCGGTAGATCAGTGACATGCCAAGATCGCCGGTGACGATGCCGCCAAGCCAAGTCACGTACTGCGTCACCAGCGGCTGGTCGGCGCCGATCTGATGATCGAGTGCCGCGACCGCGCGCGGATCGGCCAGTGGCCCCAGGATCGCGCGGCCCACATCGCCCGGCAACAGGTGTCCGCCGGCGAACACCAGCAGGCTGAGCAGAAACAGCGTCAGCAACGACATCAGCAGCCGATGGGCGACGATCCTGGCTATGCGCTCATCCTCGTGTGGAAGGTTGCGGGATCAGGTCGGCAGCGTGGCTTTCTCGAGCGTGAGCCGGTTGGGGATGGCCGGGATACCCCCGACACCCTTCCGGGTCACCACGAGAAAATCGTAGAAATAGCCGAACAGCAACGGGGTCTCGTCCAGCAGCAGCGTCTGGATCTTACCCGCCGCCGCCTTCTGCCCGCCCAGATCCAGCGCCTTGACGTAGCTGGCGACGTCGGCGTCGTATTCCTTGTTCTTGAAGTGCGCCGAATTCCAGGTGCCGTCGCTCAACAGCGGCGCGCTCAACGTCACGTTCGGCACGCCCCGGTTGCCGTAGTCGGTGATGCCCATCGTGCTGTCGAGCCAGTCGCTCTGCCCGTAGGTCGCCTTGCCGTAGTAGGCGTCCTGGCTCTCGACGTTGAGCGTCACGTCGATGCCGATGGCGCGCGCGGCGTTCTGGACCAGCACGGCGTAGTCGGGAATTTCAATGTAGTGCTCGGTGGTCAGGGTGACCTTGAACCCGTTCGGCACGCCGGCGGCGGCCAGCAATTCCTTCGCCTTGCGGAGGTCCTGCTTGCGCTGCGGGATGGCGGAGTCCGTGGACGGGAACGCCGGGGCGAACGGGCTGTCGTTACCGACCACCGCATATCCCTTGAACAAGCCTTTGACCAACTTCTCCCGGTCCAGGGCCAGCGCCATCGCCTGGCGCACCCGCTTGTCGGCGAACGGGCCGGTGTCGCACCGCATGTGCACCTGCTCGTGCCCGCTCGACTTGGCGCGGATGATGGTGACGTTCGGGTCGTTCAGGATGGCCTGGCCGCCGGATACGACGACCTGCTCGAGCACGTCGACCTGGCCGCCCTGCAGCGCCAGGATCATCGGCTGGATGTCGGGGTAGAAGGTGTATTCGACCCGGTCGGGCGACGGCCGGCCGCCCCAATAGGCGTCGTTGCGGACGAACGCGGCGCCGACCTTGGGCGTATAGCTATCGAGCTTAAACGGCCCGGTGCCGACGAAATTCTTCTCGAAGTCACCGGCGTGGGCGGCCGGCAGGATGATGCAATTATAGTTGTCCGACGACAGCACGTACGGGAAGTTGCCGTTCGGCGCGTCGAGGTGGAACGCGACGGTGAGGTCGTCGACCTTCTGCGCGCCGCCCTTGCTCAGCACGCCCTTGAACGCGGACAGCGCGTTCGACGCGTTCTTCGGGTCGGCCAGCCGGTCCACCGTCGCCACCACGTCGGCGGCGGTCATCGGGGTGCCGTTGTGGAATTTCACGCCCTCGCGAAGCTTGAAGGTCCAGACGGCGCCGGTCGCGTCCGGCGTCCAGCTGGTGGCGAGGCGCGGTTCGAGGACGAAGTCCGGGCCGGTGCGGCAGAGGTAGTCGCCGGTCGACTGCAGCAGTTCGAGGCTGCCGTTGTCGGCGATCGTCACCGGGTCGATCGCGCCGGCTGGCGTCACGAGGGCCACTCGGATGGTGCCGCCCGGCTTGCCGGCCGCGCGCGCCGCGCGCGGGGTCGCGAACAGGCCGGCCCCGGCGGCGAGCGAGCCCAGCAACGGCAGCGATAGGCCGAGCATGCTGCCGTGACACAGGAAGCCGCGCCGGTCGACGCTGCCCTTGAGCAGGTGGTCGACGAGGTCGTTCTCGACCGGGCTGAGCGTGCCGCGGAGGACGTCGAGGCTCTTGCGATTCATGTTCGGAGCGGCCCTTTGCGTGGAGTGGGTCATTTCACCGGCGCAGCGTGCACGCCTCGCCCGTACCGGTCAATCAGTCGTGAGCAGCCCAGTGGCATGAGGACGTTTGATGGTCGAGACCCGATACCCACGCGACCTCGTCGGATACGCGGGCGCGCCGCCAGACCCGCGCTGGCCCGGCGACGCCCGGGTTGCCGTCTCCGTCGTGCTGAACCATGAGGAGGGTGGCGAGTACAACGTCCTGCACGGCGACGCCCACGGCGAATATGTGCTGACCGACCTGGGTGCCACGACCCCGAGGCGGGGTGCCCGCGACCTGCTGGTGGAGAGCATGTTCGACTACGGCACCCGGGCCGGCTTTTGGCGCGTCGCCCGCGTGCTGCGCGAGCGGTCCTGGCCGACCACCGTGTTCGCGGTCGGCATGGCGCTGGAGCGGACCCCGGCGGTGGCGGCGCTGATGCGCGAGGCGGGGTGGGAGGTCGCCTGCCACGGCCACCGCTGGATCGATTATTTCGGCTACGATGAGGCCGCCGAGCGCGCCGATATCACGGCCTGCGCGCGAACGGTGACGAACATGATCGGGACCGCCCCGGTCGGCTGGTACACCGGCCGCATGAGCGCCAACACGCGCCGGCTGGTCGCCGAGCACGGCGGCTTTCTCTACGACAGCGACGGCTACGACGACGACCTGCCGCACTGGGTCCGGAGCGGCCAGAAACCGGTGCTGGTCGTCCCCTACAGCCTCGACGTGAACGATGCCCGAATGGCGCGCGGCGGCGACCTCGCGACCGCCGACGCGTGGTTCGGCTACGCGCGCGACGCATTCGACTGGCTGTACGCGGAAGGCGCCAGTAGTCCGAAAATGCTGTCGATCGGCCTGCACTCCCGGCTGATCGGGCGGCCGGCAAGGATCGGCGGCCTAGCTCGGCTGCTGGACCACATCGCAAGCCATGACGGGGTGTGGCGGGCGACCCGGGCCGACATCGCGCGCCACTGGATCGCGACGCATCCCGCTACTCCGCCAGCCTAGGCGCCCGCACCAGCAGGCGTCCGGTCAGCGCGACGATTTGGGCCACCCGGAACGGCTTGCGGAGGAAGCTCGCGCAGCCCGACGCCCGTTCGATCACTGCCGGTTCCGGCATGCCGCTCATCAGCACCACTGGGATATGCCGCAGGGTCGGGTCGGCGGCGATCCGGCCCAGCATGGCCAAGCCGCTCATCACCGGCATCATGTGGTCGAGGTAGATCAGGTCGGCGCGCTCCCCGGCCAGCATCTCCAGCCCGTGCTTGCCGTTGGTCGCGGCCAGCACGCGGTGGCCCTCGTCGGCCAGGATGGCGCTGAACAGCTCCGCGATGCCGAACTCGTCGTCGACCACCAGTATCGTCGCCACGACGCTAGCCGCCGGGCCGGGGCTGCGGCGCCTGGCCAGGCAGCAATTCGTCGGGATGCGTGCTCGACAGCGTGGTCAGGATCGCCTCGGCGCCGGCGTTGGTCGCCTCGATCGCCAGCCCCTGGTCGGTCAGCGCGAACTGGTGCAGCAGCGGGTCGAAGTCGCTGTCCCGCACCTTCAGGATCGAGATCAGGCGATACAGGCGGGAGCGCAGCTCGATGTAGCGGAGCAGGACGAGGTTCTCGGCCAGGCTCGACAGGTCGCCGATCGGGGTGCGGAGGTGCGGCCCGATGACGTCGGGCACTTCCAGCGTGCAGATCGTGGTGACGCCCAGCACGCGTAGCTCGTTCATCAGCGCGGTCAGGTAGTGGCTCATGCGGCTAGAGTCGTTGGCGGCGTTCTGGAACGCGCCGAGGCCGTCGATGAACAGCCGTTTGACGCCCCGCCGATGCACCGCGTCGAGCAGCCGGGCGCCGTAGGCGTCGAGCAGCCCGTCGGTGGGAGGCTGCCACAGCACCTCGACCGCCCCGCCCTCGAGCAGGCCGACCAGCGGCCGGCAGACTTCGCGCGACTTGGCCAGGATGCGCGGCGGCGTCTCGTAGAACCCGAACATCAGGCCCGGCTCGGCCTCGCTCGACCGCGACAGGAAGTGCAGTCCCAGGGTGGTCTTGCCCACGCCCGACGGCCCCATGGCCATGGTGGTGGACGCGGTCGGCAGACCGCCGCCCAGCATGGTGTCGAGCCGGTCGATCCCGCTCGACGCCTTGGCCAGGCTGCCCAGGTCCGGCCGCGACGGTCGCGCCAGCACGGCCTCCATCCGGGGGTAGATCACGAGGCCGCCGGCCCCGATCTCAAACGCGTGCTTGCCGCGCAGGTGGGCGCTGCCGCGGAACTTCGCCACCTCCAGCGTGCGCTCGGCCGACCAGCCGAACAGTTGGTCGGACAGTTCGAGGATGCCGTCGACCATCGTGTGCTCGGGCGTCACCTGGTCGCCGGCGCTGTTGCCGGTGATCAGGAACATCGTGCAGTCGGTGGCGACCGCGACGCCTTGCAACTCATGCACGAACTCGCTCAGCGACCGCGCGTCGCTAGCCGCCCGCTCGGACGCGACGAGGCCGTCGATCACCAGCAGCGACACGTCGTTGGCGATGACCTCGCGGCGGACCAGGTCGAGCAGGCCGCGCAGCCCGTCGTTGCGAAACGTGCGGAAGCCGCTGACGTAGCTGATCCGGTCGGGGATTTGCGCCGGGTCGAAGAACGACATGCCGCCCAGGTGCTGCATCATGCGCGAGTGGTACTCGGCCAGCAGCGTCACGTACAACGCACGGCCGCCGGCGGCCGCGTGGTTGAAGCTGACCTGGTTGGCGAACGTCGTCTTGCCGGCGCCGGGCATGCCCTGGACGATGTGGAGGCCGCCCCGCAGGAAGCCGCCGCCCAGGATGGTGTCGATCCCGGCGATGCCGCTTGGCACCCGTTCGAGATCGGCCTCGGTGCTGTCGCTCAATCGCCTGGCCCCTTCGCGCGTGACGGCAAGCTCACCTGGAACAGGGCGCCGCCGCCCGGCGCGTCGCCGATCGCGATGGTGCCGGCCAACGCCGCGACCAGCTGCCCCACCACCCACAACCCGACACCGAAGCCGGTGCGCCGCTCGCCCTCGCCGACCGCACGCTCGAAGCGCTCGAACACGCGGACCCGGTCGGCCTCCGGGATGCCCGGTCCATGGTCGGTGACCTCGACGTGGACGCGCCCGTCCGACTGTTGGACGACAAGGTCGATATTCGTTCGCCCGCCGTATTTAAGCGCGTTCGACAGCAGGTTGTCGATTACCTGCTCCAGCGCCAGACGGTCGGACGTGATCGTCAGGCGTTCCGGCGCGGTGACGGCCATCGGCGCGCCGGCGTAGCGGGCCTCCTCGGCGAAGCTTTCAGCGACCTCGCGCAGCAACGCCGCCAGGTCGAACTCCTCAAGCTCGATCCGCAGCTTGCCGGTGGTCAGGCGCGACACGTCGAGCAGGACGGCCGCCCGCTTCAGGTAGTGGCGGACGGCTTGCTGGACGCGCGACAGCCGTTGGTCAAGCTGTTCCGGGGTGAACCGGCCGGACCTTACGGCGGCGAGCAACAGTTCGAGCTGGCCCAGGATCGGCGTCATCGGGCTGCGAAGCTCGTGGCCCGCCACCGCGATGAAAGTGTCGCGCGCGGCGACGGCGTCGGTAAGCTCGGCTATCTGCCGGCGTAACGCCTCGGTCTCGCGCGTCAGAGCACCGCCGATTGCAGGCAGCGGCGGTCCGGACTCTCCATGGCGCTGACACATGTCAGCAATTGGTAACGTCGCGACAGCGTCAGCGCCACGGTATTCGGCGCCGGCCGAACGCGGTCAGAACTGCGAGCGATACTTGCGGTAGCGAACCCGGTTGTAGGCGCGCAGCGCCAGACCGGTCGGATGCGGCAAGGGCTGGCGTAGGAATGCGACTTTGCGGATGTAGTTGTCGACATGCCAGATCGTTTCGCTTCCGGCCGGAATGAACATCACGTCGCCGGTCCGCACGTCCTTCGTTCCGGCCTGTGTGGTGATCGTGACGCCGCCCTCGATGACGTGGATCGTCTCGTCGCTGTAGTAATTCCAATGAAACACGCCGGCGGTGCAATCCCAAATCACAGTCTGTGCGATACCGTCATCGGTCTTGAACAGTAACCGCCAACGTGCCTCGGGCGATCCTTCGATGATCCAGTCCGGGTTGATTGGTAACGGCTCTAGCCCGATGTCCGACGGGGCCACACGAACGGTCGTTTCACTCAAAATTTGTCTCCTGACAACCTAAGCGCGCGATCTTCGTGTGCGTCATAAGGTTGTCGGACCCACGTCTGCAAGGGCGGTCAGGCCGCGAGCCAGCCCCCATCCACCACAAGGTTCGATCCCGTTATGAACGTGGCCCGGTCGCTGGCCAGCCACACCGCCGCGTTGGCGATGTCCGAGGCCCGGCCAAGCCGCGGCCACGGCGTGCGCCGCCGCGCGTTGTCCAGCAGCGCCGGGTCCATCGCCGGCCCTGGTTTGCCGGTGACGATCTTGCCCGGGCTGATCGAGTTGCAGATGATGCCGCGCGTCGCATAGTCGACCGCGATTTGGCGGCTGATATAGATCGCGCCGGCCTTGCTGACCCCGTACGGCAGGTCGCGGGGCGAGCTCACGATCCCCTGCTGGCTGCCGATGTTGACGATCCGTCCGCGCACGTCGTCGCGCGCGTCCTGCGTCAGCATTTGCTCGACCGCGCGTTTGCAGCCGAGAAACATGCCGGTCATGTTGACGTCCATGACCCGTGCCCAGTCCGCCTCCGACGTCTCCGTCAATGCCGTGCCGGAAAAGATCGCCGCGTTGTTCACCATCACGTCAAGCCGGCCCCAGCGCGCCACCGTCGCCGTCACCAGCGCGTCGATGTCGACGCCGCTCGACACGTCGCAGCGTTGGAACATCGCCGCGTCGCCGATCAGTTCGGCGGTGGGTGGCCCGCCCTCCAGCGGTTCGGTGGTGAGGTCGGCGACGGCGACCCGCGCACCCTCGGCGGCGAACGCGCAGGCGATCGCCCGGCCGATGCCCGACGACCCGCCCGTGACGATCGCGATTTTATTGCGCAATTCCATGCCGGTCTCCTTCCAAGCCGAGCATACGGCATGACCCCCGACATCCAACTGGCGGCGCGGTTGTTCGACGAGCTGGCCGCCAAGACCCGTCGCGGGCGCGGCATCGAACGCGAGACGTATGGGCCGGGCGAGCAGGCGGCGCATGTCGTGATCGCCGGGGCCGCGCGGGCGATGGACCTAGAAATCCGGATCGACGCGATCGGCAACCTGTTCGCGACCCGACCTGGGCGCGACCGCCGGCTGCCGGTGGTAATGCTCGGCTCGCACCTCGACAGCGTGCCGCAGGGCGGCAACTTCGACGGCGCGGCCGGCGTGCTGGCGGGCCTGGCGATCGTCGCCGGCTTGACCGAGACGCCGTCGCGCGACGTCACCGTGGTGGCGGTGCGGGGCGAGGAGAGCGCCTGGTTCGACGTGCCCTACATCGGCAGCCAAGGCATGTTCGGCAAACTGTCGCCCGCGTCGCTGGACGTGCGGCGGCTCGGCACCGGCCCCACGCTGCGCGACGCGATGCGGACGCAGGGGCGCGATTCGACGCCGATCCAGAACGGCACCCGGCTGATCGACCCGGCGAAGATCGCGTGCTGGCTCGAACTGCACATCGAGCAGGGGCCGGTGCTGGTCGAAGCCGGTGTCGCGGCGGCCACCGTGACCGGCATCCGCGGCTGCCGGCGGTTTCGCAACGCGGCGTGCCACGGCGAGTACGGCCATTCGGGCGCGCATCCCCGGGCCTCGCGCCACGACGCGGTCGCGGCGACGGTGGCGTTGCTGGCCGGCATGGAGGAGGCCTGGCTGGCGCGCGAGGCGGCCGGTGAGGACGTCGTGTTCACCATCGGTGAACTGTACACCGACGCGGCCATGCACGGGCCGTCGAAGGTGGCGGGCGAGACGAAGTTCGTGCTCGACATCCGCAGCCTGTCCGACGCGACGATGGACGCGATGGCCGAGACGGCGCGCACGCTGGCGGCGCGGATCGGTGCCGAACGTCGGGTGAAGTTCGACCTGGGCGGCACCAGCGATTCGCCCCCCGCGCCGATGGACGCCGGTCTGCGGGCGAAGTTGCGCGACGCGGCGGTGGCCGAGGGGTTGCCGCCAATGGAGATGGCGAGCGGGGCCGGCCACGACGCGGCGGTGGTCGCGGCACAGGGCATCGCGACGGCGATGGTGTTCGTCCGCAACGAGCACGGCAGCCACAACCCCGACGAGGCGATGACGATCGACGACTTCGCCGTCGGCACCCGGATGCTCGCCCGCGTGGTCGAGGGCATGATCGGATGACGCTGCTGGTCACCGGCGCCACCGGCTTCGTCATGAGCGTGATGGCGCACCACTGGCTCGCCCGCGATCCGGATGCTCGCGTCGTTATCCTGGACCGGGCACCGCTGGACGATGTGGCGGCGCGCTACTTCGCCCCGTTCACCGGCCGGTTGACCGTGGCGCGGGCCGACATCACCGACCCCGTGGCGATCGCCGACGCGCTGCGCGGCCACGAGATCCGGCACGTCGTCCACGGGGCGACCGTAACCCCGCTGTCGCGCGGCACGGCGGCCGAGGCGGCGGTCGAGCCGGAAGCGAGGAACCCGGCGGCCATCCTGGACGTCAACCTGATGGGCACCGTCCACATGCTCGACTGGGCGCGTTCGGCGGGGCTCTCGGGGCGCTTCGTCTACGTCAGCTCCGGTGCAGTCTACCGCCACCAAGGCCCGGACACACCCGGCGTGCCATTGCCGGAGGACGGCTACGTCTGGCCGCGCCGCCTGTATGGCATCAGCAAGCTGGCCGCCGAAATGGTGACCGAGCGCTACGCCGAGCTGTTCGGGCTGCGCGCCGTCTCGGTGCGGCTGTCGTCGGTGTACGGCACCATGGACCGCGTCACCGCCACCCGCGACTTCCGCCACATCCCGAACCGCACTGCCCGCATGGGCTTGGCCGGGCAGCCGATCCGGGTCAGCACGCTGGCCGCCGTCGGCGACTACACCCACGCCGAGGACGTCGCCGCCGGGATCGCGGCGTTGCTTGACGCGGCAACGCCGCACTTTCCGGTCTACAACGTGGCGCAGGGCGAAACCGCGACCGTCGGCGACCTGCTGGGCTGGGCCGCCGAGGCGATCCCCGGCCTGGATTACGCCGTCGTGGACGCGGCCGACGCCGACATCCTGGCCGACCCGGCGCTGACCGGCGGCATGTGGGGCGCCTACGATATCAGCCGGATCTACGCCGACACCGGCTGGCGGCCGCGCCCGACCAAGGCGGCGTTCCAGGGCTACATCGCGCGGCTGCGTAACGAGCCGGCCTAGCCGACAACCGCCGGCCACGGCCCGCGTAACCTGTCCGCCAATTTCAGGGAGACAGGCACATGCGGGCACTGACCTGGCACGGTCGCGGCGACATCCGCTGCGAGACCGTGCCCGACCCGAAGATCGAAGACTCGCGCGACTGCATCATCAAGGTGACCAGTTGCGCCATTTGCGGCTCCGACCTGCACCTGATGGGCGGCTTCGTGCCGACCATGGAGCGGGGCGACATCATGGGCCACGAAAACATGGGCGAGGTGGTCGAGGTCGGCAGCGGCGCCAGCCATAAGCTGAAGGTCGGCGACCGCGTGGTGGTGCCGTTCACCATCGCCTGCGGCGAGTGCCGGCAGTGCAAGATGGGCAACTGGGCGTCGTGCGAGCGCAGCAACCCGAACGGCAAGGCACAGGCGGCCCAGATGGGCTACCCCGTCTCCGGCATCTTCGGCTACAGCCACATCACCGGCGGCTTCTCGGGCGGGCAGGCGCAATATCTCCGCGTGCCGATGGCCGACGTCGGGCCGATCAAGGTGCCGAGCCACCTGACCGACGACCAGGTGCTGTTCCTGTCCGACATCTTCCCGACCGCCTGGCAGGCCGCCGAGCACTGCGAGATCACGCCCGAGGACACCATCCTGGTGCTCGGCTGCGGCCCGGTCGGGCAGCTCGCGATCAAGTCGGCGCAGATGATGGGCGCCAAGCGGGTGATCGCGGTCGACACCGTGCCGGAGCGGTTGGAGCTGGCGCGCAAGAGCGGCGTCGAGGTGATCGACTTCCAGCAGGCGCCGATCCAGGAGCAGTTGCTGGAGATGACCCACGGCCGCGGCGCCGACGCGGTGATCGAGGCGGTCGGGATGGAGGGCCACGGCTCGCCCGAGACGCTGCTGGAGAAGGTGGCGAGTGCCGTCAGTGCCACGGAACGTCCGTTCAGCCTGAACGACGCGATCATCGCCTGCCGCCCCGGCGGCATCGTGTCGCTGGCCGGGGTGTTCGTGGGACCGGTGCCGGGCGTGATGATGGGGGCCTACATGAACAAGGGCCTGACCATGAAGACCGGCCAGACCCACGTCCAACGCTACCTGGAGCCGCTGCTGAAGAAGATCGAGGAGGGCGAGATCGACCCGTCCTACATCATCACCCACCGCGCCAGCCTCGAAGACGGCCCGGAGCTTTACAAGACGTTCCGGGACAAGAAGGACGGCTGCATCAAGGTCGTGCTGCACCCGAACGGCTGACAGGAGGCGCCGGCGGGGCCATCGAAGCCCCGCCGGTTCGTCGCGTCAGATGTTGCCGCCGCGCACCCGGGCGCGCTCGGCCTCGACCTCGGCGCGACCGTACATCGGCGCCGCCGGGTCGTGCTGCTGGTAGCCGGTCGAGACGTAATCCTGGCGGCGGTTGGCGACGTTGACCGCGCCCATCGAGTCCAGGATCTGCGTCAGCCGCGGCGCGTCCGCCTCGTCGGTCTGCACCGCGACCAGGGTGCCGCCACGACGCACGCCTTCGGAGTACACCTCCGCGTCCTCGTGCTTGACGCCGTGGCCGACCAGGCTGCCAAGCAGGCCGCCGACACCCGCGCCCGCGCCCGCGCCGGTCAGCGTCGCGATCAGCCAGCCGGCGGCGACCACCGGGCCGACGCCCGGGATCGCCAGCGCGCCAAGGCCCGCGAGCAGGCCGGCGCCGCCGCCGACCACGGTGCCGAGCGTGGCGCCGCCACCGGCCGCGTTGGCGGGTTCGTCGCCGGTCGCGCCGGCGTCGGTCATCGAGCCGCTCGAAGTATTCGTGTCGTGGGCGTTCGGGTCGTTGGAGACGATCGAGACGTCGGCGTGTGCCACGCCCTGGGCCTCGAGCGATTGCACGGCCGAGGTCGCCTGGTCGTAAGTGTCATAAAGGTGGGTGAGCGTGATGCGGGCCATCGTGGCCTCCTGTTCGAGGTTTTACGGGCTGGGATCAGGGCTGGCCGTAGTTGCCCTGGTAGTCGAGCCAGACGTCGCCGGCCTTGCCGGCCTTGGTCGCGGTGCCGCGCCAAACGCCGGTGCCGTCGAGCTTCAGGCCGGAGATGTTGCTAAAACCGTTGTCGGCAAGCCGGCCCTTGGCCTGCTCCTCGGTAAACGAGTTGGCGCCTTTGGCGGGTTGCGCGCCGGGCTTGGCGCCGGTGGTGTCGACGGTGGCGTTGTTGTCGGCCGAGGTGCCGCCCGGGGCCGCGTTGCCGTTGAGCGGCGCTGCGAACTGGCCGGGGGCCGCCGTGCCGGGGGCCGCCTTGCCGGGCGTGGTGGTGTTCGGGTCGGTGGTGACGATCGGTGGGTTGCCGTTCGGCTGAGCGGCGCCGGGCTGGGTGGTGACGCCGTTCTGGGTCGGCGTCGTGGATTGCGCGAAGCCGGGTGCCGCGAGGCCGGCCACGAGGGCGGCGGCGGCGAGGGAGGCGGTGAGACGCATCGGTTCACTCCTTGATAGACGCGGGCTGTTGCTAAACCCGGCGGACCGGCTCGGGTTGCGCGCTCGACCCGCCTGCCTGCACAGACTATTTGCAGCCGATGTCCCTGATTGCCTCACTTCGCCTCGTCGCCGCGCCGCCGCACCGCGCCGCCCGCCCGTTCCTGGTCGCCGCCGCGCTGGCGGTCGTGATCGGGCTGGTGTTCGCCCCCTGGGTCCCCTGGGTGGCCTGGGTCGCCTGGATCGGCGTCGTGTTCGGGCTGGTGTGCCTGTACTTCTTCCGCGATCCCGAGCGGGTCACGCCGGCCCGGCCGGGGGCGGTCGTGGCGCCGGCCGATGGCCACGTCGTGTCGGTCGGGTTGGCCGTGCCACCGGCCGAGCTGGGCCTTGGCGACGCGCCGCGCTGGCGGGTGGCGACCTTCCTGTCGGTGTTGGACGTCCACGTGAACCGCGTGCCGACGGCCGGCGTGGTCACCCGCATCGCCTACCGGCATGGCCGCTTCGTCAACGCGAGCCTCGACAAGGCCAGCGAGGCTAACGAGCGCAACGCGCTGGCGATCCGATTGCCGGACGGACGCGACATCGCCGTGGTGCAGATCGCCGGGCTGATCGCGCGCCGCATCCTGTGCCAGGTGCGCGAGGGTCAGGCGGTCGTGGCCGGGCAGCGGTTCGGCATCATCCGGTTCGGCAGCCGCACCGATCTGTACCTGCCGCCCGGCGTCACGCCGCTGGTCGAGGTCGGGCAGACCATGGTGGGCGCCGAGACGGTGATCGCGATGCTGCCCCCGTGAGCGACCGGCCATGAGCGATCGATACGTCCGGCAGGGCAACGCGCGGCTGCGGCGACTGCGGCAACGGCTGCGCTCGCCGGAGCGGACGCGGCGCCACCGGGTCTCGCTCGGCCGCCTGCTGCCCAACGTGTTGACGATGCTCGGCTTGTGCGCTGGCCTGACCGCGATCCGGTTCGGCATGGAGGGCCGGTTCGGTGCCGCCGCCCTGGCGATCACGGTCGCGGCCGCGATCGACGGCATCGACGGCCGCCTGGCGCGGCTGCTGCGGGTCACCAGCCGGTTCGGCGCCGAGTTCGACAGCCTGTCCGACTTCCTCTCGTTCGGCGTCGCGCCGGCGCTGGTGCTGTGGCTGTGGTCGCTGCAGCGGGCCGGCGGCTACGGCTTCGTGCCGTGCCTGCTCTTCGCGGTCTGCATGGCGCTGCGGCTAGCCCGCTTCAACGCCATGCTGGATGCGCCACCGCTGTCGTCGCGCTTCTCGGTCGGCGTGCCGGCCCCGGCCGGCGCCGGCCTCGTGCTGTTCCCGCTGTTCGTCGCGTTGGAGGCGCGGTCGCTCGGCTGGGGCTGGCTCGAGTCGGCGATCAGCCACCCAATCCTGTCGGCGGTCATCTTGACCGGCACCGCGGCGCTACTGGTCTCGACGCTGCCGGTCTGGAGCGGCAAGGGCCTGCGCCTGTCGCGCATGGCGGCATTGCCGGTGCTGCTCGGCAGCGGGTTGTTCGCGGCGTTCCTGGTCGCCGACCCTTTTGCGGCGCTCGCCATCGCGTCGGCGATCTATGCGGCGAGTCTGCCGTTAGCGCGGGTAGCTGCTAGACGAGCGGCCACAGCCGAGGGGGCAAGGGCATGAGTGGTTCTACATTCGATTTCAGGCGCGGCACGGGCAGCGTGCGCGACAACCGCACGGCCGCGCTGGCGCGGACATGGTGGTTGCTGGTGCTGCGTGGCCTGGCGGCGATGATCTTTGGCGTCATCGCGCTGCTGAACCCGGGGTTGGCGCTCAGCTCGCTGGTGTTCGTCTACGGCATCTATGCCCTGGTCGACGGCTCGTTCACCGTCGCGGCGGCGATCCGGGCGGCGACGCACCACGGCAGCTGGGCCATGTTGCTGCTCGAAGGCGTGAGCGGGATCGCAATCGGCGCCGCGGCGCTGATCCTGCCGGCGGTGTTCATCGGCGTCGCCGTCTATGTCCTGGCGGCGTGGGCGATCGTCACGGGAGTGTTGCTGTTGGCTACCGCGTTCCGACTGCATGCTGGCCGGGGTGGCTGGCTGGCGGGCCTCGGTGGCGTGCTGTCGATCGTCTGGGGCGTGCTGTTGCTAGCCAACCCGTTCGCCGGCGCGGTCGTGCTGACGATCTGGCTCGCGGCGTACGCGCTGATCTTCGGCGTCACGATGATCGCGTTCGGCATGCGGCTGCGGCGCAAGCACGCCGTCTAACCAACCGGGGACAGCAACAATGCCGACAGCCCTGCGCGACACGGTCAAGGCGGTGGTGGCCGCAGTCGTGCCGCTCGAAATCCAAAGCCGGTTGATCCGCAAGGACATCTCGCGTCCCGTCGAGCTGTGGGATCGCGAGTTCTCGTCCGGCGCGTGGCGGCACCTGGAAAGTGCGGCGGAGATGCCGCGCTATGCCGTCATCGCCGGGTATTTCCAGCAGGCGGCGAACGGCCCGGCAGGGAACGGGGCGGTGCTGGACGTGGGCTGCGGCGCCGGGCTCCTGCAGCCCTGGCTGCGCCGGGTCGGTTACAGCGGCTATGTCGGGGTCGACCTGTCGGCGGCCGCGATCGAGCAGGCCCGGCGTTACGCGGACGCGACGACACAATTCAAATCGGGCAACGCCGTGACCTACGAACCCGATCAGGCGTTCGACATGATCGTGTTCAACGAGATGCTGTATTACATGCCCGACCCGGTCGCGACGCTTCGCCGCTACGCCCGCTACCTGACGCCAACCGGCAGCTACGTGATTTCGATGTGGCGCAGCCGCGACGGACTGAACGCTTGGCGCCGGAGCCGTGGCGCGCTGGCCGTCTTAGACAAGACCCGCATTCGGCACTCCGGGACCGAGTGGAACGTCAGGCTCTGTCGGCCAAATTAAGTCACGCGCTTGCGCCGCCGGTTGCCTCCCAGCAGCCGGCTAGCTAGGCCGAAGCCGGCGCGCCGCATCGCCGGCAGCACGAGTGCGGACATCACCATCGCCTCGCCGAGTTGCGCCCGCGCCTCGCGCCGCACCTGCAGCGCCTCCCGCTCGATCTGGTCGGGCTTGCTCGACAGCGCGAAGTAGGCGCAGACGCCGGCCACGACCAGGTCGAACGCGGCCACGATCAGCGTCGCCCAGACCGGCCCGACCAAACTCGCCAACGCCTGCTGCGCCGCCACGTGCAGCGCCGCTAACAGGGCGATCCCGAACACCGCCGCCACCGCCCCGAAGATCGCGCGGTTGACGGTGCGGCTGGCCTGCCGGCGGAGGCGCAACGCCTCCGCCTGGGCCATGATGCGGCCGAGTTCGACGACGCGCATGGCGATCAGCGCGCCAAGCGGCCGAGCAGGTATCCCGCCACCGCCGCGATCGCGATCGAGGCGAGCGGCATGTCGCGCACCCGGCCCGCCAGCGCCTCGGACTGTTCCTGAGCCAGGTCGCTTGCCTGGTGGCCGTAGTCGCGGGCCAGCGAACTGGCTTGACGGCCGTAGTCCTGCGCGCGGCCGGCGGCGTCGTTGACCATCGGCGTCAGGCGCTCGCGCATCAGCCCGTCGACTTGGGCGCGCAGCTGGCGGATTTGCTCGCCGGCGTCGTTCGAGGCGTCGCGGAGGCGGGATGAGGCGGCCATAGGGCAAGCTCCTGGTTGCGTCGATATGGCCGTGCAACGCAAATGCGCCGGGCGGGTTGCGGCGCATTCGCAACGGACCCGGAACGGAGGTGCGTGTGTCACCCATCGACCAACCGATCGCCCAACCGATCGCTGAGTGGGCGCAGGCCGGGCCTGGACGCCACAACTTCTCGTTGCGGGTGGGCCGCGCGCGCACCCTGCTGGCCGGCGACCTCGACACCGCGCGTTTCGCGATGCTGGCAATGGCGGGGTTCGCGCCGTTCCGCGGCGCGCTGCGCATCGACGGCGGCGAGGTCGGCGACCGTCCGCCGCACCGGCGCCGGGTGGCGCTGATCGAACCCGGCCTGGGCCTGCCCGCGTCGGGTCGCGTCCGGGTGACCGAGCTGGTGGCCAGGGCCGCGAACGGACGACAAGTCGTGGATGCGGCGCTGGACGCCGCGTGCCTCACGGTCGAGGAGGCGGACGCCCGGCTGGCCGACCTCGGCGACGGCGCGCGGTTGCGGGTGGCGCTCGCGCGGACGCTGGTGGTTGACAACCGGCTGCTGCTGCTCGACCGCGTGCTGGACGCGCTCGAGCCGGCGGCGCTGCGGGCGGCGTTGCTGGCGCTGACCTCGATCCAGTCGCGCCTCGACATCGGCGTGGTGGTCGCGACCGCGCGGCCGGCGGCGTTGCTGGGGGTGCCGATCGGCGTGCCCGAACAGATCGCCGCCGTGGTCGGGGGCCGCGTGGCGCAGTGCGCGCCGCCGCACACGCTGTACGACGACCCGGTCGGCCCGGCGGTGCTGAACCTGCTCGGCCCCACGAACCTGCTGCAGGCGCGGCTGCTCGAGGTCGACCCGGACGGAGTGGCCCGCTGCCACCTCCCCGGCGGCTCCAACGTCGAGGGCGAGGTGGTCGAGCCGGCGCCGGCGGTCGGTGGCGCGTGCCGCATCGACATCCGGCCGGAGCGCATCGCACTCGCGGCCGGCGACACGCTGGCGGTCGATGGCGGGCTGGTCGGCGAGGTTCTGGGTGTCTCGTTCGAGGGCGCGTGGGCCACGCTGTCGGTTCGGCTGACCGCCGGCGGCACGCAATTGCGCGTGCGCCGGCCGGCCGGGGTGCCGCTCGGACGAATGGGGATCGGGGCCGAGGTGTCGCTCGCCTGGCAGTCGCACCACGCCCGCGTTTGGCCGGCCGCGTGAGGCGACGGCGCGCCGGGCCTTGTTGGCGTGCCGCCATGCCCGTTAGTCTTGGGTGGTGCGACCGCAGCCGACCATTCGATCCATGACGGCGAGGGCGGCGCGTCTCGCCATGGTCGCGGCGTTGGTCGCCATGTCCGCGACCGCGGTCGCAGCCGACCTCACCATCGCGCTGCCACCGGTGCCGCTCGGTCTGCGCGAGGCGGTGTCGACCGCGTTCGTGACTCCGTTCAAGGCGGCGACCGGGCTCGACGTGGCGGTCCAGGAGGTCGCGACCGGTGCCGACGTGGCGTTGTTGGAAGGGTCGGCACTGCTGGCCGGATGCCGTGACGGGAGCCTGCGTAAACTCGACTGGAGTGCCACCGGCGGTCGCGAGCGACTGTTGCCGGGGCTCGCCACGGACTGCGGCGTCGGCGCGGTCGTCGAGACCACCGTGCTCGCCTGGGACCGCGAGAAGGTGCAGGGCTCGCCGGGGTGGGCCGAGTTCTGGGATGTCGCCAAGGTGCCCGGCAAGCGCGGGCTGCGGCGCGGCGTCCGCGCCAACCTCGAGATCGCGCTGATGGCCGACGGTGTGGTTGCGGCCGACATCTACCCGACGCTCGCGACCGACCAGGGGGTCGAGCGCGCGTTTCGCAAGCTGGACCAGTTGAAGCCGTATATCGTGTGGTGGGACGTCGAGCGCGACCCGCTGCGGTTGCTGGCGTCGGGCGAGGTGTTGATCACCAGCGCCCCGGCGACGTCGGTGCTGCCACCGCGCGAGGTCGCCACCCACCTGATCGCGGTGCAGTGGGCGGGCGGGTTGCAGCGGGTGGGGTCGTGGGCGGTGCCGTCATCGGCCCCGAACGCCGCGGCCGCGACCAAATTCCTGCTGTTCGCGACCGACCCCAAGATCGCGGCCAAGCTGGTCGAGACCGGGCCATGGGGACCGACCAGCGTCGGCGCCTTAGCCGGGCTGTCCGCCGACAAGCTGTGGCCCGTGCCGACCGCGCCGGCCAACCTCGCGGCGGGGCTCATGGTCAACGAGCAGTTCTGGCGCGACAACGAAGCCAAGCTCGATAAGCGATACGACGCCTGGATGACCAAGTAGCTCGTTAGCTTGGTCTGTTTATCGCCCGGGTGATCGCCATGCACGCCGGACGCGCCGCCATCCAGTCCGCCACCGCTTGAAACGATAAGAAGCTGGACGCCGTCACTGCGAGAAGCGCTTGCGACGAAGCACCCAATAGCCGCCAGCCAAACCTGTGGCTCTGGCTTGTCGCGTTGCCAAGTGGCTTCTCGCAATGACGATCCAGCTTGTCTTCACAGCTACTTGTCATCGAGCTTGGTGTAGTTCGCGCCGTCGATGACCAGCATGCCGTCGCCCGGGTCGGCACGGAACACCGACACCGCCTGCGTCTGGCCCGTGTCGGCCTTCAGCACCAGGCGGTAGCCGTCCAGGGTGTAGCTGCCGCCGTCGGCCGGTTTCGGCCCACCGGCGACGACGCCGGTATGCATGTCGCCGGTCTCGAACGAGCCGCTGTAGCCCGAGTAGCCGGTGCGGCGGAACCGACCATCCGGCGAGAGCGACAATTTCCGCTCGGCCGCGGCGCTGCCCGACGAGAACGCCATCGAGCCGCTGCTGGCCCAGAAGTAGCGCCACGTGCCGTCGAGCCGCGAGCCGGGCGGGAACGGCGGCCGACCGATCCACTCGGTGCCGTCGATCCGCAGCGCGCCGTCGTCCTTCCGCGCGAACGGCACGCGGGACAGCGCGACCCGCCCATAGGCGTCGTCCTGCTCGGCCAGCTCGATCGTGTCGCCGCGCACGAGGTAGGCGCCACAGCCCCGCAGGTCCCTGGCGCACCGCTCGGCGACGCCGCCATCGGAGGGCACGTCGCGCATGAACAGCCCGCGTGGGTCGAAGGTCATCGTGTCGAGCTCGACCGAGAGGTCCATGCCGCCGAAGGCGTTCGGCATCAGCTGCGTGCGGAGATTGGTGTGCAGCCCCGCCAGACCGCCGGCGCCCTGCGGCGGCACCGGTCCGAGCGGCGGCCGGCCGGTGGCCCGCACCGAGCGTACCAGCGCCTGGAACGTCGTCTCGGCCGCGCGCTCGGTCTCCTTGTCGGCTTCCACCAGCAGCAGCATGAACAGGTGCGCCGTGCCGGCCTCTTCCACGCCGGCGTGGATCGACTCGAATTTGTGGTCGTTGATGCGGCAGCAGCGCATCTCCCAGCGGATCGCGCCGCCGTCCCACCGGCCGCCCTCGCCGTGTTGCAGCGGCTTCTCGGCGGCGAGCAGCTTTTGCGCCGCGACGAAGCTGGGCCACGACGCCGCGAGCCGGCCGGGCAACGGTGTCGCGACCAGGATGATCGCCGACCCGGGCTTCCCGTCGCTCCGTTGGAATGGCTTGGACAGCAGCACGCCACCAGGCTGGTCCTTGCGGGTCCACCCGTCCGGCAGATCGAGCGTCGCCCCCGCCTGGTCGAGCGTGACCGCGTGAGCCGGCGCCACGAGCCAAGGCAGCAACAGCGCGGCGATGCCAAAGACCCGCACCGTCGCGCCGCCGACCGCCGTCAGTCGCGGCCGAGCCAGAGCGCGTAGAGCTTGTTGTTGGACGCGCCGTAGCGACCGTAACCCGAACCCCAATACAGCACTCCGTCGACCACGGCCGGCCCCGCGATCCCGGCGCCGCCACTCTGGAACGTCTTTAGAACTCGGCCCGTTCTGGCGTCCACACCGGTGAAGTACCCGGCGGTGTCCTCGCCATACAACACGCCGTTGGCGACGCTGACCGAGCCTTCGGTTTTGGCCAGCGTGCCCGGCGCGTGCGGGTCGGCGGCGAACGTCGGGGTCTGCCACAGGATCTTGCCGGTGCGGGCGTCGAGCGCCGACCAGAAGCCGCCGTTGGTGTGCCGGCCGGAGGGGATCAGCGCCGTATCGACCGACAACGAGTTCGAGGCCGGCACGTAGACGCGCGCGCCATCGGTCGCCGTGCCCCAGATGATGCCGCCGAGCGAGCCGGCCGGACCAACCTGGGTCGCCCACAGCGTCTGCCCGGTGTCGCGATCGAGCGTCCAGTACATGCCGCTTTTCTGGCCCGCGCCGACCACGTCGTGGGCCACGCCGTTCTGGCGGATCGAGAACAGGTTGGGAGCCGAACCGAAATCGTAGTCCGGACCGGCCGGCGACGGGCAGGGCGTCGCCGGAGTGAAGCCGAGGTTCAGACACGACACGGTCCAGGTGTCGGCGCCCTCGAAGCGTCGACCCCAGTTAATCTGTCCGGTGTCGCTGTTGAGCGACAAGACGCTGTCGATATAGTCGTCGGCCGGCAGGCAGGCGTCGAGCTGCGTCGGCGTCGTCGCCTCCGCCTGGCAGGCCGCCACCTTGTCGGGAACCGAGTAGTTGTTGCCGGTCGAGAGATAGACCGCGTGCCGGGCGGGATCGACCGCGAGATTGCTCGACCACACGGCGCCACCGGTAAACCCCTGCGGCACGGTGTAGGTCTGCCATAGGATGTGGCCATCGTTCAGGTCGAGCGCCACGACGGAGCCACGGAACGTCGGCACGTAGTTGGGCGTCGACACCGCCGTTCCCTCCTGTCCCGACGACACGCCGACATAGACCCGGTCGCCGACGACCACCGGTGACGCCGTGATGAACGCGTTCTCGTCGGAGGCGACCGTGGTCTGCCAGATCGGCTGGCCGCCACCCTTGGACAGGGCGATGACGGTGGCGGCCGCCTGGTCGCCGACGATGATGCTGTCGCGCCCGATCGCCGGGCTCACCCGCGACCGCGAGTTCGAGTGGCCGGTCATGGCGGGTAGCGCCGCCTGCCACGCCGCCTGGCCGGTGCGGGCATCGAGCCGCCAGACCGAGCCCCCGGAATCGGAGACGTAGACGGCCCCGCGTTCCACGGTCGGCGTGTCCAGGATCTCGCCCCGGGCCGTGAACACCCAGCGTGTCGTCAGGAAGCCGAGGCTGTAGCGGTTCAGGAGAAATTCGGTCGGCGCGTAGTGGTCGTTGCTGGCGCCGTTTCCCGCGCTGAGCCAAGCGGAACGCCACCAGAAGGCATGTTCGACGTAGTCATGTGCGGTGAACCAAGCATCGCTTTGGGCGGGGCTCTTGGATGGCTCGGCCGCCAATCCGGAGGATGCCATGACACAGGTCAAGACCCCTCCCGCCACCAGGGCGGAAGCTATTGCCGTTCGCGACATGGTGACGGTTCCTTGCTGAATTATTGCTTTTAAAACGGCCGTCACCGGCCGGATCGTCAAAAGCCTTGCTTAACCGAAAAGGTTCGCCAGCAAGATGGATTTGTTATGTCACGCTTAAATATGGCCGGTCAACACTCGATTAACGACCGAGTGCTTCGATAACTTAAGTTGCGAATTACTCGACGCGATCCAGGACTCGGCGGGCCGGCGCCGGCGCGCGGCGCGTGAATCGTCGCTTGATCCGCTCTCGAAGCGACTGGACCGTGACGTACAGCATCGGGATCAGGAAGATGCCGATGCTGGTGGCGGCGATCATGCCGGCGAACACCGGCAGGCCGATCGCGCGCCGGCTAAGCTGCGCCGCGCCGGTCGCGGTCACCAGCGGCACGAGGCCGAGCACGAACGCGATCGAGGTCATCATCACCGCGCGGAACCGGGTGCGCGCGCCCTGGATCGCGGCCTCCCTGATCGGCACGCCTGCCTCGCGGCGATCCTTCGCGAACTCCACGATCAGAATGCCGTTCTTGGCGGCCAGCGCGATCAACACCACCAAGCCGATCTGTGCGTACAGGTCGAGCGGCATCCCGGCGACGAACAACCCGATGAACGCGCCGAGCACGCCGACGGTGACCGACAGCAACACCGGGATCGGGATCGTCCAGCTCTCATAGAGCCCGACCAGGAACAGGTAGGCGAACAGGATCGCGACCCCGAGGATCGCCCCGGTCTGGCCGGTCGCCTGCACCTCCTGGTACGAGGTGCCCGACCACTCGAAGCCATACCCGGCGGGCAGGGTTTTGTTCGAGATGGCGGCCATGGCGGTCAGCGCGGCGCCGGACGAGACGCCGGGCTTGGGCGAGCCCTGGATGGTGATCGCCCGGTAGTTGTTGAACCGGCTGATCGTCTGCGGCCCGAGCACGGTCCGCACCGAGGCGATCGAGCGCAGCGGCACCACCGCGCCGCCCTTGTTGCGCACGAATATCTTGTTGATCGCGCTGACGTCGTCGCGGTCGCGGTTCTCACCCTCGATGTTCACCTGCCAGCTGCGGCCGAACAGGTTGAAGTCGTTGATGTAGATGCCGCCGAGCGTCGCCTGGAGCGCCGTGAACACGTCGTTGATCGCGAGCCCGAGCGCCTGCGCCTTGTCGCGATCGATGTCGAGGTAGACGCTCGGCGTGGTCGGCGTGAACGTGCCGAACACCTGGGTGAGCGGACCGGTCGGGTTGTTGGCGGCCCCGAGCAGGCCGAAATACACCGGTCCCATGGCGGACGGATCCTGGCCCTGCAGCGCCTGCAACTGGTATTCGAAGCCGCCGCCGGTCGACAGGCCGATGATCGGCGGCAGGTTGAACGCGAAGATCTGGGCGCCACGGATTTGCGACACGCCGCCGAACGTGCCGCCGATCGCCGCCTGCACGCTGCTAGACAGCGCGGTCCGGTCGGCGAACGGCTTCATCCGCGCGACGATGAACGCCGCGTTCGCCTGGTTGCCGCCGTCCAGCAGCGAGAACCCGACGATCGACAAAACGCTCTGCACGCCGGGCAGGTCCTTCACGACGCCCTCGGCCCGTTTGACCACGCCCAGGGTGCGCGAGACCGAGGCGCCGTCGGGCAGCTGCACCGCGATAAAGAACGCGCCCTGGTCCTCCTGCGGCAGGAACCCGCCGGGCGTGATCCGCGACAGGCCGAACACGCAAAGCGCCAACACGCCGACCACCACCACCGCGAGGGCCCCGACCCGGATCAGCCGCGTCACCACCCAGCCATAGCCGTCGCGGGTGTCGTCGATGCGCCGGCTGACCCAGCCCAGCACGCCCCGGCGCGGCCCGGAGTGCCGCACGAACACGCCGCACAACGCCGGCGACAGGGTGAGCGCGTTCAGCGCCGAGATCATCATGGCGATGCTGATGGTGACCGAGAACTGCCGGAACAGGCTGCCGGACAGGCCCGGGATGAAGGCGATCGGCACGAACACCGAGAGCAGCACCAGCGTGATCGCCACGATCGGCCCGGTGATCTGGGTCATCGCCTTCTTGGTCGCCTGCTGCGGCGTGAGGTTTGGCTCCTCCTCGATCACCCGCTCGACGTTCTCGACCACCACGATCGCGTCGTCGACCACGATGCCGATCGCCAGCACCATCGCCAGCAGCGACACGGTGTTGAGCGAGTAGCCGAACGCCAGCATGACGGCCAACGTGCCGATCAAGCTGACCGGCACCGCGATCACCGGGATGATCGTCGCCCGCAGGTTGCCGAGGAACAGGAACACCACGAGGACGACCAGCACGAACGCCTCGCCGAGCGTCTTCAGCACCTCGCCGATGGTGTCGGACACGAACGTCGAGCTGTCGTAGAACGTCTTGGCCTTCAGCCCGGCGGGGAATCGCGCGCTCGCCTTGTCCAGCGCCGCCTGCACCCGGGCCGAGGTCTGCACCGCGTTGGCGCCCGGCGAGAGATAGATGCCGATCGAGACGGCCGGCTCGCCGTTCAGCCGGCTGAGGCTGTCCTCGTTGGCGGCACCGATCACCACCCGGCCGACGTCGCGGATGCGTAGCACCGAACCGTCGGGGTTGGCGCGCACCACGATCGCGCCGAACTCCTCGGGCGTCGACAGGCGGCCCTTGGTCTGTAGGTTGAGCTGGAACTCGATCGAATCGCTGGTCGGCCGCGCGCCCACCCGGCCCACCGCCGCTTGCACGTTTTGCGATTGGATGGCGGCGATCAGGTCGGACGGCGCCAGCCCGAGCGAGGTCAGGCGGTCGGTGTCGAACCAGACCCGCATCGAATAGTCGAGCGCCCCGAACAGGTTGGCCTGGCCGACGCCGGGGATGCGCGCGAGCGTGTCGAGCACGTTGATCGTGACGTAGTTCGAAATCTCGAGCGGCTGCTGCTTGGAGCCTTCGGAGTAGAACTGCAGGAACTCGAGGATCGCCGAGCTTTGCTTGCGGACGGTGACGCCGTTGCGCTGCACCTCGGCCGGCAGCCGGGCGAGTGCGGCCTGCACCCGGTTGTTGACGTTGACCGTGTCGATGTCGGGGTCGGTGCCGAGCTCGAAGCTGACCGTCAGGCCATAACTGCCGTCGTTGCCGCTGTTGGACTTCATGTAGATCATGCGGTCGGCGCCGTTGACCGCCGCCTCGACCACTTGGGCGACGGTGGTCTCGACGACCGCCGCCGACGCGCCCGGGAAGCGGGCCGTGACCTGCACCTGCGGCGGCACGATGTCGGGGAATTGCGCCACCGGCAGCCGGGTCAGCGCGATCAGCCCGGCCAGGGTGATGATGATCGCGATGACGACAGCCAGGCGCGGCCGGTCGACGAATACGCCCGAGATCATCGCCCTAGCCCGCCGTCTTCGAGGCCGGGGCCGCCGCGTCGGCCGGCGCCGGCGCAACCGGCTGCCCGGGTTGGCGGATGCGTTGCAGCCCGTCGACGACGACCTGTTCTCCGACCTTGAGGCCGCTCGTGACCGACGCGGTTTCCGGCGTGGACTGTCCTATCGTAACCCGCCGCTGCTCGGCCTTGTTGTCGGCGCCGATCACGTAGACGTAGGTGCCCTGCTGGTCCTGCAGCACCGCGATTCGGGGGATCGACAGCAGCTCGACCGGCTCGGCCCCCTCCACGACGGCGGTCACGAACGCGCCGTCCACCAGCGCGTGGTCGCCGAGGTCGCCCGGCTTGGTGCCCGGCCGTAACGGGTTCGGCATCACGGCGCGAAAGATTTGCGTGTCGGTGTTGGCGGACACCGTCGGATCGACGTAATCGAGTTTGCCCCCCGGCCCATAGAGCGAGCCGTCCGCCAAGCGTACGCGCACGTTGATCGCCGCGAACCCGCCCTTGGTGGCGTAACGCGTGGCGAGATCCTGGGCGGATCGGCTGCTGACCGCGAACACCACATACATCGGGTCTTGGCTGACGATCGTGGCAAGCGGGCCGCTGGTCGGGGTCACGACGTTGCCCACGGTGAGCGACGTGCGGCTGATCTTGCCCGCCACGGGCGCCTTGATCTCGGTGTAGTCGAGGTTGATCTGGCTGGATCGCAGCTGCGCCATCGCGCCGGCCACCTGCGCGGTCTGGCTCGCCTGCTGGGCGGTCGCGTCGTCGACCGTCGAGCGCTGGCCGGCCGGCGTGTTCAGCAGCGAGCTGGCGCGGCCGAGTGTGAGGCCGGCGTTCCGCAGCAGCGCCTTGTTCTGCTCGACGGTGGCGGCCTTGGCGTTGACGTCGGCCTCGAATGGCCCGCGCTCGAGCTTGTAGAGCACGGCGCCCTTGGCGACCTCGGAGCCCTCGGTGAACAACTGGTCGGTGATGTAGGCGGTGACGCGGGCCACCAGGTCGACGCGGTT
>JAABUX010000365.1_pt1 | contig 77542 bp, 95 predicted proteins | sample 5561851 | NCBI WGS metagenome assembly JAABUX01 (sample SAMN10711883, study PRJNA513361) | rock metagenome | isolation source: Antarctica rocks | place: Antarctica: Victoria Land, Richard Nunatak red sandstone | collected 2016-01-03
TGTCGAAACAAGGACGCAAACGGCTCCAAGTACGCCGCTAATTCTGGTAAGGGGTCCGGTGATCCCTTTGGTAAGGCGAGTGTCTTCATCTTCCTATCGTATCACCAAACTAACAGAGTAGTATTAATTAGGTCTATGTATAGACTCTCCAGGGAAGTTAAGCCTCGTTAGAAACTTAACTTTTTTCCGGTTTCTGTTTCTTGAGCCATTCATCCAGATCACTTCGTAAAATGAGATAGGCTTTCCCAGGTCGACTGGCTGGCAACGGGTCACGCTTTCTCTTTATATAGCCGATGACCGTATCCTCCGTAACCTGTAACAGTTCCCCAACTTGTTTAGTATTTAGATATGGATTTTCCACGAAAAGCCCTCTCTTTTGCCAATAGTATACCCTATGCAGGTATTTAACGTCTATACCCTAGACAAATCGCCGTATTACGGTGTATACTTCCTTAAGGATGCCTATTCAGGCAGAAAAAAGAGGTATTACGACGATTAGGCCCGCATAATACCTCTTCTCTTTCGGAACCGTTCATAGGCTCCTATGGTATTAGGCCATAGGAGATTATCACTGTCAAGGAGGTATATCCAAGTGACTATGAGACCTTACGGCGACAACTTTATACTCGTCATTCCTGTAGAAGATGAACTCATTCACACCGACCTCAGACCATTTTGCCTTAACCCTTCTTGTGGCTGCCATGAAGACCTACTATTGATCGGTGAAGGAAACGAGCAGTATCAAAACGGCTCACTGACCCAAAGCGAGGCGACTAGGCTTATAGAAGGGAAACAACTATGAGTGTGTTTCTCCTACCGTGCGGCCTGCTTATCTTCGCGGTGTGGATCGGCTTCTTTCTCTGTCTCTGGTTTACCAGAAATTGGTATATCGCACCCCTAGAGCGAAGACTTGCCCGATTGGAAAAACGTATGCAACCTGCAAAGTCTGCCCAAACACAAGACTTCTCGACCTCCCGACCGCGCTACAAGACAGTTGAGCAGCGCGGTGATAGTTACGCTCAATAGGACGTTGTTTGCAACGGCTCTAGGAGATGTTACATTCGTTTACATAGTGTCGTTACCGTCAACAAATTTAGAGATTTTGTTGATATAGAGAAAGTGAGGCACTTACCGTGCCAGAACCACGAACATTCAAATTTCGTCAGGCAGCGCACCGCCCTAATAACTACATCGGGGCATTGCCGGCCATTGACAGGAAACGCGCCATCGCTGTCTTGGTGAGACAATCAAGAAACGGCGCGGATACCGCAATGGCGGAAAGCAGGGAAACGCAATTAGGGCTGCAAGAATATGCGAAGTTGCTGTATGGCGATGAGGAACCGGCGGTAAGGCTGTACGACGAAGGGGCGGGAGTTTCCGGCCAGAAACGCATTGACCAAAGGGAAAAGCTTGACCTGCTGTATCAGGATATGCACAAGGGAATTATAGGCACTATCATTCTCGCAAGAGAAGACCGGATTTTCCGTAACAAACACATGGATCAAGTCGGCGTTTTCACAAGGCTGGCGGAAGAAAAAAAGATTAAGGTCGTTGTTCCTCCTATATCGTCTGCGGCAAGCGACGAAAAAACTAGGGTATATGACTTTACCGTATATCGGGATTTGGTCGCCTTTCAGGATAAGATGCGAGAAGCATACGGCTACATTGAAGGGCATGTAAAACACATGCTGCAATGCAAGCAAAATAAAGCGGATAAAGGCGGGTATGACGGTCGGCTTTTGCCTCCTGGCCTTGCCGTAAAGGGAAAGAAACAAAATCAAACCATCGTGATTTATGAACCCTGGGCTAAAATAATGCGAAAACTCGCTTTGCGGGCGCAAGCTCTGGACTGGCATATAGGGAAACTCAACAGGGAAATAGAGCAGATGACGTATCTTTTCCCTGAAATACTGGATGAGGATAAGGAAAAATATCTCATCAAAACCTGCATACATCATATACCTGGGGTCGGGTATAAACCTCTCTCTCCGCAAACCATAAGGGACTTATTCGCCAACGAAATGCTTATCGGCTGGTGGCAACCGGACGAAGATAAACCGGATGTGATTGTTGATAATCACCCTGCCGTTTTGGATTACGCTTTGTTCGCCGAAGGGTATGCCAGAATGAAGGGTTATACGTTAGAAGGTGAACTTGTTGAAGATTATAGAGGAAAAGCCCGTTACAAAACATCGGAAACGCCGCCGGACTTACTGTTTCATGGTAAGCTTCTTCTTACGCCTCCCTCGCCAGATGAAACGGCCTTTATCAGTGCTTATGAGCAAATGTCCAAGCATTACTATATGGGATACCGTAAATCTCCAAACCGTATGTTAAGAAGCCGGTGTTGCTGTATTCCGGCGGCGGCGTTTGATACTATCGTTATCAATCGGCTTCTGGCACTTGAAAAAGCAGATATAACCCTGAAAGACAAGGTAAAAACCACGCTGGAAAAAGTCTATAATCAGCAATCGCAAGAGTTTATCAGCATTCCGCAACAAATTGAGGGGATACAAACCCAATTACTGGAAAATGCAAAAAAACGCATGAAAACCAGTGTGGACGATCCTATGTATGACATGCTTGAAGAGGAAAAGCGCGATTTAATGGAACGCCAAAAATCCCTTGAAGCAAAAAAGGAAAAACTCGGCATAGTAGATAGCCCTGAAGAAATTGAACGATTGCATACCCTGCTCGGCAATTTTGAAGCAGTATGGCCTACGTTCGATTTAGAGCAAAGGCAAAGGACATTCAGCTTACTTATTAACCGAATAGAGATTGCAGTAGTCTCCCCTCATTGGGTACGTCTCTCTATTGATTGGCTAGATGCCGTCTGTCCACGCATAGATGTTGCGTACATTTGGAAAGCGTCGCCAAGTCGCAGCGGTAACTTTACCAGTGAAGAAAAGGATATTATCCGGCAGCATTATCCGCGTGCGCCTTATATGGATGTCTTAAAGCTGCTTCCGAATAGAACATGGAACTTTATACAAGGACGGGCACCGGCAATGGGCGTAAAAAGAGAAATTATTGCGGAAGTCGGTGTGTGTGTAAGTGTGTGTTACAACGATACAGCCCCTGACGGGCAGTATCTCTTCGGGAGTTACGATACTACGATGGAATACATTAGAAAGGCAATTAGCAACACAGTAAAAAGCGAAGCTCCGCTTTATGCGATTTGGCTCCTGCCAGAAGATTTGATAGGGCTTGTTGAACGATACTTAGAGGGGGAAAACTGTTTGTCCCACGAATCGTACAACACACGCTCGGTATAAGCAGCATGTTGCCAGTCATCGACACGATAGCTGGGGACGCGTGCCTGGAAGACGAGATCGGGGTTGCGCCCAACGGGATTGAGCGGGTCGTACTGCACGGTACTTAACCGCTCAAAGACGCCCGCAATATCCGTTTGTGCGAAATGATAGTTCGCGAGAAAAAGCCGAGCCTCTTCTCGCGAAAGCTGTATTGTCATAAGAAGGACACCTATACGTTCTTTGGTTGTTGCAACGCGGCCTGAATGTAGCCAGTGTGTTCCTGATAGTGTGCATAGTTGTTGCCTATAACCCATTGGTTGACAGGTCTGTTGTCTAACCACGCAATCGGCCTGTTCAAGTCCTCTTCGCTCAACGCTTGCAAGACACTGATTGTTTGTTGTTGCACAGCGTGCAAATCAGTCAGCACCTTGTCAAGTGGGAGCGATTTGTACTGCTGATAAAATATCGCGTTAATCTCATCTTCACTCATATTCGGCGTCGGATCGGGTAACTCTCGGTTGTCTCGCACCGCTTGTAGTAGATTGATGGTGCGCTGCTGCCACGCCACAAGGTGCGCGATATTGTCTTTCACTGACCATGCATCGTTCACACCTGTAGCTGTCATCTGTTCATCAGTTAGTGTAGATAACAATTGCTCGAAGTCGTCATAGCCCTTGTGTGTATCCGCGAGCAGTTGGACTTTGTTTACGTATTCTGTCATGATAATTTCACCTCGCTTGTCGGCTTCACAACAATCTCACGCTCATCAACACTGAAACCATCTACGACGTGATTTAGTTGGGCGATGCGTTGCACGGCTGTTAGAACGGCTTCATCATAATCTTCTGTCGTGTGTGCATCACCTACCAGCGTCACATCATATCCCTCAACAAGAGCGCGGCGAATGGTCGTATCGACACAAAGCTCCGTTGCTCCGCCAGTAACAACCAAATGTTTAATGCCCTGTGCCTCTAACTCACGTTTGAGAATTGTATCATAAAAAGAATCCGAGGCGCGTTTATGGACAATCAGGTCGCCTTCGTGTGGCGCGATTGCTGGATGAATAGCCCAGCGTGCCGTGCCGACCTCTAAACCATGCCCTTTGGGACCATCATGCTGTACATAGATAACAGGCATGTGTGAGTCACGAGCCCGTGCCAGCAAAGTGTTGATGTTATCGAGTACCTCTTTGCCCCTATAAGCAGGCTCAATCAGGCCAACCTGTGTGTCAATGATAACTAAAGCAGTATCGTTCATGGTAATCTCCTTCTTTTTTTATACTACTATCGAGAGTTTACCATGCATTGCGGACAGAAACAGTCCTGATTATAGAGTTTTTGTACCCATCTCATAATGTCGCACACGCTGTTGATACTGGGGTCCAGCATGACGATAGTGGAAGGCAATCTCCACCGTGTGCGCGTCGAGGTTCTCGGCGTAGTAGCCTACCATCCGCTCCGCTATCTGGAGATGGAGTTGTGAGCGTTTTAAGGCCGAACAATTAGTGTAGACAATTTTCGCGATGATCTCATGAGAGAATGCAAGACACACTTCGTACTCTTTCTTATCAACCGTCAGCAAAAAGCGGCGTGCCAGAAGTATATCTAACATCTTACAGTCCTCTAAGCAGAGGGGAGAACTCAGTAACTCAGGTGGAAAAGGACAAACAATTACGGCTGCCAATTCTAGCAGCTCAAGTGCCTTTTGCGGTAAACGGGCAATACGCGCAAGAAATATGTCACGTATTTTTTGCGATTGCAGCATCGTGGCAATAAGATCACTGTTGTAAGCGGAAGCGTCCGATGCATCCTTGTCCAAATAGATGCGTACCGTTTCCGCAAGCAAGAGCGGATTGCCTTGTGTCGCATCATACCAGTGCTCCAAAGGAGGAGTAGTTTTCAGATTGTACAGATGAAGATACTCACGCATCTCGTCGTTACTGAATGGTTTCAGAGACAAAATAGCATAGACGTTACAGCGACCTAGCGAAAGCATCGTGGTTTGTAACGGGGCATTGGCTTGCACATCTTCTGGACGATGGAATAGCAGCAAGAGTAAGCTATTGTTTTTCGCTACCGCCAGTGAGAGCCGATGTAGCACGCGTAATGATGCTTCATCAATCCATTGCATGTCATCTATAGCGACAAGCAATGGGTGGCGCTGGCTTAGAGCAAGAAATATATCAACAAAGGTTGTAGTGAAAACGCTGTATGTTTGTTCTGCATTAAGCAGAGATGTCGGTACAAGGTCTGGCATGCGTAGCAGTAATTCAGGTATAAGGTGTGCCAATACAGCCAAAGCAGGATGTGGCAGCATCTTCAATTCATTGTCACGAAGTTCTGCTAGTTGTGTTTTTATGAGCGATAGCAATGGCGAGAAAACAATTTCTTGCTCTATTTGCTGGCAGCTAGTCGTCATCGTTGCTACATGCCTGGAGCGTGCATAGTTGAGTATAGAGCGCAACAAGAAGCTTTTTCCAGTTCCTACTTCACCCGCAATGGCGATAACACGCGCCTCTTGTTGCAGGTTTTGCTTTTCACGAAAGTTGTCGATGAAATGCATCAAATCTTGCTGAATATCTTTCCGCCCCACAAATGATGACCCTTGCACACCTTTTTTGCCTGAAGTAGTATGCTGAGTTGCCGAAAGGAGTCTGGTAGGGTCGCGATTCAACGACGTAGCAGAAGCGCGTTTAGAGGATACGTGTTCTACAGGTTCGACATGAAAATTGCTCTGCAAAAGTTCTGTATGCAAAGCTAGCGTCTGTGGTGCTGGATAGACGCCGAGTCGATGATACAGTTCTTGACGACATTGCTCAAATGTTTGCAAGGCACCAACGGTATCGCCGAGGGCTGCCTGACAATACATAATAACAGGATAGAGCGGCTCACGACAGGTATCGAAACTCAAAGCACGGCGTCCGACGGCGATAGCTTCAGTGTATGAATTCTGCTTACGTTGCATCTCCATAAGCGACAATGCAGCAGTAAAGTAGCGTTCGCGCAGACGTGTACGTTCGACAAAGGTCCAACTTTCTTGCTCGTCTTCAGCAAGATAGTCTCCTGTGTAGAGTTGCAACGCCGACGCTAACAGTTTGTGCCGTCCAGGATTTTCTGGTCCTTCGCTCGCCGCATCCAATAGCCGTTCAAATTCTAGTGTATCAACCTGGACGGAGTTGTCATCAGGAAGTTGTAGCGTATAGCCGGTACTTCCTCTTGGTACAAAGCGTGAAGGGGCTTGCGGTTCACGCGTAGGTTCAAGAACGGTGCGTAAAATACTGACAGCACCGCGCAACGTCTTATGTGCATGTTCAGTAGAATAAGGCCACAACAGGTCAATCACTTTGTCCGTTGCAACTGTACGACCACGCTCAGTAAATAAGAGTTTAAATAGTTGTTGAGCATGACGTATCTGCCAATCCTTTGAAGTAAGCAGCACACCGTCGCGATACAAGCGAAAAGCTCCCAAGAGATAAACACGTAAATTCTCCATTGGCATCCTCGCCTATTCATTGTAAACGTATCTCTTCATAGAGAAATGTTGTAAAACAACGCACGTTGACACTTTTTAGCTTTCCACTACATACTACGAGTTCTCTTTGTTTTTGGATGTGTTTTTCTCAATATTTCACAACAGTTTGTACTATGAATTCTTTTTTTTCCAAAACATTATTGAAACATTATTGAAACATTTTTGTGCTATATTTGTCAATAGCAGTGTATATCTAGAAAATAGATGTTATTCTGTACTACTCGTAGCTAGCTAAACGTAGTGTGCATTTTTTCTTGAGCGCAATTTGACGATGTATGCTTATGCTGAATTGAACTCATTTGAGAGTGATTGCAAAACTTACACATTGGGTTAACTAGAGATCAAGAAGATAGGTGAGCGTGACCACTTCTTCTTGAGGAGTACATGCGCCTCTTCGTCACGCACAAACACAATTTAGGAATGGCTCTTAGTGTAGGAGGTACATCATGGCAACCCAAACGCGCGTGGAAGACGTCCACGTCATCTGGATTGTGGAAGGATTGGGATGCGAGGGAGACACAATTTCAATCACTGCTGCGACCCAACCCAGCCTCGAGGATCTTGTTTTAGGGACCATCCCCGGTCTCCCCAGGGTTCATATCCACAACAAGTGCATTGCCTACGAGTGGGGCAAAGACTTTATGGAATGGTGGTATAAAGCAGAGAGGGGTGAACTCGACCCCTTTGTTCTGGTATTTGAAGGCTCGGTCCCAAACGAGAAGATCAAGTCCGAAGGTTACTGGGCAGCTCTCGGCGTGGACTCTGCGACTGGTCAGCCCATTCCTGTGTCCGATTGGATTGATCGTCTAGCACCTAAAGCCCTGGCAGTAGTAGCAATAGGTACCTGCGCCACATATGGCGGCATTCATGCCATGCAGGGCAATCCCACCGGTGCCATGGGTGTCGCTGACTACCTGGGTTGGGACTGGAAATCCAAGGCGGGCCTCCCGATTGTAAACGTCCCCGGATGCCCTGTGCAGCCAGACAACTTCATGGAGACCATCCTCTATCTGCTCTATCAGGTGGCAGGAATGGCTCCGATGATTCCACTGGACGACCTTGGGCGACCGACCTGGCTCTTCGGCAAAACCGTCCATGAAGGCTGTGATCGCGGCAGCTACTACGAGCAGGGCATGTTCGCTACCGAGTACGGATCACCACAGTGTCTTGTGAAGCTAGGTTGCTGGGGACCAGTAGTGAACTGCAATGTCCCTAAGCGAGGTTGGATGGCTGGTATTGGAGGGTGTCCCAATGTGGGTGGCATCTGCATTGGCTGTACGATGCCGGGCTTTCCGGACAAATTCATGCCGTTTATGGATGAGCCACCTGGAGGTAAGCTATCATCGACCGTCATTGGTACCTATGGCAAAGTCGTCAAGGGGCTACGCTCGTTGACGAACGACACACTCAACAAGGAACCAAAATGGCGGCACACGGGTAGACAACTGACGACGGGCTTTAAGCCAACGTGGAAATGATGACCAGGCGAGAAGACGCCCAATCAAAATAAGCAAGGAGATACTTTCATGTCTACGCAAGTCAGACGAGAAGACGCCCCAACTCAGCCACCACAACTTGTAGAGATGTCGTGGGATCCGATGACACGCATCGTTGGCAGCCTGGGCATCTATACCAAGATTGACTTCAAGAATAGGAAGATTGCGGAAGCCTATAGCACCTCCCACATCTTCCGAGGCTACAGCCTCTTCATGCAGGGCAAAGACCCACGCGACGCTCACTTCATCACAAGCCGCATCTGCGGCATCTGTGGTGACAACCACGCAACCTGCTCTTGCTATGCACAGAACATGGCCTATGGGGTCAAGCCACCAGCAATGGGTGAGTGGATTGTCAATCTAGGTGAGGCGGCGGAGTACATGTTCGACCACAACATCTTCCAGGAGAACCTGGTTGGTGTTGACTTCTGCGAGCAGATGGTGAAAGAGACCAATCCAAGTGTGCTTGAGAAGGCGAATAATACCCTCGCTCCGCACGCAGAAGATCACGGATATCGCACCATCGGCGACATCATGCGCTCGCTCAATCCCTTCGTCGGCGAGTTCTACCGCGAGGCTCTCCATGTAAGCCGCTATACGCGCGAGGCATTTTGTTTGATGGAGGGACGCCACGTCCATCCCTCGACCCTCTACCCAGGAGGAGTGGGAACCGTTGCAACTGTCCAACTCTTCACGGACTACCTCGTTCGACTGATGAAGTACGTCGAATGGTGCAAGAAGATCGTTCCTATGCACGACGACCTGTTCGACTTCTGGTATGAGGCCCTGCCCGGCTACGAGATGGTTGGCTACCGACGAACCCTACTCGGCTGCTGGGGAGCGTTTCAAGACCCCGATGTATGCGACTACGATTATCGCACGATGGATAAGTGGGGCCGCGCTATGTTCGTCACGCCTGGTGTAGTTGTGGATGGGAAGTTAGTGACGACGAGCCTGGTAGATATCAACCTGGGCATTCGCATTTTGCTGGGCAGTTCCTACTACGACGACTGGCAGAACGAGAGGACGTTCGTTGATCGCGACCCACTGGGCAATCCTGTCGATAAGCGCCACCCCTGGAATCAGACAACGATCCCCAAGCCGCAGAAACGCGACTTCAGTGACAAATATAGCTGGACGATGTCGCCTCGCTGGTATGACAAGCGCACTGGCGATTACCTCGCTTTGGATACTGGCGGCGGTCCTATCGCTCGCCTGTGGACAACGGCTCTGGCTGGCCTCGTAGATATCGGCGGCTATGTGAAATCAACTGGACATAGCGTCAAGATCAACCTGCCCAAGTCCACCTTGAAGCCTGCTGTGGAATTCGAGTGGAAGATTCCGCAGTGGAGCAACGCTATCGAGCGTAACCGTGCGCGGACATACTTCCAAGCATACGCAGCTGCTGCCGCGCTACACTTTGTAGAAAAGGCACTTGCTGAGCTACATTCCGGCCACACCAAGACGTGGAGCGATTTCACAGTGCCAAAGGACGCCATCGGTTGCGGCTTCCATGAGGCTGTGCGCGGCGTGCTTTCCCATCATATGGTCATCGAAAACGGAAAGATCGCCAACTATCATCCTTATCCTCCTACACCCTGGAATGGCAGTGTGCGAGACATCTATGGCACACCCGGACCATATGAAGATGCTGTGCAAAACACGCCAATCTTTGAAGAGAATCCCCCGGACAGCTTTAAGGGTATCGACATAATGCGTGCAGTGCGAAGCTTTGACCCTTGCTTGCCATGTGGTGTTCACATGTACCTAGGCGAGGGGAAAGAGCTTCAGCAAGTTCTTTCACCGACATTTGGCGTGCATGAGTAGCGTCACCACCCTGTAAGGGGTATTAGCTCTGGGAGGACCTGCTTCCTCCAACCGACTGATGAACATGAAAATGAAACATTAAACCCTCTTTCATTTTTCATGTTCATTAGTCAGAGGCATGCGTGTTGCAATTTATGATAAAGAAGAGGAGAGAACATACAATGGACGAGCAGCAGAAACCGCCGTCTCAGCCCAATCCTGTGCATCAACCAGGTACTGGGAAGGGCGAGGAAAAACTTAAGGATGAAGGGAAAAACGCTGGGCGCCAGGAGACCGGTACCACGGGTGAAGCAAACCGTCCCGCCGGCACGTCAACGCCCAAAGACTCTACAGGCGTCAATCCTAAAGAGCCGGTAGACCCTGAAAGCCCGTATATGCCGACACCCTAACACATCTGGAGCAGCAGTACGGCCCTATTCCCTGCCCCAGGTACTATTATCCAGCCTGGGGCGGCGGAGGGCTTGGCAGACCAAAATGAAGGTTAGCTACTCATGACAAGTTTTTGATGAAGTCGGTCTGTAGGGGACCATAGCGGAGCTTGCAGAGCGCGTTTCAATTCTTTCGTGATCTACAACAGAGGAGAATGTGTAATGCCACAAGAAGTGCAGGAACACAACAGCCAAGCGGCACATATCGAGACGCTGATCCAAGAGGTTGCTGCGTTTCATGACCCACATGCACGTGCCACGGTCGAGGAACTTGTCCAGGGACTCCTGAACATGTATGGCGAAGGGCTGGAACGGCTGCTCGAACTTACAGCGGAGACGGAAGCATCTGGTCTTGCATTGATTGATACCTTCGCTAGCGATGAACTGCTAAGTTCCTTATTTTTGCTGCATGGACTGCATCCAATAGATATCGAGACGCGAGTTCTCGAAGCACTGGACGAAGTGCGGCCCTATCTCAAGTCGCATGGCGGCAATGTCGAGTTGGTCAAGATCGAAGATGGCAAAGCTTATCTACGTCTCGATGGTAGCTGTAATGGTTGCTCCAGTTCGACTATGACCCTCAAATCGACAATTGAGGAGGCTATCAACAAAGCGGCACCAGACCTTAATGGGCTTGAGTTAGAAGGAGTCGCTGAACTTCCGGCACGACCAGTTACGCCAGTGACGTTTGTTCCACGCAAACGCAAGGACAACAATCTTAGCAGCACAAAGATAGGGTAAGCTAGCTATGTCGTCATCCGAACTCACAAACAACAACCATGATGAGCATCCCGTTGCTCCTTTTGATATACTACGTCAGTTTGCACGCAGGCGAGAAACGCGTCCGCCTACAGAGCAATGCGAACTCTGTAGTGCAGAGATTCCAGAGAATCATCGTCACCTGCTGGAACTTTCTAAGAACACATTGGTCTGTGTGTGTCGTCCTTGCTCAATACTCTTCGGTGACCCGGCAGCCGGGAGTGGGAAGTATCGGCTTGTGCCATCGCGCTATCTGCTCTTGCCAGACTTCCAGATGACAGATGAGCAGTGGGAAGAGTTGATGATTCCAGTGAACATGGTGTATATCTTTCATAGCACACTAGCTAACCGTGTCATGGCCTTCTATCCCAGTCCTGCAGGTGCTATTGAGTCCATGCTCAGTCTGCAGGGGTGGGATGCGCTGGTCAACAGCAATGCTATCCTGAAGGACCTGGAACCCGACGTCGAGGCGCTTCTTATCAATAGGGTAGAGAGCTATCGTGAGCACTACATCGTCCCGATAGACACCTGCTACGAGCTTGTCGGCTTGATCCGACTCAAGTGGAAAGGTTTAAGCGGGGGGGAGGAGGTTTGGAAAGCGATTGCAGGGTTCTTTGCAAACCTACGAAAGAGGGCAATCACCGTAGAGGGGGACCCTCGGATACCCACTCAGCACATAGCTTCCACGCCTTGGAGAGGAGAGGCTAATGCCTGATCTGAGCTTTGAGATAATCAGTGCCGAAGTTGCAACCTATAGTATGCTCCCGATGCTCATCTTCAAAATGCGTATTGTCAATGAGCCCACGGAAGAACAAATAGAGAACATCAGCCTGAAGTCCCAGATCATGCTCGCAGTCACAAAACGTCGCTACAACGCCGAAGAAAAGGCCAAGTTGCATGAGCTTTTTGGTGAGCCAGAGCGCTGGGGTAAGACGTTACGAACGTTCCTGTGGACCCATGTTACCTCAGTAGTGCCACGGTTCTCAGGAAGCACCATTGTCGAACTGCTCGTCCCGTGCATCTACGATTTTGAGGTGGTAAGTACAAAGTACTTTAATGCTTTAGAGGATGGTGAAATTCCTCTCACGTTCCTATTCAGTGGAACCATCTTCTACAAAGGCGAGGCAGGCAATTTACAGATTGGGCAGGTTTCCTGGTCGAAGGAAGCGTCCTACCGCCTCCCAGTTGCACTCTGGAAAGGTGTAATAGACACTTACTTTCCCAACAGTGCCTGGATTCGCATGCAGAAGGATGTCTTTGATCAACTCTACCAGTATAAGATGACGCATGGCCTTCTCACGTGGGAGGAAGTTCTGGTGCGACTGTTGCGTGCAAGTAGCGAGGAGGTACAGTCATGAAGCTAGAGCAAGTGAAGGAAATTGCTAACGCTGTCCTCTACGAGGGCTATCTGCTCTACCCATATCGCCAGTCCGCGATCAAAAATCGGACACGATGGACATTCGGTGCAGTATATCCAAGAGAGTATAGTGAGGCGAGCGGCGGTATAGAGCCATGGACAATGCATACAGAATGCCTTGTAGCAGGACAGGCAGATGACATAGTGCTCGACATCACCGTGAGGTTTCTGCATTTGCTTGTACGTACAGTTGTGCAAACCGAACCTGTGCAGGATGAACGCATAGAGACGTATGCCAGTGCGTGGGGGCTAGCAAGTCGCTTTGCTAACGAACCATTGCAAGAGGGTATAGAGCGTGAGGTGAGTGCATTAGACGTGTCGTTGCATGATTTGCTGTCTCATCCCCGGCGTATAACAATTGAATTTCCCGCTGTACATATGGTAGAATATCCGACACAGGAGGGAATGTCAGAGGTTATTCGTGAGCAACAAGCACTCGCCGGAGCCTTCATACTTACAGCCGAGCCAGTAGACACGAACCTTTTCAGGCTGAGTATCGAAATCGAAAATACGACCTCTGGAACCAATGCGGTGACGAGCCGACGCGATGTAATATTGCTACAATCCTTCGTCTCTACTCACACTATTTTGTATGTACGTCAAGGTTCCTTCATCTCTCTGTTGGAGCCACCTGAAGAGTTACAAGCCTTTGTGAAGGGGTGTCAAAATATCCGTACCTGGCCGGTGTTGGTCGGTAACGAGGGAGAACGTAGTGTGATGTTGTCATCGCCCATCATCTTGTATGACTACCCGCAGATTGCTCCAGAAAGCCCAGGACCACTTTTCGATGGCGGTGAGATCGATGAAATACTCTCTTTGCGTATCTTGACGTTGACCGATGAAGAGAAAGAGCAGATGCGGCAAGACGATCATACACGTGAGATACTAGAGCGGACGGAAGCCCTCACACCCGAACAATTTATGAAGATGCACGGCACAATCCGCGATATGCGTCCAATCACTGAAGGAGAACAGCACCAGTGATTGAAAAGGTACGTTTGCGTACCCGAATGTGTGCGGCGTTCACACATCAGAGCGTAGCGACCTCTGGCAAGTCGGTTGATCCCACAGCCGTAATCCATGTACAGCGGAATGGTTTTGTGCCAGCGTCAAGCGGCAAACGAGAGCGTTCATCTCTCGTCTTTTTCGAGACTAGGACAGGAACTGCTGGTCTCTTGCCCGGCTAGGGCCACACGGGGAGCGGTCTCTCTGTGGTGTGCGGATGTTTTCACCGCAATCAAGTATGTTTGAACACATTTTGAAAGGCAGAAAAAGCATGATACGTCAGGGGGGTTGGGATTTTCCAGGGTTTCCAGGCGAGGATTACCTACCGCCAGAATCTATAACTATTGGCGGTAAAGAGGTGAGGGCAGGGACTCGTGTCCGCCTGTGCCCCAAAACAAGACGTGCCGATGCGTTCGATACGCTACTTGACGGAAAGACTGGAACGATTGAGGTCATCCAGCAGGATTTCGAGAATCGCATCTATCTGGTCGTCACGGCGGACAATGATCCGGCGCTGGAACAGATGCAGTTGCAGAGTCGTATCATGCCCGGTCATCTTTTCTATTTCTTCCCAGAGGAGGTAGAACTGCTGGAGGATACACCGTGAACGTGCCTGAGAACATTACATCGTCATCAGAAGGCACGCCTAAGCGTATACTTATCGCATGTATCGGCAATATCTTTCTAGGAGATGATGGCTTCGGAGTTGAGGTAGCGCAACGACTGACAACCAAACAATACCCGCAGGGCGTGAAAGTGGTTGATTTCGGTATTCGGGGTATGGAACTGGCATACACCTTGCTCGACGACTACGATACGCTCGTACTGGTCGATGCAGTTTCACGCGGTGGTCAACCAGGAACGCTCTACCTGATTGAGCCAGATTTAACGAACATCAACCCCGAGAAAGGAGCAGAAGCTGGCAGAATAGGACTAGATGCACACAGTATGGACCCTGTGAAGGTTCTTGCCTTTGCCAGGACACTCGGAGCACGACCCATTCATACGCTTCTCGTCGGTTGCGAACCCGCCGTACTTGGCGAAGGAGGTGAATACGAAGAGATGCAGATGGGACTGAGTGCGCCTGTACAGGCGGCGGTGGCAGAGGCGGTAAAAATGATCGATACTCTTATTCAAGATTGGTATCCTACTGAATATAGCAGTGGGACAAAGAAAGGAAATATATCATGATTACGATTGATTTACGCAAGGTGTTCTGGGTAGTATTGGCGTTAGGTGCAGTTGTGGTTGCAATACAATTACCGGACATTCAGCGCTACCTACGCATTCGGTCAATGTAACGATGCACGAACTCGCGATTGCCGAACAAATTGTACAAGTGGTGATGACGCACATCGAGACGCACAATATAGAGCACGTCACCAGTGTTCGCATTCAGGTTGGTGATGCTACGGGTGTGGTCGCGGACTCGCTAACCTTCTCATTTGAGATGATCGCGAGTTCCATACCAGAACTTGATGGCGCACACCTGGTGATCGACTCCGTGCCGTACCGCGCAAAGTGTCGTAAGTGCCATCAAGAGTTCACGGTCAAGCACTTCATCGTCCAGTGTCCTGCATGTGAAACGTGGGAGGCTGATGTTATATCGGGAAAAGAGTTCAAAGTGCTGGATATGGAGACTGCGTAGAAGTATGCTTTAGCACTCTTATTGTTTTACGAGGAGTTCTCAATTATGGCAAAGGTTCCGATAGTACAGAATATTCTCGCGGCAAATGATGGTATGGCACAAGAGGTGCGCCAAATTTTAGCGGAGCATGCCATTCGCTCTATCAACATGATGAGTTCCGCAGGAGCGGGAAAAACGACGCTGCTGGAAAAGACGATTGCACGGTTGCAAGGACGATTGGGCATCGGCGTCATCGAGGGCGACGTTGAAACAACGGCGGACGCTGATAGAATCGCGGCTGTCGGTGCCCCAACGGTACAAATTATCACGCAAGGCAATTGCCATCTTGAGGCGAACATGGTACGGGCGGCCCTTGAAACGCTCGACCTTGCACTCATCGACCTGCTCTTTATAGAGAATGTCGGCAACCTTGTATGCCCCGCCAACTGGAATCTAGGTGAGGATATCAAAGTCGTTGTCGTCAGCACCACCGAAGGCGACGATAAACCGGCCAAATATCCACAGATGTTCGCGGTCTCCGAGGTCATGGTTATCAACAAAACTGACCTGTTGCCATACGTAGACTACGACATGGATGCAGTGAAACGCTTTGCGCTGGCGGTCAACCCTCATCTACATATCTTCGAGGTAAGCTGTCGCACTGGTGAAGGACTCGATACATGGTGTGATTGGTTGCTCACGTTTGCAGCAAAAAAACCTGTAGAGGCATCGTTATGACATTCAGCATGGCTTCAACAATGCAACGCTGGCGTATCCTGATTCAGGGTATTGTGCAGGGCGTGGGCTTTCGGCCTTTCGTCTATGGACAGGCGTTGCATTACGGGCTAAGCGGCTTCGTGCTGAATGACAGTCTCGGCGTTACCATCGAGGTCGAAGGTTCTCTCTCACAACTCGAAAGCTTTCAGCAAGCTTTACACGAAAAATTGCCACCGCTGGCTCGCATCGACACGATGGCACGTGAAATACTTCCTACAAATGGCGAAACCGATTTTCGGATCGTTCATAGTCAGGCGAGTAGTGAGCGCAAGGCGTTGATCTCACCTGATACCGCAATCTGCACGGATTGTCTCCATGAGTTGTTCGATGCGACAGATAGACGCTATTCTTATCCCTTTATCAACTGCACCAATTGTGGGCCGCGCTTCACAATTATCCAGGACGTGCCCTATGATCGTACACAGACGACGATGAGTGTCTTTCCTATGTGTACAGATTGTCAAGCAGAGTATGATAATCCACTCAGCCGCCGCTTTCACGCTCAACCAAACGCCTGCCCAGTATGTGGTCCCCGGATGCAATTACTCGATGCAACAGGGCAACAGGTGGTGTGTGACAATCCTATTGACGGTGCGGCACAGAAACTAGCTGATGGAGCGATTCTTGCGGTGAAGGGTGTTGGCGGCTATCATCTCGCCTGTGATGCACTACATGAAGAGGCGGTGGCACGTCTGCGCGTTCGTAAACATCGCGAAGCTAAGCCGTTCGCGTTGATGGTTCCCGATCTTGAGACGGCACAACAACTTTGCATTATCAACGACAAAGAGGCAGCTTTGCTGCAATCCTATCGCCGCCCTATTGTGTTGCTACGCAAACAGACAGATTGCAGTGTCGCCACGGCAGTCGCACCACAGTATGACACGCTTGGTATCATGCTGCCTTATGCGCCGCAGCACTATCTCCTGTTAGCCGCGTTTGCCAAATATACCGGTTCAGCCTGTCCTATTGCGTTGGTGATGACAAGCGGCAACTTGAGCGACGAGCCGATAGCCTATCGTGACAATGACGCGGTGCAACGTCTGTCTAGCATAGCCGACGGATTGCTAACGTACAATCGAACGATTCATATACGCTGTGACGACTCTGTAACACGGATTGTAGCTCATGGAGAGCAGTTCTTGCGCCGCTCGCGTGGCTATGCCCCTGAGCCGATTACACTAGCCCTCGCCTGTCCGCAACCGATACTCGCATGTGGCGGTCATCTTAAAAACACCTATTGTCTGGGCAAAGAGCGACAGGCGTTCGTCAGTCACCACATCGGCGACCTTGAGAATATGGAGACGCTACAATCCTTTCGTGAGGGGATTACGCATTTCGAGGGGCTGTTTGGCATTCCGCCTGAAGTCGTTGCCTATGACCTGCATCCCGAATATCTGGCGACAAAGTACGCCCTCGACAGCAACATTCCGCGCAAAATTGGTGTGCAACATCACCACGCGCACATCGCCAGTGTTATCGCAGAACATGGCTTACAGGGACCAGTTATTGGAGTGGCCGCCGACGGCACTGGCTATGGTACCGATGGTGCAGTATGGGGTTGCGAGGTTATGCGTGCCAACCTGCAGGGTTTTGATCGGTTAGCACATCTCGCATATGTGCCACTTCCTGGCGGCGAACAAGCAGTTCGTCAGCCCTGGCGTATGGCGGCAACCTATCTTGCTCATACATATGGCGACGATTTCTTTGCGCTTGACATTCCCTTTGTGCAAAGTATCGAACGCAAACGTTGGCATACGCTTACACAGATGATTGCAAAAAAGCTGAATGCACCACCGACATCGAGCCTCGGGCGCCTCTTCGACGCCGTTGCTGCCTTGCTTGGCATTCGTAACGAGGTCATCTATGAAGGACAGGCCGCGATTGAAATGGAGTTACTGGCAGACACACACGATGCTCATGTCTATCCATTCTCGCTAGCTGAAGGCGAACCAGCGATCCTTGACGTGCGTCCCATAATACAAGGTATTGTAGAAGATGTACAACGAAGCATCGCTATCGCCACAATCGCGGGTAGCTTTCATCTCACCATTGCACAACTGTTAACAGTGGCATGTGTACAGGCACGGCAACAGACAAGCATCAACACAGTAGCCTTGAGCGGTGGTGTCTTTCAGAACCGCTTACTTCTGGAAAGGTTAATAATCTTATTAGAACAGCAGGCATTTCAGGTCTACACAAATCGACGTGTGCCGCCAAATGACGGTGGCATAAGCCTCGGTCAATTAGCGATAGCGGCGGCATTAACAAGCGGTAAGTAAAAGGAATGTCCTTTTATAAGTGCCCTAAAAAGAAGGAGCAATAATATGTGTCTTGGCATACCTGGACGAATCATAGAGATCGTTGATGATCAGTTCGATATCGCAAAAGTGGAGGTATCCGGCGTCAGGCGTAATATTAGCGTTGCACTTGTGCGTCCAGAGGGCATCGACTCTGGCGACTGGGTGCTGGTACACGTCGGTTTCGCCATGAGCAAAATCAACGAAACGGAGGCGCAAGAGACGCTCAAAGCTCTCAAATTATTGGGAGACCCCTTCTCTGACGAAATGGAGATGTTCCATACAACACAAATTGATTGACGCGATAGTGCCGGGTTAGAAAAATGGTATCACGATGGGTATACCCTCTTTGGAATCCTTATTAGAAGCACGTTTTGAACAGAGCATGACGATACCGGAGACGTTTTTCACGCACGAGGATGACCAGATCGCACAGGCATGCTGGGCGATGGCGCGGCGTTTTCATAAAGGTGGACGCCTACTCGCCTTTGGCAACGGTGCATGGGCAACCGACGCACAACATGTCTCCGTCGAGTTCGTGCATCCTGTGATTGTAGGAAAACGTGCGTTGCCCGCGCTCGCGCTCACGAACGATAGTGCCACGTTGAGTACTTCAGTAAGCAGTGAAGGTATCTTTGTTCGTCAAATACGCGTTCTAGCGCGTCCACAGGATATCGCATTAGGCTTCTCGCCGGATGGGAATTGTATGAATGTGGTTGCAGCCTTACAAGAAGCGCGGCGTATGGGACTCCTGACGCTGGGGCTATGTGGAGGCGATGGCGGAGCGATGAAACAGAATACTACCCTGGATCATCGTTTCGTCGTTCCTTCGCATGATCCGATGGTTATACAGGAAACTCATGAAACACTCTATCACGTACTCTGGGAACTCGTACATATCTTTTTCGAGCATGAAGGCTTATTGGCCGACTGACTGCGAGGAATGTTGCAATGAACAATAAACACACTACTGATTCAGCATCTCTTATTACCATACAGCCGCAATCTGTACATGCAACATGTGGGCTGGATGGACATTGCATCACCTGCTCTGATGAAGCCGTAGCGGTAACGGTTGTCAGTATTGATGATACGACTGGATTGGCACAGGTAACGGTAGAGGATGTGGTGGAAGAGGTCGATATCACGCTGATTGACGAGGTAACGGTAGGCGACATGGTGCTGGTACATGGCGGCGTGGCTATCACCCATCTAGGAAGGACAGAGCATGAGTAGTAGCGAAGCATCTGACTATGACCGCATGTTTTACCCCTTTCTTTTTGAAAGTGCTAAGGTCAATCCAGATGACGTGCTGGCACAGGTACGCCACTCTACCATAGAGAAGTGTCACGAGATTGTCGCGCTACGCCGCACCATGCTCAAGGAGTCCGGGCAACAAATTATCGCGGTGGGTAGAGCGATGGCAAAGGCGTTTAATGACGGTGCGACACTGCTGGCCTTTGGCAACGGGGGTAGCACAACCGATGTGCAGGACATGGTGACGCAACTGCTTAATCCGCAGTATACGACATGGCCTTCGTTACCAGCTATCGCCCTGACAAACGATATCGCGGTGATTACGGCGGTCGGCAATGATGTCGGCTTCGACAACATTTTCTCACGCCAGATTATCGCATTTGGCAGGCGGGGCGATATTGCGCTGGGCATCTCGACAAGCGGTAATTCGACGAATATTCTGGCGGCATTTGAGCAGGCAAAGCGTCAGGGTATGCTCACCATTGCGCTTGCGGGCTACGATGGTGGCAAAGCGGCACGTTCTCGTGCGGTAGACCATTGCATCGTTACGCCAAGCGACCATATTCCACGTATCCAGGAGGCACAGGCCACAACCTATCATGCATTATTAGAGATTCTCGCAGCACTCACACAGAAGGAGAACAACTCATGAAATTTGTAGATGAATACCGTGACCCAACGATGGCGACACGTATCTCGGCTGATATCGCGAAATTGAGTGAGGGTCAAAGCCTCAAGCTGATGGAAGTATGTGGTGGACACACGCACACCATCTATAAACATGGTGTCGAGGATGTCCTGCCTCCCAATATCGACCTTGTGCATGGACCGGGGTGCCCCGTGTGTGTACTTCCGATGGGGCGTATCGACGACGCCATTGCCATTGCTGAAACAGAGAATGTCATTTTCACGACCTTTGGCGACATGATGCGCGTCCCTGGCTCCAAGAAGAGTCTGCTCGACGCGAAAGCGCAGGGAGCCGATGTACGTTTTGTCTACTCACCACTCGATGCCTTGAAGCTGGCACGACAGAATCCCGACAAACAGGTCGTGTTCTTCGCCATTGGCTTCGAGACAACCGCGCCATCGACGGCGGTTACGCTACTACGCGCTCAAGCTGAGAACATTAAGAACTTTTCGATCTTCTGTAACCACGTCACGATTATACCTGCCATCAAAGCCATCCTTGACTCGCCCGACCTACGGCTGGACGGGTTTATCGGACCTGGACATGTGAGCATGGTGATCGGTCTGCGTCCCTATACCTTCATCGCACGCGACCATCACAAACCCGTTGTCATGGCCGGTTTTGAGCCGCTGGATATCATTCAATCGGTCCACATGATAGTCACACAGATTAGCGAGGGTCGTGCGGAGATCGAGAACCAGTACGCACGTGTAGTACGAGCAGAGGGCAATACTAAAGCACTTGAGGCAATGGCTCGCACAATGGAACTACGCCCATTCTTTGAGTGGCGCGGCCTCGGTTTCATCACGCATAGCGCATTGAAGCTACGCCCTGAATTTGCGCCATGGGATGCGGAACTACGCTTCCAAGTACCAGGCTTACGTGTTGCCGACCCCAAAGCATGCCAGTGTGGGGAGGTACTCAAGGGCGTAATTAAGCCCTGGGAATGTAAAGTGTTCGGCACCGCCTGTACACCTGAAACACCAATTGGCACGTGTATGGTTTCGCCGGAAGGGGCGTGCGCGGCTTACTTCAATTACGGACGCTTCTCGATGGCAAGTGAGCGCAACCGCTTACAACTACCAATGGCGAACGTATAATTACAAGCTCAGGAGGATGTATGGATACGCGACGTGACGACGTACTGGGTAAGATCGAGCGTACACGACAGGCACGACGACACAAATTTTATCTGCGTGACGAGTATATCACGCTCAGTCATGGCAGTGGGGGCAAGGCAACACACAACTTAATTGAAGGTGTCTTTGCACCGGCATTTTCCAATCCTCTGCTTGACCGCATGGATGATTCGGCGACCTTCGCGCTTGAAGGCACAGAGCAACGCCTGGCCTTCACCACCGATACCTATGTCGTCAGTCCGCTCTTTTTCGCGGGCGGCGACATTGGCAAGCTAGCGGTACACGGTACTATCAATGATCTCGCAATGGTTGGTGCCTCGCCACTCTACCTCTCGGTGGGTATTATCCTTGAAGAGGGTTTCCCGATTACCACCTTACGCCGTATCGTGGATTCGATGGCACACGCGGCGGCAGAAGCAGGGGTCGCCATCGTCACAGGCGATACAAAGGTTGTGCAGCGTGGCAAAGCCGATGGTATCTTCATCAATACAGCCGGGGTGGGTATCGTGCGTGCCACAACACATATCGGGCAGGCACAGGTGCAAGCAGGAGACAAGGTGATTTTGAGCGGACCAGTTGGCGATCACGGTATCGCCATTATGTTAGCGCGTGAAGCACTGGATATCGAGGCCGATATAGGCAGCGATAGTGCTCCTCTCCATAGCCTTGTCGCGCAGGTGCTTTCAGCTGTAGGCGATGGTTTACATTGTTTGAAGGACCCAACACGAGGTGGTGTCGCAACCTCACTCAACGAAATTGCACTCGGAGCCGAGGTCTCTATCGCCCTCAACGAGCATGCAATACCTGTACGCGCCGAGGTACGTGGTGCCTGTGAGATACTTGGCCTCGATCCGCTCACGATTGCGAACGAAGGGAAGATGTTGGCAATTGTCGCACCAGAGGTGGCGGATAAAGCACTCGCGGTAATGCGTTCACATCCACTTGGGGGTGAAGCCGCCATTATCGGTTCTGTGCAGGCTGAGCCAGCAGGCATGGTGTTCCTGCGTACCGATATTGGTGGTACACGTGTCCTCGATATGCTGGTTGGCGACCCATTACCACGCATCTGTTAAGAGGAGTAGACATCTCCTCACAACGGAAGCCCACAAGGGGCTTCCCTACTATACTCGTTTTGTATGTTGCACATCCCATGTATAGTAGGGAAGCCCCTTGTGGGCTTCCGTCCGTTCCCCTCCGACAAATTCTCTGTATTTGAATTGTATTGCCCCTTGTGGGCTTCCGTCCGTTCTCCGTTACCGAAACATGTTTTAACGAACGCATCTAATAGCGATTGCCAGGGCGCGAAGGGCGTGAGAACCAGGAGGGGCGCGAGCGCAGCGAAGCACGCGGCTTTACCACTTCTGGTTTCACCTCTCCTTGTGCATGCGTCATCTGCCAGGTAGCACTGAAAAAAAGTATCCAGCCCCAGAGAAGGAGAGGCAGACCAACACTAGCAAGTGCCTGTCCAGGCCATACCGAGGTCAACGACCAGTAGTAGCTGAGTAACGATGCCGCAAGGAGTAATATTGTCAACAAAATAGTACGCGGGTTTGTTGAACAGAGAGCCAGCGTAAACGGGAGCAGGAGATACCAAGGCCAGTATATCGGCAACAACACAGCCAACAGCAGCAAGACCCAGCTACTAAAGAGAGCCACAAGTTCCAACGTATCCGCTAACCATACGCCAAATAAGAGAAGGAGACCGACAATCAGCAGCACAACAAAGGACCAGTGACGGGGACTAACCAACCATACGGACTTTGTAGGCAAGTTTAGCAGTGTGGCATCGAGTGAGTTCGCGGACGTGTCTTGCAAAAAGATATGCTGTGCCTGCACCAGTACGCCAGTAAAACCAATTGAATGCCAGTATGGTGCATACGCGAGCACAATCACAACCAGCGAAATGAGCAACATGCCTCCCCACCATAAGAGTCGATGCCCTGTGCGTAAAATGCGCGATTGCTTGAACATCAGGCGAAAGAACAACGGCAGGAGGGGCAACAATAAGAGATTGAGAAGCGATCCAATCAGGACAAGCACCCAACCTATCGTAGGTGAGTTACGTTGAAAGAAAAGCAAGGCAGCCAGAATAATGCACACCAGCACAATCTCTTGATGCATTTCCGCGACACCAAATAGTAGTACAAGCGGATTCCACGCGTAGAGCAGCGTCGCCCAGAGCCGCGTTTCAGGTTTTGTCTTTGCCAAAACAGCCCAGAGCAGTATGACATTAGTAAGATGGGCGAGCAGACCCAGACAGCGAAAAAGAAGCAGCGTGTTCGCAATACTGTTTTTTGCGAAGAATGCAAGCAAGGCACTGATATCGGTCCAGACGGGTCCATAAGGTGTGGTTGTTTTCATAGCAACAAGCGTTTGCAGCAACACATTTTGTGCTGAAGGAAGGACACCATAGGGATTGACATGCTGAACCGCGACCATGTGGCCGTATAGTCCATAAATCAGCGTATCTTGTGAAAAAACCGTGAGACCAACGGGCGCAAAGAGCATCGTTAGCCCAAAAACACCAGCCGCCAGCAGCACGAACCAGAACAAACGTGCATTGTCGATGCGTGAAAGACGTTCTAGCATCATGCGCCCACCTACGCGGGAGGCGAACAGAACAACACCACCAGCGAGCAATAAGAGCAAAGCTGACCACAGAACGTTGGCACCTCTGCCAGTTGTTTTATCCTGGATATCGAGCCAGGACACATGGGACAAGAGTTGCGGCAATGCAGGAAAAGCGTTCGTCCAATACAGCGAAGGCAACCAGGGGAACAGGTCCGGCAACGCACGTTGTACCTGTTGCCCTGCACTGTCAGCACGAGTGATAGCGGCCAGTAACGGATAGAGGGCCAGGAAAAGAAGTTCCAGCACTCCTCCCAGTAAGCCTAACTGTAGCAGAGTACGGCGTAGACCTGTTCTCTTATTAGAGAGGACGTTGGGACGTGGTGTCGTTGGCGAGATAATACGTGTGGTTGGTTGTGTTACTCCGGGCAGGGCTGGTCGAGTGCGCCGTGAACGTGACGAATCCACAGTTCGCTGCTTAGGACGTTGCTGCATGATTTCTCCGTCTTCCAGAAGAGTAGTGTGTAGCTGTTATAGCCGTCATAAAATGCCCCACAGGTATGAACGTTGACATACTACAAAGTTTTCAGACGGATAGAGAAGAGGGTTAGTTACAACATAACTACTCTTGTAGTATGAAGGAAAGAGTGACGCCTGTCAATGCATTACCGTTTTTTTGCCGGTGCGAGAGAATAAGAGAACGGAAGTAGATAAAAAACCTCGGCTCTATTGTCAGATGGAACGAACGATGCTATAATAGTGCGGTGTTTGACTCCCCTAGGATATACGTATTAGAGGGAGCTACACAGCAGGGCCGCAACCATGGAAGTGTAGTGGTATCTGTTTTACAGCGTCAACGCAGTGTTGATGCTCCACCCACCTGCTCCGGCAGCGAATTTGGAAGTCAACGACGTGTTGACTGACACCTGACCGGATGCATACCCAGAGGAAGGAGGTGGCTTCGTGAGACGAGACTACGAGTTAGGTATGATTCTCAATCCCGAAGTCAGCGAAGAAGAGACACAGGCTATTCTAGGCCGTGTCGAGCAGATTGTCACCCGATACGATGGTCAAACCGTCAGAGTTCAGCAATGGGGGCGTCGCCGCCTGGCATACCCTATCGAGCGGAACCGCGATGGCTATTATATCTTCATCGATATGATTCTGACACCTGAGACCGTGAGCGAACTCGAACGTACACTCAAGGTTTCCGAGACTGTCCTCCGACATATGTTCAGGAGACGCGATCCCAAGGCCGTCCAGCAGGAGCGTGAAGAGCGCGAGGCACGCGCCGCACAAGCGGCTGCGAACGCTGAGCTAGCCGCAGCCAATGCAGCCGCAGCCGCAGCAAACGCCGAAGCGAACGCAACTGAAGAAAGCCTTCAGGAACAGGCTCCAACGACAGAGACAGCGACAGAGACAGCGACAGCACCGGAAGTACAAGAGACTCCAGAAGTACAAGAGGCTCCAGAGACTCCAGAAGTTCCCGATGAGGATTATGGTGAGGTTCCACCTGCTCTTGCAGAAGAAACGGTTGAAGCCTAGTTGCTTGAGACCTTAGTGCTAAAAAACTTTGTAATTACGTAATACGTTTGGGTCCGTTCATTCAATCTCCAGGAAATGTATAAAAAGAGCTGGGGCGTAGAGCAAACCGAGCCGAAAGGATTTTGACTCATGAACAAGATTACACTTATCGGACATTTGGGGAAAGACCCAGAAATGAGCTACACCCCCAATGGACTCGCTGTTACAAAATTCGCAGTAGCAGTGAATCATTACACAAAATCACAGAGTGGTGAGAGACAAGAAGAGACATGGTGGTATAACATCACAGCATTTGGCAAACAGGCCGAGACCAGCAATACCTATCTAAAAAAAGGTAGCAAGGTCTATGTTGATGGGCGTTTGACACCACGTAAATACACCGATAGAAATGGTGTAGAACGTATCTCTCTGGATGTCGTAATGGGCGAAATGGAAAACCTCACGCCTAGAGATGCACAGGGAGTTGGCTCCTCATCTGGTTTCAGGGGGGGTGCTACAGACGATGCTCTTGGAGATTTGGACGAACACCCCTTCTAGTGCGCCATTTTAACGTAATGCATCAATTGCCCGATAAAAGGCAAGAGGTAGAGAGCAATCACCTCTTAGGGCAACCTCTTACCCGAACGGGAAACCGTAAAGGAACAATAGCATGAGGATAAAGCGGGGGAGCGCGAACGTGTGTAGTGAAGTCGCCCCGCAAGCCCTGTGTGCATGGTGAGTCTGACTGACAAATCCGAGTCCTCGCGTGGCTGTGGTGTGGCCCATCTCAACACACGTAACGGGATGACACTCAAACAGGCAGGAAGCTTAAAAGGTCCTGCTCAAATAAACCGTCGCTTAGAATGACGGCGAAAAGCTCTCTTGAGTGAACGGCCTGCAATGAGCAGGAAAGAGAACAAAAGGACACCTAAACACACTCAACGTTGTGCATTGACGGAAAATGGGATGGTCTACGGGTGGCGACACCTACGACCACGGAACCCCCATAGTAGTCAGAGAATGGGAAAGCCATTTACAAGGCGAAGGGGCAGTATCCGAAAGGATACCAGAGCAAAGGGAATGACATCCCTTTGCAGGGTAGGTGTCAACGAGGTCCGAACAGGGAGAGGCGCGAGATGCGAACTACCCAAACCATACTAGGACTTCTCAGTGAACGAGGCAGAGCAGGTAAGCCCTTAGAGCGGGTCTACCGACTCCTCTACAATCCCAACCTGTACCTTGAGGCATACAACAAAATCTATCGGAACAAAGGGGCAATGACCCCAGGAGTGACGACGGAGACACCTGACGGTATGTCGCTCGAAAAGGTTCAAACCATCATCGAAGCCCTGAAAACAGGGAAATTCCGATGGAAACCAGTACGAAGGACATATATCCCGAAGAAAAACGGGAAGAAAAGACCGTTAGGAATGCCAACGTGGACGGACAAGATTGTGCAAGAAGTGCTGAGAACGATACTCGAAGCCTACTACGAACCACAATTTAGTGATGCCTCACATGGGTTTCGGCCCAAAAGAGGATGTCACACCGCCCTCAAAACAATACAAGGGACATGGACAGGAACAGTATGGTTCATCGAAGGGGATATCAAAGGGTGCTTTGACAATATCGACCACGAAAAACTCATAGACATCCTGAGAGAAACCATCAAAGATGAACAATTCTTGGCACTCATTCGAGGGCTACTCAAAGCTGGATATATGCAAGAGTGGAAATACAATGCAACTCACAGTGGAACACCACAGGGCGGCATCATCAGTCCACTCTTAGCAAACATCTACATGAATGCCCTTGACAAGTACTTAGACCACGTACTGATACCCAAATATACCAGAGGAACGGGAAAGAAATTCAATCCTGAATATACACAGATACAAAACAGGATGAAGAGGGCGTACAAGCGAGGGGACACCGCACTTGCCAAAGATTACCGGAGGCAGATGCAGAGGTTGCCATCACTGCGACCCAATGACCCAGACTTCAGGAGAGTACGATACGTCAGGTACGCCGACGACTTCCTCATCGGCTACATAGGGACCAAAGAGGAAGCAGAGGCAATCAAAACAGACGTAGAGGGGTTTCTGAGGACACACAAACTGGAAATGTCCAAAGAGAAGACGCTCATCACCCATGCCAGAACGGAAAACGCAAGATTTCTTGGATACCACATCCATACAATCAAGCAGGACCAAATGCTAGGCATACAAAAGGGAAGGCCGCGCCGTAACCTCAACGGACGAATAGGATTAACTATACCTGACGACGTGCTACGGGAAAAAGAGGAGCGATACGCAAAGCAAGGAAAAGGGGTAGCTCGTAATCTCTTGAGCCACGAACATGAGTACAGCATCGTGATGCAATATCAGTCGGAGTTCAGGGGAATAGCGAACTATTACCACCTAGCATATAACCTACACAAGCTCAAGAAACTGAAATGGTTCATGGAGCAATCGCTTACCAAGACAATAGCCAGCAAACAGAAAAGCTCTGTGGTCAAAGTCTACAAGCGATATGGAACGAAGGTCAAAGTGGGAAACACGCTCTACAAAGCTCTACAAGTGGTCGTGCAACGAGAGGAAAAGAAACCGCTTGTTGCAACATGGGGAGGACAACCCATACGACCAAACATGAGCCAGAAACCTGACGAGACGATTGCGCCGCCGTACACCAATAGTCGGAGTGAACTGCTGCAAAGAGTCATGGCCCAAGAATGCGAATTATGTAAAGGAACAACGAAACTGGAAGTTCATCACATACGGGCACTCAAGGACCTGAATAAATACCCAGGGCGGGAAAGACCGGCATGGGTCAAAAAGATGGCAGCAATGAAACGCAAAACACTCGTACTCTGTCGAACGTGTCATGTGGACATCCACGCAGGAAGGCCACTGACGCGAAAGAAAAGTCAAAGTTCACAAGAGTAATTTTTGACACTGGAGAGCCGGATGCGATGAAAGTCGCACGTCCGGTTCGGAGGGGAGAGGTCGAAAAAGTGCAGAAGTGCAACTCGTCGGCCCCTTACCCTACGGTTTTGAAAGGGAAAGAAGTCCGTGCAAAGACGTTCTGAAAGTAGTGGTCCACGTCGCGATAGACGCGAAGGTGGACGCGGCGAGCGTTCATCGCGTCGCAAAATTTGTCAGTTCTGCCACGATCATGTGCGCGAAATTGACTACAAGGATGCAAACCGCTTTATCAAGCGCTACATCTCTGATCGTGGGAAGATCGAACCCCGCCGCAAGACGGGTACTTGTGCCAAGCATCAGCGCGCCCTGAGCAGCTCATTGAAGCAAGCACGCTTCATGGCTCTGCTCCCTTACACCGCAGAACATATTCGCGGCATGTAATGTGTTGGGTAGAAATATATCTGCCCGACATATTGTGTATATGAAGCAAACACCGATACTCGGTGCGGTGCAACTTCCTTTAGAGGAAATACCGAGGCAAGAGAACGATATTTCGTTGTTCTCTTGTCTCTTCTTTATAATAATTGTGAGTCATAGGTTTCTTCCCCGTCAGACAGCTATGCAGTCGCGGGTATCCATGTGATGGAGGTTTTCGATGAACAGTCAGACAGCACGGCGGCCTGACAGCAAGCGACCAATACGATCTACCAAACCAAACAAGTATACGAAACAGACGGCGCATGTAGAGGCGCGGCGCGATGGCAAACCTCTTATTTTTGGATGGGGCGGCCACCTCTCACGCAACGAAAAAAATATCCTGCAACGCCGTGCCGTCTGGTCTACCACCGTCCTCTTCGCGCTTCTCATCGTTGTGGTACTCGTCGGCTTCTGGGTTAACATCAATATCATTACTCCTGCTCAGCCAATCACAACCGTCAATGGGCATGATATTCCACAAGCCAACTTCCGTAAACTGCTGGCAGTCAAAGCGCAGGTTGAGTTGAACAAGATACAGGGTAAAGGTGGTCTCTTCTCGCAACGTGACGCCCTCAACAAACAGGTTGCAGCTAAGCAGACGGCTATCGACGCCACAACCAAACAGATTGATACGGTGAACGCTCAAATCAAAGCACTGCCCGCAGGCAACAGCACACAACGTTCCACGTTACAAACACAACTTGCGAGCCTTAAAACGCAACTTGCTACAACGCAAACACAGCATGATACACTTTCTGCACAATATCAAGATATGCTTAAAAACACCATTCCGTTAGAGCAGCAGTTGTACACACAACCGCAGCAAACAAACGATAGCGCGACATGGTTGCAAGATGACGAAATTATTCGCGAATGGCTGGCAACGCAAAATAGCAGCATCAACGCGCAGATCAACCCCAGTTCTACTGCAATTGATAACGCGGTCAAGAACTTCGCTGCGAATTTTCCAACGGGCAGCAACTACAATAAGTTCTTGAGTACAGATAACGTCAGTGATTCCGATGTACATGCCGCGTTTGAGCTTATAGTACGTCGCAATAACATGCAGACATACACCACATCGCTCGTCACCTCACCAACGTATCAGGTTCTGGCACGTGGTATTACAGCAAGCACGCAGAGTGACGCAAACAATCTGCTCAAGCAGCTTAAAGGCGGTGCTGATTTTGGTAAATTGGCGAAAAGCAAGTCGGTTGATACCGTTACGAACACGAAAGGTGGCGATTTCGGTTGGTTAGCACGCGGACAGTATATCCAAACGTATGCCACAAACTCTAGCGGAACCGTAGAAAACTGGATTTTCAATCCCACGCGCAAGCTCAACGAATTAAGTCCAGTCATCTCCGAGAATGGTTCTTACCACATCATCCAAATAATGGGTATCGACCCATCGCGTGCTGTGGATAGTGCCACGCTAAGCAGTCTCAAGGCTAACGCGTTGAACAACTGGCTTGTAGCAAAGAAGGCCAACGCCACGATTACACCAGTCGATCAAAACAAAATCGCTGATCCAGCGAACATCCCGCCCGGCCTACCAGCTTCTTCACCCGGACAAACCGTTCCCGGTGGCAGCTCTCCTGGTGGAGTTCCTAGCGGCGGTGTTCCTAGTACGAGTAATATCGCTGGGGGTGTCACCACAGCGTAGGGATCTAATTTATTACACCCTGTAGCGGCGCACCATGTAAAGAGGGTTGAACCATGTCTACATAGCCTCCGAAATGGTACATCGCTCGCAGGGTGTAATAAATTAGACCCGTACATAACATTTATTGCGTACCATTCATTGCCCTGACCGAATACAAGGAACAACATATACCCTATGACCACTATCGCACCCGATATCACTACACTCATTCAACGCACACAGATACATGAACCAATTCAGCAGGTATTAGAGACTGCATCACTGTATCTTCATATTCCTTTTTGTCATACACGCTGCCACTATTGCGATTTTAATACGTATGCTGGTATGTTGCCGCTCAGGGAGCCATATGTTAAAGCACTTGTGAAAGAGATTGCACTTGCAGGCATAATGGCGCAACATGATGATGGCACGAAGCGGCGTTCACGCACTATCTTCTTTGGTGGGGGTACACCAAGCCTGCTAACCGTTGCACAGATTACACGATTGCTCGACGCTTGTTTCGCATCATTCGCCGTTGACGATGACGCGGAAATCACGATGGAGGCCAATCCTGGCACACTGGACCAGAAACAGCTACGTGGCATACGCGCCGCTGGCATCAACCGATTGAGCATGGGAGCGCAAAGTTTCGACGCCGAACTGCTGCAAACGCTGGGGCGCATTCACACGCCCGAAGAGATTACACAGGCGGTAGAGTTTGCGCGGACCGCAGGTTTTACCTCGATCAATATAGATTTTATGTTTGGTCTGCCAGGTCAAACTCTGCAACACTGGCGCGAAACGCTGGATAGTGCGCTCGCTCTACGTCCCGAACACCTTTCTCTTTACTCTCTTATCATCGAAGAGGGCACGCCCTTTCATAGCTGGGTAGACGAAGGACGCATCACACCAGGGGATGAGGACTTGTGCGCCGATATGTACGAGTACGCCGACGAGCGGCTGCGTAACGCAGGCTATGAAAATTATGAAATATCGAATTGGGCACTGCCCGGACATCATAGTCGGCACAACCTGACCTACTGGCAAAATCTTCCCTATATCGGCATGGGGGCGGGTGCTTATTCGACATTCGGCGGTAGACGCTTCTCTAATATTCGTGAGCCATTAGAGTACATCAAAGCAGTCAACGCAAAACATTTACCAGAGGCCGATAGTGAACTCATTGAGCGTGAGTTGGAGATGTCGGAGACCGCATTCCTTGCGCTACGCACCGCGATGGGATTACATCTTCCTACCTTTGCACAACGTTTCTCACAACCATTCGCTCAGTTTGTTGGAGATCGCCTACAACCCGTTGAAGAGGCGGGATTATTGGAGCATGAGGATGACTGGCTGCGCCTAAGCAAACGAGGTCGCTTGCTCGGCAATGAAGTCTTTCTTCGCTTGTTACCCGACTAGATATACAAAGGATTCATCGTGGCATCATCCTCAAACCAATGGCAAACCTATCCTTTACGCTCGAAAGCAGAGCGTCAAGCTGATACACAGCAAGGTGTTGACTCGTTGTACGCACAACTTTTGACCAATCGCGGTATTCCAGTACGCGACGATATTGGCCGCTTTATACACGCATCGTACAGCGATAGTCTTGATCCCTTCTTGCTCGAAGATATGCCTCGCGCAGTCCAGCGTATTCAACTGGCTCTCACACGACAAGAACACATCACCGTGTATGGTGACTATGACGCTGATGGTGTTACGTCTTCGGCACTCCTGTTTCGTGCGCTCCGCATCTTGAAGCAATCAGGGGCAACGCTCGATTTCCATATTCCACATCGCCAGCGCGACGGTTGCGGCCTAAACATTGCAGCACTTACTATGCTCAAGCAGCGTGGCACACAACTTATCATTACCACCGACTGCGCCAGTTCTGACGTTGAACAGGTACGTTATGCCAACGAATTGGGTATTGATGTCATCATCACTGATCATCACAATCCGCCCCCTGAACTGCCCACTGCCTATGCATTAGTCAATCCCTGGCGTATTGACGCCACAGAGGATGCACTAGCATTTCGTCTCCTCTGTGGCGCAGGTATGGCCTTCAAATTGGTGCAGGCATTATATCGCACGTACAACCGTTCGCTGGCAGAAGAGAGGGAACTGCTCGACCTTGTAGCTATTGGCACCATTGCGGATATCGTGCCGCTTATTGGTGAGAACCATATCCTGGCCCATCTCGGTCTGCAACAATTGAACGCGACACGTAAACCAGGATTACAGGCACTTATTCGCAGTGCAAATCTGCAACAAGGGCGCATTCGTGAACGTGACATCGCCTACGGCCTAGCTCCTCGCATCAATGCAGCCGGGCGTATGCAAGATGCAAGTATCGCATTCAACCTGTTGATAACCGAAAGCGAGACAGAAGCTGCTACATATGTTGCCCAGTTAGAAGAACTCAATATCGCACGTCAGCAGCAGACAGAAGAGTTAATGCGGAAGGTACGCGAAGAGGCGCAACACCATCCAGATGATACCATCATTCTGGTGAGCGGTGAAGATTGGCATGAAGGTATCCTGGGTCTTGTCGCAGGTAGACTTGTCGAGGAGATTCACAAGCCGGTCTTTGTGCTAAGTAATGATGCTGAGACACAGCTCAGTCGTGGCTCGGCGCGTAGCCAAAAAGGTTTCAATATCATAGAGGCTATTCGTAGCTTTGCTGACAAACTGGAACGCTACGGCGGTCATGCACAGGCAGCGGGCTTTACTATCGAGACAGCACGCATCAACGAACTCCGACAACATCTCCTGGAATGGCAAACGACAGGAAACGAGGCCGCAATAGAGGAAGATATAGCTGTAGCCATCGAGCCGATATCCCCCGAAGCTCTTGAGGAAGTGGCGCTACAGGTAGACACGCTTGTCGAACATACATCATCAACGCACATGATAGACCTGGTTCTGCATAAAACGGATTTATTGAACTATGCAGGATACAAGAGATTACGCAAACTCAGTCCTTTTGGCGCGAGTAATCCCGAACCTGTTTTCAAAATAGAAAATGCCCGTCTCATTGATCGCTGGGCAAGTGGTATGAATAAACAAAATCTGCGGCTAAAGTTTGAGGTTACAGACCGAAGCGCGAAAAAAAACGCGTACATTGCAGGCACGTTGACGCATGGCGCGGAACTCCTCGCAACATTCGAGCGTGGCTCACTTGTTGATATCGTCTTTCGCATCGAATCGTCAGAAGACGAAAGCCGCCGCGATATCTGGCTGAAACTGTTGGATGTGCAAAAATCCGTGTGATTATTAGCGATAGACATCCTTCCGGTCATCTATAGTAAGCAATGTAATTTCTGTAGACTTCATAGTCACGCACATCTTCTGCAGCTATCTCAGCACGAGCAGTTTCCAATTCCGCGGCGAGTTCGGGTGAGACCTCTAGCTCGGCAATATGACGTTGCATTGCTTCACTTTGCTGTTGGGCCAACTCAAAGGCATGGCGTAACTCATCCACCATGAAGCTATCCTCCTTACATTTCTCTGCTTTACGTCGTAGTATAACCACAGAGCAACTCGTACACGATCCCTACATCATCTCACAAGAGCCTGCACAAGATACAACGTTCCCATACCCACAACAAGTGTCACAAGGACATTTTTTGTACGCCACGCAATAATCACGGCGACAATGCCAGCGATCAAGCGTGCATTACTATAAGAAAGTGCAAGTGTTCCCTTTGGTAAAAAGAGTGCAGGGAAGACAATCGCGGACAACACCGCCATTGGTACGAAACGTAACGCGCGTTGTAATAACGCAGGAATATCTATCCTGCTAAAGAAGAGGATGAAAGACAGGCGGATGGCATAGGTAAGCAGTCCTATGATAATGATCGTCAGCCAGAGCGTCATCGGTTACTCCGTAAGAAGCTAGTGTTTGTACGTTGTCGTATATTTTCTACGCACAGACCAACTACGATACCCACGATTGTTGCAACTCCTAGCCCTAACTTGAACGGCAACGCGTACACGACAACCGCCACGACACCAGCAGTCAAAGCTGCCACCGTACTTGCTCGGTCTTTAAGCGATGGGACAACAAGGGCAATAAATGTCAGCGTCGAGGTAAAGTCGAGCGACCAACTTGCTGGCACCTGTGCTCCCAGGAATATGCCAATCGCGGTACTGACCTGCCAGGTCATCCATAGTGCCAGACCAGTCCCCAGGAAATACCAGTGCTTGTATCCTTCATTTTGCGCTTCATCCTTCCGCTGACGATAGTGAGAGATCGTGACTGCGTATGCCTCATCAGTTAGCAGATAGGCAAGCAACCACTTCCAGCGTGTGGGCAAGCGTTTGAAAAAGGGTGCGAGCGAGGCACTGTACAGCATATGTCGAATGTTCACGATGAACGCCGTAACGATTATAACGATAGGTGGTGTGCCAGCCGCGACAAGTTGCGCGATAATAAATTGTGAGGAACCCGCGAAGACAACGCTCGACATCGCCTGTGCGGTAATCGCTGGTATATGGGCACCCAAGGCCAGAACGCCATAAATCATGCCAAAGGGAAAGACCCCTGGTAGGATCGGTACTTCATCTTTAATGCCGGTAAAAAATTCAAATCGTCTTGTTGTTGCCATAGCACTATTGTATAGACAGACAAAGCTGGCGTCTTGTCTATTCTTGCTATTTTTTGCGGCTTTGCATATAAAGGCCAGGTGAAACGCCGACTATGCGTTTGAAGTGTTTTGTGAAGTGGCTTTGGTCCGCAAAGCCAACGAGCAAGGCAACATCGACTAGTGGTACACCTATACGTAGCAACTGCTTTGCTTGCATGACCCGTATATGAGTGAGATAAGCATGGGGGGGAAGTCCAACTATATCTCTAAAAGTGCGTAGAAGGTGAAATGGACTGAGTTTGGCAAGTCGCGCAAGTTGTTCCAGCGACATATTTTCAGCATAGTAGTCTTCGATATAGGCACGCACACGTTGCACAGAGCCATATTCCTTTGTGGCATTGTTTGGTACAGGACGTGTATCGGCATGGCGCACAATGAGTTGTGCCAGTGTCCATAAGAGTTGTGATTCACGCTCAAGTTTTGAAGTTACATCCTCAAACACCATATGCAACTTCTTGATTTGATTCGCCATAGTTGGATCGGAGACAACTGGCTCTATAAAAAAGGGAATGTCACATTGTCGCCCGACGATTTCTGAGACTGCATGCTGAAGTAGACTTGCCGAAGGGTACAACATACGATACGTCCACCCTTGCTCAAACGCAGCCGATCCTGTGTGCATCTCGCCCGGGTTAATCAGCACAATCTCTCCTGCTGACGCAAAGTGTGTTGCTTTGCGATAGCTAAAAGTTTCGGTGCCATGCTCGATGACACCTAGAGCAAAGCTTTCATGCATGTGAGGAGCGAACGAGTGAGTAACATACGTTGCATGAAGCAATTCGAGATCGCCGAATGCAGGATCATGCAGAAAATGTGTATGTTCACGAGTATTCGTCATACCGCATTCTCCCCTTTTCGCCTCCACTCCCGAGTCTGATGTATCACCCCAATCGTATAGGGTGTGATGCATCAGACTCATACAAATGATTTCATTATCGGAACAATCTATCGGATATCACGGATAGACGCCGCGAATCTCGGTGGCCTCGGCGACACGGGCGACCGCAAGCAGATAGGCTCCCATGCGGAGGTTTGTCTGCTGCTCCTCGGCCTTTTGCTGGACCGCATGGAACGAGCGCATCATGATCGTTTCAAGTCGGTTGTTGATCTCGTTCTCAGCCCAGAAGAAGCGTTGCAGGTCTTGTACCCATTCAAAGTAGCTAACCGTGACGCCGCCTGCATTCGCCAGGATGTCAGGAACCACAGTTATACCACGATCATTGAGGATGCGATCAGCCTCCGGCGTGGTTGGGCCATTCGCCGCCTCAATAATCATGCGTGCCTTAATACGCGCGGCATTACGTTCCGTCAACTGGTTTTCAAGCGCGGCAGGTACCAGCACTTCGCAGGGAAGTTCTAGTAGTTCCGCGTTTGTCACTGCTTCGGTACCGGGGAGACCAGCAAGGTTGCCATGCTCTTTGGAGTAGCGCAACGCCTGATGTACGTCGATACCTGCTGGGTTATAGACACCACCCTTGATATCGCTCAAAGCGACAACTTTGCAACCAAGGTCGCTCAGGAGGCGTGCTGTAATACTACCAACATTGCCGAAGCCTTGAATAACTACTGCACATTTATCGGGTCGCATCCCCTTGAGCGTCAATGCCTCGCGTGTCACAACTTGTACACCACGTGCAGTTGCTTCCAAGCGTCCCTCACTACCACCAATAGCGAGCGGTTTACCAGTGATAACGGCGGGAACCGAATAGCCTTGATGCATGGAAAAGGTATCCATCATCCAAGCCATCACCTGCGGGTTGGTGTTCATATCAGGTGCTGGAATGTCGCTGTTGGGTCCAATAAGAATTGAGATTTCGGTGGCATAACGGCGTGACATGCGTTCAAGTTCGGCACGTGACATCGTATGCGGATCACAAATCACGCCGCCTTTCGCACCGCCGAAGGGAATACCGACAACAGCGCATTTCCACGTCATCCACATAGCGAGGGCACGCACCTCGTCGAGCGAAACCTCTGGGCTGAAACGAATGCCCCCTTTTGCGGGACCACGATTGATATTATGTTGCACCCTGTAGCCTGTGAACATCTCGACATCGCCATTGTCCATACGTACAGGGAAATTGACAATTAACTCGCGTTTGGGCTTGCGTAAAATAGCGCGCATCGCCTGAGAAAGACCAAGACGGTCGGCAGCCTCATCGAACTGCTCTACCGCCACTGCATACGGACTCATCACCTCAATAGCCATAACTCAAAAAACCTCCTTGACATGGGCCGCTCTTCAGCCCCTAATGCAACAATGCACCGGAAGCAACATTGCTCCCTCGTAACCTCCCTGATATATATAACACATCGCCACTCCTACATGCATGTAGCATACCACAGAAAAGCCCGCCAATTGAGGCGGGCTTCGCTCCTATATATACCTATAGTATAGCACAACTTCACTTGTCTAGTTTTTACATATCAACACACAATGATACTTGTGCTTAACAACCATCGTGGATTTGCTGGAACACGTCGGTAAAGTATGGGTCGAGGGGCGAGACCGTCTGCTTCAGTGGTGTGATGACCATTACATCCCTCCCTGGTACAGTCTGGAAACGCTGCACACGGTAGGTAATGTGTTTTGCAGCCATTTTTTGTAAGATGAGCGGATAGGAGTCATTATGATTGGCGAAAAAAAGGAGACTGTAACGGTCGCTATGCAAGACCGTATCACTCATACTCTGCACACGATTCTTCTCCTGCGTCACCAGAATTTTTCCATTGGTCTTGAACGTCAGAGGATCACCAAGCCAGCTTGTTGCTAGTGCGTAGTGAATATGCTGCTGTAACATATAGTTGATGATGGGCGTAGAATCGGCAGGAGCCGCGGTACAGCCCGATGTTTGAAAGGTATTGTGCGAACTGGACTTCACATAGGCATAACTTTGTGTGCCGAAATATACAGACAAGATGACGGCCAGTAGAATACTACGCAGTATATTCGCTTTTGTAAAGTAGTGCGTTACCCTTTGTCGTATAGAAATGGAAGCGGTCTCTGCTTGTATATCCGACTCCTTAGAAGGAGACCAGAGCAGCGTCACAACAGCAGCGAGAATAAACGGTAGCCCGATGACCAAAGGTACAACGTAGCGTCCCGTGAGGTCCCACGGTCCACAACCTGCATAAATACTGCCAACGGCAATTGAGGAAACGCAGTACACGAACGATGTAGAGGCAAGGAATAGCAGGGGTAAAAGTGTCAGTTTCCGCATCTGTACCAGCAACGGACGACGCCAGAAGAGCGAAAGCACAATGCCACCAATTACAAGTGCCAAGCAGATACCGTTGACAACCAGGCCAGGGGTCAGTATTTGTGGATGATTTTGCGTCACATATGGCTCAGTTGGCAACGCTCCTCCGATGACACGCGGTGCGATACACCGAGAGTAGAGTACCTGCACCTTGTCAATCGTTGCGAGACGTTGTGCATTGAACTTACCGCCACCACTCTGGAAAATGTACGCCACGTTCTTCCACTGGTTATGATAGCCCCAATAAAGTGCGGGTGCCGCGCCAACAATGGCTCCAGGGAGTGCGACGAACACAAGCAATATCTCTCGTATAAACGTGAGACGTACAGAAGGTTCACTGGTTCGATATGGTTGTATCAGCCCTGAAAGCACAAACCAGCCCAGCCAGAGCACTATCGCAACGACAACATACGCGATAAGGGGATCGGTCCACAGACCGAGGCCGAGCAGGAAGCCAATGCCGAGCCAGCGCAGCGCAAGTTCGAGCGGCGATGCACTCAGCCGCCAGCGTTGTGTCAAGCGGTACGCGCTATAGAGCAGCCAAAGCATGATAACCATCGCCTCTACATAGCCACCAAGAGAACGTAGCTCTAACACGGCATCATAGAGGGGTGGTAAAGCGGCGAAGAGTGTCGCCACGTACATGAAGCAGCGTTTGGCACGCGGAGATAAACCTGCTTCGTCCGCTAACGCCGACGCAAATACCCACGTCAGAACGATTAGTCCAAGCGAGACAAGCGATGTTGCGAGGCGTAACGCAAAAACAGAGGGACCTGTAATAGCAAACATAAGCGCGAGAATATAGGCTTCCAGGCTCCCCATATACGCCTGCCCATAATAGTACACGGGCAGCTCACCGCGCAGTATATGCTCGGCCTGAATACCCGTCTCCGCTTCATCGGCGGCGATAGCTCCATGAGTATGAATAATTAAATATACGCGAACAAGTAGAGCGATACATAAACAAATCCATAGGGGCAAAAGAAATAGTGCTTGGGAACGCCAGTCTGAACGTGCCTCTGTCGCCTCCTGTGATGCCTGAGATACATGAGCAGGCCCCTTAGCAGCAATAGAATACATAGAGATAGAGAGCCTTTCGCTGGTCAACTATACAGTCCAGGCAAGTGTAGCAAATAATGAGGATGATAGCAATATATGTGTACTTATTGGTTGATGAATCTTCCACTTTTTCCTGCCTCTCAAAGAATATCATTATGTACCAAACTTGACAAAACAGTATCATTTGGCCTATAATCATAGAACAAAATTTCTAAAAGGAGTGAGAGATGAGCAATCATGTGAGTGAGCAAGGACAAGAGGAACAGAAGCGAGTCCGAAACTTTAATCCTAATGATCATGTAATGCAGCTAAAAAGTAAACAAGGCGCACAAGATTATCTGCCTGTTCAATGGCGGCTCGTCTGGTTCCGCCAGGAATGTCCAGAAGGCACGATTGAGACCGAAATTGTTCATCTGGACCTGGACAAGGACACTGAAGAAGAGACTTACGTCTGGAATAACGAGAAGAGACGCAGCGAGAAGGTTGTAAAGACAGCAAAGGGTGTGGCTATCTTCCGTGCAACCGTAAAGGATGGCAAAGGTGGTAGTGCGACTGGTACGAAGATGGAAAAAGCTGCTTCGTTTCCAGATTTTTTAGAAAAGGCTGAGACAGGAAGTATCGGTCGCGCACTTGCAGCACTGGGATATGGCACACAGTTTGCGCCAGAACTATCGGAGGCACATCGCATCGTTGACAGCCCTGTTGATCGTGGTACCAATGGCTACGAGAGCAACAATTCCAATGGCAATGCATCCTTCACACCGATGCGCCCAACAGCTATCAACAACAACACAAACGGTAATGGCTCTTCACCTGTTGCCACTCCGTCTTCCGCAACTGGTGAGACGCCTACAGATGCGTCAATGTTGGTGACAGAGCAGCAGGTTTCGAGCATTCGTAAGTTGACCGAGTATCTGGGCAAGGCGGAGCCGGAGGGGCTGGAGTCGATGAGCAATCTTGAGGCGAAAAAGGTAATTCAGCAACTTACCGCCGAATATCGGCAGAGTAAGAAAGCTTCCTGAGAAAGAGTGGATAGTTGTATGACCGCAGTCGAGTTGGAGTATGCCGAAAAACGTATGCGCCAGAAATGGCATGATCTCGTAATGGAGGAGCAGCGTGGAGCATCTATGCAGTTGCTTGAGCGCATGTTCAACGCCTATATGCTCGCTGTGGAAGAGTACAACCGTTGCCTCGAACACGTTCAACCACAGCACCATAGCACAAAAAAAGCTTCATAACAGAGAGAAAAGATGCCCTGGCACCGACATGGTGCCAGGGCATCTTTTCTCTCTGTTATTTTAACCCTTTGACAAAATCTACAATAGCAGAAGCAACCGCCCCTATCGCATCAAACAAAATCATATGTCCAGCATTGGGAACAATCACCAGTTGCGACTCTGGAATATCACGATGGAGGCGTTCGCCATAGCGCACAGGTATCTGCTGATCTTGCTCACCCCACACAATCAAGGCGGGCTTGCCCATAACTTTGAGGTTGGGTGTGACCGAATTGACATACCAGGGCACAAGTAGACGTATGTGCTGCAATAGGACCTCTTTGCCTAGCTCGCTATTCCACGGCTCGACATACGAGTTCAGCACGTTATCGAAGCGTCTAGTATCCACCACTGCTGCGGGAAGAGTAGCACGCAGGTCATGAATCATATCTTCGACCTCGGTATTTTTGGGCGCGTCGAAGTCCTGTCGCTTCTTCATATCCGGTAAGGGCCAGTTCGGGGCGAAGGCGTCAAGGTAGCAGATGCTATCAACTAGCACAAGGGCCACAACATGCTCATGGAACAGGCGGGTTGCCAGGATTTGCGCGACTGCGCCACCCACCCCATGTCCAACAAGTATGACGTTGGTCAGGTTCAGGCTTCTCAATAAGAAATTCAATACGTCGGCATGCCCCCATGGTGATGTATCGGCGGGCCAGGGGTGCGCTGATTGCCCATAACCGAGCATGTCGATGGCGTAGACCGCCCGCCCAAGTCCTGCGAGTTGCGGTATGGCGGCGTCCCAGGAGGACGCACTACCCATGATATCGTGTAGCAGCACAATAGCTCCATCGGTACCATATTCTGCACCCTGCACAATATAACTTATGTCATAATGAATGGCATGTGTTACGCGCCGCTCCGGTGCCTGTTGTGAACGCGTAACATTTGGTGTGTTAGTTACCATATATTTCCTCTTAATTCATTTACATTTTTGCTTTTGCGTATAAGTTTGGTACGTTGTAGAAGGCACTGAAACCCGCGTAACGCGCGGTCTCATCACCTAGCTCATTCTCTATCACGAGCAAGCGATTGTATTTTGCTACACGTTCGCTACGTGCTGGTGCCCCTGTTTTGATCTGGCCTGCATTAGTGGCAACAACAAGATCGGCAATCGTGGTATCCTCAGTCTCACCCGAACGATGCGAGACAACAGCACTGAAGGCGGCACGTTTCGCCATCTCGATAGCCTCCATTGTCTCGGTCAATGTGCCAATCTGGTTGAGTTTGATGAGAATAGAGTTCGCGGAATGTTCCAAAATGCCACGTTTGAGACGTTGTGTATTGGTGACAAAGAGATCATCACCAACCAGTTGAATGCGATTGCCGAGACGTTGGCGTAGCCGTGACCAGCCCTCCCAATCGTCTTCTGCGAGACCGTCTTCAATGGTGATAATTGGATACTCGCCGATCCACTGCTCATACAGGTCGATCATCTCGCTCGATGTGAGTGTGCGCCCCTCGCGTGCCAGGACGTATTTTCCGTTCTGGTAAAACTCAGTTGCGGCAGGGTCCATACCCAGGAAAATATCGACGCCGGGTTTGTAGCCTGCGGTCTCGATAGCGGCGACGATCACCTCCAACGCCTCGCGGTTAGAACTCAGCGAGGGTGCGAAGCCGCCTTCATCACCGACGTTAGTGTTTTGTTTGCGATCATGAAGCACCTTCTTGAGTCCTTGATACACCTCGGCACCCATGCGTAGCGCGTCACGAAACGTCTCGGCACCGACTGGTAGCACCATGTACTCTTGCATATCGGTCGAGTTATCGGCGTGTTTGCCACCATTCAAAATATTCATCATCGGTACGGGCAATGTACGGGCGGCAACACCACCCAAATAGCGGTAAAGCGGCTGGCCTTGCGCGTTCGCCGCGGCCTTTGCGACTGCCAGCGACACACCAAGAATCGCGTTCGCCCCAAATTTGGCTTTGTTTGGCGTGCCATCTTGCGAAATCATAACCTCATCAATCGTCGATTGATCGAGAGCGTTAAGTCCAATGATAGCATCGCTAATAATCTCGTTCACATTGTTGACGGCGTTAAGAACGCCCTTGCCGCCGTAGCGTTTCTTATCGCCATCGCGCAATTCGACCGCCTCATGTGCTCCCGTTGACGCCCCAGAGGGAACCGAGGCAACACCCGTTGCGCCCCCAATCAGGAGAACCTCAACCTGTACGGTTGGATTACCGCGCGAATCAAGAATTTCGTGCGCTATAACAGCTTCGATAGTTGACAGGTCACTTGTATTATTCGGCATCTTTCTCCTCCACGAAATATTTTCTGCGTAGTCTGTAGAGTATGCTGAGAAGCTATTGTACATTGTATCATAGGGTTGTGAGTAATAAGATTGATGCCCTGCACGACTCGAAGCGAGTCGTGCAGGGCATCAATCTTATTACTCTTCCTCTTGCACTCTCTCCACCACTTGCTTCAAGAGTTCATAAGGTTGCGCTCCCGATACAAGATACTTATCCGCGAAGATGAGCGCGGGTACGCCATTCAATCCATATTCGTGAGCAAGCTGTACGTCGGCTGATACTTCGGCATCGAATTGGAGGTCTTGTAGTGCGGTCTCGAACTGCTTGATGTTCAGCCCAACGTTACTTGCAATCTCTTTGAGTACATTGATATCGCTGATATCTCGTGCCTCTTGCCAGTAGGCATTCATCACGGCTTTATGGAAGTCGGCCCCTTTTCCCTGGCTTTCGGCATATTTCTCAGCTATCAAGGCAAGACGGCTATCAATGCCAAAGGGACCAGAGTGTACCTCAAGGCCATATTGCTCACGTGCCATCTGCTCGAAGCGTGGGCGGCTCGCCTCAATCTGCGCTAAATGTTGTGGAGTTATCGGGGGAGAACCTGCTGGCCGTAGTTCAAACGAACGCCAATGAATATCGACATCATAGTTCTGTTGGAGCTTCTCCAAACTGGAGGCTACGAGAAAACAGAAGGGTCAAACAAAGTCCGACCAAACATCAATACGTGTAGACATAAACAATTTTCCTTTCCTATATTCCGATAAGGTCTCCCTATAGGTTATTTGCACCATGCACTCTTCTAACTTGTATGTCATCATTGTACGACAGAAACGTGTAGACCACATAGAAATTAAGGAGCTTCTCATGACGAACCGCCTAAACCAATTCGGGATCGAACACTGGATCGCACTACTACTGGTAGGTATGCTATTCATTCTCTTGTTACTCACACTTGTTGGCTTAGTTGCGTCTTATCTTATATCAGACCCACATTCTCTACAACCTCATCTTTATGCTGTATCACTAGCCTTATTAGGAGCATTCATTTTTAGCCTTTATGTGTTAAAGCATGCGTGGAGCGAAATCAGAAGTTTGCTTCCCATAGCAGGTATTGCAGGGCTAGTAGTAGGAATTTTTCTCGGTAGCATTTTCAACCTTCCGTATTACCTGGGCCTACTCCTATACTTTGGTGTATTTGGCCCCTTTATGGCCTTGACCTCAACTGGACCTACTGATGTTGCGAGCGCGTACAGGTTGCTTGACATCGCACTTTCAACTCTTGCTGTACTCCTCTCTTTTTCACTCTATACATTGGTTGCTTTCTTCATCACACGTAGAACTGGAAATGCGACGCAAGGATTGTGGGGGGCATTTCTTGCGGCATTCGTTGCAGTCCTTGTCGCCACCTTCACGTTCGTCACTCTTGCTGTTATATCATCATTTTCCACATTCTTCTCACAATGGATGTTGAGCAATCTGGCTTCGTACCAATTTTTACCACTTCAAACTATGCCTCTGAGCTTTGCACAGGCCGTACATGCCGCCGTTGGCGGTCTTCTTGGCACGGCTATTGCACGTAGATACTTACGAAGGGGGAGAGTATCCGAATCCAAATAAAAATTGCTTCCCAAAAATCGGTGGGGGACGATGTTGTGCTTGACAACTAGGAATACATTCCGTACAATAATGAGCAAGAAGCAATCGTCCCTTAATCTGTTACCTGCACAACAATGTCGTTGAAGGACAGGATTGTTATTTTTGGAGTGCAGAGCCATGCAACAATACATCCAAGCTATCGCAGCGCGACAACAAATCCGTACTGCTCTCTCCCTTCGCATGCCTGAAAACCTCTACGCTACTCAGGTTCAAGTTGCTCGTCCCCTCTTCTGCTCATCTACTCATGCCTCGTTCATGTGTCCCTGTTATTTTTAGTAACTACATCTTCACTTCCATATCCCACTTTTCCGTAAATCATAACCTACTTGCATATATTACGCAACCCATTTGGCATTGTCCAATGGGTCTATTCGCTATAGACATGAGCAAAAGATAGGATTCTGCTATGCAACAGGACTCATCTATTGGAACGATTCCGCCGGAAGCCTTGAGCAAGGGTACCTCCGATCTCCTGGTATTAAAATACATACGTCAACGCGTGCGTCTTACGCTACATCAACCAGTGCCATGTGCCTCGCTACAACGTCCCCTTGTCTACAATTTTCAGGAGCGACATGGGCGCGTCCACCGCATCGCCCTTTATCAGTGTGAAGAACTGCTCCACCGACCCAATCTCGCCTTCGTCGGCTTTATTAGCAGAAAGCAGCCGAATGTAGAGCCAGCGTTTATTGACGAGATGCACAGTATTGATAGTACGCTTGTTGCGGAAATGGTTGACAACACTGGCATGCTCAGCTATTCCTCGTTGGAATTACGCACAGGCATCTGGTGCAACCTCGTTGTGATGACTGATAGCGAAGCGAAACAGCAGGTGTTGTACTCGAAAACACACTCCTACGCTGCATATAAGATGGCACCGCGCTACTACGAGTGGATTCGCCTGCACAATGGCGTTATGCCACAGGGTCTGTTTCGCGATGAGATGAAGGTGTTGCATACACGCTACTATACATTTCAAAAGACGCAGGCGCGACCTCTTATTCGAGAACAGATGTATGCCGTTTCGCTCAGCAACAACGAAGGATAATCCTCATGCACGACCAGTTTCAGGATTTGACGATTATTGGCGGCGGCGTGATGGGGCTTTTTACAGCTTATTATGCCTCAGCATTTGTGAAGAATATTACTATCTTAGAGAAGGCGACGGTGAGTAGCGACAACAAGCAGGCGGCTTCATTCAGCTATACACGCTCGATCAGAAACGATTACCTTGACCCGCTCTACGCACAACTTGCCTATGAAGCACGCGGTCTGTGGCTCGACCTACAACGCACAGCCGAAGCCTCTTTTCTCATCGAGTGTGGTTGTCTGAATCTTGCGAAGAAAAACGTCACACCGAATCTCGCGACAACGTATGCCGTACAGAGCTACGATGTATTGCGGCAACTGCATCTGCGAGCGGAGGAGTTCGATTCCGCTACACTACAGCGACGCTTTCCGCAGTTCGATGTCGATCTGGCAAGGCTTGATGTCGAGGCAGGGCTGCTCTATGTACCAGAGGTGACGCGCACTCTGCTCTCAGTACTACGAGAACGTGGGGTACGTATTCTCGAACATGTCGATGTACAGCGTATCACACAACGCGACCAACAATTGCTCATCGACACCGATCAGGGCGAGTTTCGCACGCATAAGCTTGTGGTCACGGCAGGACTCGGCACCAACGGAGTTTTAGAACGTGTAGATAACTGTAGAGTTGCTTTTCCGCTCTCACCCGACCGTCCCAGTCAGGCCAAATACTTCATACCTTCAGCAAAGAAGTGGGAGCAGTTCACATCGAAGTCGCTACCCGTCTTTGCCTATCTCGACGTGGGTATCTACGGTCATCCCATCTACGCAGATAAGGTTCCAGGTGTCAAGATTGGCTTTTATAATCCACCGGATATCAAGACACTCAACGCCGCTATTCGAGATGTTAAGAGCTTTGTCGAGGAATGCATGCCCTCGCTGCGTGATGCCGAGACCGTCGATGTCACCGAGGTCGATCAGTGCTTCTATGATCTGGTGGCCGACGATAACTTTATTCTGGGCGACATTCCCGACTTTCCTCATATCATCGTCGGCGTGGGCTGGCGCGGCACCGGCTACAAATACGCGTCATGGATAGGACGAACATTAATGCAAGTCGCGCTGCAAGGTCGAACAGTTTACAACATCGAGCGTTTCTCACCACATAGATTTTCGCAAACGTCATAGCACAGACAAGGAGATTAGCATGTCATCAAGAACAACACGCGGTATTCTGCAGCGACTACAACAGGGAGTTGTGCTGGGGTCAGAGGGGTATGTTTTCGAGCTTGAGCGTCGAGGTTATATCAAGGCCGGTCCCTATGTACCAGAGGTTGTGCTAGACTTTCCAGAGGCCGTGAAGGAGCTACACCGCGAATTTTTGCGGGCTGGTAGCGAGGTCATGGTCGCGCTAACCTACTATGCACATCGCGAAAAACTGAGGGATGTCGGACGCGAAAACGATCTTGAGCGCATGAACCGTCAGGCAGTGCGGCTGGCTAACGAGGTCGCACGTGAGGGTGACGCACTTGTGGCAGGCAATATCTGTAACACATGGGCCTACGATCCACACAATCCACGCGAGTCCTCAAAGGTTGTACGCGCCATGTATGAGGAGCAACTTGGCTGGGCAGTCGAGGAAGGCATTGATTTTGTCATCGCCGAAACCAACGACTATCTCGGTGAGGCACTCATCGCGTTAGAGGTCATTCAACAACTGAAATTGCCTGCGATGGTTACGCTTGCCTCGGTGCAAAAGAATCAGACACGCGACGGCTACGACTATGTGGAAGCCTGTAAACGTCTTGCGGACGCGGGTGCCGATATCGTCGGTCTCAACTGTGACCGGGGGCCTGCGACGATGCTCCCACTTATCGAGCGAGTACGCTCCGATGTGTCATGCTATGTCGCGGCACAACCTGTTCCCTATAAAACGAATGCTGAACACCCTACATTCGAGACGTTAGAGCTAGTGAACGGGCAACGAGCCTTCCCATTAGCCCTTGAGCCATCCCTGCACAACCGCTTCGAGATGGCGGATTTTGCACGTAGGGCACAGCAGCTTGGCGTCAACTATATCGGTATCTGTTGTGGCGGTGCGCCACACTATGTACGCGCGATGGCGGAGGCACTGGGTCGCACCGTGCCCGCAAGCAAGTATTCGCCTGCGATGGAACTGCATCCTATGTTAGGTACACAGGTTGAATCCAAAGACCAGGAATTTCTGGCGGATTGGAAAAACTGATGCTACAATTTGCCACCTTCCTGTCACCCGTTCTGTATGATACATATGAATCTATCACGCGCTATGTTGGAGACCAACTCGGTGTACCAACATCACTTCACATCGGGCAATCGCTTGACGAGTTTGCAACCGGACAGGCTAACATAGGCTTTCTCTGTGGCTTACTTTACGCCAATATGCTCCAGCCACGTCCAGTTGAACTACTCGCGGCCCCTGTTGTGCAAGGAGACCGCTACCGGAGTGAGCCGCTCTACTACTCTGATGTGATTGTACGTCGTGAAAGTCCTTATAACTCGTTTGCCGATTTGCAAGGGGGTCGCTGGGCGTTCAATGAAGAGGCATCACATTCAGGCTACAACGTTGTTAGCTACAGCCTGCTCATACAGGGCAGAACGTTCGATTACTTTGGCTCTCTGCTCAAAACAGGTTCACACCTCGCATCACTACAGGCTGTTCTAGTAGGAAGAGCCGATGCTACCGCTATCGACTCACATGTTCTCGATGTTACCTTCAAACAACAGCCAGAACTTCAACAGCAGTTACGTGTTGTTGCCATGCTGGGTCCATCGACTATCCCCCCAATCGTCGCCTCAACCCGTTTGAGCGCAAACATGAGACGCGACATACAAGAGATATTGCGGACGATGCACCACGATAAGAGAGCCGCTGAAGGATTGCATGCAGGCTTGATAAAGCGGCTCGTACCTGTCACAGATTCGCACTATGACGATGTGCGCTGTATGCACTCGAAGGTGCAAGCGCGAGAGATGAGCGCGGTTGGGTGCCGATGAAAAGGATAAAAATAAAAAATTAGTAAGTATGTTCCAAAATCTGTATATCTCAGGTGCTTTTGATACGTGTACATAGAAGAGGGATGCGGTAGGTTGGCAAATTAGTAATGAATATACGAAAGGAACATATAATGACACAATCGCATACAACGGGACATGAAACGCAAAGCGACAATCTGCGCGACTCACCTATGATGGCTCATTTGTTGGATGCACTTCAAGACGGCACTGACATTGGTCATTATGGTCGCTTGACCTTTGTGATGATCGCACGGCACTTCTTGCCGGAAGATGAGATTGTCGAATTGCTCAGCCATCAGCCCGACCACAACGCGACTGAGGCACGCGCCCTTTTGCAGCAGGTCAAGGCTCGTGACTACAATCCGCCCAAGCGAGAGCGTATTATCGAGTGGCAGTCGCAGCAGGATTTTCCAATTTGTCCCACGCCTGATGATCCTGGCACATGCAACGTGTATCAAGAACTGCGCTTCCCCGGTGGCATTTACGACAATATCAACAACTTCTACGAAGAAAAAGCTGAGGCAGAAGAAAAGTAATAGAAGTTCTGTCCATGTTGCGAACGACTAGTCGTTCGCAACATGGACAGAACTTCTATGATTATCTTTCTTGTTCGGTTGGGCGAATCAGGATTTCGTTGACATCTACGCGTTGTGGCTGTGTCACGGCATACACAATGGCCGTCGCGATATCTTCGCTTTCGAGCGGCGTTATTGACTTTGCAAAATCCTCACTACTCTTTTTCGCGACTGGATCGGTGATGTGTTGCGTTAGCTCTGTTGCTACCGCACCCGGCTCAATAATCGTCACGCGTATCTTATACTTGAGGACCTCTTGTCGCAGTGCCTCGGAGAATGCCACGACGCCCCATTTGGAGGCATTGTAGACACCACTACCAGCACGCGCCACTCGGCCAGCAACCGACGAGATATTGACGATATGACCACCGCCTTGCTGCTTCATAATCGGGATTGCGGCATGAGTAGCATACATTAAACCGAGTACGTTCGTATTGATCATACGCCGCCAGTCCTCGGTATTCGCGCCCTCGATCATACCGAGCAGCATTACGCCTGCGTTATTAACAAGAATATCGACACGTCCAAGTTCTTGTTGAGCCTTCTGGACGATTTCGTTGGCCTGTGTCTCTTCCGACACGTCTGCCGCAATCGGATATGCCTTGCCGCCGCTATCGGTGATGCGCTTCACAAGGTCCTGTAAGCGATCCTCGCGCCGTGCTGAAACAGCAACGGCAGCACCTTCTGCCGCCAAAGCCATCGCCGTTGCCTCACCGATACCGGATGAAGCACCCGTAATCAATGCAACCTTCCCCGTAAGTTTCTGTGCCATGTTCTATCTAATCCTTTTTGTGTATGCGTGGAACAAGTCTTCTCTATTTAGTACACGTAAGGTGGGGGTGGGAACGTGTACACACGTTTCATTGCAGTGATTTTATATACACCATCTTCTCCATCAACTCCTGCATAACCACTTCGGGATCGGTACACAGACCACTATGTGCAGGAGAGGTCTGGATAATCGTGCTACGAGGGGAGACAAGCCAGTGGAAGCGTTCGGATTGTGAGAGTTGCCCGATGGGGCCTGTCTCTTTGCCACCAACACTGACAAGGACAAGCATGTCGAGATAATGCTGCACTTCTGCTATGTCGAGGTAGGGCGCGAATCCGGTCAAGCGGTTGACATCGAGAGCGATACGAGTGCTGAGGAAACGACGGCTACGGCAGAAGAGGATAACGCCGACGTTGAGAAATTCGCCACGCTCGGCACGCGGCACCACGCGCACAATGGCGTAGTCATACGAGGCTAGAGCGTGCATGCAAAGCCTCCTCTACAAAAACGTGTGATGCTGATAAGCGATCTAGCAAGTAGGCGAGATAGGCCGCTCGCCGCTCCTCTTGCGTAGCAAAAAGAGGGTCCTCACCGAGCCATTCACTCGGAATGGCTGCGATAATACTTTCAAGACTTGCAGGGGTGAACCTGGCTTTCAAGAGAGCATCTACCTCGGTGAGTCGAGTCGCGACGGGCAACAGGACGTGATCTTTAATCTGCGGAAAGGGTGAGCGGCTACGTTCCATATAGTTTGCGCCCGTATGGTGAAAGTACAGCGATGCTCCATGATCTATGAGGTACAGACGTTTATGCCAGAAGAGCATATTGGTGTTGCGCGGTGTGCGATCAACGTTAGAAACATAGGCGTCGAACCATACAATCGACGACGCCAGCAAGGGGTCGATTGTGCGGGTATCCAGTGCATCAAAGGTGAGCGACCCCGGCAGGTAATCAAGTGCAAGGTTCAGGCCCACGCTGGCTTTGATCAGTGCCTGTATCTCAAAGTCTGGTTCGGACCTTCCTAAAGCGGCATCTAGCTCCATAAATACAATCTCTGGCACTAGCAGGTCAAGGGCGAGTGCAATCTCACCTGCTATAAGTTCCGCGATGAGCGACTTAGGCCCTTGCCCCGCACCACGAAATTTGAGTACATACAGGCCATCATCCTCTGCCTCGACAATAGCTGGTAATGAGCCACCTTCACGCAACGGCGTCACATAGCGTGTAGCTGTAAGTGTTCTTAACATGACATGTATTTTATCATATTGAATAGACAATTACCCTCGTATCGGGCTATAATGAGAGAGAAAGGTACTGTTCAAAGACGAGCAGGAGGGTATATATGCGTATTCGTATTATTGGCGCACCAATGGATTTAGGTGCGGACAGACGCGGCGTTGACATGGGAGCGAGTGCCATTCGCTACGCTGGTTTGAGCAATCAACTACAACTTCTTGGACACACAGTCCATGATATAGGCAATCTTGCCATTCCCCAACCAGAGAGCCGACCAGAAGGTAGTCCCCATCTCAAATATCTCGAACCCATTGTGCATGCATCTGAAGAACTGGCAACGCTTGTCAGTACGGCACTACAAGAGCATGAGTTTCCATTGTTACTCGGCGGCGACCACAGTATCTCTCTCGGCTCCATCGCTGGAGTCGCGAAAGTCTATAAGAATGTTGGCGTGATCTGGATCGATGCCCATGCCGACTTTAACACGGGGGACACAACACCTTCCGGCAATATTCACGGCATGATTCTGGCGGCCCTCGCGGGTATTGGCGACACTCATCTTACCCAAGCAGGTGGCTGGACGCCAAAAATTCATAAAGATACTATCGCGATTGTCGGAGCACGTGATCTCGATTCCAATGAGCAGGCATTGTTGCGTACACACAACATCCGCGTCTTCACAATGTCTGATATCGACCAGCATGGCATGCCTGATATCATGAAGCAGGCCATTGCTGTCGCGGGACAAAACGATAACCCTATTCACTTGAGCCTTGATATGGATTCGCTCGATCCGCACGAAGCTCCTGGCGTCGGTACGCCTGTACGCGGCGGTCTTAGTTATCGCGAGGCACACCTGGCAATGGAGCTTGTCGCCGCCTCACAGCGTCTCGTCGCAATGGATGTTGTCGAGGTCAATGCTATTCTTGACCGCGAAAATGCTACTGCGAAACTTGCGGTTGAACTCATTCTATCCGCACTCGGCAAAAAAATTCTGTAAACCGCTTCTGTAGTAAGATGGATGCAGCCAAATTGTATATTATGTACGCTTTGGTTGTACCGATATCCCTTTTCGCTATTGTATACTATTGTGTATATGAGAAACTACTCAAAAAGGAGGCAAGAGATAAGTAGCAAAGACGCCGCTTATCCCTACATACATTATGAACGCAAAAGAACTGTTTATGAATGGCGAGTTTATTCCCGCCGAGCGTGGCGTCATCTCTGTACGTACACACGGTTTCGCCTACGGTACCGGATGCTTTGAAGGTATTCGTGGCTATTGGAATGCACAGGACGAACAGGTCTACCTGTTTCGCCTGAAAGAACATTACGAGCGATTGCTGCGTTCCTGTAAAATCCTGCAAATGTCGCTACCCTACACAGTTGAGCAGTTAATCGAAATCAGCGTAGAACTGGTCAAGCGCAACGATCAACATGAAGATGTTTACCTGCGCCCCGTTGTCTATAAAAGCGGCGAGACGCTCGGTGTACGCCTCCATGATATCCCTGATCACTTTCTTCTCACCTCGGAGCCACAGGGAGTTTATGTTCCTCTGGCAGGTCTGCGCTGTGGCGTCTCGTCCTGGCGTCGTATTGACGATAATGCGTTACCTGCACGTGCAAAAGTGACTGGTGGCTATGTCAACTCGGCCTTGGCAAAGAGCGAAGCGGTGCAGAATGGCTATGATGAAGCGATTATGTTAACGCACGAAGGCAACGTCTCTGAGGGTAGTGCTGAAAATATCTTCCTGGTCTTCGATAACGAGTTAGTTACTCCTGGTGCGACCGAGAATATTCTTCTAGGTATCACCCGTGACACTGTTATAAAATTGGCACAGCGCGAGTTTGGCTATATCACGCGTGAACATACCATAGACCGTACTGAGTTGTATATCGCGGATGAAATGTTTTTGTGTGGCACAGGAGCGCAAATTGCACCAGTGATAAGCGTTGATCACCGCACTATTGGAAGTGGCAAGGTTGGCCCCATTGGTAAGGCGTTACAAGAACTGTACTTCGATGTTGTACGTGGTAAGCTTCCTGACTATCGTGAACAGTGGTGTACTCCTGTCTATGCTGGTGTGCCCCAACATAGCGAGGCTGTTGACTAGAGTGTTCAGGAGTAGCACTTGCAATGATTAACGTGTCTTCCGCTTCCTTTGCACTGTCCGCTTGCTTGATGGATACCTCCTCTGAGGATTCTTAACAGATGCATACTACCCCCTGAAAAGACCTCTTTTCAGGGGGTATCGACGTTCGAGATACCTTGCCTCTTAGCTATAGGCTTTCCTGTCTCTACGAAGCAAGCCACACATTCACTGTTCCATTAAAAGTGTCAGAAACATCACTGGAGGCAATATATTTTCCGTCCGGCGACCAGACTGCACCACTTACCCCAGAAGAGAGACTTACTTTGACATGATGTCCCCGATAGGTAAAAACGTGCGTTCCCGTTGCCGCATCCCATATCTGTACATCCTGCCCTCCCGCTGAAACGATCTGCTTGCCATTGGGCGACCAAGCCAACGAGACGCCGTTTGTTGCTGCTTGTTTATACGTAACGTCGTGTGTACCTGTTGTAGCATCCCATATATGGACGACTCCATTCAAATCCGCTGAAGCAATGCGCGTGCTGTCAGGTGCCCAGGCGACGGTCCCCACAGAAGTATGATGACCTCTATAGGTGTAAATGAGTTGACTTGTAGCCACATTCCATACTCGTACTGTCCCATCTCTACTTGCTGATGCAAGGAACTTACCATTTGGCGACCATGCCAAATCAAAGATGGTGTCGGTATGTCCTACATATCTTGCACGAAGCACACCAGTAGAAGCATTCCATACCTGGACACTATGATCCATTGTATTATCTGAGGATGCAGAAGCGATGGAGGTTCCATCGGGCGACCAAGCTAGCGCGTAGAGTTGTCCTCCTCCGCTTAACATCTGCTGTGGGGCCTGAGTTGTGAGAAACGTTTTATTGGTCCCGCTCCCATTATTTGAGACGAGAGCATTCCTCGTGAAGGACCCAGGCACCATTCCTTGTTGTGCTGTGGGTGAATACGTCACAGTGACTTGTCCAGTGGTAGCATCCCATACTTCCACAGCAGTTGTTGTCGTGGCGATCCGCTTGCCATCGGGTGACCACCCAACATTGAAAACGTGACCACCCACATGAGGGGTGTAGGTAAAAACGTTCCCTCCCGTTGTGGCATCCCACACCTTGACCTGATCTCCTGAGGAAGCGATTCTCTTGCTATCAGGCGACCAGGCTATAGAGTAAATGCCCGCTTGGTGATAGGTATAGACCGTCGTCCCAATTGTCGAACTCCTCGCGGGAGAGGTCGATGTTGGCGTTGCATGGGATTGGTGAACAGGAGTATTTGTCGCACCTCCAATTCCACCTGTACCGCCACGTTTTCCGTGCTGGGCAGCATTGAACACTGCTGCCATACTCCCCACCAGGAGTGCTAGAAAGACCACTGCGGCTATAGTTGCAAATCGTTGTTTGAGTATTGCACTCCGGACTGGAGGAGTGTTCCCCAGTGGAGTTCTTGTCTGTGTTGGTTTTTGCATCGGAGTTAACCTCGTACTTCTTTCTTGTTGCTGAATATGCTGACTACTCGCGGCTATCCGTTGCCACGCGCGTTTTAAAGATTGGCTGTCCTTCTCAGCATCTCGCTCATACATCCGTTGAAGATTGCGAACCACCTGGGCATTTGGTGCTGCGGATATGGGTGCTTGAGAGAGACGCTCAACCTGCTCGTTTACCTGTTCAGGCGTAAAAAGTTCATCGTGTTCGGCCATGAAATATTCCCTTCTCAAGCGTTCTTATAGATCGCACGTAACAGATTCAGGGTTCGTGAAAGGAGAGAACGTACCGTCCCTTCGCGCTTGCCCAACACGGTAGCGATTTCTGTACAGTGGAGACCATTCACAAAACGCAGCCGCACTATTTCCTGTTGCAGAGGAGGAAGACGCCTAACGGTGTTTTGTAGCTGTGTGTACTCCTCCTGGTACAGTGCAGATTGTTCAGGAGCGAGTTCGTCGTCAGAATAAAGCGCCTCTGCCACATCTTCCAGAGGTAGTAGGCGACGACGACGTGAACCAGTACGAAACATGTCTGTGGCCTTGTTGCGTGCCACGCGCCACAGCCAGGAACGTTGCGCCTCCTCGGAAAGACCTTTGAAATACTCATTTTCCAGAGCTGCGAGAAAAGTCTCCACCAGCAGATCCTCCGCATCCTCCCGTGAGGGTGCATGCATACGAAGATAGGCGAAGATGGGCGGTGCATAGCACTGATACACTTGTGCAATTTCTTCGTTTGTACTGCCAGCGTCTGGGATATGTGCATGATCCCACGGCTGTTGTCGTCGCATTCATTCTTCCTTCGCTTCCGATAAATGGACTGCATACTTCACTTCAGATATCGTTGTCGAGGCAAAAACGTTGCATGGAACGGGAAAATACATCCTTACCCAGTATCGAAGCCGAGCAGAGTATGCGTACTGTTGAAGTGTTTAGCCGTTTCGCATGAGCTAATTCGTGATATCCCTGCGAATACTCACCCACAGTGAGAGTGCAATAAAGGCGACGAGATATCCAAGCAGCACAAGCAAGGCATGCAGGTTTGATACTGCCGAAGGTGGATTACCAGTGAAGTAGTGAGTTTGGTTTTGGAGCAATGCACTGATGTTGTTACTGATGAAGTAGTCCGGTATGACCTTCAAAAATTTTGTAGCGGGACCAGGAGGAAAGAGGTTGAGTACTCCTGATAGGACGCTTTCGAGGACCGCCATTGGAGACGCTGCTCAGTGCCATTCGCACTGCTGCACAAGGGGAGATGTTAATCCAACCTGAAATCATGGCCCGTCTCCTCTCGCATACGACCTCAGCACCTTCACCCTCCTCTCCTCATCTCTCCGGCCCTCTGGAATTGACCAAGCGTGAACGAGAGGTTTTGACAGGTGTCGCGCAAGGGGAACGAAGCAAGGAAATTGCGCTGCGACTTGGTATTACCGAGCGCACGGTTCGGGCTTACCTGACCAACATTTATACTAAGTTGAACGTTGATTCTCGCTCATCAGCGGTCGCTGTTGCCGTTGCTCGTGGACTCTTATGATGATGTAAAGAGCAACGAGGCGCAAATCAGCAAACTTGGCGTTGTTTATTTAGTCCTGTTACTACTCAAGGGGTTGCTCTTGTCTCTGGATTGCTATACCTCACCTTCGATTTCTTCTGCGGTCTCTGGAATCCCTGAGTTTCTATAGAATGCCGCGAATGGCACAGATATACCTAAACTGGTTAATTCTATCGTATCTCCTGGGCTATAAGCTTGATACGTCCAAAGATGCGATTGCGACGTGCGACGAAAAACTTCGACAGATTGATACTTTGTAGCAACAAGCACGTATTCTTGAACGGATGAACACGCTTGATAATAAGCAAACTTTTTGCCTCTATCATATGCTTCAGTAGAGTCTGAGAGTACTTCAACAATAACACGCGGAAATTGTAGCTCGGTCCTTCCTGTCGGCCTGTCTTGTTCATCGCAGGTTACGGTTGTATCGGGATAGGTATAGCGTTGCGATGAGAGCCGCGCCGCCGCATCCGAGTTGTACACATAGCACTCTTTATTAGCTTCTGTAAGGGCACTTTCAAGAGCAAAGCAAGCGTTCAGGCTGATACGAGAATGTTTGGTGCTACCGCCGGACATCGCATAGACGCGACCATCTATATACTCATGCTTCACGTCATGGCTCGTTCGTTCTAGTTCTCGCCATTCGTCCACGCTCATGCGTTGTGGTGCTGGTTGCGCTATCATTACTATGCCCGCTTTCTGCTACAGCGTTTCTCCGTCTTACATCTTAGTATACCGCAAAGTGTGACGAAGCGGAATATGATGCTATATCTAACATCGTATTCCGCTTCGTTTGTATTCAACTCTCAAAGACACAAGAACAATTAGCGTTTCGTGTACTGTGGGGCTTTACGCGCACGCTTCAAACCTGGTTTCTTACGTTCCTTCATACGTGGGTCACGTGTGAGGTAGCCAGCACGTCGTAGAGACTGTTTGAACTCTGGGTTCATACGTAGCAAGGCACGCGAGAGGGCATGACGAATGGCACCGGCCTGTCCAGCCGTGCCGCCACCAAGCACGCGAATTGTCATATTGTATGTGTTATCGACATCGACAGCGCGGAATGGAGCGGCGACGACGGCTAAGAGCGCGTCACGCTGCCCAAAATAGGCTGCGGCAGTTTTGCCATTGACTTCGATGCTGCCATCACCATTTGGGAAGAGGCGCACACGAGCCACAGCCGTTTTACGTCGTCCCATGCCGTAGTAATACTCACCTTTGATGGTATCGGCCAACGGAGTTTCTCCTCTTCTTTACTTCGCCTCGGTCGTTTCAACCGCGGATTTCTTCAACAATGCCTCTGGTCCAGTCCACATTATAGGTTTCTGAGCGGCGTGTGGATGCTCTGAGCCTGCATAGACCTTCAAGCGCTTCATGATATCTGCACCGAGGCGATTATGCATCACCATACCACGCACGGCATGAATAACTGCACGCTCTGGGAACCTGCCCTCGATGGTCTGACGTAGCGTTGTCTTCTTCAAGCCACCAGGATACTGGCTATGGCGATAGTAGATTTTCTGCTCCATACGGTTGCCGGTTACAGCAATCTTATCGGCATTGATGACAATTACGAAATCGCCTGTCGGCAGATTAGGTGTAAAAGTTGGTTTGTGCTTCCCACGCAGAATCTGTGCGATCTGCGTAGCAACACGACCAAGAATCTGACCCTCAGCGTCGATAATATACCACTGAGGATTCATATCACCTGCTTTTGCGGTGTATGTCTTCATCATGTGTTTGTCACTCCAAATTCTTCGGGATACTCAACCCGTACCAGACACAACCCGTGTGGTGGGGCAGCCGGACCAGGGTGCGTTTTTTGTGCCCGTTGCACAATACGCGCAAATTCTTCAAGACAGAGACGCCCCTGCCCAACTAGTAAAAGCGTTCCAACCATCCGACGTACCATTCCGGTTAAGAAACCGTCCGCCGTAAAATCATAATAGATACACGCTTGTTCTGCTTGTCGAAAGCAACGCGCCTCGATCATAGTACGAACACAGGAATGCGGTCCTGGTCGCAGAGGATTTGTTTCATTGGGACTGTGCCCGAACGCTCCGAAATCCTTACGTCCTAGCAAAAATTGACACGCCTCTTGCATCTGTACAATGTCCAGCATCTGTGGACGATAATAGCTATAACGTGCTAACAACGGCGTCGGTGCAGAGTCATTCCAGACAGTATAGCGATAAGAACGGCTCTTCGCGCTGAAACGTGCATGAAAGCGATCAGTCACCTCTTTTGTCCAGCGCACCGCTACAGACTTTGGCAACACGGCGTTGAGTGCTCTCTGCCATACATAAGGAGTCAATGCCGAGTGAGTACGAAAGTGAACAACTTGCCCACTTGCATGTACACCAGCATCTGTGCGACCAGCCCCGTGTATAACCGACATCTCACCTGCAATCCGGGTGACTGCCGACTCCAACACCCCCTGGATAGTTAAGCCGTGTGCATCCGGTTGGCGTTGAAAGCCATGATAGTCGGTACCATCGTACTCGATACCACACGCAATGTTCATAGCACGCCCTCGCTTGCAATTGACCGCCGAACAAGGGCGTGATATTCTTTGTAATCATTCAGAAACGAAGCTACCGCCTCTACCCTTCGGGTCATCTAAATGCAAAGTAGTATCAGGCCCCTACACTAGCGCGATCTGGGCGATATCAGCGGCATCGCCTTTGCGTTTGCCCAGTTTTGTGATACGAGTATAGCCACCGGGACGGTTAACATAGCGCGGTGCTAGCTCGTCGAACATCTTCTTCACAACCAGTTCGTCTGGCAATGCGCTAAGAATGATACGACGCGCGTGCAACTCGATCACCATCGCACGATAGGCCGCCTGTAGAGCTTTCTCTGCATCGTCCTCGTTAGAGATGATACGCAGTAACTCATCACGACGTGCTTTCTGCTTATCCTCCACGAATTTGCGACCCTTATCGGTAAGAGGTGCCTTTTCCTGCTGTAAACGTTCTTCGTTCGCGGCAACCTTTCCTTTGAGTGAGAAGCGACCACGACGTGCGAAAGCAAGGACTCTCTCAGCTTTGTCATCATCAGTAACAATAGATTTTAGATATGCCTGGGCCGCGATGTGACCCTTCACAGCGGTATCGATCAACTTTTCGACCTCAGCGCGAATGGCGCGGGCGCGAGCTTCAGTTGTCTCGATACGATCATAACGAATAAGGCCAGCCATCAAGTTACGACGTGCGGAACGACGGCGTGGCTCTGGCATACTCATGCGGTTGCCAGCGACTCGGTGCCTCAACTTAATCCTCCAATTCGTGGTTGCCGTCCATATCGGCTCCGACAGTGCTTTTGCCTGGGCTGGGCAAGAAGTTGCGCTGATGTAGCCGATCTTGTAGCTCTTGCAAACTCTTCTCGCCAAAGTTTCGCACACCTAGCAGGTCCTCTTCGTTCATCGAAAGCACCTGACCAACCTTTGTGATATTACTGCGTTTGAGGCAGTTATAAGCACGCACTGAAAGGTCGAGTTCCTCGATAGGTGTATCATAAATCTTTGGCGGAATCGGCAAGCTACTCAAAGGAGCTTTCTCCACCTCTTGCACAGTAGCGCGATAGTTGGCGAGCAACGTAAAGTGCCGCACCAGGATATCCGCGCTCTGACGTAACGCCTCGTCTGGTGTGACGGTGCCATCGGTCGTCACATCCAGAACGACTTTATCAAAATTTGTCATTTGCCCAACACGCGTATGCTCGACCGTGTAATTGGCCTTTTGTACGGGTGTATAGATAGCATCGACTGGAATAACTCCAATGGGTTGATCGTCTTTTGAGTCTGCGGGGATATACCCTCTACCCGTCTCGACGACTAATTCCATTTCGAGTCGCGCATTCTCGTTATCCAATGTAGCAATGTGGAGTTCGGGATTCACGATCTCCACGCTGCTAGGCGCAACGATGTCTGCGGCAGTCACTTCGCGCTCCCCAGTTACTTCCAGGCGCATCGACACGGGATGGTCTGAAAAACAGCGGAGGCGCAGTCTTTTCACGTTCAACACGATATCAGTCACATCCTCAAGGACGTTAGGAACGTCCTGAAACTCGTGTTGTACGCCCTCGATCCGAATAGAGGTCACAGCGGCACCGGGAAGTGACGAAAGCAGCACACGTCGTAACGAGTTGCCGAGCGTCATTCCGTACCCCGCCTCTAACGGCTCGATATCATAGCTCGCATAATTCCCCTGTGTTTTTGTGTTCTTAATGCGAGGCAGAGCAATATCTAGCAAGGTTCTAACCCGCCTTTCTTTTTCTACCGCTTTCTATCTTTATTAATAATGTTTGTAGGGGTCCGATTTATCGCACCCAGGAGAAACGCTGGTAGTCCAAGAGTTCTTCGCTTATTACTATCAGCAAATTTATCGCTGGTAGAATTCAACCACCATCTGCTCATCAAAGGGCAGTTCGAGATCCGTGCGTGAAGGTACCGTGATAACACGACCGCTCATCGCGTTGATATCCAGGCTAAGCCACGTGGGAACGCCCTTTTGCGCCAACAGCAATGCACGGGTCTTAAAGTATTCGAGGCCCTTGCTACGCTCACGAACCGTGATTACGTCATTAGGTTTGGCGATGAAAGATGGGATATCTGTTTTGCGGCCATTCACGGCGAAATGTCCATGATTGACAATCTGGCGAGCTTGTGCGCGTGAGTCTGCAAAACCCATGCGATACACCAGGTTATCCAGTCGCATCTCCAGGAGTTGTAGCAAGTTCTCGCTGGTCTTACCAGGGCGACGGGCAGCAATGCCAAAATGTTTGCGGAACTGACGCTCCAGCACACCGTAGGTACGGCGCACGCGCTGCTTCTCGCGTAACTGCTTCGCATAGCCGGACTCTTTACGCGCACGGCTCGCACCATGCTGTCCAGGCTTGGTATTACGACGCTCAAGTGTACACTTCGTCAAACACTTGTCGCCTTTTAGAAAAAGTTTAACCCCCTCACGTCTGCACAACTTGCAAACGGGGCCGGTATAACGCGCCATCTAGTTGAATCCTCCTCACACGCAACGCAGCGTGTAACACAATGCTTGGTTATACACGTCGTCTCTTGGGCGGGCGGCATCCATTGTGTGGAATAGGTGTAACATCAGTAATTGAGGTAACGGCCAAACCAGAGGTCTGCAAAGAGCGGATCGCGGCCTCACGACCAGAGCCAGGTCCCTTGACGTATACGTCTACCTGACGCAAGCCATGCTCCATTGCCTTGCGTGCCGCCACTTCTGCTGTGACCTGTGCAGCGTAAGGAGTACTCTTACGTGACCCTTTGAATCCTTGACCACCAGCACTGCCCCAAGAAAGTACATTTCCATTGGGATCAGTGAGAGTCACAATTGTATTGTTAAATGTTGCCTGAATATGAACATGCCCACGCGGAACATTCTTGCGTTCACGCCGCCGTACCTTGCCCGCGCCTGTTGGCTTCTTTTTGTCTGCCATGCTTACAAATCCTCTCCGTCGTTACTTCTTCGCTGCGGCCTTCTTCTTGCCAGCAACCGTTCGTTTTGGTCCACGACGTGTACGTGCGTTTGTGCGGGTTCTCTGTCCGCGCAATGGCAGGTTACGACGGTGACGCATACCACGATAACAGCCAATCTCGATAAGACGCTGGATGTTCAAACCTACTTCACGGCGCAGGTCGCCCTCAACCCTGTGTTCGCGGTCAATGACCTCACGAAGGCGGTTGACCTCTTCCTCGGTCAGGTTCTTGACCCTGGTGTCAGGGTTAATACGTGTTCGCTCCAAGATTTTACGGCTCGTGGTCAGCCCAATCCCGAAAATGTAGCACAGCGAGATTTCCACACGCTTGTCGTTTGGAATGTCAACGCCAGCAATTCTAGCCATCTTTTCCTCCAGCTTTCAATCCTATAGGGCAATGGAAACGCCCTATCCTTGTTTCTGCTTATGCTTTGGGTCCTTGCTACAGATCACCATCACAACACGGTTGCGACGAATCACCTTGCAGCCATCACATCGTGGTTTCACTGAGGCTCGCACTTTCATAGCTTGCCCTCCTCTTGCACGGTTATACTGGTCACGTAGATCGTTGTAAATTGCAATAAATTATAGCGATCAAAGAGACAAAACGAATAAAAGTCAAAACAAATCAATAGCAGAGAAAGCATTCTCTATGACAATGCCTTCCTTTTTATTTACGGTCTATTTCCAGTCAACGGATGCTTCCTCGTTCGGAGAAAAGGAATAGAGAAGGATGCTCTACTTGTTCGCTACCTCACTACCTCACGGACGCTAAGATCGTGGACGGTAGGTGATACGGCCTCGTGTCAGATCATAGGGAGACAGCACGACTCGCACCTTGTCACCTGGCACGATACGTATAAAGTTCATACGCATTTTTCCTGAGAGGATCGCGAGAACTTCATGCTCTTCATCAATTTGAACTTTAAACATAGCATTAGGTAGGGCCTCAATCACTTTGCCCTCTACCTCAATCTCATCCTTCTTTGCCATAGCATCCTTTCCCTAATAACGGGATCAACAGAAAGTACAAAACGGCAGCAGTTGACACTGCTGCTGCCAACTATGAATTATAGCATACTTTACTATAGAAGTCGAGAGGGAAAATAGTACTGTATATTTTCCCCACATTCCCTCTATTGTGTCAAGATATCAGCATCGCCATCGGTAATAGCTACTGTATGCTCAAAGTGTGCCGCAAAGGTTTTGTCATCCGCGATAACGGTCCAGTCATCGGCAAGAACCTGCGTCTTCTTATTGCCCATGATAACCATTGGCTCGATAGCAATCACCATCCCTGGTTTCAGAACAGAGTTGGGATAGCCAGCCTCGACATAGTTGAGTACCTGTGGGTCTTCATGCATACTACGACCCACGCCGTGCCCCCCATAGTTACGCACAACCGAAAAGCCTGCCGCCTCAACAAATTGCTGCACCGCTCGCCCGATATCATGGAGACGGTTACCTGCACGAGCCACCGCTATTCCTCGATAAAGTGCGTCTTCTGTTACTCTAAGCAGACGTTGCACATCAGGCGCTACCTGACCCACTGGAACAGTGATCGCGGAATCTGCGTGCCAGCCATTATAATTCGCGGCGAAATCTAGCGTGATAACATCGCCTTCTTCCAACACACGTTTTCCAGGGATACCGTGTACAACTTCTTCATTTACAGACGTACAAAGTGATGCAGGATAACCGTGATAGCCCAATGCGCTAGACTTGGCTCCATATTGCTTCAGTAACGCTGCTCCAAGCGCGTCAATTTCCTGGGTTGTGATACCCGGACGGACCGCATTTCGCAGTTCTGCAAGCATTTTCGCTACAATATGTCCAGTCGCTCGAATCTTTTCGCGCTCTTCTTTTGATTTTATAATTACAGCCATGATGTGTTCTCTCGTTATTTATCGCCATGATTGCGTACAGCATGCACGAGGTCTTGCTGTACCTGCTCTATACCCTGGTTGCCATCGACCTCTACCAGCTTTTGCTGAGGGCGATAGTAATCGAGCAAGCGGATTGTCTCGTTGAAAAATGTATCGAGTCGCTTTTGCACCGCCTCTCCCTTATCATCGGAGCGTTGGTACAGGTCGCTACCATCTATATCACACTTGCCCGCAACTTTAGGGGGGTTGGTGTTGATATTGTAAACGTGTTGATGCGCCCGACAAATGTATCTACCAGAAAGCCTGCTTAACAAAACGTCGCGCGGAACGTCCAAGTAGACGGCGACATCAATATGCCGCCCGTTTGCGACTAATCCATCATCTAGTGCATGGGCCTGTGCAATTGTGCGCGGAAAGCCGTCCAGCAGCACCCCTTGCTCACAATCAGGTTCTTTGATACGATCCAGGACCATTTTGACCGTAAGATCATCGGGAACCAGTTTGCCGTGATCTATATAGTCTTTGGCCTTGCGTCCTAACTCGGACTCTGCTTTAATCGCATCACGGAACAAGTCCCCACTAGCAACATGAGGAATACTTAAAGCTTGCGCGAGTTTATCAGCTTGTGTTCCTTTACCCGACCCTTGTGCGCCAAACAGGATAATGTTCACGTTTTTTCTCCGGTAGACTATCGTGGGAGCGCGCCATTGCACTCATGCGATCCTTGCAAGGTTGCCACAATGAACACCCCCCCAGAGGATAAAGCGTAGGGCGCGAAACCTCGCGCCCATAGTTATGACAAGAAGCCAGAATAGTTACGCATGACCATCTGCGCTTCAAGCTGTCGAATCGTGTCCAATACCACACCAACAGCGATGAGGATGGAAGCACTCCCCAACAATTGGTTTGCACCAATACGTGAGACGAACGGCAGAATGGCAATAATTCCCAGGAACAATGCACCTGCCAACGTAATACGATTGAGAATAGCATACAGATATTTGCTCGTCGGTTCGCCAGGACGATAGCCTGGAATAAACGCACCCTGCTTCTGCAAACTCTCTGGAATATTTTGTTGCTGCCATACCACGTATGCGTAAAAGTAGGTAAAGGCTACGACCAGACCGAAGTAGATGAGCCAGTACCACCATGTACTTGTGTTGACAACATACGTTGAGATGAACGAGGCTGCTCCACTGAGCCATGGTGTTGTACTTGCAGTGAGATACTTCGAGAGGACCGCCGGGAAGATGAGCATCGACTGCGCGAAAATGAGTGGAATCATACCCGCGCTATTCACCTGCATAGGAATGTATGTTGTCTGGGCTGAACCAACCAGCATACCACGTCCCACTTGCCGCTTTGTTGGGTATTGCACTGGAATGCGTCGCTGTCCCTGGTAAATGTAGACGACACCAAGAATAGTGATTAAGCCAATAATCAGGAAGACGGCAATACTCACAACACCACCACCTGTACCACCACTCGATGTGGAGGCTAGATAGCCCTGTTGCACAAATTGCGGTAGACGACTGACGATACCAGCAAAGATAATAATAGAGATACCATTACCGATACCCTTCTCTGTAATCAATTCACCAATCCACACCAGAATCATCGTTCCAGTGGTCAAGGCAATCAGAATAGAGAATGTTTCAAGTGCATACTTGGGATCAACCAGGCTGAAGTTGCTCAGCACACCGGCTTGCTGGAAGATCGCAGTTTGTCCCAGTGCCTGCAATAAAGCGAGTGGCACAGTGATAATACGTGTAATTTGACTGAAACGTAGACGCCCAGCCTCACCCTGTGTCGAAAGATTTTGCAATGCAGGGATAATTGGTTGGAGCAGTTGCATCACAATAGTCGCGGTAATGTAGGGATAGACTCCGAACGCGACAATCGAAAACGTCTGCAACGACCCACCTGAAAAGACATCTAATAAGCCGAGTAACTGACCGAGGTCCTTGTTCTTACTATTGCTTGTAAAGAGACCGAGCAATGTGCTCTTCTCCGCTGATGTTAACGGGACCGTGATGTGTGCAAGGATGCGGAACACCAGCAGCATCGCTAACGTGAAGAGAATCTTATTGCGTAGATCAGGAACGGTCCAGATACTTCGCAGTCGTTCCCACATAGAAGACTCCTTCTACAATCGCTTTTGACATATTTCTTCAATCTTTACCCACTCTGATGTGTACGATAGAGACGAAGACACATAGAAACAAATAGAGAGACAACTTACGGGAGTGGATATAACACATACTATACGAGAAAAGTGTCAGGGAGTTCCACTCCCTGACCTCCTGGCTATTTTTTAGCTCTCCTGCTGAGGAGCAACGGCTGCCTCAGTTGCTTGAACAGGAGTTTTCTCTACTTTCTTGCGTTTGGTTTTCTCATATGTGTGTACCGGAATGATCTCGATTTTGCCACCAGCGGCCTCGATCTTTTCACGGGCACCTGCGGAAACCTTATGTGCATGAATAGTAAGAGCGTGATTGATTTCGCCATTGCCGAGAACCTTCACCAGTCCACGTCCCTGTGCAAGTGTCATCAAACCTGCTTCTGCCATATTTGCGGGCTTGATCTCGGTATTAGCCTCGAACGACTCAAGGTCGGCGATGTTCACAATCGCATAGTTGTCGCGGAAAGCGGTGTTACTGTTACCAAGACCGCGCCTGAAAGCTAAACGTTTAGAAAGACGTGTTTGACCACCATTGAATGCACGATGGATTTTACCACCTGTACGCGCCTTCTGGCCTTTTGTGCCGCGTCCCGCTGTTTTGCCGCGACCAGAGCCATGTCCACGTCCAACGCGTTTCTCGTCCACACGTGAACCGGGGGCGGGTCGTAAATCAGAGAGTTTCACTGACTATCTCCTCTACTTGCACCAGATGAACGACCTTACGAATCATGCCACGGATCGCGGGATTATCGTCATGTTCAACGGTACGCTGGAGCTTGCGTAAGCCCAAAGCTTTGATTGTTGCTTTTTGATCTTTCGGGTGACCAATAGCACTTCTTACCCACTTTACACGTAATTTTGCCATTGTCTACTCCTTATCGACGACGTTCGCCGCCACCGCCACCGCGACGGTCGCCACGATCATTACTACCACCGCCACGACGGTCTGATCCACCAGAGCTCCCACCGCGACGGTCGCCACGATCACCGCGCTCGTTACCGCGACGGTTCGAGGTCGCCCTGGTCTCGCGTGCCTCTTCTTCGCGTGCAGCGCGTAAGGCTGCGGCTTGCTCCGCGGCATTGGCGGTTGCGACAGCGATACGTTCTGCCTGCTTCTTGCCAACAATATCCACAACAGTCTTGCCACGACGTGATGCCTCAGTCTCCGGTGAGCGCAACTCGCGCAATGCCTTGAGACATGCCTGCACGGTGTTCGCCTTATTGGTGCTGCCAAGTGTCTTTGTAAGAATATCTCTAACTCCGACGGACTCCATAACCGCACGGACGGCACCACCGGCGATAACGCCGGTACCAGGAGCTGCTGGCTTGAGCAGAACTTCGGACGCACCAAAGTTTGTCTTCACCATAAACGGAATTGTAGTACCTGCCAGAGGTACCTGCATAAGATGCTTTTTGGCATCTTCCACACCTTTACGGATAGCCTCGGTGTACTCGCTTGCCTTGCCAAAACCAAAGCCTACATAGCCATTGTGATCACCAACGACTACCAGGGCACGAATGCTGAAGCGGCGACCACCTTTGACCACTTTGGAGACGCGGCTGACTTCAACCACTGTCTCTTCCAGGTTTAGTTTTGTAGCGTCTATTCTTGCCATGAATCCTTTTTCCTTTTGCAGTCCTAGAAGTCCAGACCCGCTTCACGGGCACCTTCAGCTAGCGCGGCGACACGGCCATGATAGGCATAGCCGCCACGATCAAAGACAACACGACTGACGCCCTGCTCTTTTGCGCGTTGCGCTACCAGCTTGCCTACCTCACGTGCGAGTGCCACTTTTCTGTTGTTTGAGATGGCGACAAGTGCCTCGACTGGTGTTTTGGCAACACCTTTTTGAGCGGCTGGCAAGTTCACCTTTGGTGCAGCCTGTCCGCCAGCTTTGCCACCCTTTTGTGGTGCAGCCTTTGTCGGTGTCTTCTCACTTCTAGCACTTTTCGGCTTCACACCAGGAATTACTTCTGCCGCTGCATCGGCAATAGCTTGAACGGCGTTGCCCGCTCGCTCTAGCAGAGTAGGGTCTTTTGTCTCTTCTTGTTGTGATGACGCAGGCTTGAAAGAACGCAGACTCTCTTCAAGTGATGATGCCGCGACTAGAGTTTTGCCAGTAGTATCGTCGATGACCTGGGCGTAGATATGCTGACCACTGCGGAAGACGTTCAAACGAGGCCGTTCTTGTGAACCTTCCACATGATTTCGCATACGCTGGTGCCGCCGCAGCCTTGCTTGGTTTGCATGAAATCGTTTAATCATAGTGTAAGAAGCGGAAACAATCTCAATCATAAGAAGCTCCGCAACTCCCCTTTCATTTACTGTACGATTGAGGAAGGAGAATTGAGATACGTGGTCGGCACTACGTCTCCCTGAACCTTCCTCTATTCTTTATTTCTTTTTGCCGCCGACTTTACCAGCTTTACCAGCCTTACGACGGATGACCTCACCTGTATAGCGCACGCCCTTGCCTTTATAAGGTTCGGGTTTACGCACACTGCGAATAAGTGCAGCAACCTGTCCAACAAGTTGCTTGTCAATACCACTCACGCTTACCTTTGTTGCCTTTGTTGCAGCATCGATACCATCGACGGCGAGCGAGATACCAGTGGGTGGCTGCACCTCAATTGGATGAGAGTAACCGACCTGGATAACAAGGTTTTCACCCACCTTAGTAGCGCGATAACCCACACCATGAATTTCCAGTTGCTTGGTAAAACCCGTTGTCACACCAACGACCATATTATTGACCAATGTGCGGTACAACCCGTGTTTTGCCTTATGTTCTTTACTATCCGATGGTCGGGTTACTGAAAGTGTTCCATTGTCGAGCTTTAACGTCAGAGCGGGATCGACCTGCTGTGAAAGCTCGCCTTTGGGTCCCTTTACCGTGACCAAGTTGCCTTCGGTCCAGTTGACCTGTACCTTTGCTGGCACTGGAATCGGAGTGCGTCCAATACGAGACATGGCAATCCCTCCTGTCTACCAAACGTAGCAAACGACTTCTCCACCAAGACCCTGATGATAGGCACTGCTACCAGTCATGAGTCCCTTTGGCGTCGATACAATGGATATCCCCAGACCACCGCGGACGCGGGGGATATCAACGCGCTTCGAGTAGACACGCAAACCAGGCTTACTAACACGTTTCACGTTTGTCAGGACTGGTTTTTTCTCTACATAGCGCAACGTAATACGAATTGTCCCTTGTGGGTTATCTTTCAGGATTTCGATATCCTTGATATAGCCTTCTTCTTTGAGCACACGCGCGATAGCCAGCTTCATTTTCGATGCTGGAATCAGTACGCGGGTATGCCGTGCTGTGACCGCGTTGCGAATGCGCGTAAGCATATCCGCAATTGGATCAGTCATGTTCATGGATGTTCCTCCATTGCCCTTTCAGCTTCGTACTTACCAGCTTGACTTTGTGACACCTGGTAGCTCGCCGCGTAACGCACGCTCACGGAAACAAATGCGGCAGAGACCAAACTTACGCATATACGCGCGAGGTCGTCCACATATATGGCAGCGATTATGCTGCTGTACCTTGAACTTGGGCTTGCGCTCAGACTTTACAATCATTGATGTTTTTGCCATTATCGCCCTCCAGCGTTACTTCTTAAAGGGCATGCCCATCAACCTGAGCAGCCGCCGTCCTTCTTCATCAGTGTGAGCCGTTGTCACGATACTGACTTCCATGCCGCGTACCTTATCGACCCTGTCGTACTCGATTTCGGGGAAGACTAGTTGCTCACGCAAGCCCAGTGTGTAGTTACCACGGCCATCGAATGCCTCGGCAGAGACACCCTGGAAGTCACGGATACGTGGTAGAGCCGAATTGATCAGTTTGTCGAGGAACTGGTACATGCGATCTCCGCGCAATGTTACCATGCACCCAATCTGCATACCTTCGCGTAGTTTGAAGGTCGCGACTGACCGCTTCGCACGCGTAATAACTGGACGCTGACCCGTGATCAGCGAAAGGTCGCCAACGGCTGCATCCATCGCCTTAGCGTTCTGGATGACCTCGCCCATACCGATATTTATGACTACCTTGTGAACGGTTGGTACCTGCATCGGATTCGCGTAGTTAAAGTCCTTTTGCAGAGCAGGCACGACCTCTTGTCGATATTTCTCTTTTAATCGTGATGCCATGACGTTAACTACTCCTCGTCCGATCCTGAATGACCTTTTCACATTTCTTGCATACACGCACTGTGCGGAGTTTCTGATCGGTGCCGAGTGGGCGACGATCATGACCGACGCGTGTAGGCTCACCACATTCAGTGCATTTGAGCATGACGTTCGAGACATGGATCGGCATTGCCTTCTCGATCACGCCGCCCTGACGGGTCTGGCCCTGCGGACGAATATGCTTCTTCACCACATTCAAGCCTTCAACAATCACCTTGTTGGCTTGTGGCATCGCCCGCGAGACGGTTCCTTCCTTCCCTCTATCCTTGCCCGTGATAATCAAAACGGTATCACCCTTTTTGATATTCAGCTTGGCTAAGTGAAGAGGCTTCTTCTCTTGTTGTTTTACTGCCATTTTTTTCCTCTATGGTATGGAGTTCGCTGAACTCCACCATCGCTAGAGCACTTCAGGCGCAAGCGAAATGAGGCGTGAGAAGTTCTTCTCTCTCAATTCGCGTGCTACGGGTCCAAAGATACGTGTGCCTCGTGGGTTGTTACCTGCAGCAAGAATGACGGCGGCGTTCTCGTCGAAACGAATGTGTGAGCCATCGGGACGCGCATACTCTTTCGAGACACGAACCACAACGGCGTCTACCACGTCGCCCTTCTTGACCTGTCCATTTGGCGATGCCTGCTTGACCGAGGCTTTGATAATATCTCCCACGGTCGCATAGCGTTTGGAAGAGCCACTCAGGACACGAATGCACATGATCTCTTTTGCGCCTGTGTTGTCAGCAACCTTCAGGCGGCTTTCTGGCTGGATCATCGGACGTTCTCCTTATTCTGCTTCTGCTTCTTCATCAGAAGGGTTCGCCAGAGCGGGATCAACGTCTGCCAATACCTCTTCGACGGGAACGATACCGCTACCGCGCCTGATGACTTCGACGAGACGCCAACGTTTCAACTTACTAACAGGAGCACACTCTTCGATACGGACGGTATCGCCAATGCCGCAGGTGTTCTCTTCGTCATGCACATAAAAACGTTTTGTCTGCTTGTATGTACGCTTATAAATGCGATGCTTCTTCAGGGACTCGACGATAACAACAATCGTCTTATGCATTTTATTGCTTACGACACGCCCAACTTTTTGCTGGTGACGGGCAACCGTCTGTGGCGTTGGCGTTGCTTGCTGTGTCATTCTTCATTCTCCAATTGCGTCAGGCGATGCATCAAGCGAGCAATATCCTTACGCGTTTGCGTAAACATACGGTTGTTCTTCACTTCGCCGCGTTGCTGTTGTAAGCGGAGGTTGAACAGTCTGAGCCGCAGGTCTTTGAGTTCTTTCTGCACCTGGGTTTCGTTATATTCCAGAATCTGCTTGCGGCGCTCATTAGCTTTCGACACTTTCCGCCTCCCCTCTCGTGATAAAGCGAGTCTTCACAGGTAGTTTGTGACCTGCGAGACGGATTGCTTCTTTGGCAATCTCTTCGCTGACACCACCGATCTCAAAGATGATACGACCTGGTTTTACGACCGCGACATAGTGATCGACAGCGCCTTTACCGCTACCCATGCGGGTCTCGGCAGGCTTGGCGGAAACTGGTTTGTCAGGGAACACGCGAATCCACACCTTACCACCACGCTTCATGAAGCGGGTAAGTGCAATACGTGCGGACTCGATCTGACGAGCCTCCATCCACACAGGCTCAAGAGCCTGTAAGCCGAAATCACCGAAGGCCAGGGTGTTGCCGCGATGGGCCTCACCCTTCATGCGCCCACGATGTTGTCGGCGGTATTTTGTACGTGACGGTGCCAATAACATGAATTGAAACTCCTCTACTCGCTCTGAGTAGCACTAGCATCCTGCGCTGGTGCGGCGGGTGGTGGTGTCGGTGCAGTTGGCGGTGTGGCAGGAGCCTCGTCCTGAACAGGCGTCTGGTTTCCAGGCGCCTGTTCAGGACGAGGTTGCAGGTCGCCCTGAGGACGTGGGCCACGATCACCCATTGGGCGTGCCGGTCGGTCTCCTTGCGGACGCGGACCGCGATCTCCCTGTGGTCGATCTCCTTGCGGACGCGGACCACGATCACCTGCTGGACGTGGAGGTCGGTCTCCTTGCGGACGCGGACCACGATCACCTGCTGGACGTGGACCACGATCTCCACTACGTGACCTATCTCCCTGTGGTCGGTCTCCTTGCGGACGCGGACCACGATCTCCACGCGGTGCGCCACCATCATTAGGACGGCGGTCTCCACCTCGGCGGTCTCCACCACGTCCACCATCTCTCGATGGAAACGCTGGTTGCTGCTGCACTGACTCCTGCTGGATATCGCCAAGTTCGCGACGTTTGCTGGGCAGGATATCGCCACGATAAATCCAGACCTTGATGCCGATAACGCCAAAGGTTGTATGCGCCTCAACCAGCCCATAGTCAATATCAGCACGCAGAGTATGTAAGGGAACTTTCCCCTCAACCTCTTTCTCGGTACGCGCAATCTCTGCACCACCAAGTCGCCCACCAACAATCACTTTGATGCCTTTTGCATTGGCACGCATTGACTTCTGTACGGCCTGTTTCATAGCACGACGGAACGAGACACGCTTCTCTAGCTGCTCCGCGATACCACGACCGACCAAATATGCATCAAGTTCGGGCTGACGAATCTCGATGATATCCAGGCGAACACGCTTCTTAGTCTTGCTTTCCAACGACGCCTTTAACTTCTCGACCTTTTCACCGCTCTTGCCAATGACGATACCAGGCTTAGCTGTGTGAATCTTCACCAGCACCTGGTTAGCAGCGGCACGCTCGATCTCGATACGAGAAACAGCAGCGTTGAACAGGTCTTTGTTGATTGCATTACGAATTAAAAAGTCCTCAGCCAGAACGTCCTTGTAGTCACGCTCTGCATACCAGCGCGACTGCCAACCCTTCACGACGCCGAGCCGGAACCCTGTTGGGTTTACTTTATGTCCCAAAAGCGTTCTCCTTCCTAACGAGCGGCTCGGTCAGCCGGATCATCCGAAACAATCACAGTGACATGACAAAAGCGACGCAAGATACGAGCCGCTCGCCCATGAGATCGTGGTTTCACACGCTTAATCCGAAATGAGTCATCCGCCATAATATTGAGAATATAGAGTCTATCTGGATTGAGATTATAGTTATTCTCCGCATTTGCCGCCGCCGATGCAACCACTTTGCTTACGGGTGTCGCACCTGCCTGTGGCATGAACTGAAGAATAGCCAGAGCCTCATTTACCCGAAGCCCTTTCACCGCGTTCGTGACCAGACGCATCTTGCGCGGCGGAATGCCAATATCTCTTGCAATAGCCCTGACTTGCATTTTATACCTCTAAGAGGGCGTGATAAATCAGGCCCTTACTATGATGGGTGCGATACATCATACCCTTACAACGGGCGTGATACATCGGACCTCTAGCGTACTGATGTAGTTTTCTCGTTTTTGCCACCCGCATGACCGCGGAAATGGCGCGTCGGCGAGAACTCACCTAATTTATGACCAACCATATTCTCACTGACGTACACAGGTACATGAGTCTTGCCATTGTGTACCCCAATGGTCATACCGACCATCTCGGGAAAAATCATCGAGGCACGGGACCAAGTCTTGATAAGACGACGGTCACCGCTGCGCTTCATGCCCAGGATTTTCTTTCTGAGCGAAGGATGAATATATGGTCCTTTTTTTCTCGAACGGGACATTACTTCCTCCTACCTGCATTGCGTCGCCGGACAATGAAGTGGTCAGTTCTCTTGTTGTTACGTGTCTTAAAGCCGAGAGCAGGTTTGCCCCAAGGTGTCTGTGGTTGTCCACCGATAGGAGCGCGACCCTCACCACCACCATGTGGATGATCGTTCGGGTTCATAGCCGAGCCACGAACCGTTGGGCGACGGCCCATATGACGCGAACGTCCCGCCTTACCGATACTCTGGTTTTCATGATCGACGTTGCCAACCTGTCCAATGGTCGCCATACACAGAATATGGACGTTGCGTTGCTCTCCAGAAGGCAGACGAATGAGTGCATAGTCGCCCTCTTTTGCCATCAGTTGCGCCCCTACGCCAGCACTGCGAACCATCTGACCACCACGCCCCTTTTCCAACTCAATGTTGTGAATGGTTGTGCCAGTCGGAATATTCTTCAATGGTAGCGCGTTGCCAACGCGGATGTCTGCGTCAGGACCTGCCTGCACGCGGTCTCCGACCTTCAACCCTACGGGAGCCAGAATATACCGCTTCTCGCCGTCCACATAGTGAAGCAGTGCAATGCGCGAGGTACGATTTGGATCGTACTCAATAGCAGCTACTCTTGCTGGTACGTCCAGTTTGTTACGCTTGAAGTCGATAATGCGGTACGCACGCTTCTCACCACCACCACGATGGCGGGTTGTGATCTTACCCTGGTTGTTGCGTCCGGCATGTTTATTCAGCTTGACGGTCAGAGATTTCTCTGGCTTTGTCTTTGTGATCTCCTCGAATGTCGAAACAGACATGCCGCGACGCCCAGGAGACGTTGGTCGATACTGTCTAATTGGCATAGCTCAATCCCCTACCTTACGCCTTCAATGCGTCGATTGTCTGCCCCTCTCGGAGAGTCACAATCGCCTTCTTCCACTCACGCGGCGCTACAGGCCGGGGAGCAGAGCCTTTTCGTCGAATCATCTTTGCCTTACCCGGCATACGAATGGTGTTGACAGAGACAACCTTCACCTTGAAAATCGTCTCAACGGCGCGACGCACATCAATTTTGGTGGCGGTCACCGCTACCTTGAAGGTATATTTATTCTGCTCTTGCAACCGCACCGTTTTTTCAGTGACGATACCTTGACGCAGGATTTCTGTAATCTCCACGATTTTCTCCTCTATGCTTCGCTATCAGTGGATGGCGCGGCAGGTGTCTCTTCATCATCGGATGTAGGGACAATCGGCAACGTCTCACCCTGTGCAGGGGCAATAAGTGGCTCTGCTGTCAAAGGTTCGCCACTCGTTGTCGCACTCGCCGTTTTTTCAGTTGTAGCAGTTTCGTCAAAGATTCGCCGTGTCGCCTCGTCAGCGCTCAAACCTTCGCCAAAGACGAATTCAAGCCAACGGACTGTCTTCACTGGCATAATGACATAATCATGCTTCAATAATTCAATCACGTTGATTGAAGCGACGTGTTGTACCTTTGCAAGAGGAATGTTCCGCGTTGACAGCACCAAGTTTTCGTCGCGCTGTGGCAACATCATGAGAACACGTCTTCCTGCGGTAGGTAACTGTGCTAAAAGCTTTATCATACCCTTTGTACTGGGTGTTTCCAGGCCAAGCTCATTCACCACAATCAAGCTCTCGTTCGCCAGTTTGTCCGACAGAGCAGAGCGAATTGCAAGACGACGCATCTTCTTAGGTACATCGTGATGATATGGATGAGGTCGTGGACCCCAGACAACACCACCATGACGATATTGAGGAGCGCGGGTGCTACCCTGACGGGCATTACCTGTTCCCTTTTGCTTATACGGTTTTCTACCACCACCCGATACTTCACTGCGAGTCTTGGTCGAAGCATTGCCCTGGCGACGGTTTACCAGTTGTGCGGTAACAACCTGGTGCAAAACCGGCACGTTAGGGGTAACTCCGAACACCTGCTCGCTGAGTTCGAGTTCTTCTATGGCTTCACCAGCCATGTTATATACTTTAGTCGAGGGCATTTCGGTTTACCTCATCACATGCTTTTTGACTGTGAGCAAACTGCCATTGGCACCAGGGACGGAACCCTTTACCACCAGCAAGTTGCGCTCAGAGTCTGCCTGAACCACTTGTAATTTCTTCGCGGTGACACGCACGTTGCCCATATGACCAGCCATACGCGTTCCCTTGAGTACACGGCCTGGTGTTGTACCCGACCCGATTGAACCCGGTGCGCGGTGACGATCTGATTGACCATGCGTCTTAGGGCCACCTCTGAAACCATGTCGCTTGACACCACCCTGGAAGCCTTTACCTTTTGTGGTTCCGACGACATCAACCGTCTCACCAATTGTAAAGAGACCAGCGTCGAATTGTGCGCCTAGTTCGATCTTCTCAGGTGTCGTGCCGCTCTGTATGCCAACCTCGCGTACTACCTTGAACGGTCCAAGTTCTGGGCCAGGGCGACGCTGGCGGTTTGCCTGTACTTTCAACAGACGTTGAATTTGCTTGCTGGCCTTCTTTGTTGTTGTCTCCGAGGAGGACTCAGTACCTGTCCCTTCCCCAGTAGCGGCAGCAGTCGCTTTTGTACGCTCATCTTGCTGATATGTCTGTAAGGTTTTGCGTTGCCCCTTCAACAATGGAAGGCTATGTCCCAGATGGCCCAATTCAGGGCGTGTCGAGTGTTTATTTGTTGTTTCCTCGAAGCCAATCTGAACGGCTTCGTATCCGTCATTCGTGACGGTTTTGACTTGTGTCACAAAACAAGGGCCGACCTCGATGATTGTCACAGGTACTACCGTTCCGTTAGGTCCAAATACCTGAGTCATACCAATCTTTCTGCCCAATAATGCATCCAGCATATCTTCTCCTCTCTTCAACTGCACAAGAGGTGCGAACATTCTCACACCGACCATGTAGGGGCCTGATTTATCACGCCCTACATTCCTCTTACAGTTTGATTTCGATATCTACGCCTGCGGGCAGATTCAAACGTGTCAGGGCCTCAACGGTTCGATTTGTCGGATCAATGATGTCAATCAAGCGCTTGTGTGTACGAATCTCGAATTGTTCGCGTGCATCCTTGTGGACGAACGGTGATTGCATAACTGTAAATTTGTCGATCTCTGTAGGCAGAGGTACCGGACCTGAGACGCGTGCGCCTGTCTGCTGAGCAGTATCCACGATTTGTAGTGCCGACTGATCAAGAATACGATGATCGTATGCTTTGAGTCGAATGCGGATACGTTGCTTCGTTCCTGTCGCCATTTTCTTCTCCTGATACGGGTGTGGGGCCACAACATTGTGTGGCCCCAATAAAACCTTAGTTTTCGATCTTGGTGCAGATGCCCGCCCCAACGGTACGACCACCCTCACGAATGGCGAACTTGACGCCCTCTTCCATCGCCACCGGCTGGATTAACTCCACCGTCATCTCGATGTTGTCCCCCGGCATCACCATCTCCACCCCCTCGGGCAACTTGATCGCTCCCGTCACGTCCGTCGTGCGCACATAGAACTGCG
>JAABUX010000366.1_pt1 | contig 77510 bp, 62 predicted proteins | sample 5561851 | NCBI WGS metagenome assembly JAABUX01 (sample SAMN10711883, study PRJNA513361) | rock metagenome | isolation source: Antarctica rocks | place: Antarctica: Victoria Land, Richard Nunatak red sandstone | collected 2016-01-03
GGTCGACTGGCTGGATGGCGTGGCGCCGCTGTCAAGGTCGCAGGTGGTCATGCGGCACGACGAGCGGATGCTGTCGAGGACCAAGATCACTTTAGGTACGCATCCGGGCTGCCACGGTCACCGTGGCCGCCTGCCGGCCTCCTGCAAAGTGCAGCGGCGTTTCACGGAAACCGCGTTACTGTGAAACTGTGAAACTGTGAAGAACCCGACCGTCTCTGTCCCGGATGACGTTTACCGCAATGCCCGGGTCACCGAAGCGCAGCGCGAGACCTCGGTGAGTGCGCTGGTTGTCGCCTACCTTGAGCAGCTTTCCGGACGGATGGATGAATTCGGCAGGCTTGCGGCGCTGCCGCGCGAGCTGCAGGCTGAGATTGGCCAATTCCGTGCCGCCGACCGGCTCGGCCGCGACGAGGTGCATGATCGTGCGGTTCGTTGACACCGACGTCCTGCTTCTACGCGATCTCCCGGGACCCGGCGGAGCAGGACAAGGCAAAGCGCGCCAGCGACATCCTGGCCGAGCTCGACCTGGCGCTGTCGGTGCAGGGCTACAGGAGTTCTACGTGCAGGCCGCTCGCGCGAGCCGGCCGGATGCCATCGGGCGCCAGCAGGCCGTCCGCCTCATCGAGTCGTTCCGGCGCTTCCCGTCCAGGACGTCACGAGCGGGATCATGAAGTCAGCCCTGGACGCCCGCCAGCGGTTCCAGCTGTCGTACTGGGATGCCGCGATCATCGAGGCCTCCCGGGCGATGGGGTGCACTCATCTCCTGTCCGAAGACCTCGGCGACGGCCAGGACTACGGCGGCGTCCTGGTCGCCAATCCGCTCCGCTGAGACAAACGGCAACCTGAGTCGTTACTGCATGCACGCTGGAGGGTGATTGCATGGTGACCTGGCTGAGTGCCGAGCCCCCGGACATCCAGGCGATAGCTGAAGAGGAGTCCTACCGCATCTTGCGGTCCCGCATTGACCTTACCCGGCTGCCGAAGTTCAGCCGGGATGTCACGGAGCGGCTCATTCACGCGAGCGGCGACTTTGACTACGCCACCGACCTGGTCTGCGACGAGGAGTCGATGGCCGCTGCGGTCCGCGCCCTTGCCGCCGGCGCCCCGGTCATCGCCGATGCGGCAACGGTGGCAGCCGGGATCGTGAGCTGCCCGGTGATCTGCAAGGTGGACGAGCCGCTCACCCGGCGGCTGGCCAGGACCGCGGGGATAACGCGTGCAGCCGCCGCGGTGCGCCTGGCCTACGGGGAGGCGGGGCCCGGCTCGGTCTGGGTCATCGGCGGAGCGGCTACGGCGCTGCGTGAAGTGCTGTCCAGGAGCGTGGAGCCGGCTTTCGTGATCGGCCTTCCGGCGGGTTTCGTCGGCGCGGCGGAAGCTAAGGACGCGCTGCGGGCCAGCGGGCTGCCCGCGCTGACCAACGTGACGGAAAAGGGCGGCGCGGTAGTGGCTGCAGCCGCACTCGAAGCGCTGCTGCTGTCAGCGGCGGCCATCCGGGCGGCGCGCCAGAGCGGCGGCGCGGAGGCCGGGCAGCCCCGCGGCGGAGCGGGCTAGCAGTACTGCCACCATGCCACCGCACGCGTGCGCGGTGTGCCGCAATCATGCCGCCGGCCGGGCGTGCCCGCTAATTGCCGGCTACGGCCCGGCAGGCGGCTACCGTTACGCTTAGTCATCCATGCCCGGTGCGGACGCCGACGAGCCTGCACGGGATCAGGTGGTACAGGGGGCACGTGATGGCGGTCAGCCGGGCCGGAGCGGGAGGCCCGCAGGGATGACTGAAGGACAGGACGAGGCCGCGGCCGCGGTCCCCGCGGCCGGCCCGGCCGGCCCGGAGCCCGTCCGGGTGGACGCCCGCAAGCTCGAGTCGGCGCTGCTGGCCCTGCGGCACCCGATCGTGAGCGTCGCCCTCCCGCTGGATGCTGCCGGCGTTCAGGATGCCAGGGCAGAGCGCCGTAAGCTGCTCAGCCAGATCGACGACTACCTGCTGCCGCGGCTGCGCCAGCCAGGGACGCCCATCCTGGTCGCGCTGATCGGGTCGACGGGCGCCGGGAAGTCGACGCTGATGAACAGCCTGGCCGGGCGGCAGGTCAGCGCGACGGGCATCCGCCGGCCGACGACCAACAGCCCGGTGCTGGCCTGTCATCCAGCGGACATGCACTGGTTCGCCGAGAATATCTTCCTGCCGACGCTGCCGCGGGTCCGCCAGGAAGGGCTGGCGATGCCCGGTCGCGACGGCCTGCTCGTGCTGGCGGAGAGCGAGGGCATGCCCAGGGGCGTCGCGTTGCTGGACACGCCGGACATTGACTCGGTCGTCCAGGCGCACCGGCAGTTCGCCCACCAGTTCCTTGATGCGTCTGACCTGTGGCTGTTCATGACCTCGGCGCGCCGTTACGCGGACGCGGCGGTGTGGGAGCTGCTGCAGGAGGCGCGGCAACGGGGAGCCGCCCTGTCCATCGTGCTGTCGAGAGTGCCGCCGGTATCGGCGCCCCAGCTGACCGCCCATTTCGAGGCACTGCTCGACGCCAACGGCCTGCGCGGACTGCAGCGGTTCATTATCGCCGAGACCGTGGTCACGGACGGGCGGCTACCGCCGGAAGTTTCCGGGCCGGTGCGCCACTGGCTGTCCTTGACCGCCGCTCAGGGCGACCGGCGGGTCGCCGTGCTGACCCAGACGATGGCCGGCGTGCTGGATACCTTCCGGACCAGGGTGCCCGCACTCGCAGCTGAGGTGCAACAGCAACTGACCGCCCGGGCGCAGCTGCGCGGCGCAGCCGAAGATGCCTACGAGACTGCCCTGGGGGAGCTGGACCAGGCGACCCGTAACGGCTCCCTGCTGCGAGGCGAGATACTTGCCCGCTGGCAGGATTTTGCCGGCGCCGGGGATCTGGCCCGTACGCTTGCGCTGCGCGGCAGGCGATCCCGAGGACAGGCCGGGAAGCAGGCCGCCGGTCTGCGGGCGCAGGCTCTGAAAGACGCGATCAGCGTGAGCATGCAGGCCCTGGTTGCGGCAACTGCCGACCGTGCTGCCGAGTCGGCGGCTTACGCCTGGCAGCAGTATCCCGCGGGCCGCGCGCTGCTGTCAGACGGCAAGGTGACGGGCCGGTCATCGCCAGACCTGGCGCGCCGCACGGCTCAGGCCATCGGCGCGTGGCAAGATCACGTGATGCATCTGGTCCAGGCCGAGCACGTGGCGAAGCGCTCTATCGCCCGGCTGGTTTCCTTCGAGGCGGAGTCCCTGGCGCTGGTGCTGACGGTCGGCATGCTGGCTGGCACCGGCGAGCCGGAAGCCGGGGAGGCGGCCCGTGCGCCGCACCGGCTGCTGACCTCGCTGCTGGGCGCCAGCCTGCTGCGCGACCTCGACGTGCAGGCCCGCGCGGACCTCCGCGAGCGGAGCGGCGTGCTGTTCGCCGCAGAAATTGCCCGGTTTGCCGCACCTGCCGACGCGGCAGGTGCGCCGGGCGAAACGGCAGCCGCGGAGCTGTGCAAGGCCAGCCAGGCAGTGGAGTCCGCCCGGTGACGGCTAGCGAGCCGGCAGCCGCCGCGGAAACTGCCACGACCTGGGGACAGCTGCCCGGCGCGGCCGGCGGGGACGCCCATGCCGGCGGTGACGCCGATGCCGGCGTAGCCGGCGCTGGCGGGGACGCGGACGGCCGGGCCGCGGCTGCCACGAACGGCCCGCAGCTTCCGGACCGGCTGAACGCGCTCGCCCGGCTTACCGAGATTGCCTCGGCGCCGCCCCCCGGCGGTGAGTTCAGCCCCGAGCTGCTGGGCGACGCTTCGAGCCTGCTGGCGCGGGCCGGGGAACGGCTGCGGCTGTCCGCTGACCACACTGTCGTGGCGCTGGCGGGCGGTACCGGCAGCGGCAAGTCGTCCCTGTTCAACCGCCTGGCGGGTGCCGATTTCTCCACGGTCGGGGTGACCAGGCCGGTTACCAGGGACGCGCACGCCTGCGTCTGGGGTATCAGGGGCTCTGGCCCGCTGCTGGACTGGCTCGATGTGCCCCGCCGGTACCGGTACGCCCGCGCCAGCGCGCTGGACCACGGCGAGCAGTCGCTGGCCGGCCTGGTGCTGCTCGACCTGCCCGATCACGACACCGTGATGACCCACGCCTCCGGCCTGGTGGACCGGCTGACGGGGCTGGCCGACCTAATGATCTGGGTACTGGATCCGCAAAAATACGCGGACGCCGCCGTGCACCGGCGCTTCCTGGTACCGCTGGCCGGTCATTCGAATGTGCTGACGGTCGTCCTGAACCAGGCGGATCTGCTGACCCCCGCCCAGCTGGCGGACTGCGAAAGCGATCTGCGCCGGCTGCTGGATTCCGAGGACCTGCCGGACGTGCAGATCCTGCCGACGTCGGCCGTGACCGGAGCGGGGCTGGAGGATCTGCGCAAGCTGCTCGCGGCGGCGGTGTCTGAGCGGCAGGCCGCCAGCGCGCGGATCTCCGCGGATGTGGACGGCATCGCCGCCCGGTTCGGCCCGTACGCAGGACAGCCGGAGGAAACCCGGCCCGGCGCTGTCCCGGCTGGCGCTGTCCCGGCTGGCGCTGTCCCGGCTGGCGCTGGCGCGCAGCGCACTATGCTGGCCGGCGCGATCGGGGGCGACAGCATCGGCCAGCTGGTAACGGCATTCGCGCGGGCGGCCGGTGTCTCGGGAGTGGCCGGAGCCCTGCGCCGCGCCCGCGAGCTGCGGGCGGTGGACTACGTCGGCTGGCCGGTGGCCTGGGTGGCCGAACGGCTGACCCGGCGGGACCCGGTTCGCAAGGTCCGGCTCGGCCAGCTGTGGGCGGAACTGCGCAGTGTCACCGCCGGTCCGTCCGGCGCCCAGCAGGCCGAGATCGACAACGCGCTGACCGATCTCGCCAGGGAGGTCGCCGGGCCGCTGCCCTTCCCCTGGTCGCAGCGGGCCAGCGCCGCAGTCCGGTCCAGGGCGCCGGAAATCCCGGTTGCGCTCGGCGACGCCATGGGGGCGGCGCTCCCGCCGGACAGCTCGCTACCGCGCTGGTGGCGGGTTGTCGGCGCGTGGCAGGGACTGCTGCTCGGCGCGGTAATCATTGGCGCGGCCTGGATGGCTGCCATCACGGCTTTCGGCGTGCTGAAGGCAGGGAGCAATATGCCGCGGCTGTTCAGCGACGTGTCGTTGCTGCCCTGGATAGGGGCGATGATCGGCGCTCTGCTGGTGCTCGGCTGGCTGACGGCTTCCGCCAGCATGAGGCAGGTGCAGGCGGCGGCTGACCGCGAGGCCGTCCAGTTTACCGGCGCGGTCCGGCACCGGATCGGTGCGGTTGCCTGCGACCTCGTGGTTGTGCCCGCTGAGGCGGAACTCGCCAGGCTCGACCGGTTCCGGCATGAGCTGCGGGTTGTGGCAGCCCCGCCAGCGTAATTTCGGCGTGCGAATAATGCCCGTAGTGCAGTAATGCAGTAATCGGCCTCATCGCACTGCTTCGTGGCCCAGCCTCAGCACGCCGGCGGCAGGGCCGCCGGCCAGGTTCGCGGTAGTAAGGCTGGCGCGCCCGCAGCCGCGGTGGCGGCGGCTGTCCACAGCAGCCGCGGGCCCGCCGCCGTTGTCCACAGGCAGGGCAGCGGCAATAGCGCGCCAGCACGGACATCGGGATCTTAGACGAAGCAGCAGGCGGCCCTGGGGCCGCCGCAGCGGCCGTCCGGCGCGGTCCTCCGCGCCAGCCGCTTTCGCCTGAGGAGGATCGCGATGTTCAACGAAGCGCAAATCAGCATGACCGGCTATGTGGCCACCCAGCCCCGGTGGCGGCGGCCCGAGTCGCAGAGCCCGAACGTGATGATGCGGGTGGCGTGGACGCCGCGGCGGCTGGACCGGTCGACCGGGGAGTGGGTAGACGGGCACACGTCGTACCTGTCGGTGACCTGCTGGCGCAAGCTCGCCGATAACGTCGCGACCTGCCTGCGCAAGGGTGACCCTGTCGTGGTCAAGGGCCGCCTGACGGTGCGGGAGTACACCGACAAGGACGGCGCGCTGCGCACCGCCGTGGAGGTTGACGCCAGCTCGGTCGGCCATGACCTCAGCCGGGGGGTTGCCCAGTTCGCGCGGACCCGGCCGGTAACCGGGCAGACGGCCGACGAATTCGCGGCCGCCGACGAGGGACCGGGCAGCGGTTTCACCGAGGCGGCAGATGACCAGGCGGCGCAGCCTGGCGGTACAGCCGTATTCGCCGGCGCCCTTACCGCCAGTGAAAACAGCGACGACATCTTCCGCCAGGACGCCATCGCCGCGCTGGCGCGCCAGGACGAGGCAGCGGTGCCGTTCTGACCGGCGCGACGCTGACCGGGGCGGGCAGCCGTGACCCGACCGCGGCCCGGCTGCCCTACCCTGGGTACCATGCCTGAGTTCATTTACCAGATGCATGCTGTCCGGAAGGCGCACGGGGACAAGGTCATTCTCGACGACGTGACGCTGGCGTTCCTGCCGGGCGCCAAGATCGGCGTCTTGGGCCCCAACGGCACCGGCAAGTCGACCCTGCTGCGGATGATGGCCGGGGTCGAGCCGCCGTCTAACGGGGACTCGCGGCTGATGCCGGGCTTCTCGGTCGGGATGCTCGACCAGGAACCCGCGCTGGACGACAGCAAGACGGTGCTGGGCAACGTTGAGGACGGCGTCGCCGAAACCAAGGCGCTGGTCGCCCGGTACAACGAGATCGCCGAGCAGATGGCCACTGACTACTCCGACGCCCTGCTTGCGGAGATGGGCAAGCTGCAGGAGCAGCTCGACCATCGCGAAGCCTGGGACCTGGACAGCCAGCTCGAGCAGGCCATGGACGCGCTGCGGTGCCCGCCGCCGGACGCTGACGTGAGCGTGCTATCCGGCGGGGAGCGCCGCCGGGTGGCGCTGTGCAAGCTGCTGCTGCAGCAGCCCGACCTGCTGCTGCTGGACGAGCCGACTAACCACCTGGACGCCGAGAGCGTGCTGTGGCTGGAGCAGCACCTGGAGAAATACCCCGGCACCGTCGTGGCCGTCACCCACGATCGCTACTTCCTGGACAACGTGGCCGGCTGGATTCTCGAGCTGGACCGCGGCCATGCCTACCCGTATGAGGGTAACTACTCCACCTACCTGGAGACCAAGGCCGCCCGGATCAAGATCGAGGGCCAGAAGGACGTCAAGAAGCGCAAGCGGCTGGAAGACGAGCTGGAGTGGGTGCGCTCCAGCCCGCGTGCCCGTCAGGCCAAGAGCCGGTCCCGGCTGGGGCGGTACGAGGAGATGGCGGCCGAAGCCGACCAGAACCGCAAGCTGGACTTCGAGGAAATCCAGATCCCGCCGGGCCCCCGGCTCGGCAGCCAGGTCGTGGACGTGGCGGGCCTGAGCAAGGGCTTCGACGACCGCGAGCTGTTCACGGACCTCAGCTTCAGCCTGCCGCCGAACGGGATCATCGGCGTCATCGGCCCTAACGGCGTCGGCAAGACCACCCTGTTCAAGATGATCATAGGGGAGGAGCAGCCCGACAGCGGCACCATCAAGATCGGCGACACGGTGCAGATCGCCTACGCGGACCAGTCCCGCGGCCGTATCGACGCCGACAAGAACGTGTGGGAAGTGATCTCCGACGGCCAGACCCACGTCAAGGCTGGCCGCGCTGAGATCCCCAGCCGTGCCTACGTAGCAGCATTCGGGTTCAAGGGCGCTGACCAGCAGAAGCAGGCCGGCATCTTGTCCGGCGGGGAGCGCAACCGGGTGAACCTGGCGCTCACCCTCAAGCAGAGCGGGAACCTGCTGCTGCTGGACGAGCCGACTAACGACCTGGATGTGGAGACGCTGTCGTCGCTGGAGAACGCGCTGCTGGAATACCCCGGCTGCGCGGTGATCACCAGCCACGACCGGTGGTTCCTGGACCGGATCGCGACGCACATCCTGGCCTGGGAAGGCGGCTCTACCTGGCTGTGGTTCGAGGGAAACTTCGAGTCCTACGAGAAAAACAAGGTGGACCGGATGGGCGCCGAGGCGGCGCGGCCGCACCGGGTCACCTACCGCAAGCTGACCAGGGGCTGATCACCGCCGTGGCCGGAATCGAGCAGTTCGCCGCGCTGGTGGGCGGCGACCACGGCCTGGCCGTCGTCTCGGTGACCCGGCCGGACGGCAGCGTCGCGTCCTCCGTGGTCAATGCCGGGGTGCTGAGTCACCCGGTCACCGGCCTGCCGGTAGCGGGCTTCGTCGCCCGCGGCGACGCCCGCAAGCTCGGGTACCTGCGCGCTGCCGCCCGGGCCACCCTCGTGCTGCGGGCCGGCTGGCAGTGGGCCGCCGCCGAGGGCCGCGCTGAGCTGGGCGGCCCGCAGGACCCGCTGCCGGGCGTGGACGCCGAGCGGCTGCGGCTGCTGCTGCGCGAGGTTTTCACCGCCGCCGGCGGGAATCACGACGACTGGGCCGCCTATGACCAGGCGATGGCCCAGGAAGAGCGGACCGCTGTCCTGATCACGCCGGACCGCGTGTACTCGAACAGGTAACGCGGCTCGCTCGTGCTGACGGAAAACGCGGCCGGGCTCACGGCCGGCGGGTCAGGCCGGCGTCAGTCCCAGATCCTGACCGCCGGCCGGCCGCAGCTGGTTGATCAGGCTGTTAGCGGCCATCACCAGGTAGTCCCAGAGCTCGTCGTCGTAGCGCGGCGGCAGCGCCAGCTCGTCCAGGGCGGTGCGCATATGACGCAGCCAGGCGTCGCGCTCGGCCTCGCCGATGGCGAAATGCACGTGCCGCATCCGGAGCCGGGGATGCCCGCGCAGCTCGCTGTAGGTGCCGGGGCCGCCCCAGTACTGGATCAGGAACAGCCGAAGGTGCTCCTCAGCCGGGCCGAGGTCGGCGGCCGGGTAGACCGGCCGCAGCTGCGGATCCGCCGCGACCTCCTGGTAAAACCGGTGCACCAGGCGGCGGAAGGTTTCCTCGCCGCCGACGGCCGCGTACAGGCTGCCTGCCGGATGCTGCGGGGTCTCGTTCATGCCGGGTCCAGGGTATTACCCCGCTCGCGCGGCGCTGACCGCGGTCGCCGGGACGCCGCCGGGGCGCCTGGCTGATCCGGCTTGCTCGCCGCGGGCAGCGCCAAGCCGGTGTGGCGGGCGGCGAACGACAGTGTTTCCGCTGCCAGCGCGACCGTGCGCCGCACCGCCCGGGCGCCGTGCCCGACGTCGGACTCCCGGCGCAGCAGCACCGGACGCTGCGCGAGCGGAGCCGAGGTCGCGTGCTGCAGCGCGGCGCACATCTTGCGCGCGTGCAGCGGATCGACCCGGCTGTCACTGTCGAAGGTGGTGAACAGGACCGCCGGGTAGGCGGTCCCCTCGGTCACGTGATGGTAGGGCGAATAAGACAGCAGCCAGCCCAGCTCGGTGGGATCAGCGGCGGTACCGTACTCGTCATTCCACGTCTGGCCCAGCCCGAATTGCTCATAGCGCACCATGTCCAGCAGCGGCGCGGAACAAACTACGGCTGCAAAAAACGACGGCCGCTGAGTGAGCGCGACGCCCACGAGCAGGCCGCCGTTGGAACCCCCGAAGACGGCCAGCTGCGCATGGCTGGTCCAGCCGCCGGAAACCAGCTCTGCCGCCGCGGCGTAAAAGTCGTCGAAAACATTCTGCTTGCGCTCGCGCATCCCGGCCCGGTGCCATTCCTCGCCTTCCTCGCTGCCGCCCCGCAGCCCGGCGATCGCGTATATTCCGCCAGCCTCCGTCCAGGCCAGGATCGCCGCCGAGTAGGCCGGTGTCAGGCTGATGCCGAAGCCGCCGTAGCCGTAGAGGATGGCAGGCCGCCGCCGGGCCGTACTTCCGTGACTGCCGTGCTCATCGGCTGCGATGACCAGCATCCGGACGGTCGCGCCGTCGGCGGACCGGTAGGCGACCTGGCGGGCCGTGACGCCGGGCACGTCAGCCGCGCCGGGCGCCTGCGCCCAGGTCGAGATGCTGCCATCGCGGGCGTCGTAACGGAGCACCTGGTGCGGCGTCTGGTAGTCGGTGTAGCCGATCCATGCCTCGTGGCCGCCGTCAGGCCGCGAGGTGAGCCCGGTGACTGACCCGAGGCCTGGCAGCGGGGCTGTGCCCGTCCGCGCGCCGGTCACCGCGTCGTGCACAGTCAGCTCGCTGATGGCGTGCCGGGTCCAGGACGCCAGCAGGACGGGCCGGTCCAGGCCGGCGCCATCCAGCAGGGCGTAACCGGTCAGCACGGCAGCCGGATCGGAGCTGACCAGATCCTGCCAGCCGGCGTAGCCGGGCTCCGCCGGGTCGGCCACCGCCAGCCGCCCGCGCGGAGCGTCCCGGTCGGTGAAAATGTACAGCCGCCCGTCATTGCCGACGTGGCCAGACGTCTGCGCGTCCGCCCCCGCCTGCACGACCACCAGCCGCGGCGCGGACTCCGCCGACGCGCTCAGGTCAGCCAGCCACAGGTCGTTGCGAGGCGCGGTCCCCGCGGACGCCCCGATGGCCAGCCACCGGCCGTCCCGGCTCACCGAGATCGCGTAGTAGTTGGTCTTTTCCAGGCCGGCACCGAAGATCAGCACGTCGCTGTCCGCCGGAGTGCCGACCCGGTGCAGGTAGACCCGGCGGTGATACTGCTCCTCGCCAGCGGGAACGGTGCCGGGAGCCAGCCGCCGGCTGTAGTAAAACGCGGTTCCGCCGGGCAGCCACGCCACCGGCGTGTAGCGGCACCGGTCGATTGGGCCGTCCACATCCGCGCCGGTCGCCACGTCCATGACCCGCAGCACGGACTCCTCCGAGCCGCCCTGCGACACCTGGTAGGCCAGCAGGCTGCCGTCGGTGTTCGGCTGCCAGGAATCCAGCGTCGTCGTCCCGGCCGGGTCAAGCATCATCGGGTCGAGCAGCACCCGCTCGCCCGCGCCAGGCGCCGGCGTGGCCGGGGCGTACTGGTGACCAGGGGTGCCAGGGTCATCAGCGGCCGCGGTGTACAAGACGGCGTGCTCCTGGCCGCCTTCCCGCCGGGTGTAGAACCGGCGGCCGCCCCGCCACCTCGGTACGCCTGCCTCGCCCGCGCCCAGCAGTCCGGCGATCCGCTCGGCCAGGGCGTCCCGGCCGGGACTCGATGGCGCCGTCTGCCCGGCGTAGAGCGCGTCCTGCGCAGCCAGCCATGCCGCGGTCTCCTCGCTGCCGCTATCTTCGAGCCACCGGTAAGGGTCACTGACAAGGTGGCCGCTGAGCCGCTCGGTACCAGCGTCACGCCGCGCGGCCGGGTACCCGTCGTCGGTCATGAACCGCACTCTACGGCCCGGTTCCGGCCGTCAGGCCCCTCAGCCGCGCCAGCCGGCGGCCGGGCGCCCCGGGGTTTCGGCGGCGGGGTGCGGCGGGGGCATTGGGCCGCGCAGCGGGCGGGCGGCATCTATCGTCGGACGGGGGCAGATCGGCTCTCTTGGCGGGACAGGCCGGCAGGCGCGGCGGAAAGTGGTGGCCGTGACGGCAGAGCCAGCTGTGGCAGAGCCAGCCGCGATGGCAGGGCCGGTGGCAGTGCTGCCGGTTTCGGCCGGCGTACCAGCCGGCGTCCCGGCCGGCGTCGGGGCTTTTGACCTGGACGCGCTTGCGGTCAGTGACCGGCTGCGGTTGTTCAATTTCACCCGGCGTGATGACTACGTGGCTTACCTGTGGGTGCTGCGGGGCCTGGACCGGCTGCGCGGGATGCACGTGGCGCAAGCGCATACCGATGACGTCGCCGCAGTACTGGCGGAGTTCGCCGCGGCGCACGCGGACGCGCCGGCCAGCGTGGGGAACCTCCGGGACCGGCTCGACAACCTCTTCGACGACGGGGTGGTGCACCGGCTGGAGGACGCCTCCCGGGCGGGGAGCCTGGCGCGGTACCGGAACCGGCAGTCGGTGTACCAGTTCAGCGAGCTGGGGCACCGGGCCTACACCGCCGTGGAGTCGGTGCTGGCCGCCCGGGTCCAGGACGCGAACTTGTCGCGGCTGGTGTTCTCCGACATCCTGCGGGACCTGGTGGAACTGGCCGAGGCTAACCGCGGCGGCGACGGCGAGGAGATCGTCCGCCGGCTGGCCAGCCTGGACCGGGCCGTCGAGGACATGGCCGGCCGGGCGGCGCGGTTCCACCTGACCCTGGGCGACATCACCCGGTCAACCGACACGTCCCCGGAAAATTTTCTGCGCTACAAGCATGCGCTGATGGCGCACATGAGTGATTTCATGGCCGAGCTCGACCGGTACCTGCCGCGGCTCGGCCAGGCGGTAGCAGACGTCGAGGCGACCGGGATCGGCGCCCTGCTGGACCGCGCCGCCGGCGCCGACGACCGGCCGCTGATGGGACCGGGGGAGGTGCTCGCGGACTGGCGGCGGCGGTGGGCTGGCGTCCGTGCCTGGTTCGTCGCCGGGACGCAAGCCGCGAGCCGCGGCAGTACCGGCCGCCGCGGGGGCGGCGCCGATGAGGTGTCCCGCGCCGAGGTGTCCCGCGCCGACGTGTCCCGCGGCCAGGTGTCCCGCGGCGACGTGTTCCCGGCCGGCTTCCCGGCCGACGTGTCCCGCGCTGCGGAGCTGGGAATCGCGACCCGCGCGGCCGTCTCGGTGGTGATCGCGCTGCTGCGGCAGATCACCGAGTCCCAGCGCCGCGGCGTCAACCGCTCTACCGCGCTGCGGCATCTGGCCGGATGGGTGTTCGACGCGGCGGACGAGGACGCTGCGCACGCACTGATGTCCGCCGCCTTCAACCTCCGCTCGGCGCGGCACCTGGGCGGCGTGCACGCGGACGGCGACCTGATCTCGCCACGGGCCAGCTGGCAGGACGCGCCGGGCGTGGACGTGGCAGTGACCCTGTTCCGCCGGGGCAAGGCGCCGACCACCGGGCAGCCGCAGCGGCTGCATGCCAGCGCCGGAATGCGGGCGCAGCTGCGCTCCCGGCAGACCGAGCAGCGGGCTGCGGAGCGGGACGCGGCCCGCGGGCTGCTGGCCGACGGCGCGGCCGGACGGGTGCTCACCGAGGCGCAGACGCGGGTCCTGCTCCGGCTGCTAACCCGCGCGCTGGAGGCCAGGACGGTCGTCGCCGGGCGGATCGCCGACGGCACCGGCGGCAATGACGTGCTGGTGCTGCGGCTGGTACCGGCCGAGGCGGGCAGCGCCGTGCGCACCCCGCACGGCATCCTGCTGCTGCCGGGGCTGCGGCTCGAGCTGGCCGCGGCGCGCGGCTGATGGCCGAGGTCAGTGCCGCCGCCGGCGTCACGCCGAGCGACCTCGGCTCCTATCAGCACGCTGTCCGGCTGGTGCTGACTAACCCCCTGATCACCGCGCAGCGGCCGCGGGCCGGAGCACTTGCCGCGGTTCTGCGCTGGGCTGACCTGATGGCCCGCGACTTCGCCGAGCTGCTCGGCTACACCCTGATCGCGACGGCGCATCAGGTGCGGCTGGTGCGGCGGCTGGACACGCTCGACCCGACCCAGCGGACGGTATTCGCGGCCCGCAGCGGCCGTCCGTTCGACCGTCGCCGGCTTGCTTACCTGTGCCTGGTGCTGGCGCTGTTCCAGCGCTCCCGGGTCGAGATCAGCCTGGCTGACCTGGTCCGGCTGCTCGCCCCCGCGGCAGCGGGAGTGGACGGGCTCGGGTTCGACGCGACGGTCACCGAGCACAAGCGGGCCGTTGTCGACGTGCTCGACTGGCTCACCGACCGGGGCGCGCTGCGCCTGTCGGACGGGTCGGCGGAGAACTGGGCGCATGACAGTGAGCGCGGCGACGCGCTATACGACATTGATCACGACATCTGCGGCTCGCTGTTCCGCCCCGCCCGTCCGATCCAGCATCTGGCCAGCGCGGCCGGCCTGCTGGACGCGGCCGACGTCAGCGGCAAGCGCTCCGCGCAGCGCGAAGCCGCTGCGCGCCGGGCCCGGCGGCTGCTTGTCGAGTACCCGGTGCTGTACTACCCGGCGCTGGACGCGCCGACCGCCGCTGCGCTGCGGACAGCCGAGCTGGCGGCGAACCTGGAGCGCCTGACCGGCCTGGTCGTGGAGCGCCGCGCCGAGGGCGTGATGCTCGTCGACCCGTCCGGCCGGTTCACCGACCAGCCGTTCCCCGGCCGCGGCGGCGCGGTCAACCGGGCGGCCGGGCTGCTGCTCGCGCGGATCGCGGACCTGCTGGACGATCCGGACGACGGCCCGGCGCTGATCCGCATCCCGGTGCCGCCGGCCGCCGACGACCTGGCGGACCTGCTGACGCGGATCGACGCGGGCATGCCCGCCCCGCCTGCTGACGCCGCCGGCGCGCCCGCGGGGCCGGACCCGGCTGCTGGTCCCGGCGGCGGTCTGGCGCCGGTTCCCGCGCCGTTCGAGGCACCGTTCATTGAGCGGACCCGGCTGGAGCGAATGCTCGCCGAGCTCTACCAGGATTTCGGCGCGGCGTCGTTCACCGCGGCGTGGCAGTATGACCCGGCCGGACTGCTGCAGGCAGCGATCAGGCTGCTGGCTGACCTGGTCCTGGTGCGCAGGGTGCCCGGCGGCTTGCTCGTGCTGCCCGCCGCCGCCCGGTACCGTAACATCACCGCCGCGCTCCCGGAGGGACGCCGGCGAGACGGTCAGGCCATGTTCGCCTTCACCGGACCCGACGAGCAAGGGCAGGGAGCATCGTGACCGGGCCACCGCGGGAGCGGCTCAAGCCGGCCAGGGCCGGCATCATCAACCTGTGGGACTACTTCGACGAGGAGTTCGCGTTCGCCGACGGCCGGCTGGCGCTGCGCGGCCATAACGGCTCCGGCAAGACGAAGGCCCTCGAAGTCCTGTTCCCGTTCATCATCGACGGCAGCCTGGACGCGCGCAGGCTCGACCCGTTCAGCGGCGAGAACCGGACGATGAAGGCCAACCTGCTGTACCGCGGCCAGGAGTCCGAGTACGGCTACGTGTGGATGGAATTCGGCGGCCCGCTCGCGCCGGACGACGAGACAGTGACGCTGATCATCGGACTGCGGGCGCACCGCAACTGGGACCGGCCGCGGCCGTCGTTTTTCATCACCGGCAAGCGGATGGGCATTGATTTCGGCTTGCTGTCCGCGGAATCCCGCCCGCTGACAGCTGTGCAGCTCACCGCAATCCTGGGGCGGGACGCGTATTTCGGCGATAAAAAAGGTTCTTACCAGGACGCGGTGGATGCCCGGCTGTTCGGGCTCGGCCGGGAGCGGTATACCCAGCTGCTCGACCTGCTGATCGCGCTGCGCCGGCCGCTGCTGGCTAAGGACCTCGATCCGGTCAAGGTGTCGGAGACGCTGACGGCGGGGCTGAGCCCGGTCGACGAGAACCTGGTCGAGCAGGCCGCCCGCGATTTCGAGAATCTCGCCGCCGTGCAAAAGCAGTACGACGACCTGGCCGCCGCCGACCAGGCGGTCGGTGAGTTCCTGGCCCAGTACACCGGCTACCTGCGGGTGCACGCCCGGCACCAGCTGGACCAGGTCCGGAGCCGGATCGCGGCAGTCGCGGCCCAGGCCGGCGCGATCCGGGCGGCGTCGGCGCAGGCTGCCGGGGCCGGACAGGCCGAGGCGGCCGCGTCGGCGGCGGCGGAACTGGCCGGCCAGCACGCCGATCAGCTGACGGCGCGGATCGGCGTGCTGCAGAACCTGGACGCCTACAAGGACTTCGAGAAGCTGGCGATGCGCCGCGACCAGGCAGCCAGGGAAGAACGAGAACTCGCTGCCGGGCAAGCGCGGCTGACCGGTGCCCGCGCCGACGTCGCCGAACTGGACGCGGAGGCGGCGAGCATCGCCGAACGGCACGCGGAGCTCAGCCGCGCCGCTGAGCGGCACCGCGGGCAGCTGGTCGCGGCCGCGGCCAGCGCGGGCATCAGCCGGGCCGGGGAACCTGCCGACACCGGCGCTGACCTGGCGGTTACCGCCAGGGCCCGGCTCGCGGCCCGGCGCGACGACATCCGCGCGGTCCGGGCGCAGCTGGGCGGGGTCCGGGACGCCGAGCGGGACCGGGCAGCAGCCGAGGCGGCCCTGGGCACGGCGGCGACGCAGGCCTCAGACCGGGAGCAGGCAGCCGCCGGCGCCGGCCGGACGCTCGCCGCCGCCCGGGCGGAGCTTGCCGCCGGGCAGGCCGGGTGGGCGGCGCGGTGGACCGGGGCCGAGCCGTACGCGGCGCTGACCGCCGCGGAAGCCGGGCAGCTGGCGAGCGCGCTGGACCAGGCCGGCGAACCCGGCGCGGCGAGCCTCGCCGAAGTGTTCAGTGCCGTGACGCAGGAACGGCGGGCCGGGCTGATCACGACTGCGGAGCGGCTCAGGAACCGGGCCGAGAGCCTGGCCGCCGCCGAGGCGGAGCTGGCGGCTGAGCGGGCCGCGGTCGCCGACCAGCGCGACGAGGCCCCGCCGCCCTCCGACCTGCGGCCCGCGGACCGAAGCGGCCGGCCAGGCGCTCCGCTGTGGCGGCTGGTCAGGTTCGCCGCCGCGGTCAGCGCCGGCCAGGCGGCGGCGATCGAGGGGGCGCTGTACGGTGCCGGGCTGCTGACCGCCTGGGTGCATCCGGACCCGGCGCAGACCTTCGCCGCCCTCGCGGCCGGCGAGGCCGACGGCTACCTGGTCGCGCCGCCGTCCGGGCGCCCCGACGGCCGGCCGCTGCCAGCCGGCCAGCAGCGGCCGGCTGGGCAGCGGACCCTCGCGGACGTGCTGGTGCCCGAGCAGCAGGATCTCGTGCCGGCCGAGATAATCACCGCCGTGCTCGGCTCGATCACGCTGGCGGCCGACCTGCGCCCGGACACCGCGGGCCCGGTTGTCACCGCTGCGGCGCAGTACAGCTACGGCCCGCACGCCGGCGCCCGGCCGAAGACCGCGGCCGAGTACATCGGCGCGGCCAGCCGGGCCGCGCGGCGGGCCGCACGGCTGGCGGCGCTGGACGCCGCAGTCGCTGATGCCGCCCGCCGGCGCGGCGCGGTAACCGCGGAGCGGGCCGCCGCCGACGATGCCCTGGCCGGCTTCGGGCAGGCGCAGCTTGAGCTGCCCAGCGCGGCTGCCGTCACCGCGGCGGTCGGCGCGGTGGCGGAGGCCGCGATCCTGCTGGCCGCTGCCCGCGGCCGGCTGGACGAGATGAAAGCCGTGCTCGACGCAGCCGTAGCCGAGCTGGATGCGCGAACGCGGCGGCTGCGCCGGGTCGCTGCCGAGCGGGAGCTGGCGGTCAGCGGGGACGGCGTCGACGCGGTCGAGCGGGCGGCGGCTGACTTCGAGCGGGCCGTGGCCGACCTGAGCCGGGCTCGCGCCGACATCACCGCGGTCGCGGCCGACCTGGGCGTGCGCCGCGACCGGATCGCCCGGCTCAGCGCGCACAACGACGAGGCCGCGCAGCTGCTGGCCGCGCGCCAGGCCGAGCACCTGGCCGTCGCGGCGGCGCTGGCGACGGAGGAGGCGGCCAGCAAGCCGGAGTACCGGCAGCTGCGCGATGACCTGGCCGCCGCGGAGAAAGACCTGATAGCGGCCCAGGCGCAGCGCGGCGCCGCCCGGCGGCAGGCCTCGGCTGAGCACGACCGGCTGGTAGCGGCCCGGGCTGATTTCGGTCATGGCAGCAGCGCGATGACGGCGGCGGTCACCGAGCTGCTGGCTCAGGCGGCCACGTTCGAGCCGTACGCACACGCCACCTTGCGGCCCCTGCTCGGCGTCACGGCGGCCGCGCCGTGGACGGACAGCGCCCAGTGGCCCGGCGCCGCCGCGCTCACCGCCGCCCTGATCGGCCAGCTGACCGGCGGCGGCGCCCCCGGCGGGCCGGGCGGCCTGGCTGACCCGGCCGCCGCGATCGCGGCGGCGCTGCCGGCCGGGACTGGCGAGGTACTCGCGGCTTTCAGCGCGGCAGTCCAGGGCGGCCGGGCCGTCACTGAAGGCGGCCTGAAGAACGCGGTCGACCGGATGTGGAGCGCGTACCGCGACTTCGAGAACGCGCTGAAAGCCGGCGAGGACGGCTATCAGGCCGACATGACCGGGGACGCGCCGTTCACCGTGGACGTCGCCACCAGCGGCGGCCGGTTCCCCGTGTCGGCGTTCGCCGCGGCGATCACCGAGGAAGTCGAGAACCAGCGGGTGCTGCTTGCCGAGCGGGAACGCACCGTGCTGGAAGACTCGCTGCTCTCGGCGCTGGCGCAGCAGATTCACTCCCGGGTTATCGCGGCGAAGGACCTGGTTGCCGAGATGGACGCCGATACCCGTTCTAAGCCGATGTCCTCGGGTACCTCAGTCGGGATCCGCTGGGTGCGCGCTGACAGCCTCACCGAGCGGGCCGCTGCCGTATCGCAGCTGCTGGACCGGGACGCGGCCAGCCTCGGGCCGGAGGGCCTGGCGCAGATCCGCGGGCTGCTGCGCGCGATGATCCACGAGCACCGGGCCCGTTACCCGCGCGACACCTACCGCGAAGCGCTCGCATCGGTGCTCGACTACCGGGCCTGGCACGCTTTCGAGCTGCGGATGTTCCAGCCTGGCCAGCCAGCGGAGCGGCTCACCCGGCGGAAGCACTCGCAGATGTCGGGCGGCGAGAAGTCCGCCGCGATCCACCTGCCGTTGTTCGCGGCCGCCAACGCGCTGTACTCGTCGTCCAAGCCCAGCTGCCCGCGGCTGATCGCGCTGGACGAGGCGTTCGCCGGGATCGATGACCGGTTCAAGCCCGAGCTGCTCGGCCTGACGGTGCAGTTTGATCTTGACTTGTTCATGACCGGGCACGATCTGTGGGTCACCTCCCCGGCGGTGCCGATGATCGCGCACTACGACATGCAGCATGACAAGGGCGCGCACGCGGTCTCGGCGCTGCTCGTGCTGTGGGACGGCGGCCAGCTAGTGGACGCCGGGGCCGGGTACGCCGGCAACGAGGATCTTGCCGCCGAGCTGCTGGGCTTCCGGCCGTCCCGGCACGTCCCGGCCGGCGCGGCGGGCGGTGCCGTGCTCGCGGCCCCGGCCGCCGGTGACGAGGATGACGACGAGGACGACGCGGAATGACCGCCGGAGCGCCCGCCGCCGACCGGTACCGCGGGCAGCAGTACCGCCGCCTGCTCGCCGCCGCCCGGCGGTCGCTGGAACGCACCGGCGGTCAGCTGACCGGCAGGATCAGCCTGACGCAGCCCGACGACGGCGAGCGGAAGGCGGTCATCGGCATCACCGGGGTCCATCAGCCGGCCGGCGCCCGGCGGCTGACCGTCACCCTGGCGGACCTGGATGCCGCGCTGCGCCGCGGCACCGGCATGGATCTGGCCGCGGTGCTGGCCGCGCTCGGGCCGCCGGTCCGAGACCGGCCCGCTGAGGCCGCGTCGCTGGCCGCTGCCCGCGCCGCGGCAATCCGCGGCCTTGCCGCCAGCCCGCTGCATGACTCGGCCGGCTGGTACCGGGACTGGCTCGCGGACCTGAGCCGGGACGGCACCATCACCCGGCTGGTCAGCTCCGGCGCGGCGACGGCGCTCACGGACGCGGCCGCGGTGCTGGAGTTCCTGGCTGCTCGCCGGGCCGACGCGCTGCCGCTGGCGCTGCCCGAGCTCGCCGCCATCGTCGCCGGCGATACCAAGGCGCTCAGTCACCCCGGCACGCTCGCGACGCTGGTGCTGCGGGCGCTGGCCCTGCGGACCGGAACCAGCCGCCCCGCGGCGGCCGCGGACCGGCGCGAGCTGTGGGAGGCCGCCGGTGTTATCGTCGATGACCTGGCCAGCCGCGTGCTCGTGCTCAACGTCCGGGCCGACGGTGACGGGCTCGGTGAGTGGCTGACCGGCGCCGCCCGCTACGGGACGCCGTTCCAGGTGACGCTGCACCAGCTGGCCGCCCATCCCGTCCGGCTCCGCCTGCCGCAGCTTTTCGCCTGCGAGAACCCGGCGATCCTGCGCCGGGCCTGCGAAGAACTGGGCGCGGCCTGCCCGCCGCTGGCCTGCACGGAAGGCATGCCGTCCACGGCGTTCCAGCGGCTGGCCCGGACGGCCGTAGCGGCCGGGGCCGTGCTCCGCTACCACGGCGATTTCGACTGGCCGGGTGTCGCCATCGCGACCGACATCCTGGCGCGCTACGACGGGCGGCCATGGCGGCTGGGCGCCGCCGATTACCTCGCCGGAGCGCAGGGGAGCAGCAGCCGTGTTCCGCTGGCCGGCGAGGCCCGTCCGACGCCGTGGGATCCGGCGCTTGCCGAGGCGATGCGCGCCACCGGGCAGGCCGTCTTCGAGGAAGTCGTCGCCGACCAGCTGCTTGCCGACCTGGCCGGCGGCCGCCCGCCCAGCGGCTGAGTTACCGCCGCCGCCCGGCCGCCCGGTGGCTGAGTTGCCGTCCGGCGGCCGGACCTGAGCGCAGCCGCGGGCCGCTCGTGCTTACAGCCCGCGGGTCCACTTCCGGACGGACAATGCTGCCACCGGAGGCCACAATTGCGGCGAGAACGGCAATATTGCGCCGAGACCAGCGATCGGGAGGACGAGACATGGCACGGTGGATTTCCACGACGACCTGAAGCTCCCCCAGGATGCCATCGACCAGATAGCCCAGGGTACGCGGGACGGTACTGCGGACGAGTTCGGCGTGCGGCAGATCGAGCTGTACCACAATGCCGACGGCAAGGTCTACTGCCTCCTGGAAGGCCCCGACGAGGAGGCGATCCGCAAGCACCATGAGGCGCTGCACGTTTCCTGCGGGATGTTCATCAGGTGAGTGGCCTGCTGTGACTTACCGGCTGACCAGCCGGGCATCCCGTTGCTGAGTCTCCTCATCGCCGTCAGCCCTCAGCGCGGCGCCCTCCCCTCCGGCTAGCGGCGCCCTCCCCTCCGGCTAGCGGCGGAGAGCGCCTCACGTCTGGACTATCGCGCCGTGCTCTGCTGTCACCACGGCTGATTCGGCTGGTCGGCGTCACCTTCCGGCCGGCATACTGGCACGCTGGGGCGGACGGCGCCGGTGGCTGGGTCATCCGGTGGCCGAATTTGCGCTGCGACCGCAGGACCGCCTGGCTTGCCACCCGACAGAGCCCTGAGCTGGGCTGGCACGGTGATGCGCTGAAGCGGGACGGGCCGTTTAGGCTATAGGTGTTGGCGGCCGGGTGATGATGCGGTCACACTGGTCACGGGTGCCCCGCGGCGGTAACGGCGTACCCAAGCCGAACCCTGCAGCTTCGGGGAGGTGAAAGTGCGCCGGGTACTGCTGCTTAACATCACCTATGAGCCGCTGACCACGATAGGCCAGCGGCGTGCCGTCTGCCTTGTGCTGGGCGAAAAGGCGGAAGTGGTACACGACGACGCCGCCGGCGCGGTGCTGCGGTCCGCGTCGGTTGTCGTGACGGCCCCGTCAGTGATAAGACTGCGCCGGTATGTGCGCGTGCCGCACCGCAGCCGGGTGCCGCTGACCAGGGCCGCGCTGATGCGCCGCGACAATTACTTGTGCGCCTACTGCGGGCTGCGGGCCGACACGATCGATCACGTCGTGCCGCGCAGCAGGGGGGGCGCCCATGCGTGGGAGAACTGCGTAGCATCCTGTAACCGGTGTAATCATCGCAAGGCGGACAAGCTGGTCGAGGAACTGGGCTGGAGCCTGCGGTTCGACCCGGCGGTTCCGCACGGCGCGCACTGGCGCCTGATCGGCGCGGCCCAGGACGGTGACCCGCGCTGGGCGGCTTACCTCCCCGAGCACACCGCCGCTTGACCTGGTCGCTGCCCGTCCCCCGTTCCGGCATTAGCGTGGATGGACCATTGCTATTGCTGTATTAGCTGCAATGTTCCACCGACGCTAATGGAAACCGCCGACGGCGCCCCGACTGCCCGCCTGACCGCTTTCAGCTGGTCGCCTCGCGCAGCCGGGCGAACTCGGCGGCGAGGGCCGCCGCGTTCCAGTGCGCGTTCAGGCCGCTGGGATTGGGCAGCACCCACAGCCGGGCACCCCCGAGCGTCTCGATCTGCGGCCCCACGCTAGCGCCGCCCCGGCCGAATGCGCTGCGGTACGCGGTCACCCCCGCCACCGCCAGCCACCGCGGCCGGAGCCGGGTTACCTTGGCGGCCAGCTCGGCCCCGCCCGCGCGCAGCTCGGCCGGGTCAAGCTCGTCAGCCCGGGCCGTGGCCCTGGCGACCAGGTTGGTGATGCCCAGCCCGGCGGCCAGCAGCTGCGCCTGCTCGCTCGGGTGCAGCTGCGCACCGGTAAACCCGGACTGGTGCAGCGCAGGCCAGAACCTGTTGCCCGGCCGGCCGAAGTGATGCCCGGTAGCCGCGGAGTACAAGCTCGGGTTGATACCCGCGAACAGCACGCGCAGGTCAGCGGCGATCACGTCGGGAATCGCCTGGTCCCGCGCCGCGGCGAGGTCAGCCGGCGTAGGCCGCCAGTCCCGGCGCGGGCCGGCTGGCCGTGATGCTCGAGCCGCGGAACCAGTCACCGGGCCAGCCTAGAACCCCAGTGGGCCACCGCAAGATCAAGTGACCGGGTCAGCCCGGCACCGGTGTTACGTTCAGCCTGCAGGCGCAGCGAGGAGAGGAACGGGCATGCGGCGGGAAATCTTCACGCCGGAGCATGACGCCTTCCGCGACATGGTCCGGTCGTTCATCAAGAAAGAGATCGAGCCTTATCACGCGCAGTGGGAGCGGGACGGCGTCGTCTCCCGCGAGGTGTGGCTGGCGGCCGGGCGCGCCGGGCTGCTCGGTATCGACATCGACGAGAAGTACGGCGGCGGCGGCAACCCGGACTACCGCTACTACCTGATCATGAGCGAGGAACTGGCCAGGTCCGGCGCGCACGGGCCAGGCTTCTCCGTGCATAACGACATCATCGGCCAGTACCTGCACCGGCTGGCCAGCCCGGCGCAGCGGGATCGCTGGCTGCCCGGCTACTGTTCCGGCGAGATCATTACCGCGATCGCGATGACCGAGCCCGGCACCGGTAGTGACCTGCAAGGTATTACCACCAGGGCGGTCCGCGACGGCGACAGCTACCTGCTGACCGGTCAGAAGACGTTCATCTCCAACGGCCAGCTGGCCGACCTGGTGATCGTCGTAGCGCGCACCGGCGCCGAGGCCGGCCATCAGGGCATCAGCCTGCTGGTGGTCGAGCGCGGGATGCCCGGCTTCGAGCGCGGCCGTAACCTGGACAAGGTCGGCCTGCACGCGCAGGACACTTCCGAGCTCTTCTTCACCGATGTCCGGGTGCCGGCCGCGAACCTGCTGGGCGACGAGGGCGCCGGGTTTATCGCGCTGATGCAGAACCTGCCCCGGGAGCGGGTCGCAATTGGCGCGACGGCGCTGGCCGGCGCCGAGGAAGTATTCACCAGCACTCTTGATTACTGCAAGCAGCGAAAGGCATTCGGCCGCCCGGTCGGGTCCTTCCAGCACAACCGTTTCGTGCTGGCCGAAATGGCGACCGAGCTGGCGGTCGCGCGCAGCTTCACCGACCGCGCGGTGCTGGAGCACAACGCCGGCCAGCTGTCCAACGAGGACGCGGCAATGGTGAAATGGTGGAACACCGAGCTGTCGAACCGCGTCGTGGACCGCTGTGTCCAGCTGCACGGCGGGTACGGCTACATGCGCGAGTACCCGGTGGCCCGCGCGTTCACCGACGGCCGGGTCCAGACCATCTACGGCGGCACCACCGAGATCATGAAGGAGATTATCGGCCGCGGCCTCGGCGTGTAGCCGGACGGGCGCCGTCCTGGCGGCGGGAGATGACCGCAAGGTCACCCTCGGCGGTGGCAATCACCTGAACTCCGGCGCCGAAAAATCTTCCCAGTACATCAGCGCGCAGGACCTCGGCCGGGCTGCCGCTGACCGCGACCGAGCCGCGATCCAGCAGCAGCAGGCGGTCGGCGAACTGGGCGGCCAGCGTGAGGTCATGCACGGCGGACAGCACGGTCAGCGACCGTTCGCGGCGCAGCTCGTCGACGAGTTCCAGGGCGTCGACCCGGCGGCCGAGATCCAGGGCGCTGGTCGGCTCGTCCAGCAGCAGCACCGGCGCTTCCTGGGCCAGCGCCCGCGCCAGCACCAGCCGCTGCTGCTCGCCGCCGGACAAGGTGCCCAGCGGCCGCGCGGCCAGCGGCGACAGTGCCATCCGATCCAGCAGCCCGGCGCAGATCCGCCGGTCAGCGCTGCTTTCCACCCGCAGGTAGCCGATGTGCGCGGTGCGCCCGAGCAGCACGTAGTCGCCGACGGTCATTTCCGGTGGCAGCAGCGGCTGCTGCGGCACGTAAGCAACGAGCCGGGCAAGCTGGCGGCGCGACAGCCCGGCCGCCGGCTTGCCGTCGATGGTGATCCGGCCGTCGTGCCGGATCAGCCGGGCGACCGCGCGCAGGAGCGTGGTCTTGCCGGCGCCGTTGGGGCCGATCAGGGCGAGCCACTCGCCCCGCGCTGCGGCCGCGGTCACCGCGTCGAGCGCGGTCGCGGCGCCGAACCGGACGCCTACCCCGTCGAGGCTGATCACATCAGGTCCTGGCGGGCCCGGCGCGAGCGCAGCACGAACAGGAAGAACGGCGCGCCGATGACCGCGGTGATCACGCCGATCGGCACTTCGGCCGGGGACTGCACCGTCCGCGCGGCTATGTCCGCGAAGACGAGGAAGGCGGCCCCGCCGACCATCGAGACGGGCAGTACGACCCGGTAGCTGGCGCCGGCGCTGAGCCGCACCGCATGCGGCACGATGATCCCGACGAAACCGATCAGGCCGCTGACAGCCACTGCGGCCGCGCAGCCGAGCGTGGCGGCGATCACCACGATCAGGCGTAGCCGGCCCACGTTGACGCCCAGGCTGGTTGCCTCCGTCTCGCCGACGCGCAGGACGTCGAGCTGCCGCCGGTGGGCGAGCAGGACCCCCACGGCGACCGCGAGATAGGGCAGGATCAAGGTCACGTCTGACCACGATGCTGTCGACAGGCCGCCGAGAAGCCACTCATAGACGGTCAGCAGCGCCTGGGAGTGCTGCTGCTGCAGATAGGTCTGCGCGGCGGTAAGCAGCGCGGCGACCGCGATCCCGGCCAGCAGGATCGAGGCGGTGCCGCCGGCGGCCCGCGGCGCACCGGGGTCCCGGCCCGCGCCGGTGCCCAGTAGGTAAGTCAGCGCGACCGCGCCGGCCGCCCCGGCGAATGCCGCCGGCGGCAGCAGGTCAGGGCTTGCGCCGGAAACCAGGACGAGGGTAGCGCCGAGGCCGGCGCCGGCCGCGACGCCGAGCAGGTAGGGGTCGGCCAGCGGGTTACGGAACACCCCCTGGTAGGCCGCGCCGCCGCCGGACAGCATCGCGCCGACCAGCGCGGCGAGCACAATCCGCGGCAGCCGGATCTGCCAGATGATCATCGTGTCCAGGCCTGGCACCGATACGCCCGGATGCCAGGGCAGCCGGGCCGCCAGGGATGCCAGCACCGCCGGGACCGAGATGCCCGCAGCCCCGACGCAGACGCCAACGAGCATCGCGACGACCAGCGCGGCCGTCGCGGCGGCCAGTGCCCGGCCCGGCCGGATTCGGCTCAGCAGCAGCCGGTCAGCGGGGCCTGGCAGCAGCCGGCCAGCGGGGCCCGCGCCCGCGCCCGCGGCGCTTTCTTGCCTGTGCTGGCTGTCCTGGCGGACGTTGGCGTCGCCGCCGGGGGCCGACGGCGACGCCGGCGTCCCGGCGGCGGCTCTCACTTGCCGCTGCCTGCGGCGACCGCGGCCGCGACCCTCTTGAGCAGGTCGACGATCCGCGGGCCCCACCGGGACGCGATGTCGTCGCTCAGGGCGACGATGCGGCCCGTTTTCACGGCGGTGAGCGTGCTCCAGCCGGGCCGTTTCGCGACCGTGGCCGCGGTCTGCGCGCAGCACAGCGTGTCGGCCAGGATGACGAAATCTGGCTGCGCCTTAAGGATGAACTCCGCCGACAGCTTCGGGTAACCGCCGGCCGCGGCGGCTCCCCGGGCGGCGTCGGCGATGCTCTTCATGCCCAGCAGGCTGAGCAGCTTGCCGATAAAGGTATCTGACGTCACCGAGAAATACGTCTGATCGAGTTCGTAGTAGTACGTCAGCAGGCCCCGATGGCGCGGCTCAGCCGCGACAATGTGAGCGACCTGAGCGCGCAGGCTGCTTTCTTCCCGCTGCGCCTGAAGGAGGTGGCCGGTGGCCTGGCCGAGCTCAGTGAACTGGGCGTACGCGCCGGCGACGGTCGTCGGCGCGGGCAGTTCCAGCACCGGGATTGAGAACGCCGCCAGATGCTTGACCAGCCCGCTGACGTTGCCGGAGATGACCACCAGGTCCGGCTTCGCGGCGACGATCGCCTCGACGTTCGGGGCGAAGCCGGAAAGCTTGGTCCGGGGCGCCTGCGGCGGGTAATTGGAGGTGCTGTCGACCGCCTTAACCTGGCCCCCGGCTCCGATGGCGTACAGCATCTCGGTGGCTGTCGCCGACAGCGACACGATCGCCGCCGGCCGTGAGCTGACATGCACCGTGCCGTTGACCGCGTTAACGGTCGCCGGGAACCCCGAGGTACCGGCCGGCTGGCCGGTCGCGCTCCCGGCGGCGCCCGTGCTGGCGGCGCCGGTGCTGGCGGCACCGGCAGCGCCCGTGCCTGCGCTCGACGTGCCGGAGCTGCCGCAGGCCGCGCACGCGACCGCGAGGGCGGCGGCGGCCGCGACGGCCGCCAGGCGGTGACTAGGGTGAGTTCGCATGATCATCATCCTCCGTTGACTGGAGGACGAAGCGCGTCCGCTGCGACGCCGACGGGGCGCCGAAGCGATCCGCCCTTCCTCCGAGGACAGGTCGCTGACGCAGGCCAGGCGTCCGGGCTCGTCCCCGCCGAAGCGGGGCATCACCGTTGCGGGACAGCGCCGGGATCACACCGGCTTCGCTGGACACAGCGTCGTCCTGGTCAGTTCCAGGACAGCCGCACCTTACCGCAGAAAATGACGGGCCGCCGGCGTGCGGCTTCAGCCGGCAGCGAGGAATGGCCCCTCCAACTCATACCTGGAGGGGCCTGGAGATCATTCTGGTGCCAGCCGGGGAATCCGGCCGGATTCGACACGCCCGCGATGAGGGTCGCAGGCGTCACAGCTCGCGTTCGTAGACATACATCAGGGGACCGCCAGCTCCTCCTGCCCGGTTGGTGAAGCCGAGGCTCTCGTAAAGGCGACGGGCGGCAACGTCCGGCTCGTCTACGCCGATGTCCATCGTGTCCGCGCCCCGCATGCGGGCTTCGCGGAGAGCCGCCTCCATGAGCGCTCGCCCCAGGCCTTGCCCTCGCCGGGCAGCAGTGACGTACAACTCTGCCAGGTAACACTCCAAGCCGGTGCTCCAGATAGCGGCACGGAAACGGAGCACGGCCAGCCCGTCTGGTCCGTCACCAGCCAGCAAGACCAGCGTGTCGCCACCCTCGATGAGCTGCCGCAGCCGTTTCGCCAATGCAGGCGGCGCAGGCGCGGGCTCATTAAATTCCCGGTTGAAGTCATGCAGCAACTGCCCGATCGGCGCCGCATCGTCAGGGCCCGCAAGACGAGCAAGGTGCGCCATGGATCCTCCCAGTCGTAAAATACCGGACCGAGCGCCCGTGCTGCAGGCCGCCCGCGGCGAGTGGGTACCGATCTCGCCTGCGCCGTCGAGGCCGGCTGCTTCGGGGCCGGCAGCTCAGGGAGCAACGCGGCGCGTCAGCGGTGCACGCGGCGCAGCCCGGCCCGGTACCGTTCGTCCTATGACAGTTACCGCGACGCCCGAGGGCGGCGGAACCGCGCTGGCTGCCGCCGCGCCGTTCGGCCGGATGCTGACCGCCATGGTGACGCCGATGAACGCCGACGGGTCGGTAGATTACCCGGGTGCGGCCCGGCTCGCCGAGTACCTGGTCGCCGAGATGCGAAACGACGGCCTGGTGCTGAGCGGCACGACCGGGGAGTCGCCGACGACCAGCGACGCGGAGAAGGACCGGCTGCTGCGCACGGTCATCGAGGCGGTCGGCGACCGGGCAGTTATCGTGGCCGGCGTCGGCACTAACGACACCGCGCATAGCTGCGAGCTGGCCCGCGCCGCCGAGCGGGCCGGAGCCGCCGGCCTGCTCGTCGTCACTCCGTATTACAGCAAGCCCCCGCAAGATGCGCTGCTGGCGCACTTCACCGCGGTAGCCGATGTGACCGGCCTGCCGGTGATGCTTTACGATATTCCCGGCCGGACAGGCGCGCCGATCGCCACCCAGACCCTGCAGCAGCTCGCCCGGCACCCGCGGATCATCGCGGTGAAGGATGCCAAGGGGGACGCCGGCGCTTCGTCGGTGGTGCTGGCCAGCACCGACCTGGTCTACTACTGCGGTGACGACCCGCTGAACCTGCCGTGGCTCGCCATCGGCGCTGCCGGATTGGTCAGCGTGCACGGCCACATCGTCGGCGACCGGCTGCACGAGATGATTGACGCTTACAGGGCCGGCAACGTGGCCGGCGCGCTGAAACTCCACCGTGAGTTGCAGCCCATCTACACGGGGATGACCCGTACTCAGGGAGTGATCACGACGAAAGCGGCCCTTGGCCTTCTCGGACTGCCCGGCGGCACGCTGCGGCTGCCACTGCTCGCCGCCAGCGCGGCGGAAATCGAGCAGCTGCGCACTGACCTGATGGCGGGCGGCGTGAAACTCCGGTGAGCCACCCGCATCCCGAGCTCGGGCCGCCGCCGCCGCTGCCGCGGGACGGCCTGCGCGTCATCGCGCTCGGCGGCCTCGGCGAGATCGGCCGCAACATGACCGTGTTCGAGCACGCCGGCCGGCTGCTGATCGTCGACTGCGGCGTGCTGTTCCCGGAGGAAGACCAGCCGGGAATCGACCTGATTTTGCCGGACTTCTCGATGCTCGAAGGACGGTACGACCAGATCGAGGCCCTGGTCCTGACGCACGGGCACGAGGACCACATCGGCGCCGTGCCCTATCTGCTGCGCCGCCGCCGGGACATTCCCCTGGTCGGCTCCAAGCTGACGCTGGCACTGGTAACCAGCAAGCTTACCGAGCACCGGATAACGCCGGAGGTGCGTGAGGTCGACTCTGGCACCCGGCTTCCTTTCGGCCCCTTTGATCTTGAATTTTTCGCTGTCAATCATTCTATTCCCGATGCTCTCGCGGTCGGTATTCACACCCGGGCGAGCGTGGTGCTGCATACCGGCGACTTCAAGATGGACCAGCTGCCGCTGGACGGCAGGCTGACTGACCTGGGCGGCTTCGCGCGTCTCGGTGCCGAGGGCGTCGACCTGCTGATGGCCGATTCCACCAACGCCGAGGTGCCGGGCATGGTCACCAGCGAGCGCGCGATCGCGCCGGTGCTGACGCAGGTGTTCAGCGGGGCGCAGCAGCGGATCATCGTGGCCTGCTTTTCCAGTCACGTGCACCGGGTGCAGCAGATTCTCGACACCGCCGCCGCGCACGGCCGGAAGGTGGCGCTGGTCGGCCGGTCGATGGTGCGCAACATGGGCGTGGCCCGCGACCTTGGCTACCTGCAGATCCCGTCGGTTCCCGGCGGCCTGATCGTGGATCAGCGCGAGGCGGAGGAAATGCCGCCGGAGCGGATCGTGCTGATCTCCACCGGTTCGCAGGGCGAGCCGATGTCCGCGCTGTCACGGATGGCCGGACGTGATCACCCGATCCGGATCGCCGACGGGGACACCGTAATTCTTGCCTCGTCGCTGGTTCCCGGCAACGAGACGGCGGTGTCGCGGATTATCAACGAGCTGACCAGGCTCGGCGCCCGGGTGGTGCACAAGGGCAACGCGCTGGTGCACGTGTCCGGGCACGCCCCGGCCGGCGAGCTGCTGTACGTGCTGAACATGGTCCGGCCGAGCAACTTCATCCCGGTGCACGGTGAGTGGCGGCATCTCAAGGCGCACGCCGAGCTCGCGGCCCAGACCGGGGTCCCCGAGGCCAACATCGTGATCGCCGAGGACGGCGTTGTCGTCGACCTGGTGAACGGCAAGGCGACCGTGGTCGGCGCCGTCCAGGCCGGCTACGTGTACGTGGACGGCCTGTCCGTCGGGGAAGTCACCGAGGCGTCGCTGAAGGACCGGCTGATCCTGGGCGACGAGGGTTTCGTGTCGGTGATCCTGGTGGTCGACTCCAGCAACGGCAAGGTAGTCGCCGGGCCGGAGATCCACGCCCGCGGGTCCGGCATCGACGATTCTGGTTTCAGCCGGATCCGGCCGAAGCTGGAGGAAGCCATTGCCGCCGCGGCCGCCGACGGGATCAATGACGCCTACCAGCTGCGTCAGCTGGTCCGCCGGAACGTCGGGCGCTGGGTCAGCGACAACTACCGTCGCCGCCCCATGATCATTCCCGTCGTCATAGAGGTATAGAGCCGCCCCAGCGGCCCCGCCGCGGTCCGCCCGTCCCGGCCCGGGGCCGCCGCGGCGGGTAATGGCCGCCGGCGACACGCGTGGCTTGGTGCTTCACCGCCGGGGGAATGCTCGCTACGGTGAGAAGTATGGCGGCTCGTGCGCCGAAAGGCGCTGCACGCCCTCGGGGCAGTACCGCCGGACGCCCGCGTCAGCAGGCAGCCGCGCGGCGTCCCCGCGCGGCCGGCAGCGGCGCAGCCGACCGGGGTGCAGCTAGCAGCGGTGCAGTCGGCAGCGGCGCGGCAGACAGGCGGCGGCGGCCCGTCGGGGCGGCAGGTCGCGGCCGGGCCCGGACTGCCAGCAGCCGGCCCCGGAGCCGCCCGGCGACGGCCGCCCGCGGCAGGCCGGGCCGGGGGCCGCTGTCGGCCAACCCGGTGACTATCCTGCTCGGCTGGGTCGTCGCGGTTATTGCCGGAATCTGGATGGGCATGGCGCATACCGTCGGACTGACGGCGCGCGCCATCGGGCGTAACGCTCGCGATCTTGACCCGGCGCACCGCCGGGATGGTGCCGGGCTCGCCGTTCTCGGTACGGCGATTATCACCGCGACGGTCGCCTGGTGGCATCTCGGCGGCCCGGTCGGGCGGCCGCTGTCGCAGGCGGTACTCGGCTTGTTCGGGCTGGGCGCGCGAGTGGTGCCGGTGCTGCTCACGCTGCTGGCCTGGCGCCTGCTGCGGCACCCGGACCGCAACGCCGATACCGCTAGGGTTGTCATCGGCTGGATGGCGCTGATCATCGGCGCGCTCGGCCTTGTCGACGTCGCCAGTGCCGTGCCGCAGCCGCAGGTCGGCCGGGCCGGCGGTCTCGTCGGCTACGTCGCCGGTGCACCGCTAACTTCGCTGCTGACAGCCTGGGCCGCGGCGCCGCTGCTTGGGCTGCTGATCGGCTTCGGGCTGCTGGTGATCACCGGCACGCCGCTGCACCGGGTGCCGGACCGGCTCGCTGAGCTGCGCGGGCTTGCGCGCCGTCGTGAAACCGCGGGGCCGCCCGACGGGTCTGGCGCGTTCCCTGGCCAGCTGCGCGCCGACGGGCGGCGGCCGGGCGGGATCGAGGCGGGCGATCACGAACGGGCATACGACACGCCGCTGCTGGGCGGCGCGCTGCACCGCGGTCAGGTGACCAGCGGACCGGAAGCGGGTGCCGGGCCGCGAGGCGTGCCCGGGCCGCGGGCAGTCCCCGCGCCTGGCGTGCTGCCTGCCCGCGGCCCGGCCGGCCCGGCCGGCCTGGGATTGCGCCCGGTCGCACCTGCGGACCCGGTGCCGGACGGGCTGATGTTCGGGCCGGCCCGCTCCGGCCTGCCCCAATCCGGACCGGCCGCGGAGTCCGGCGGCAGCGGCTCAGGCCGGCCAGGGCACGCCGCGGCGACCGCTGCCAACCAGGCGTGGCGGCAATCGTGGTTCGGCGCCGAGGACGCCGGTCACGGTGGCTCAGCTAGCTCCGGTCCGGGCGGCGCAGGCGCCCCCGGCGGCGGCCACGGCGCCGCCGGGAATGGCGCCGGCGAATCGGCGGCCGCCGCTGCTACCGCAATCGCGGCTGAGCAGCTGACGCTGACCGCTGCCAGCGACTCCAGTTACACGCTGCCGCCGCCGGCCATGCTGCGGCCCGGCAGCGCGCCCAAGAGCCGGACCCGCGCGAACGACACGATGGTCGAGGCGCTGTCCGGCGTGCTCGACCAGTTTGAGGTGGACGCGCAGGTAACCGGGTTCGCCCGGGGGCCGACGGTGACCCGGTACGAGATCGAGCTCGGCCCGGCGGTCAAGGTCGAGCGGGTTACCGCGCTATCCAAGAATATCGCCTACGCGGTGAAGAGCGCTGACGTCCGGATCCTGTCCCCGATCCCGGGCAAGTCGGCGATCGGGGTGGAGATCCCCAACACTGACAAGGAAGTGGTCAGCCTCGGCGACGTGCTGCGCTCCCCGGTCGCCGCCGCCGATCGCCACCCGATGGTGGTCGGGCTGGGCAAGGACGTCGAGGGCCGGACGGTGGTAGCGAACCTGGCCAAGATGCCGCACATCCTGATCGCCGGCGCGACCGGCGCCGGGAAGTCGGTCTGCCTCAACTCGCTGATCACCTCGATCCTGATGCGCGCCACCCCCGAAGAGGTACGGCTGGTGCTCATCGACCCCAAGCGGGTCGAGCTGGCCGCCTACTCCGGAATCCCGCATCTCATCACGCCGATCATCACTAACCCCAAGCGCGCCGCCGAGGCGCTGCAGTGGGTGGTTGGCGAGATGGACCGCCGCTACGACGACCTGGCAGCGTCCGGGTTCCGGCACATGGACGACTTCAACAAGGCGGTCCGGGGCGGCAAGCTCACCCCGCTGCCGGGCAGCGAGCGCGTCTACGTGCCGTACCCGTACCTGGTGGTGATCGTCGACGAGCTGGCCGACCTGATGATGATCGCGCCGCGCGACGTCGAGGACTCGATCGTCCGGATCACCCAGCTGGCCAGGGCGGCCGGAATTCACCTTGTACTGGCCACCCAGCGGCCGAGCGTGGACGTCGTTACCGGCCTGATCAAGGCGAACGTGCCGTCCCGGCTGGCCTTTGCCACCTCCAGCCTGACTGACAGCCGGGTGATCCTGGACCAGCCGGGAGCGGAAAAGCTGGTCGGCCAGGGCGACTCGCTGTTCCTGCCGATGGGGGCCAGCAAGACGATCCGGCTGCAAGGTGCCTACGTCACCGAGAAGGAGATCCGGGAGGTCGTCGCGCACTGCACGAAGCAGGCTGAGCCCGATTACCGGCAGGACGTGACGGTGCCGGAAGGCAAGGTCCGCGAGATCGACGCCGAGATCGGCGATGACCTCGGCCTGCTGCTGCAGGCCGCCGAGCTGATCGTCAGCACGCAGCTGGGCTCGACGTCGATGCTGCAGCGCAAGCTGCGGGTGGGCTTCGCCAAGGCAGGCCGGCTGATGGACCTGCTGGAAAACCGGGGCGTCGTCGGGCCAGGCCAGGGATCGAAGGCGCGCGACGTGCTGGTGCGTCCTGATGACATGGACGAGCTGCTCGACTCGCTGCGCGGCGTCCCGCCGGACTGAGCCCGGCCAGGCTCTCGGATCCGGCGCAGAGTGAGCTCTGCCCCGGTCCCTGCCCGAGCCCCCGGCTCCCTGCCCCGGCCGGGGAGTCCCTTGGCTTGGTCCGGCCCGGGCCGAGTCCCCGTCCGGGTTTGACGCCTGCCCGGTCGCGGGGAAACCAGTAATCAGGGATGGTCGCCGCGCGGTTTGTAGCCGCAGCGTAATCGACTGTCTACACTGAGTAATCGGCCTCTCTTACGAGGGCCAGTGGGAAGTGGACTGGGAAGCGGACACCGGCATCGGTGCCTGCACCCGGGGCGGCACTATGCGACGAGCAGTGACAAGCAGTGGAGGCGCGGCGTGGGTATTGGTGACGCCCTGGCAGAAGCACGGCGCCAGGCCGGTCTCACCATCACGCAGGTCAGTCAGCGGACCTGTATCAGGGAGACGATCATCGGCGGCATCGAGCGCGGCGACTATTCCGCGTGCGGCGGCGACTTCTATGCCCGCGGCCATATTCGCAGCATCGCGCACGCGGTAAGGGTGGATCCCGACCCGCTGATCAGCGACTACGACGCGTCGCAGGGAGCTCCGCAGCAACTCACCGCGGCCGAGGTGTTCGAGCCGTCAACGCCGATAAAGATCAGGGAACGTCGCCGGCTGAACTTGAGCTTCGCGCTGGCAGCGGTGCTGCTGGCCGCCGTCGGCTACGGGATCTATCATTTCACCACCCGTCCGCAGCACTCGACCGCCACCGCGGTCGCGGCCGCGGGAGTGCCCGGTACCCGGCACCCGCGGCACCAGGCGGCGGCCGCGCGCCAGCCAGCACCGCCAGGCCCGCACCAGCTTCCGCATGTCGTCATGATCCGGCTGACTGCCGCTTCGGATTGCTGGGTGCAGCTGAGCACGGCGGCCGGGAGAAAGATCTTCAGCGGTGTTGTCTACGGCGGCGCAACGCGGCAGTGGACGGAGCACCGGGCGGTTCGGCTGATCCTCGGCAATCCCGGCGGTGTAACCGTGACGGTGAACGGCAAGAACGCGGTGCCGGCGAATTCGGCCAGCCAGCCGGTGACGCTGACGCTGCCCCCGCACCAGCGGACCGCTGGCTGACACGGCTGACCGCGCATCCGGTCGCTCGTCGCGGGCCTTCGCACCGTTAGGTTTACCGTAGTCTGCCGGTGTGTCATTGAGTCAGAAGTCACCCAGCGCGGCGGCCGGGCGAACGGTCAGCCTGATCACCCTCGGCTGCGCCCGTAATGAGGTCGATTCCGAGGAGCTTGCTGCGCGGCTCGAAGCGGGCGGCTGGACGCTCGCTGACGGTGCGAAGGCCGACGTCGTGCTGGTCAACACCTGCGGGTTCATCCAGGCGGCTAAGCAGGAGTCTATCGACGAGCTGCTCGGGGCGGCAGCCGGCGGCGCGGCCGTCGTCGCGGCGGGCTGCCTGGCCGAGCGGTACGGTTCCGAGCTTTCCGGGGCCCTGCCCGAGGCTCAGGTGCTCAGTTTTGATGACTACGGCGAGATCGCAGCCAGGCTCGACGCTGTAGTCGCCGGCCGGCGCTGGGATGCGCACCAGCCGTCGGACCGGCGCAGGCTGCTGCCGCTGGCCCCGGCAGGGCGCCCTGGTGCGGCCGGCGGCCAGATACCCGGCCACGGCAGCGCGGCGGCGGCGCCCGCGGCCGGGGGAGCGCCAGCAGCCGGGGGAGCGCCAGCAGCCGGGGGAGCGCCAGCGGCCGGGGGAGCGCCAGCAGCCGGGGGAGCGCCAGCGGCCGGGGGAGCGCCAGCAGCCGGGGGAGCGCCAGCAGCCGGGGGAGCGCCCGCGGCTGCCGGCTTGACGGCCGACTCCGGCCCGGCTGCGATTCCTGGCGGCCCAGCGGCCGTCAGTACCGTGATCGCGGATCTGCCGCCGGGCCTAGCCCCGGCGTCCGGGCCGCGGGTCATGCGACGCCGGCTCAGCGGCAGCGTGGTCGCACCGTTGAAGATCGCTTCCGGCTGCGACCGGCGCTGCAGTTTCTGTGCCATTCCCGCTTTCCGCGGCGCCTTCGTCTCGCGCCCGCCGCAGGACCTGATTGCCGAGGCAGGCTGGCTCGCCGCCCACGGCGCTCGTGAGCTGTTGCTGGTCAGCGAAAATTCCACTTCCTACGGCAAGGACCTGGGCGACCTCCGGCTGCTCGAGACCGTCCTGCCCGCCCTTGCCGCCGTGCCGGGCATCAGCCGGGTTCGCGTCAGCTACCTGCAGCCAGCCGAGGTGCGGCCCGGCCTGATCGAGGCTCTCGCGGGGACGCCGGGCGTAGCCCAGTACTTTGACCTGTCATTCCAGCACGCCAGCCGGCCCGTGCTGCGCGCGATGCGCCGGTTCGGCGACCGGGAGCGCTTCGCCGCGCTCATCGGCCAGATCAGGGAGCTGGCGCCGGCCGCCGGGATACGGTCCAACTTCATCGTCGGTTTTCCCGGCGAGACCGAAGCGGACGTCGAGGAGCTGCAGCGCTTCCTGACCGAGGCCCGGCTGGACGCGATCGGCATCTTCGGCTACTCCGACGAGGACGGCACGGAGGCGGCCGGCCTCGGCGGCCAGCTGCCCGCCGACGAGATAGCCCGCCGGGTCGAGGATCTTGCCGACCTGGCTGACGAGCTGATGGATCAGCGAGCCGCGGAACGGTCCGGCGAGTTCATCGACGTCCTGATCGAGGAGGAGCTGGGCGACGGCCGTTACGGCGGCCGGGCGGCGCATCAGGCACCTGAAGTCGACGGCAATACCGAGATCACGGCGCGGCAGCAGATCTTCGTCGGTGACATGGTACGGGCCGAGGTCACTGGCTCCGACGGCGTGGACCTGCTCGCGGTCGCGACTCCGGACGGGCGCCCGCGACGTGCGGGACCGCCTTGAGCCAGGCCGGCACCGGCATGCCTGGCAATCAGCAGCTGACGGACGCGGCCGCGGTAACGCCGCCCGGCGTAGTCAACGTGGCCAATGCCCTGACCGTGCTGCGGCTCGTGCTGGTGCCGGCGTTTGTCGCCCTGCTGCTGACCAACAGCACTGCCGGGCGGATAGCCGCGTTCGCGGTTTTCGGCGTCGCATCTGCTACTGACCTGCTGGACGGTGAGGTGGCCCGGCGCCGTGGCCTGATCACGGATTTCGGTAAGATAGCCGACCCGATCGCCGACAAGGCGCTGACAGGATCGGCGCTGGTGACGCTTTCGCTGCTGGCGGAACTGTCCTGGTGGGTCACCGGCGTGATCTTGCTGCGGGAGATCGCCGTGACGGCACTGCGATTCTGGGTCATCCGCCGCGGGGTCATCGCCGCAAGCCGCGGCGGCAAGATCAAGACGCTGCTGCAGATTATCGCCATCAGCCTGTACGTGCTGCCATGGCATCTGGGCGCCGTTCGCGTGGTCGCCATGGCAGCTGCCGTCGCCGTTACCGTCGTGACCGGCGGTGACTACGTAGCCCGCGCGGTGCGGCTGCACCGGGCGGTGCCGCATAAGCAGGGAGCCGCCGCAGCCGCAGACGAGCGGCCGTCAGCCGCCCCGCCCGCAGCCGTCCGGCCGGCAGCCGCCGCGGCGGCTGACGACCAGGCAGCTCGCGCTGCTGCCGCTGCAGTCGCTGCCGCCGCTGCTGCCGCTGCCGCCGCAGCCCTTGGCCAGCCTGCTGATCAGGGCGGCCAGGCCCCGGCAAGTGAGCGATGACCGCGGCAGAGCTGGCGCGGTCGGCGATCGGGCAGCTCATCGCCCGCGGCGAGACCGTCGCCGTGGCCGAATCGCTGACGGGCGGATTGCTGGCCGCCGCGCTCACCGGCGTGCCGGGCGCATCCGCGGCCTTCCGCGGCGGCGTGGTCGCGTACGCCGCCGACCTGAAGGCGTCGCTGCTGGGCGTCTCGCCGGACCTGCTCGGGCGCCATGGTGCCGTGCATCCCGAGGTTGCCCGGCAGATGGCCTCGGGTGTCAGCAGGCAGCTCGGCGCGACGGCGGGAGTAGCGACCACCGGGGTCGCCGGGCCCGACCCGGCTGACGGCCAGCCCGTCGGCACCGTCTTCATCGCCGTCTGCCTGCGGGGAACGACGGGCGGCCAGGCGCTGACGCTGACCGGTGACCGGCAGGAAATCCGCGACGCCACCGTCCGGTCCGCGCTCGAGCTGCTGGTCGGCGCTCTCGCGGTAAGGTAAATTATGATTACAGCGTTACTGCGACGAACACGCGGCCATGCCCACTCCCGTACTGTCCGTAAGGCCAGGTACGGTGGAGGCATCGCCAACCGGCCTCGAAGGGAGTGCGACGATGGTGCTGCTTCGTCAGTTTGTCGGTGACGCATTGCGGCGGCTGCGGCTCCGGCAGGGGCGCACCCTCCGCGAGGTGTCTGCCGCCGCGCGTGTCTCGCTGGGCTATCTGTCCGAGGTCGAGCGCGGCCAGAAAGAAGCTTCCTCCGAACTGCTCGCCTCCATCTGCGGCGCTCTCGGGGCGCCACTTTCGCAGCTGCTGCGCGAGGTATCTGACAACTTCGCGCTCGCCGAGCTGCAGAACGAGCCAGTATTCAGCGGGATACGCGAGCCGTCGCTAAACGCGCCCGCCGGGCATCGACACGGGGACCGGCAGCCGGGCAGGCTCCCAGCGGGCCGGCTGCTCACGCAGCGGCCGCAAGGGCAGCCCCGGTCCGGGGCGCCGGTGCAGGCGGCCCGGCGGCTGGTCCTGCCGGCCGGGCAGCGGGTGGGCGCGGCCAGCGGGCGGCGGATGCCGCCGGCGGCCGAGCCGCTGCGGGGCGACGCGCCGCTGGACGCTGGCGTTCTCGACGCCGCGAGGCTCGACGCCGCAGGGCTGAAAACCGCAGGAATCGACGCCGCAGGGCTGAAAGCCGCGGGACGCGACGGTTCGGCGCGGAATCCCAAGACGCTGGACTCCGTGCCGCTGGACCCGTCCGGGCTGCCGTTGGCTGAGCCCCAGTTCGATCAGGTGACCCGGTCCGTGCAGGACATCACGAACATGGTTCCGGTCTGACGACGCCTCAGGCCCAGGCGCCGGGTTCGTCGGCGAGCTGACGAACCCGGTCGGGCAGTGTGCCCGCAACTATGTGCTCCAGCGTCACGTCTTCGAGAATTTCCCGCTCGTTGGCCCGCAGCGCGATCCACACGGTCTGCAGTGGCTCGGCAGCGCCGATATAGCCGAGATTTTCCGGCCGCTCGCCCCGGACTCCCACCAGCGGGCCGTCGATGGCCCGGATGATGTCCGCTAGGGATATCTCACTCGCCGGGCGGCCCAGCCAGAACCCGCCGTCGGGGCCGCGCTGACTGCGGACCAGCCCGGCGCGCCGCAGCTGAGTGAGAATCGCCTCCAGGAACTTGCCGGGAATCTTCTGCGCGCGGGCAAGCTGCTCGGCGGTGACGTGACCGGCACCTGAGGCGGCAAGCTCGATCGCAGCACGCAGGGCGTAATCAGCGCGAGCGGACAAACGCATATGCATCATTATGCAGGTACGCAGCGGCCGCTGGTTAGCGGCACGCTGGCTGAGGCGGCCGCGGGACCGGCAGCGAGCTGCCACGCCGGCGTTGCGGCTACCGGTCCGGGAGGCCCGGCGATGCCATACTGACGGACCAGGGGCACATGCCGGCACGGGGTTCTCAGCACGGCATCGAGGGAAAAAACGGGGGAACGATGCTGCCCGACCTCACTACGAAACTGACATCGCGGGCTGCCGCGCTCTGCGCCGTGGCCGGGTTACTGGCACTGCTGCTCAACGCGGCTCCGGCCGCGGCCGGCCCGGCGGCTCGTTCGCCGGCGGCGCGGGCCGCGGCGGTTACGCCCGCGGTAGAAGTCGCCCTCGTGCCGATTCGTCAAGGTCGCGTGCACGCGGCCGGCCTGGCGGGCGCTGCCTCGGGTCAGGGCGGTTACCGGCGATACTTCCGGGCGGCCCAGCTCGCCGCAGGTCTCGGCCGGCCCGCGCGCCAGTGCTGGCAGCAGTACCGCCGCGACGGCCGGACGGGACGCGTCGCCCGGCACTTGCCCTGCAGCCGCGGCTGCGCTGCTCGCAGCCGCAGTCACAGTCACAGCCGCAGTCACAGTCACAGCCGCAGCCGCAGCCGCAGCCGCAGCCTGGGATGCCTGCGGCCCGGCTGCGCGGCTCCGGCAGCGGGGTTTACCTGCCGGCGGCCGCGGTCCCGTTCCTAGCCGCCGCCGGTCGCCGCCTGCCGCTGGCCGCCTGCGCCGTCGAACGGGCTGGGCGCGCGGGCGCCGCGCCGCCGCCTGACCTCGGCGGCCCGGCCGCCGGAAGCCAAACTCGGGCCGGCCGCGAATACGTCAGGTCTTCTTCGCCCGGCTGGGCGCTACCCGCGGCGGCTCGTCCGGCTGCTTGGGGTACACCGGCGGCCACGGCGCGTCCATCAGGCCGTCAGCCCGGTCCCGCGCGCTCATCGCCAGCAATGGCTCCAGTGACTGCGGTTCGTCGTACATGGCAGCCCACGGATCGCCGGCCGCTGCCAGCCGGGCGGGCAGCGACGCGATGGTGAACTGGTCCGGGTGGATGTCGCCCAGCTCGGCCCAGGCGACCGGCGTGGACACCTGCGCGCCCGGCCGGGCCCGGACTGACCAGGCGCCGAACACCGTCTTGTGCGGCGCGTTCTGGTTGAAGTCGACGAACACCCGGCCGCCGCGTTCCTCCTTCCACCACGCCGCGGTGATCAGGTCGGGCCGGCGCCGTTCCAGCTCGCGCGCCACGGCCACCGCCGCCGCCCGGACCTGGTAGGAATCCCAGCGCGGCTGCAACCGGACGTACACGTGCAGGCCGCGGTTCCCCGTCGTCTTGAGATAGCCGGTGATCCCCGCCGCGGCCAGCAGCCGCTCCAGCTCGCGGGCCGCCTCGCGGATATGGCCGAACTCCACGCCGGGCGACGGGTCCAGGTCGATGCGCAGCTCGTCGGCGTGCGCCGGGTTATCCGCCCGGTACGGCCAGACGTGAAAACCAAGGCAGCCGAGGTTCACCGCCCACAGCACATGGTCGATATCGGCAGCCACCAGGGCCTGGGAACGGGTTCCGTTGGGCGTGGCCACAATGGTCGTCTGCAGCCACGCCGGGAAATTTTTCGGCACCCGTTTCTGAAAGAATGACGGGCCATCCGCCCCCTCAGGAAAACGCTGCAGCAAAACGGGCAGTCCCCCCATAACCCGCATCAACGGCCCGGCTACCCGCAGGTAATGAGCGGCCAGGTCGCCCTTGGTCTCGCCGCGCTCAGCGAACAGGACCTTGTCCGGGTGGGTGATCAGCCCGCTCGCCGCCGGGATCTCCGCCCCCGCCCCCGTGCCCGCCCCCGTCTCCGTGCCTGTCTTCGTCTCCTGGCTGCCGGGGCCTGGTCCGCGGCGCGGCGGCGGCGACTTCCGGCGGCCCGAAGTTACGTCATCGGCGGTGCGGGCGTTGATCACCCGGTCGGCCGTTATGCCGTACTGCTCGGCCCGCGCGCAGCCTGAGCCCTGCCAGTCGAGCTGGCCGGGCGCATGCGCGTCGGTGTCGATCGCGAACAGGCAGCCGGCTTGCGCCGCCAAAGCCAGCAGCGGGTCCGGCGGGTCCTGCCGCTCGGGCCGGCAGTTGATCTCGACGGCCACCCCGTGGTCCCGGCAGGAGGCGAACACCGCGGCGGCATCGAACGCCGACTCCGGCCGCCCCCGGCCGGTGATCAGCCGGCCCGTGCAGTGGCCCAGCACGTCGACGTGCGGGTTAGCCACTGCGGCCAGCATCCGCTCGGTCATCGGCCCGGCGGCCATCCGCAGCTGCGAATGCACGCTGGCCACCACCACGTCGAGCTCGGCTAGCAGGTCCGCGCGCTGGTCCAGCGCACCATCCGGGAGAATGTCCACTTCAATACCCGACAAGATGCGAAACGGCCCCAGCTCCGCATTCAGTGCCCGCACCAGTTCGAGCTGAGCCTCCAGCCGTTCCGCCGATAGCCCGCGGGCCACCGTCAGCCGCGGTGAATGATCGGTCAGCGCGATCCACTCGTGGCCCAGCCGGCGGGCCGCCTCGGCCATCTCCGCGACCGGGCTGCCGCCGTCGGACCAGTCCGAGTGGGTGTGGCAGTCCCCGCGCAGCGCGGCGCGCAGGCCGGGCGTCGTCGCCGTCGCCGTCGCCGGCCCGGCCTGCGCCGGGGCTTCGGCCAGCAGCCGGGTCAGGTAGTCCGGCTGCTGCCCGGCCGCCGCCTGGGCGATGACCTCGGCGGTGACCGCCCCGATCCCGGCTATCTTCGCCAGGGTGCCCTCGCCGAGCCGGCGGCCCAGCTCGCCGGGCGGGAGGTCGGTCACCGCCCCGGCGGCACGGCGGAACGCCCGCACCCGGTACGTCGGCGCCCCCGCCCGCTCCAGCTGGAACGCGATTTCCCGCAGTGCCGCGGCCGGGTCCACCGGTCAGCCGCCGTCCGGCCGCGGCGCGCCAGCCCCGGCGCGGCCATCGACGGGCCGCGCGCGGTACTGCTGCCACGCCAGCAGCGCCGCGCCGTGGCTGCCGCCGGGGTGGCCCGCCGGGATGATCGTTTCCGGGCTCAGCGCCCCCGGCGGCAGGGGCCGCGGCGCGGGCCGGCGCGCGGGCTCAGCCGCCGGAACCGGCGTGCCGTCGAGTGCCGCGGCGAGCCGGGCGGTCAGCTCCTGCTTACCGCCGCCCGCGCTGATCCCCAGCTGCCGCGCCAGGCCGGCCAGCTCCTCCTTCAGCCAGTACCAGCGCTGCAGCTGCGCCCCGGATAGCTCGCCACTCAGCGGCGGCCTGGACTCACCCACAGCCAGAGCTTCGCACATAGCTCGCCGGCCCGGCGCCCGTCCGAGCGGACTTCACCAGCGCGCCCGGCTGGCCTGGCTAAGTTAGGGCCACCGCGGGAACCCGCGGTCTCGTCAGCCTGTTTCGGGGTGCGTCGATGGATCGGGCCGCTGCGGCGCTGGACGGCACCTCGCTGACCTGCGCCCAGGTGACGGATGCCGCCCGCGGGCGGCTGCGGGTGGAAATCGCCGAGCCGGGCCGGCAGCGGGCTAGCGCCGCGGCGCAGTTCGCCGCGGTCGCCGCCGGGCGCCAGCCGGTGTACGGCCGGACGACCGGCGTCGGCGCGAACCGCGGGCTGCCGGTCGCCGCCGGGGACTCCGCCGTCCATGGCCTGCGGCTGCTCCGCAGCCACGCCGGGGGCGGCGGCCCGCTGCTGGCCGCCGAGCTGGGCCGGGCCATGCTGGTGGTGCGCGCCAACCAGATCGCCGCGGGCGGCTCAGGCGTGGCGGCCGGGGTGCTGGACGTGCTCGCGGACTGCATCAACCGTGGCCTGTCGGTCCCGGTCCCGCGGTACGGCGCAATCGGCACCGGGGACCTGACCGCGCTGGCGGTGACGGCGCTATGCCTGCTCGGCGAGCGTGACTGGCTGGCCGCCGGGGAGCTTATCGGCGCGGCCGGCCAGCGCGGCGGCGCGGCGGCCCTGCCCGGCGGCTCGGCGGGGGGGCGCGACAGTCAAACCGGGCCGCCCCGGTTCGCGCTGGCGCCGGGCGACGCGCTGGCTTTCTTGTCCAGCAACGCGGCGACGCTCGGCGAGGCGGCGCTGGCCTGCCGGGACCTCGATGAGCTGCTGCACGCCGCGATGGCGATCGCCGCGCTGTCGCACCGAGCCGTGGACGCATCAGCCGAGCCGTACGCGGCGGCGGTGCAGGTCGCGCGCCCGCATCCCGGCCAGCGGGCGGTGGCCGCCACGATGCGGGCCCTGCTGGGCGGGGGCGCCGGCCCGGCGGCGCGCATCCAGGACCCGTACGCTTACCGGGCGCTGCCCCAAGTGCACGGCCCGGCGCTGGATGCCGTCCGGCGCGCCGAGCAGACCGTTACCAGCGAGCTCAACGCGGCCGCCGAGAACCCGCTCATCGACGTGGCCGGCCAGGCGGTCTGGCACAACGGCAATTTTCACACCGGCTACGCCGGCCTCGCCCTGGACGCGGTGCGCGCCGCGCTGTTCCAGGCCGCGGCGCTGTCGGCGGCCCGGCTGGGCACGCTGGTCGAGCCCGCTTTCACCGGCCAGCGGCCGTTCCTGGCGGCCGGCCCGCAGCCCAGCTCGGGGATCATGGTGCTGGAGTACGTGTCGCACGCGGCGATCGCTGACATCCGCCAGCTCGCCTCGCCCGCGGCGCTGGGCAGCGCGGTGCTATCCCGCGGGGTCGAGGAGCACGCCGGATTTTCCACCCAGTCGGCGCAGGCCACCACCGACGTGGCCGGCGCCTACCGGGTGGTGCTGGCCTGCGAGCTGGTTGCCGCGGTACGGGCCTTGCGGCTGCGCGGCCTGCGGCTGGATGGCTCCGCGCTGGCCACCCCGTTCGCCCGCGCGGCCGCCATGCTGCCGGCCGACCCCGCCGACCGGCCGCTGGACGGCGACCTGGCCGCGGCGCAGCAGCTGCTCCCGGAGATGGCCGCGGCGGCCGTGACCGCCGCGGTGCATTAGGCCGGGCGCTCCCCGACGGGCCGTCCCAGCGCCGGGCCAGTTCGCTGCGCAGCTCGATGCCCGCCCAGTCTTCGCTGCCCGGGGACCGGAAACCTGCCCTCCGGAGCCCGGGCGGCCTGCGTGCCATCGTCGTCCGACGACTCGGGCTCGGGCCATTCCTCGCCGTGCGCCTGATCTCGCTGCGGTCCTGGCGCTTGATCGCGTCGTCCGCCGCCGCCCCGTGCGTTCGCGCGCCACCGCGACAAGTCCCTCGCCAAGCACTTCACGATCGTCGATGAGCAGGGCATCTCCCGGTTCCACGTGGCCGGCAACCTCGGTTTCAGTCGGCAGCTTTCCTTCCGTGACCAGAGCGGCCGCGAGCTCGCGCAGATCAGGAAGTACCGGATGAGCACCCGGCACGAGATCCTGGTCGGCGGCCGGCATGCCGCTGAGGGTCGCGCGCCGGGGAATCTTCGGCAGGCGCTATGAGATCGGCGCAGCCGGCGGACCGATTCTGGCCAACGGAAGTTACGGCGGCTGGAATTTCACCCTGAGCCGGGGCGGCGGGGTCATCGCGACCGTCGCCCGGAAACTCGCCTTCCGGGAGAAATTCACCGTCGACATCGCCGACGGCGAGGATGACGTATTCCTGCTGGCCGTGGTCCTGGCTATCATCGCCATCAACGACGGGCGCCGCAAATCTAATGGCGCCCTTTGGCGGCGGCGGCGGCGGCGGCGCCCTTGGCGGGGGCGCCCCCGCGTGAAGCTGGCTACCCGGTCGGCGTTGGGCCGGAAGAACAGCGCGCCGCGGCCGTCCAGCGCGGCCAGCACCGCCTCGTGCACCGGGGTGCTGGTGATCTCAGCGGGTTCCGGTAGTACACCGAAGAGCTTGCCGCGCGAACTTCAATCGCTCTGCTGAGAATCCAGTCCGGCCCGCTCACGGCCGCTGGAGGAAAAGAACCTGATCTGCCTGGACGGAGCCGGGCTGGTCGAGCAGGGCACTGAGGGCTCTGGCGATGATGGTCATGTAGGCACGGTCCTGCGGGAACGTTTTGCTGGCGACCAGGATCAGCCCTGCGTGTGCGTGCCCAGCTGCCCGGTATCCCGAGTCCAGGGGCATGAAGTCCTTAATGTTGGCGGTGACAAGAGCGCGGCCAGCGGTGGCTGCGTGGGCGAGAACCTGTTCATCGGGGAGCGAGATCAGGGCCGGGTCAGCGACGATAGCCAGCACGTCATGGCCTTTGCCGCGCAGCTCCCGGGCAATCGCGTCGGAAAGCATCTCATCCAGCAGCAGCGGGTAACTCAAGGCCTCAGCCAGCAAGCAGTTTGCGCTCGCGCTGCCAGGCATGCTCGGCAGCGTCTTCGGCTGTCTGCGCTGCGGCTATTTCTGAGTCGATCTCGCCAGGGTAGGAGGCCCAGTACCGAATCGCGATACGCAGCAGCCGCACGGGGACGCCCGTGTTGCCCGCGACTAGGCCGAGCACGGCGTCTTCGGTCAGGCCGGGCTCACTGGCTCGCGCGGACTTGATTCCCCGTACGGCTTCCCACACGTCAGGTCCGCCAGCCACAGATGCCCGCCTGCCGGTGGGGCCAGCCCGGAATACGACGCCTGGATGCTCGCTCATCCTGAGGGCCTCATCTACTAGCTGGTTCGCAGCCGAGGACAGAGACATCCCAGGATGGGCCGCAACAAAGGAGGCGAGCCGGTCGACTACAGCCGCGTCAAACCGGACTGGTGTCGCAAGACGCTTCGCCATGACTACAACGTAGTCGATTGATGCTGCGGAGAGCAAGTGCGCTGCATCGACAGGGAACGCACGCGGTAATGCCCGGCGGGCGGTCAGGCGCGCAGCCGCAGGCCGCGGGGGGTGGGCCGGAAACCGGCGCCCTCGAGCGCCTGGGCCAGCGGGGAGTCGTAGACGCCGCCGCCGTCGGCCCGCTCGACGGTCAGCCGGCCCAGGGCGCCGTCGCGCACCGCCCCGGCCAGCGCGCCCGCCGCCGGGCGCAGCGCCGCGGGGTCGCTGGTCCAGGACAGCAGGGTCTTGCCGCCGCGCTCGACGTACAGCACCAGCTCCCCGCCGGACAGCACGACCAGCGCGCCGGCCTTGCGGCCGGGCCGGTGCCCGCCCGGGGTCTCCTCCGGCCGCGGCGGCCACGGCAGCGCGGCGCCGTAGGCGTTCGCCGGGTCGGCGGCGGCCAGCACCAGCACGGTCCTGCCATCACCGGCCGCCGCCGCCGCGGCCGGCGCCGGCTCCTCCCACCACCGCTCCAGGTCCGCCGCGGCCCCGGCGCCGCGGCCCGGCCCGGTCATCGCGGTGGCCGGCGGCGGTGGCGGGCCGGCCGCCCGCATCCGGTCCACGGCGCCGGGCAGCGCAAACTGGGCTGCGCCCAGTCCCTCGACGAAATACCCGCGCCGGCACTGCCCCGACTCCTCCATCGCCCGCAGCACCGGGTACAGGGCGCCGAACCCGCCCGGCATCCGCTCGGCGGCCGCGACGCCGCGCAGCACGATGCCGTGCCGCTCCAGCAGCGCCAGCGCCAGCGCGTGCAGCCGCCGGGTCTTGCCGGGCTCCGCGGCGGCCAGCGCCGACCAGCGGCCGCTGACCGTCGGCGGGCCGCCGCGGCTGGGCAGCACCGCGCGGCCGTATCGCCGGCCGGCGCCCCGCCCGGGCCGCCCCGGCCGGCCGCCCTGGCCGTTATGCGGCGCCAGGCCGCTGCCCAGCGCCGCGGCGGCCAGCGGTAGTGGCGCCGCTACCGGGCGGCCACTGCCGAGCACGGTCCGCAGCGGCGCGAGCGTGTCGTTGGTCAGCCGGCCGGACCAGGTCAGGTCCCAGATCGCCGTCGCGATCGCCTGGTCGCTGATCGCTGCCGCCGCCGTTCCCCGGCCGTCCGTCCCGTCGCCGCCGGCGGCGCGGGAGCCCAGCCAGCGCGCCGCCTGGTCGGCGATGGCGCGGAAGAACAGCGCACCCCCGCCGTCCAGCACCGCGAGCACCGCCTCGTGCACCGGCGTGCTGGTGATCTCGCCGGGATCGGGCAGCAGCAGCGGCGCGGCCGCGGCGGGCGCCAGCACGATCCAGCCATCCCCGCCTGGCAGGCCGCCCGCGCCGGCCCAGACCACGTCGCCCGCGGCGGTCAGCTCGTCCAGCAGCGCGGGGGAGTACCCCGGCAGCCGGCCGGGCAGCACCAGGGTCTCCAGCGCTGACGCGGGCACGGCGGCCCCGGCCAGCTGCTCGATCACCTCGTAGACCGCGTCGGCGCCGGGCAGGCCCCGGCGCCGGCCCGGCTGCCCGCGGTCCCCGGCGGCATGCTGCCCTGCATGCTGCCAGGCAGGCAGGAACGCGGCGAAAACTGCCGGCGGTACCGGCTCGACTTCCTTGCGCAGCTTCGCCAGGCACCGGCGGCGCAGCAGCCGCAGCACGCCGGCCTCGCACCATTCGGTGCCGCGGCCGCCGGGCACGAACTCGCCCTCGGTGACCCGGCCCTCGGCGGCGAGCCGGCGCAGCGTCCCGGTCACGACGGCGACCCCCAGCCCGTACCGGTGCGCTGCGGCGGCCGCCGTGAACGGCCCGTGCGTCCGGGCGTACCGGATAACCAGGTCGCTCAGCGGATCGGGCACCGGCTCGGTGAATGCCTCGGGCACCCCCGTCGGCAGTGCCACCCCGAGCGCGTCCCGCAGCCGCCCGGCGTCCTCGATCGCCGCCCAGCGCGGCTCGCCCGCAACCCGGACATCGATGATCCGGCGCTGCCCGGCCAGCGCCGCCAGCCAGTCGTCAGCCGGCCCGGCGTCCGCGCACCGCAGCGCCGCTTCCGCGCCGGTCAGCGGGCCCAGGTCACGCAACATGTCGGCAAGCCGCTCCGCGCTCGTGCACCGCCGGTCGGCTGCCAGCCGCTGCAGCTCCGCCTCGGCCTCGTCGATGACCAGCGGGTCGAGCAGCTCCCGGGCGTCCGCCTGGCCGAGCAGCTCGGCGAGTAGCGCCGAGTCCAGCGCCAGTGCCTGAGCGCGCCGCTCCGCCAGCGGCGCGTCCCCTTCGTACATGAACGCGCCCACATAGCGGAAAAGCAAGGACCGGCCGAAAGGGGACGCCGAGCTGGTCTCCACCTCTACCAGCCGGATCCGGCGGGCGGCCAGGTCGCGCATCAGGCCGGTCAGGCCGGGCACGTCAAACACGTCCTGCAGGCACTCGCGGACGGTTTCGAGCACGATCGGGAACGTCGAGTACTGACTGGCCACCGCCAGCAGCTGGGCCGAGCGCTGGCGCTGCTGCCATAGCGGCGAGCGGCGGCCCGGCTGCCGGCGGGGCAGCAGTAGCGCCCGCGCCGCGCACTCCCGGAACCGGGACGCGAACAGCGCGGCGGTGCCGATCTCTGCCGTGACCAGCTGCTCGACCTCGTCCGGGTCCAGTATCGCGATACCCGCGGGGGGCGGCTCGTCGGTGTCGGGCACCCGGATCACGATGCCGTCGTCGGCATGCATGGCCTGCACGTCCATCCCGCCGTAACGTTCCCGCAGCCGGGCGGCGATGGCCAGGGCCCACGGCGCGTGCACCTTGGCCCCGTACGGGCTGTGCAGGATGAGCCGCCAGTCGCCGGGCTCGTCCCGGAACCGCTCCAGCACCAGGGTGCGGTCGTCCGGCACGTAGCCGGTCGCCTCGCGCTGGCTGGACAGGTAGCTGATCAGGTTGGCGGCGGCCAGCTCGTCCAGGCCGCCGTCGCGCAGCCGGGCCGTCGCGACCTGCTCGCTGACAGTACCCAGCTCGCGGCAGAACGCGCCGATCGCGGCGCCCAGCTCGGCCGGGCGCCCCGGCGCGTCCCCGTGCCAGAACGGCAGCTTGCCGGGCTGGCCCGGCGCCGGGGAGACAAGTACCTGGTCGGCGGTGATTTCCTCGATCCGCCAGGAACTCGCGCCGAGCACGAACACGTCGCCGGCCCGGGACTCGTAGACCATCTCCTCGTCCAGCTCGCCGACCCGGCGGGAATGCCGCCCGGACTTGTCCCGCTGGCCGCCGATCAGGAACACCCCGAACATGCCGCGGTCCGGAATCGTCCCGCCGTCCACGACGGCTATCCGCTGGCTGCCCGGCCTGCCGTGCAGGATGCCGGTGGTGCGGTCCCAGACCAGCCGCGGCCGCAGCCCGGCGAACTCCTCGCTCGGGTAGCGCCCGGCGAGCATGTCGAGCACCGCATCCAGCACCGGCCGGGTCAGCCCGCGGAACGGCGCTGCCCGGCGGACCGTCTGCTCCAGCTCGCCGACCTCCCAGTCGTCGACCGCGGTCATCGCGACGATCTGCTGGGCGAGCACGTCCAGCGGGTTGCGCGGCATCCGCAGTTCCTCGATCTGCCCGCCGCGCATCCGCTGGGCCACCACCGTCGCCTGAACCAGGTCACCCTGGTACTTGGGGAAGATCACGCCGCGGGACACGTCGCCCACGTTGTGCCCGGCCCGGCCGGTGCGCTGCAGCCCGCTGGCCACTGACGGCGGCGACTCGACCTGGATGATGAGATCGACCGCGCCCATGTCGATGCCGAGTTCCAGGCTGGACGTCGCGACCACCGCGGGCAGCCGCCCGGCCTTCAGCGCCTCCTCGATCTGCGTCCGCTCCTGCCGGGAAACCGAGCCGTGGTGGGCGCGCGCAACCTCAGCGGCCGCCCCGGTCGTAGCGCCCGCCTGAGCCATCAGCTCAGCCGGCGAGTGCCGCGCATCCCGGTCATGGCCGGGTTCGCCGGAACTCCCGGCCGCTGCGTCGGCCTGCTGTTCTTCCATCCGCTCGGCGGCGAGCTCGTTCAGCCGGGCGCACAGCCGCTCGGCCAGGCGGCGGGAGTTGGCGAAGACGATCGTCGACTTGTGACTTTCGATCAGATCCAGCACCCGGGCCTCAACATGCGGCCAGATCGAATGCCGCCGCGCCGGGTCAGCCAGCGGCTCGAAGAACTCCGCGGCCGGCTCCCCGTACCCGGTCTCACTGGCGCCGGCCCCGTTCCCGCCGGCTCCGCTCCCGGCCGCCCCGTTCCCGCCCGGTCGGCTCCCCGGTGCTGGGGCAGTTCCCTGGTAGGAAGCTGCCGGGGCGGCTGATGTTTCCAGGTCGGCCATGTCCTCGACCGGTACGACGATCCGCAGTTCAATCCGCTTGTCGCTGGGCGGCTGGACGATCGTCACCGGCTGAGCGCCGCCGAGGAAGTCCGCCACCTCCTGCGGCGGCCGGACGGTGGCCGACAAGCCGATGCGCGCGGCCGGCCGCCGGGCCGACGCCCGCCGCAGCGTGTCCAGCCGCTCCAGGGACAGTGCGAGGTGCGCGCCGCGCTTACTGCCCGCCAGGGCGTGCACCTCGTCGATGATCACCGTCTCGACGCCGCGCAGGCCCTCCCGCGCCTTGGAAGTCAGCAGCAGGAACAGCGACTCGGGCGTGGTGATCAGGATGTCCGGGGGCTTGGCCGCGAGCTTGCGGCGCTCGTCAGCGGCCGTGTCGCCGGTCCGGACGCCAACCCGGACCTGCGGGGCCGGCTGGCCGAGCCGGTGCAGGGCCTGGCCGACCCCGGCCAGCGGGGAGCGGAGATTCCGCTCGATGTCTACCGCGAGGGCCTTCAGCGGCGAGATGTACAGCACCCGGCAGCGCTGCAGCGGCTCGGCCGGGACCGGCTCGGTGATCAGCTTGTCGATCGCCCACAGGAACGCTGCCAGCGTCTTTCCGGATCCGGTCGGCGCGATTACCAGGGTGTTCTCGCCCCGCCTGATTGCAGCCCAGGCCTGTGCCTGGGCCGGCGTGGGCCCGGCGAACGCGGCAGTGAACCAGGCGCTAGTCGCTGCGCTGAAGCCGTCCAGCTCCCGGCTGCGGACGGGCGGCGAGGCGGGCATCCTCTTATCCTGCACCGTGTCTATCCTGCACCGTGCTTATCCTGCACCGTGCCGCCGACAGTGCGGGGCGTCCCCAGCGGCGGCCAGGGCGCAACGACGCCGGCCGCAGGTGCGAGGCTGCCGCCGGCCAGCTCGCGGCGACGGGCTGCCGCCCGGCCGACTGGCATCTGTTCAGCAGGCCAGCTGGCCCTTGTTCGACTGGCCTCTGTCCAGCTGGCCCCGGTCAGCTGGCCCGGTTTAGCTGGCTCAGCTGGTCCAGCGCGACGCGTTGGGTGAGCGCTTGCTCAGGTCGCTGGCGACGTCCCGGCCGAGGCGCCGGGTCTCGTGCCGGTTGATCAGGGCGCCGGCCGCCGCGCCGGTCAGCAGCGGGCCGAGCGACGCGGTGCTCTGCCCGATCCTGGCGGCGATGCGCCGCTGCAGCCGCAGCCGCAACGGCGAGCCGAGGGCGATGACCACTCCGGCCGGCCCTAGCGCCACGCCCCGCCGGGTAGCCCAGGAGCCGACATAAGCCGTCATCCGGTCGACCACCGGACCGGCTGCGCGCATGCCGTAAATCTCATGCAGCTCAGCGATCAGCTTCACCTCGATGCTGATGACCGTGACCGTCTCGGTTGCTACCTGGACGGCGAATCCCGGCATGAACGGCAGCGCCGCCCAGGTGCCCACCGCGGCGCCCGTGGTCGCGGACATCCGGGCCGCGCTGTCAATCAGCGCCTCCGCGAGCACCTCCGGCGTGCGGTCCGGGTACTGCGCCCGCAGCGTGGCCTGATCCCGGACCGGCAGCCGTGGCGCCGCCGCCAGCACCTGATCGGCGAGCCTGGCGGTACTCCACCGCGCGCCCCGGCCGGTCACCGCCGCGCCGCGCCGCGCGCCGCGGGCAGTCACCGCCGCGCCGCGCCGCGCGCCCCGGCCGGTGAGCGCGGCACTGCGCCGCGCGGCACTGGCGAGCGTCCTGGTGACGCCGCGCCGCCCCGGAGCCTGATCCGAAGCGGCGGCACTCTCGGCCAGTGTCCCGGCCGTCGCAGGCTGTAGTTCCCCGTACCGCTCCGGCTGAACGGCCTGCTCCGGCTGGCCGGGGCCGCTCACTGCGTTGCCCGCATCTGTCATCTAATTCGCCTACCCGCGATCCGGTGTCCCACGCAGCGCAGCGCCGTGCACGCACCGCAGCGCCGGGCCAGCAGCAGCCGGCCCGAGCCGCAGCGTACCCGACCTGGCCGTGATGGCCTTGCGCCCATCGCCAGATCCCGGCCGATGATGCACACTGAGGCACACGCCTACACGGCACCGCTTGCCGCCGGCACCGCAGTACAGCCAACCGCAGACCAGAACACGGCAGTACAGCCAACCGCGGTGCCACCGCGCGCACTGCGCCGATGTCCGCAGCACCGTCGCGCGGACCACGGGAGGACACATGCCCAATCTGAGTTCCGTGCTCGCCGATACCACGGCCGGGCACCCGCAGCGGCCAGCGGTACGGATGGACGGCCTGGTGCTGACGTACGAGCAGCTGCGGGAGGCCGCAGGCCGGATGACGTCCCTGCTGACGTCCGCTGGCGTGACGCCCGGTGACCGGGTGGCGATCATGCTGCCCAACGTGCCCGCGTTCCCGATCGCGTTTTTCGGCGCGCTCGCCGCGGGGGCGGTGGTGGTGCCGATGAACCCGCTGCTCAAGAGCCGGGAAGTTGCCTACTACCTGAGTGACTCCGGCGCGCAGGTGCTCTTCGCCTGGCACGCTTGCGCCGCCGAGGCTGCCGGCGGCGCCGCGGAGACCGGCGCCCGGGTTATCGAGGTAGCGGAGCCTGCCCTGGATGCGCTGCTGGCAGATTACGAGCCGGCCGGGGAGATTGCCGCGCGGGCTGATGACGACGACGCCGTCATCTTGTATACCTCGGGGACGACTGGCAAGCCGAAGGGCGCCGAGCTTACCCACGCGAACTTGCGCCGCAACGCCGACCTGACGGCCCGGACGCTGCTGGAATGCGGCCCGGATGACGTCATGATGGGCTGCCTGCCGTTGTTTCACGTCTTCGGCCTGACCTGCGGCCTGAACGCGGCGGTCATGTCCGGAGCCTGCCTGACGCTGCTGCCCAGATTCGACCCCGAAAAGGCCCTGCAGATCATCGGCAGGGACAAGGTGACGATCTTCGAAGGCGTGCCGACGATGTACGCGGCGATGCTGCACCAGCCGGGCAGCGAGAACGCGGACGTTTCCTCGCTGCGGGTATGCATTTCCGGCGGCTCGGCGATGCCGGTCGAAGTGCTGCACAGTTTCGAGAAGGCGTTCCGCTGCGTGATCCTGGAAGGCTACGGCCTGTCGGAAACCTCACCGGTCGCGTCCTTCAACCTGCCGGACAAGGTGCGCAAGCCGGGCACCATCGGCACGCCGATCGAGGGCGTCCGGATGCGCGTGGTCGATGCGGACGGGGCTGAGCTGCCGGCCGGTCAGGTGGGTGAGATCGTCATCGCCGGGCATAACGTGATGAAGGGTTACTGGGGCAAGCCGCAGGAGACCGCCGAGGCGATCACCGACGGCTGGTTTCGCACCGGTGACCTGGCGACGGTCGACGACGAGGGCTATTTCTCCATTGTGGACCGGAAGAAGGACCTGATTATCCGCGGCGGCTACAACGTCTACCCGCGGGAGGTCGAGGAGGTTCTCTATGAGCATCCGGCTGTCGCTGAGGCCGCGGTGATCGGCGTCCCGCACGACGATCTCGGCGAGGAAGTCGGCGCCGCGGTCGCGCTCAAGCCCGGCGCGTCGGCTACGCCGGACGAGCTGCGCGCGTTCGCCAAGGATCGGGTGGCGGCCTACAAGTATCCCCGCACGATCTGGCTCGTGCCCGAATTGCCCAAAGGCCCGACCGGGAAGATCCTGCGCCGCGAAGTGCAGGCCCCGCAGGACGCGAAGTGACGGCGGCCACGCTGGACCGCGTCCGCGTCGGCCGCCAGGAGCTGCGCGTCGCGGTCCGCCCCGGCCAGCCCGGCCGGATGCCGCTGCTGCTGGTCAACGGCATCGGCGCCAGCCTGGAGCTGCTGCAGCCATTCGTCGACGCTCTCGATCCCGGCCAGGGCGTGATCCGGTTCGATGTTCCCGGCTCCGGCGGATCGCCGATGCCGCCTGGCCCGTACAGCTTCACCGGGCTGTGCCGGCTGATCGCGGGGATGCTGTCGGAACTCGGCTATGACCAGGTGGACGTGCTCGGGTTTTCCTGGGGCGGCAGCGTCGCGCAGCACTTCGCGGCGTTCCAGCGGGCGCGTTGCCGGCGGCTGGTGCTGGTCAGCACCGCGACCGGCGCGCTGATGGTGCCGGCCCGCCCGTCGGTGCTGCTGCAGATGGTCACCCGGCGGCGCTACCTGGACCCGGACTATCTCGTCCGGGTCGCGCCGGATCTTTACGGCGGGTCTGCCCGGTCCGAGCCGCAGCGGGTCAGCGAGACGATCCACCGGGGCAACCGGACCGGACCGCCGCTCGGCTATGCCTACCAGCTCATGGCGGCGCTCGGCTGGACGAGCCTGCCGTTCCTGCCGCTGCTGCGGCAGCCGACGCTCATCATCTCCGGTGACGATGACCCGCTGATACCGCTGGCTAACGCCCGGCTTATGCACCAGCTCATTCCGCGCTCGCGGCTGCTCGTCTTCCGCGGCGGTCACCTCGGCCTGATCGCCGAGGCCGGGGAACTGGCGCCGGTGATAACTGACTTTCTTGCCGCCGCGCCTCCCGGTCAGGTCCCGGCCTTAGCTTTCCTGCAGTTTTCCCGGCCCGATCCCGCCGTCGCTGCCGCGGCGGCGAGGTAAAGGTGCGCCGGGGCCGCTGCGCCAGCGTTACCTCCCCGTCCCGTACTCCCGGAAAGCTCAGGTCGCGATGACAGTTACCGCGGACGCCGACTTCTACGCGCTGGAATCCCTGCTGGACGACGCTGGCCGCGCGCTGCTGCTGCGAGTACGGGAGTTCATGGAGAAATCCGTTCAGCCGGTCATCAATCAGTACTGGATCCGCGAGGAGTTCCCGCACGAGCTCGTGCCCGAGCTGGCCCGGCTCGGCATCGCCGGCCTGTCCTATGACGGCTACGGCTGCCCGGGCGGCGGGAATCTGCTGGACGGCATGGTCGCGATGGAACTCGCCCGGATAGACGCGTCCATCGGGACCTTCCTCGGCGTGCATTCCGGCCTGGCGATGGGGTCCATCTACCTGTGCGGGTCGGCGGAGCAGAAAGAGCGCTGGCTGCCGGAAATGGCGCGGATGGAGAAAATCGGCGCGTTCGGGCTCACCGAGCCGGACGTCGGCTCCGGCGTGGCCCGCGGCCTGACCACGACCGCGCGCCGTGACGGCGGCGACTGGGTGCTCGACGGGCAGAAAAAGTGGATCGGCAACGCCACCTTCGCCGACTACACCATCATCTGGGCCCGAGACGTCGAAGACGGCGCCGTCAAGGGCTTCGTGGTCGAGAAGGACACGCCCGGATTCGCCCCGGCCAAGATGCGTGACAAGATCGCCCTGCGGGTGGTCCAGAATGCGGACATCTCGCTGGACGGCGTCCGGGTGCCGGAGGCCAACCGGCTGCAGGAAGCCAACTCATTCCAGGACACCGCCGCCGTCCTGCGGCTGACCAGGGCAGGAGTGGCCTGGCAGGCGGTCGGCTGCGGCCGCGGCGCCTACGAGCACGCGCTCGCGTACGCGGGCCAGCGTGAGCAGTTCGGCCGGCCGATCGCCGGCTTCCAGCTCGTCCAGGATTTGCTGGTCCGGATGCTGGCCAACGTCACGGCCTCGGCGTGCCTGTGCTCCCGGCTGTCTCAGTTGCAGCAGGAGGGTGCCGCGGCCGATCATCACTCGGCGCTGGCCAAGGTTTTTTGCACCGTGCGGATGCGCGAGACGGTCGGGTACGCCCGGGAACTGCTCGGCGGCAACGGCATCCTGCTGGAGAACCAGGTCGGCCGGTTCGTCGCGGACGCCGAGGCGATCTATTCCTACGAGGGCACCAGGGAGATCAACACGCTCATCGTCGGCCGCGCGATAACTGGCGTCGGCGCCTTCGTGTAAGCGAGCAGACTCGCCTTCGTCAGTCGCCGACCTTGGTGGTGCCGAACATCAACGTGCGGCGCTCTACGTCGTAGTAGACGCTCTTGGTGTTAGTCAGCAGCTCCTGCAGGTTGTCGGCGTCGTCGCCGCTGAGGGTGAGGACCTCCTCCCAGGCACCTTGATCGAGTACGAGCTGCAGGGTGTAGGTGCCGTCCTGGCCGGGCTCGCCGGCGACCCAGGAGAACTGGTAATGCGACAGCTGGCGGACCTTGATGCTGTTGTCAGTGACGGGCTGGGGTACCTCGGGCACGATGACTCCTTCTGCTAGCCGGGCTAGCGCTGGGCTAGTTAACGGCAACGAAGTTATTGGTGGCCGCTGATTGGCAGCTGCTGCTTATCCGCAGCTGCCTGAGACCCTACAGGGCAAGAGTCAGTAGTAAAGGTCCGGCTGCCCCCCTGGCGCCCGGCGGCGGAGCAGCTGGCCGTCGCCCTGGCGTCGCGGTCTGCAGCAGTTTCGCAGCGCAGCCGGAGGAAGCTCTCAACCGCGCTCCTTACTGTCGCGTACATGGATAACACCGACTCAGCAAGCAGCACCCCTTCACCAGGACGGCCGTCGGCCCGGCTGCGATTCGGCCGCCCGGCTTCCCGCACTTCGCGTACCACGGCGCTAGTCGCAGTCGCCGGGCTGGCGGCCGGCGGCGCGTTCGCCGCAGTCAGCGGCATTGCGTCAGCGTCCAGCGGGGCGACGGCAGCGGCTCCGGCGCCGGTTGCCGCGCCATCGGTTCCGGCTCCAGGCTGGGGCGGCCACGGCGGGTTCGGCGGGTTCGGGAGGTTCGGCGCGCTCGGCGGCGGCGCCGGCACTATCACGGCGATCAGCGGCGCGACCCTGACGCTGCGCACCGAGCAGGGGACCGAGACTGTCAGGACGGACTCCGCCACCAAGTACGCCAAGGAGCAGGAGGCAATCAGCTTCGCTGCGCTGCGAGTCGGGGACGCAATCCGGGTATCAGCGCCACGGCCGTCGGCCGTGACCGTGCCGGGGACCGGCACAGTAACAGCCATTCAGATAGAGGTCGTTCGTCCTGGGCTGAGCGGCCGGGTGACCTCAGTGTCGTCCGGCACTTACACCCTGGTCGGCCCTGTCGGTCAGCTTCTGACGGCGAGCACCGGCGGCGGCACCCGCTATTACGACGGGTCGGCGCGAAGCACGGCGGCGGCTGTCAAGGTCGGCGCCCGCATCTTCGCGGCAGGCACCCAGGACAGCCTTACTCACCTGAGCGCGGACACGGTCACGGTAATCCCGGCGCCGGGCACCGGAGCCGGGGTTCCCGATGGCCCGTTCGGCGGCCCGGCTGGCCACGGTCCGGGCTACTGGGGAGACGGCCCGGCCAGCTGACGCGGCAGGTAGCCGGATTGGCGTCGGCGCGGCGAACGACAAGGGAATGTGCGAGGATGACGAGATGTCATGGCAACCTGATACTGCTTTCCTCGACGGGCTCCGATTTTTTTCCGCGGCGGTCAGTCAGTTAGTGCCCGCTGACTGGCAGCGGCCGTCGCCCTGCGGGAACTGGCAGGCAGTCGATGTCCTCGGTCATGTCGGCCAGGCCACGCGCTTTGGAACGCAGCTGCTGAACGGAGAAAGTCCTGCCTGGGCACCCGTGGAACCACCCGGGGCAGACGTCAGCGGCGACCCTGCTGCGTGGTGGCACACCGTGGCGGATCCGGCTCGCGGCGCCGTCCAGGGCGTCGACCTTTCCCGAGTGGTCGATTCCCCGATGGGCCGGCGCCCGATCGGGGCGGGACTCAGTTTCCCCGCTCTCGACTTGTTCGTGCACGCCTGGGACATCGGGCGCAGCGCCGGTCACGACATCGTGATACCCGCCGAGGCCATCGAGTTCGCGCACGGAGTCATTGACGTGATCCCCGCCGAGCGCGTGCGCAATGAGCGAGTGTTCGGAGCCGAGGTACCCGCGCCGCCGAACGCAACCCCGACGCAGTCGTTCATCGCCTGGACCGGTCGTGATCCGCTCTGGGCAGCACCCTCCAGCTGACCTCCCCGGGCAGGCGGCTGGCGTATCGCCGACTACGCTAACCCACCCGGCAGGCTAGCCCGCTTTGCTGGCGACGCGATAACGGTCGATGATCAGGCCGGCGACGGCGGGGTGATCGGCCAGCGGGTCGGTGACCCAGGTGGCGCCGCAGCGGCGGAGCCGGTCGTGGAAATCACCGGGGGCCATCAGGTAAGTCGCGATAGCCACTGGGCCGCCGGTGTCAGTCCGCAGCTGGGCGACTGCCGCCTCTACCGTGGGCTGCCCGGAGGTGGCGAAGGCCGGTTCCACCCGGGCGCTGACCAGTTCCGCCAGCAGCTGGGCCTGACGGCGGACGTCGTCGGCCGCCTGCGGGTCGCTTGATCCCGCGGCGGCCAGGACGACCGGCGTTCCGGCCGGCACGCCGGCCTGGGCGAGCCGGGCGGCCAGCGCCGTGGCGAGCAGCGGGTCCGGTCCGAGCGGAGCGGCGACCCGTGCGTCCGCCGCCCGCGCGGCGCTGGTGATATCGGCGGTGAGGTGGTACCCGGTCGACAGCAGCAGCGGGATCACCACGGCGTCGCGCCCGTTCCCGGTCAGCTCCGCCGTCAGCGACGGCTCCGCATGCTGCAAGAATGCCACCCGCACGTCCAGGACCGGAGCCAGCCGGGTCACCTGCCGGGCCAGCGCGCTGACAGCAGCGCGTGCCGCCGGATTCCGGCTGCCGTGCGCGACCGCGATCAGCGTCGGGCTGCTCATGCCGTCCCCGCCGGGACCAGAAGTTCGCGCAGCCGGACTACCTCGCCGACGACCACGACCGCGGGTGCCCGGATGCCGCGCTGGCCGGCCGCGGCGGCCACGTCGCCCAGCGTGGAGATGAGGACCTGCTGGCGGGGCGTGGTGCCCTCGCAGATGACCGCCACCGGCGTCTCGGCGTCGCGGCCGCGCTTGACCAGCTCGGTCGCTATCTCGTCCAGATGCGCGACGGCCATCAGCAGCACCAGCGTGCCCGGCCCGCTGGCCAGCGCAGCCCAGTCGACGGTGGCGCCGGGGTGAGACGGGTCCAGGTGCGCGGACACCACGGCGAAATCCTGGGTGACGCCGCGGTGGGTGACCGGAATCCCCGCGCAGGCAGGCACCGCGATCGCGCTGGTCACGCCCGGAACCACCTCGAACGGCACCCCGGCGCGCACGCAGGCCAGCGCTTCCTCACCGCCGCGGCCGAAGACGAACGGATCGCCGCCTTTGAGCCGGACGACCAGGCGCCCGGCCAGGGCCCGGCTGACGATCAGGTCGTTGATCTGCTGCTGCGACAGGTTGTGCGCGTGCGGTGATTTGCCGGCTTCGATGACTTCGACCCCCGGGTCAAGCTCGGCGAGCAGGTCCCGGGGCGCGAGCTTGTCGACGACCACGACGTCCGCCTCGGCCAGCAGCCGGCGGCCGCGTACCGTGATCAGCCCGGCATCGCCAGGGCCGCCGCCGACCAGTGCCACCAAGCCCGGCTGCCCGGCCGCCGGCCGCCGGTGACGGCGCAGCGGCAGGCTGCCTCCGGCCAGCGCCAGCGCAATGGCGGACCGCAGCTGCTGCGCCCGGCGCGGGTCCCGGCCGGCCGTCACCGCGACCGTAACGTCGCCGTGCCGGGTCACCGCCGACGTCCAGGCCGCCGAGGTGGCCGCGTCGTCGGCGCGGACGCACCAGACACGGCGGCGGTCGGCCTCCGCCGCTACTTCCGCGTTGACACCAGGATTGCCGGTTGCCGCGTGCGCGAGCCACGCGCCGTCGAGGTCACCGTCCCGGTAAGGCCGCAGGTGCACGGTCACGTCGAGGGCGGCCAGCTCGGCGCCGATCCCCGGTGCGATCACGTGCACCACCGCGCCCGCTGCCAGCATGGACCGGGCCCGGCGCAGCGCCACTGAGCCGCCGCCGACCACCACGGCGCGCCGGCCGGCCAGGCTGAGCCAGAGCGGGTAATCACTCGCCGGCGGCTCAGTCGCCTGCGGCGCGGTCCTGGCCGCAGCCGGGCCGCCAGGCCCGGCCGGGACCCGCGCGGGTGCCAGTACCGCGGTCCCGGCACCGGTAACGGCAGCGGCAGCGGCAGGCGCGGCCGTCATGCCGGCCGCCCGGTCAGCGAGTCCGGCAACTGCGGCCGGGACACCGCTGTGAAACGCAGCGTGAAGCCGCGGGCGCACGCATCGCACTCCCACTCGCCGGCGTCCGGCCCGGCGGGCCGCAGGGTCTCCTCGCCGCAGTACGGGCAGAAGAACGGGACCTGGCGCTCCCCGCTCATACCAGCAGCCCCTCATCCGCGCGGCGCACCCAGGCGGCGAACTCCTCACCGTCAGCGCGGTCGGCCAGGTAACTGCGCAGCACCCGCTCCACGTAGTCGGGCAGCTCGTCCGCGGTGACCTTCAGGCCGCGCAGCTTCCGGCCGAACGACGGGTCAGTCCCCAGCGACCCGCCGAGGTGCACCTGAAAGCCCTCGCCGCCGTCGACGATCGAGCCCTTCAGCCCGATGTCGGCCAGCTGGAAGCGGGCACAGGAGTTAGGGCAGCCGTTTACGTTTAGCGTTATGGGTGTTTCGAAGCCTGGCAGCCGCTTCTCCAGCTCCGTGTAAAGATCCCGGGCCCGCTGCTTGGTCTCCACAATCGCCAGCTTGCAGAACTCGATGCCGGTGCAGGCCATGGTGCCGCGGCGGAACACCGACGGACTGGGCTGCAGATCGGCCGCCGCCAGCTCGGCGACCAGCTCGGCAACCCGGTCTTCGGGCACGTCCGGGATGATCAGCTTCTGCTCTGTGGTGGCGCGGACCCGGCCGGACCCGTAAGCCTCGGCGAGGTCGGCGACATGCCAGAGCTGAGTGCCGGAGGTGCGGCCGACGTGCGGCGCGACGCCGACGTAATACCGGCCGTCGCGCTGCCGGTGCACGCCCACGTGGTCACGCGAGCCGGCCGCCGGCGGCGGTGGCGCGGGGCCGTCCGGCAGCGCGTAGCCCAGGTACTCGGTTTCCAGGATCTCGCGGAACCTGGCCGCGCCCCAGTCGGCGACCAGGAACTTGATCCGGGCCCGGCTGCGCAGCCTGCGGTAGCCGTAGTCGCGGAACAGCCCGGCCACACCGGACCAGACTTCGGGCACCCGGTCCGGCTCGACGAAAACGCCGAGCCGCTGGGCGATCATCGGGTTAGTCGACAAGCCGCCGCCGACCCAAAGGTCAAAGCCCGGCTTGCCGTCGGGTCCGCGGACGCCGACGAACGAGATGTCGTTGACCTCGTGCGCGGTGCACTGGGACGCGCAGCCGGAGATCGTGGTCTTGAACTTGCGCGGCAGGTTCGTGAACGCGGGATTGCCCGCCGCGACCGCCTCGGTTGCCCGCAGCACCTCGGTGGCGTCCAGGATCTCACCGGAGTCGATCCCGGCGACCGGGCAGCCGAGGATGTTGCGGGGCACGTCGCCGCACGCCTCCTGGCTGGACAGGCCGACTTCCTCCAGCCGCGCCCAGATGGCGGGCACGTCCTCGATCCGGATCCAGTGATACTGCACGTTCTGCCGGTCGGTGATATCGGCCAGATCGCGGCCGTATTCCTTGGCGATGCCCGCCACGGTGCGCAGCTGATCGGCGGACATCAGGCCGCCGGGGATACGGACCCGGAGCATGAAAAACGAGTCTTCGATCTCAGTGTCCTCCAGCGCGCCGGTCTTGCCGCCGCTGATCCCCGGACGGCGCTGCGTGTACAGCCCCCACCAGCGGAAACGGCCGCGCAAATCGGTCGGGTCAATAGAATCAAAACCCTGGATTGCATAACGGCCGATGATGCGCTCGCGGACCGCAAGCCCGTCGTCGTCCTTCTTGAATCGCTCGGCCGCGTTCAGCGGCTCGCGGTGGCCCAGGGCCCACTGGCCCTGGCCCCGCTGGGGTCCCGGTGGCATGATGATGTCCTTCTGCGGCGGAGGTGTCCTGCGGCGGAGGTGCCTGCGCCGGGCCGCGCTGCAGTCAGGTGCGAGCGGCGCGGCGGGCGGGCGGGACGAGGTCAGCGGCAGGGACGACAGCTCGCGCTGGAGACGCGCAGCAGGTCAACGTGGCGCCGTGAGCACAGCAGCAGGGCACGGCGATGGCCGGCGATGCGGGTCACGGCGGCCTCCGGGGTTAGGTGCTGGCGCGGGGTACTCAACTATTAACAGTCAGGCCCGGCGATCTCGCAACCTGCAGACAGGTAGGAAATAGGCCGGCGGCGAGCGGAACTGCCGACGGCGCTAGCCGCCGCGGCGGCGCGATAACCTGGCCAGGTGCGCCTGACTGCCTTCTGGGACCTGATGGATGCTCAGTTCGGCGAGGCCTACGCCGCCAGCGTCGCCAAGGACCACGTGCTCGCGCCGCTGGACGGCCGCACGGTGAACGAGGCGCTCGCGGACGGCGAGGATGTCAAGGCCATCTGGGTCGCGGTCTGCCAGGTCTTGCTCGTCCCCGAGCGGCTGCGCTGAAGCCGTCCGTGCAGTTCACGGGCGCAGTTCACGGGCGCGCTGCGCTGCCCGTTTGACGCGGCGGGGGCTGATTTCCGCCGTCCCGGCGTGTCGCTTTCATGATCGAACAATTGTTCGTTAGAGTAGCGCTGCTGGCGCAGCGCCGCGACCCTCGAGCCGCGCACGGGCGCCGCGCCCCGGGAATGTCGGTGGCAGCGCGTAGCGTCGGCGCCGGTAACCACATCACGGTCCTGCAGTGCGACCACGCATGTTCAGCGGGCGGCTCGGCGTAGCCCTCGATCCGACGGGAGTACCCATGGCACCGAACGACAAGGCGGGCATCGGCAAGGGCGGCGACAGGGAGAAGTCCCTGGATACCGCGCTCGCCCAGATCGAGCGGCAGTTCGGCAAGGGCGCCATCATGCGGCTCGGTGACGAGACCCGCGCACCGATCGAGGTAATCCCGACCGGTTCCATCGCCCTGGACGTGGCGCTCGGCATCGGCGGCCTGCCCCGGGGCCGGATCGTCGAGATCTACGGGCCGGAGAGCTCCGGGAAGACGAGCCTCGCGCTGCACGCCGTCGCCAACGCGCAGAAGGCCGGCGGCATCGCCGCCTTCATCGACGCCGAGCACGCCCTGGACCCCGACTACGCCGGCAAGCTCGGCGTCGATACCGACGCGCTGCTGGTCTCCCAGCCCGACACCGGCGAGCAGGCGCTGGAGATCGCGGACATGCTGATCCGCTCCGGTGCCATCGACGTCCTCGTCATCGACTCGGTGGCGGCTCTCGTGCCGCGGGCGGAGATCGAAGGCGAGATGGGTGACAGTCACGTCGGCCTGCAGGCCCGGCTGATGTCCCAGGCATTGCGAAAAGTAGCAGGCGCGCTTAACCAGACAAACACCACCGCAATCTTTATCAATCAATTGCGGGAGAAGATAGGCGTGATGTTCGGCTCGCCGGAAACGACGACCGGTGGAAAAGCGCTTAAGTTCTACGCCTCTATCCGGCTGGATATCCGGCGGATCGAAACTCTGAAGGACGGCACCGACGCCGTAGGTAACCGCACTCGGGTAAAAGTGGTTAAAAACAAGTGCATGGCAGCGGGAACGCGTGTCTTTGATCCGGTCAGTGGCCTGACGCATCGCATCGAGGAAATCGTAGAAAGACAACTTCCTGTGCATGTGGTGTCGGCCGACAAGATCGGCGTCCTGCACCAGCACAAGGTCAGGTCATGGCTCGACCAAGGGGAGCAGGATGTCATCGGGCTCCGGCTCCGCGACGGCACGGAACTGTGGGTAACGCCTGATCACAAGATCCTTACAGAGCATGGATGGCGGCTCGCGGGAGAGCTGGCTCTAGGTGATCGGGTAGGCAGGCCCCGCACCTACTCGGGCTTCGGATCGTATGAGCCGGTGCCGCCAGACCACGCTCGGCTGCTCGGCTATCTGCTCGGCGATGGCTATGTAGGAGGAGAAACACCTGTTCAGCTTAGTAATGTTGCAGTAGATCTTCATAGTGACGCCGCAGAGATCGCGAGTACCCTAGGATGTGAAGCGAAGCCAGCAAACGATGCAGCATTGATCGCATTCTCGCATCGTCCCGGCGAGAAGAACGGCGTGCTCGAACTCTGCCGGTGGGCTGGGATCCTCGGATGCCTGGCTCCCGATAAGAAGATTCCATCGGAATTCTTTTCGCCTGACGTCTCAGCCAGCGTCATAGGTAATCTCATATTCGGGCTGTTCGAGACCGATGGTCACGTCTCGAGGGAGCAGACGGGCGGAATCAGGGTCGGTCATACGACTACTTCTGAGCAGCTTGCCCAGCAGATCCACTGGCTACTCCTTCGCTGGGGCATCGGCAGCAGTGTCCGGCGGCGCAACCCGCGTGACCAGCGTGGCAGCTTGGTCAATGGACGGCGGATCGTCGGCAAGCTTCCTGTCTGGGAGGTGCGGGTATCCGGGGTGGAGAACGTCTCGGCATTTGCCGCTGCCGTCCCCATGTGGGGCCCGCGGGGGCAAGTGCTGATGCGAGAACTAGCTCTGTGCGACGGTCGTTACCGGGGATCCCAGCGGGTTTATCTCGCTGATGAGGTTGCCCCCGCTGTCTTGAGCCATCTAGAGCGGCGCGGGGTAACCGCATCGCTGGCGGCGCAGCTGATCGGCGACAGGGCAGGTAATCCGCAGGGGGGGATGAAGGTGGTCCTCGGCGCCTCGAGGATGCGCCGCGATCGGCTTCAGCGGCTTGCGGAGGCCCTTGATGATTCCTTCTTGCGGGAAGTGCTGATGGATCAGCTCTGGTATTCGCGAATCCAGGCAGTCCTGCCACCTCAGCGTCGCCGCACATTCGACCTTGAGGTAGAAGAGCTGCACAACCTCGTTGCGGAGGATGTGGTTGTGCACAACTGCAGCCCGCCTTTCAAGGTCGCGGAATTTGACATTCTTTACGGTATCGGGATCAGCCGGGAAGGCAGCCTGATCGACCTCGGGGTGGAGCAGACAATCGTGCGCAAAGCCGGGGCCTGGTACACCTACGACGGCGAGCAGCTGGGCCAGGGCAAGGAAAACGCCAGGAAATTCCTGCTCGACAACCCCGATGTGGCCAACGAGATCGAGAAAAAGATCAAGGAGAAGCTCGGCATCGGCCCCAGGCTCGACGCCGACGCCGCGGCGCCCGACGCCGCCGTTCCCGACCCGGCCGTCCGGCTGGCCAACGTGAAAACCTTGCGGGGCGTTGAGTAGGGCAGCTTAATCACAGCCAGTGCAGAGTTCCGGGTCAGGCGGGGCCGCCGGGTCGGCGCCAATCGGGCAGCGGGCGGGCGCCGGGCGCCGGGCGCCGGGTGAGGACGAGGTGTGGTGACAGCGAAACCGCGCACGACGGCCGGCCGGCGGCCGGCCGGCGCCGAGCGTTCTGGCCCTGATCGGTCCGGAAGTGAGCGGTCCGGCCGCAACTCCGGGGCCGGCCAGCCGGGGGCACCGGACGCGAGCGGTCCCGAGGCGGCTGCGCGGCAGGTTTGCCTGCGGATGCTGACGGCAGCGCCGAGGACCCGGGCGCAGCTGGCCGATGCACTGGCCCGGCGCGGCGTGGCCGCCGAGATTGCCGACTCGGTGCTCGGGCGCTTCGCCGATGTCGGGCTGATCGACGATGCCATGTTCGCGGTCGGCTGGGTCGAGTCCCGCCATCACGGCCGGGGCCTGGCGGCCAGGGCGCTGGCGGCCGAGCTACGGCAGCGGGGGGTACCGGCCGACGAGATTGCGGCGGCCCTCCAGCAGCTGGATCCCGACCGCGAGATCGCTACCGCGAAAGCCCTGGTGGCCCGGCGGCTGGCAGCCACGGCCGGGCAGCCGCTGCCGGCCCGGATCCGCCGTCTGACGGGAGTGCTGGCTCGGAAGGGCTATCCGCAGTCACTGGCCTACCGGGTAGTCCGCGAGGCGCTAGAGCAAGAGGGCACTGATCCGGCGGCGGCCGGGATTGACCTGTTCAGCGAGCCGGAGCCTGGTGAGCCGGAGCCTGGTTAGATTTAGTTAACGCGGCTGCCACGGCGGCGTCCCGGTAGCGGCCCGGAAACGACGGAAAATCCGGTTAAAGCAGGGATGGTCCCGAGTGCCCGCTTGCCCAAAACGTTATCTGCGCTTAACCTCACGGCAGCGAGGTATTTCTCCGCGCAAGCGGATCGACGAAGTCATGATGATCAGCTATGTCCGCCGGGGACCGTGCAGGCGCCGCAGCTTGCCGGGCACCCGGAGGCGGTAGAAGCAACGCACGATCGACGTTCGCGACCGGCATCCGGGCTGGTCAGCGGCATGCTCGACCGGCCGGCGCGGCCGGTCGCGACAAGAAGGGAGCAACCGCAAGCGGCGTGGTCCGGGCTGGCCGCCCGGATTGGGCACGAGGCAGCACAGCGAGATGCAGACGAGATGCACGGCAGGACCTGCGCGGTAAGTAGTCAGATAGTGCAGGTTAGCGGGGAACTTTGCGGCGAGCCGGGTTTCCGGTCGGCGACGGGGACTCCGCCCGCTGCAGCAGCCCGCTGCGCCGCCGCTGCCGCTCGCCTCCGCTGGCATGATCCGTCATGTTCGCCGGCCGATGATGCCATGACCAGCGTCGGCCTGGCCGGAGTACCCCTCGCTGCAGGGCACGTCCCTGGCGCCGCGCGGCGGCGCTGCGGAGCCCGTGAGCGGGAAAGGGGTTGACCGTGGGTAGCAGCTTCGCGCTTGTCGCGGCGATTCTCGGCTGCATCGTAGCCGTGGTCGCACTCATGGTGGTACTCAGGAAGACGCCTGGCCGGCCAGCCGTCCCGCCGTCAGCCGTGCCCGGACCTGTCACGCAGGCCGCCCGTCAGGCTGATGAGGAACAGCATGCGGCCGCTCGCCGGGACGCCGGCGAGCTGCGGGCAGCGGCCGGGGTGCAAGCCGGCGAGCTCCGGGCGGAGGCGGCCCTGGACGCCGAGCGGGTCCGGGTATCAGCCGGCCTGGAGGCAGACCAGTTCCTTGCGAAGGCCGGCCAGGACGCTGACCAGCTCCGCGCCCAGGGCCGGCAGGACGCTGACCAGCTCCGCGCGCAGGCCGGCCTGGAAGCGGACCAGCTGCGGGTGTCAGCCGAGACTGAGGCCGCCGCGCTCTCCCGCCAGGCCGAGCTCGCGGCCCAGCAGGCGGCCGTGTCCCGGCAGCAAGTCGAAGACGAGATCCGGTCGGTCAAGGACGAGGTCCGCCAGCTGCGCGCCGATCTGGAACGCCGGGAAAGCCGGCTGGCCGAGCGCGAGCAGCGGCTGGACGCCGAAGCCGGCAAGCTGGATGAGCGGGCCGCCGAGCTGGATGGCCACGGCGCGGCCCTGGACCGGCGCGCCGCCGAGCTGGACCGTCTCGAGCAGGACCGCCGCGAGGTGCTGGAACGGGTCGCCGCCCTTACTGCCGCGCAAGCCAAGGCCGAGCTCGTCGCCGCGATGGAGCATCAGGCCAAGCGTGATGCCGCGCTGATCGTGCGGGAGATAGAAGGGGAAGCCAAGAAGGACGGCCAGCGGCTCGCCCGCAAAATCGTCACGCTTGCCATCCAGCGCATCGCCAGCGAGCAGACCAGCGAGTCCGTCGTCTCGGTCCTGCACCTTCCCGGTGACGAGATGAAGGGCCGCATCATCGGCCGCGAGGGCCGGAACATCCGCGCGTTCGAAACCGTGACCGGCGTCAATCTGATCATCGACGACACTCCCGAGGCGGTACTGCTGTCGTGCTTTGATCCGGTCCGCCGTGAGGTAGGCAGGCTGACGCTGGAGCGGCTGGTCCTGGACGGCCGGATTCACCCGCAGCGCATCGAGGAGGCCCACGACCGGAGCAAGGCCGAGATCGAGCAGATCTGCGTCCGGGCGGGCGAGGACGCGCTGGTCGATGTAGGCATCACCGACATGCACCCGGAGCTGACCAACCTGCTCGGCCGCCTGCGCTACCGCACCTCCTACGGGCAGAACGTGCTGAAGCACCTGATCGAGTCGGCGCATATCGCCGGCATGATGGCCAGCGAGCTCGGCATGGACCCGGTGCTGATGAAGCGCGGCACGCTCCTGCATGACATCGGCAAGGCGCTCACGCACGAGGTCCAGGGCAGTCATGCGCTGATCGGCGCGGAGATCGCCCGCCGCTACGGCGAGGCCGAGGACGTGGTGCATGCGATCGAGGCGCATCACAACGAGGTGGAGGCCCGCACGGTGGAAGCGGTGCTGACCCAGGCCGCAGACGCAATCAGCGGCGGGCGCCCCGGCGCGCGCCGGGAGTCGCTGGAGATCTACGTCAAGCGGCTCCAGCGGCTCGAGCAGATTGCCCTGGCCCATGACGGCGTGGAGAAGGTGTTTGCCATGCAGGCCGGCCGCGAGATCCGGGTGATGGTCAAGCCCGAGAACATCGACGACATCCAGGCTCAGGTCATCGCCCGGGACGTCGCTAAGCAGGTCGAGGAGGAGCTGACCTACCCCGGCCAGATCCGGGTGACCGTGGTCCGCGAGTCGCGAGCCATCGAATTCGCCCGCTAACCCGCCGCGCCCTCGCCGCTGGCCAGCCCGGCGACGGAAATGCCGGGCGGGGTTAAAGCCCCGGCGGCAGCCTTGCGGCGACGCCAGCGGGCCGGGAAGGCTCGTGCTGCGCCTACCCTGGGGAACATGCCGGGCACCGAGGAGCTGCGCAGCTTCGAAATCCGCACCTACGGGTGCCAGATGAACATGCACGACTCCGAGCGGCTCGCTGGCCTGCTGGAAGCCGCCGGCTACCGGCGGGCCGCGCAAGGTGCGCAGGCTGACGTGGTGGTATTCAACACCTGCGCGGTGCGGGAGAATGCCGACAACCGGCTGTACGGCAACCTCGGCCACCTGCTGCCGGTAAAGACCGCGCACCCGGGCATGCAGATCGCCGTCGGCGGCTGCCTGGCGCAGAAGGACCGGTCGGTGATCACCGACCGGGCGCCGTGGGTGGACGTCGTGTTCGGCACCCACAACATCGGCTCCTTGCCGGCGCTGCTGGAGCGTGCCCGGGTGCGGGAAGAGGCCCAGGTCGAGATCCTGGAGTCGCTGGAGCGGTTCCCGTCGGTTCTCCCGGCCCGGCGCGAGTCGCCGTACAGCGCCTGGGTGGCCATCTCGGTGGGCTGCAACAACACCTGCACGTTCTGCATCGTGCCGAGCCTGCGCGGCCGGGAAGAGGATCGCCGGCCCGGCGACGTGCTGGCCGAGATCCGGGCGCTGGCCGACGAGGGCGTGCTGGAGGTGACCCTGCTGGGGCAGAACGTGAACTCCTACGGGGCGGCATTCGGCGACCGCCAAGCGTTCGGCAAGCTGTTGCGTGCCTGCGGCGGAATCGACGGGCTGGAGCGGGTCCGGTTCACCTCCCCGCACCCGCGTGACTTCACTGACGACGTTATCGAGGCGATGGCGCAGACGCCGAACGTGATGCCGCAGCTGCACATGCCGCTGCAGTCCGGCTCGAACGCGGTACTCAAGGCCATGCGGCGGGCCTACCGCCGTGACTCCTACCTGGCGATCCTGGACCGGGTCCGGGCGGCCATGCCGGCCGCGGCGATCACGACCGACATCATCGTGGGGTTCCCCGGCGAGACCGAGCAGGATTTCACTGACACCCTGGACATTGTCCGCCAGGCCCGGTTCGCCAGCGCGTTCACCTTCAAGTACTCGGTGCGGGCCGGTACTCCGGCCGCGACGATGCCCGGCCAGGTGCTGCCCGCCGTGGTAGCCGAGCGGTACGACCGGCTGGCGGACCTGGTCGCGGACGTCGCCTGGCAGGAGAACCGCCAACTGGCCGGCGCGACCGTCGAAGTCCTGGTCGCCGACGGGGAGGGCCGCAAGGACGAGGCCACCCACCGGATGTCCGGCCGCGCCCGCGACAACCGGCTGGTGCACTTCGCCCCGGGCGGCCCGGTGCCAGCTACCGGGGCGTTGCCGGCTGCCGGAGCGGCGGCGGCGGCCGAGCTTGAGGCCCGTGGTCCGGCGCCCCGCCCCGGTGACGTGGTTACCACGGTGATCACCCGCGGCGCGCCGCATTACCTGATCGCTGACGGGGCGCCGGTGTCGGTCCGCCGGACGCGCGGCGGCGACGCCTGGCAAGCAGGCCGCGACGGCGCGCTTGCCGGTGCAGTGCCTGCCAGCGGTGTGCTGCTGGGCATGCCCGGCCTGCGCGCCGCCGGCTGACCGCGCCGCGCCGCCGCCGGAGCGCGCCCGCGGCAGCGCCAGAGTGCGCCTGCCGGCGAGCCTCCCTGCCGCCATACTGGGAATGTCGACCGGCATTTACGGCAAGAGGCGGTATCAATGGCATTGCGGACCGGTGTGGCCATTGACCTGGGCACCGTCAACACGCTTATCTGGGTGGCCGGCCGGGGGCTGGTCGCCGAGGAGCCGTCGGCGGTCGCGCTGAACCTGCTGACCGGCCAGGTGACCGCGGTCGGCGCAGCCGCGGATGTGCTGGCGGGAAAGGAGTTGCGGCACGTCGCCGTCGTGCACCCGCTCCGGGACGGGGTCATCACCGACCTTGACGCGGCGGTAGCCATGCTGCAGGGATTCCTGGGCCTGGCTGGCCTGCGCCGCAGCCCGCTGCGGTCCCCGGCGCTGGTATGCGTGCCCAGCGGCGCTACCGGGGTGGAGCGGCGGTCGCTGGCTGCCGCGGTCGAGGCGCTGCGGCTGAACCTCGCCGTCGCGCTGGTCGACGAGCCGGTCGCCGCGGCTGCGGGGGCGGGCTTTGACCGCGCCGACGGAGCCGGCGGCTTCATCGTGGACATCGGCGGCGGCACCACCGAGATTGCGCTGCTGGCCGGCGGTCATGTGGTGCGCATCCAGTCGCTGCGCGTCGCCGGCAACGCGATGGACGAGGCGGTCATTGCGGCCGTCCGGGCCGAGCTGGGCCTGCTGATCGGCCGTAATGCCGCCAGGTCACTGAAAATGACGGTCGGCCTCGGGGGTGCCGGGGCCGGCAGCGCCGAGACCGTCGGCATTGACACCGCCCGCTGCGTGCCCCGTGCCGGGCAGGTACCGGCGCAGCTCGTCAGCCGGGCGCTGGACCGGCCGGTCGCGACCATCATCAGCTCCGTGCAGGAGATCATCTCCGACGTTCCGCCGGACCTGGCCGAAGACGTCGTCCGCGGCAAGATCCGGCTGGCCGGAGGCGGGGCGCTGCTGCCCGGCCTGGCCGACCGGATCGAGACGGTCACCGGCATGTCGGTACTGGTCGTTGACGACCCGCTGCGCTGCGTCGTCCGCGGCGCGGCCGAGCTGCTCAGCAGCGGCGACTGGCCCCGCGAATCCCGCCCCGCCTGAACAGGGCGCCCCCGGTCGGCGCCGCCGGGCGGCGAAGAGGCTAGCGGGCCGCCTTGTCCGCCTGGCTGCGCAGCGGCGGAGCGCCGATCGCGCACGTTACGTCCTGGCGCTGGGGTTTAGCCGCCGGAGTCAGCGGGATGCGGATGAACGCCAGCGACAGCAGTCCGCCTGCCGCGCACAAGCCGGCGGCGATCAGCACCGCCGTCCGGTAGCCGGCCGAAAACGCGGCCGGGGTCAGTACCGCGGCGCCCGAAATGCCGGCCGCGGCGGGCAGCACGGCGACGGCGAGCAGGGCGCCGACCCGGGCGACCTCGTTGTTGATCGCCGACGCGACGCCCGCGTGGTCCGACCCGGCCGCGCCGAGCACCGTCGAGGTGAGCGGGGCGACGGTCAGTGCCAGGCCGATCGCGAACACGATGACGGCCGGCAGGACGACGGTCAGGTACGTCGCGCCCGGCCCGATGCGGGACATGAGCGCGAGACCCGCGGCAGCGATCAGCGGGCCTGCGGTCATCGGCAGTCGCGGTCCGGTCCGCTGGGCCAGCCGTCCCGCCCGCGCGGACAGCAGGAGCATCACGATCGTCAGCGGCACCAGCGCTGCGCCCGATGCCAGCGCCGAGAAGTGCAGCACCCGCTGCAGCTCGATCGGCAGCAGGAACAAGCCGCCGCCGAGCGCCGCGTAGATGACGAAGGTGACCACGTTCGCCGCGCTGAACTGGCGATTCCGGAAGATACCCAGCGGCAGCATCGGCTGCGCGGCCGACCGCTCGACCGGCAGCAGCGCGATCAGGGCAAGCACCCCGGCGGCGCCGGGGATGAGCACGCCGGGCGCTCCCCAGCCGAGTCCCGGTCCCTCGGTCAGTGCCCAGGTGACCCCGGCAAGGCCGGCCGCCGCCAGGGCCGGCCCGGCGAGGTCCAGCCGGCCGGTGACGCTCTGGTCCCTGGATTCCGGCACGTGCCGCAGCGTCACCCAGATGACGACCGCCGCCAGCGGCAGGTTGATCAGGAAGACGTAACGCCAGGAGAACCCGACCAGCCAGCCGCCGAGCAGCGGCCCGATGGCCGTGGCGACGCCGCCGAGACCCGACCAGGCGCCGACGGCCGCGGGCCTGTCCTGCACCCGGAACGACGCCTCGATGAGCGCGAGGCTGCCCGGCACCAGCAGGGCGCCGCCGACACCCTGCAGCGCCCGCGCGGCGATCAGGACCCCGCCGTTAGGGGCCAGACCGCACAAGACTGAGGCGACGGTGAACCAGGCGACGCCGACCACAAACACCTTGCGCCGGCCTAGCCGGTCACCGAGCGAGCCGCCGAGCAGCAGGAACCCGGCCAGCGTCAGGGTGTAGGCGTTGACGGTCCACTGCAGGCCGGCAAAGCGCTCGTGCAGGTCGCGCCCGATCGTCGGCAGCGCGACATTCACCACGGTGCCGTCCAGCATCGCTACGCCGGACCCGAGCACGGTGGCCAGCAGCACCCAGCGGCCGGCCGGCGACGCGTAGCTGACCGATCCCGCGGTTTGCGTCATGCCTGATTGCAGCCGTCGCACCCGGTGTTCCCTTCCGGCGTCCACTAGTCGCATCATAAGGCGCGTGCCGCCCCGGCTGGCCTGCCGCAGCGGGCCGGCATAGTGTCGGAGAATGAGCGAGACACTGCCGCTGTTCCCTCTCGGGACCGTGCTGTTTCCCGGCGTGCTGCTGCCGCTGCACATTTTCGAGGAGCGCTACCGGCAGCTTGTCCGGGATCTGCTGGCAAAAAGCAGTGCCCAGCAGTTCGGCGTTATTGCCATCCGCAAAGGCCGCGAGACGGGCATTGACGGTGTCGCGGCCCTGCACAAAATCGGCTGCACGGCGACGCTGCGCCAGGTCACCGAGCACGAAGACGGCCGGTTCGACCTGACCACCGTCGGCACTCAGCGGTTCCGGCTGATCTCGCTCGACGAGTCCGGGCCTTACCTGCAGGGCGAGGTTGACTTCCTGGCCGATGACACCGGGGACGAGGCCGCCGCAGGCCTGGCCGGCCATGCTGTTCAGCAAGTGTTCCGCAGCTACCTGGAAGCACTTGCGAAACGGGGCGTCCAGGTACACGTGCCCGATATACCGCAGGAGCCCGTGCTGCTGTCTTACCTGGTGGCTGCGGCGATGGTCGTCGACCTGCCGGACCGTCAGGGGCTGCTGGCGGAACCGGACGCCGTGCGGCGGCTGACCGCCGAACGGGCGCTGCTCAGCCGGGAAACCACGATGCTGCGCACGCTGACCTCGGTCCCGGCGCCGCACCTGAGGTACACGCCCTACAGTTCTAACTGAGCCGGCGCGCGAGTCTAACTGAGCCGGCGCGCGAGCAGCCGGCGGCGGCTGCCAGCCTGGTCATCGGGCAGGTCACGCTGCTCGAGGATTTCGAAGTCGCCGGGCAGCAGCACGGCAGGCTCGCCGGGACCCAGGCACCAGTCCGGCGGAAGCCGCGGCCGCTGCCGCCGGGCGCCGTCGGTGAAGGCCTCCCAGCACAGCAGCCCGCCTGGTGCCACGGCGCCGGCCGCCGGGCCGAAGACGCCGCGATCCCAGTAACCGGTGCACAAGACCAGCGAGTAACTGCCGGGCCCGGGACTCCACCGGGTCAGGTCCGCGTGCACGAGCGTGATGAGACCGCCGAGCCCCCGGCGGGCAGCTTCGCGGCCGAGCAGGCGCAGCGCCACCTCGGCGGCGTCCGCAGCGGTAACCCGGCGTCCCGCCGCGGCCGCCAGCAGCGCGCTGCCGGACGGCCCGCAGGCAAGGTCAAGAACGGGACCGTCCGGCAGCGGCAGCGCCAGCGCCTGCGCAGCGAGCGGATGCGCGGTGAACGACGGCACGAACCCGCTGCCGTAACGGGCATTCCACCGGAGCCGGTCAGGCTGCTCCGCCAGCCCCGGCGGCACTTTCGTCATCCGCGCCATCATCCGCGCCCTGTCACGCGGCAGGCGCGTGCAGGTCCCCGGCCACTTTCGCTGCGACCAGCTCGAAGGACCGGACCCGGTCGCCGATGTCGTACACCAACGTGGTGAGCATCAGCTCGTCGGCGCCGGTGCGCTCCAGCAGGCCGGTCAGCTGGGCGCGCACCGTGTCCGGCGAGCCGACGGCCTGGCCGGTGAAGCGCTGCTGGGCGATCTCCTGCTCGGCGCTGGTGTACGGGTAGGCGGCCGCTTCCTCCGGGCTTGCCAGCGGCTGCGGCGCGCCGGAGCGCATCCGCACGAACGACAGGCCCGCCGGGCCGCCGAGCCACCTGGCCCGCTCGTCGGTCTCGGCGCAGATCGTATTGACCGCCACCATCGCGTGCGGCCGGTCCAGCCACTGCGACGGCCGGAAGCAGTCCCGGTACAGCGCCAGCGCAGGCACGGTGTTGGCGGAGCTGAAATGGTGGGCGAACGAGAACGGCAATCCGAGCAGCCCGGCCAGCTGGGCGCTGAACCCGCTGGAGCCCAGCAGCCAGATCGCGGGCATGCTGCCGAGGCCAGGCGTCGCGATGATCTGCGGCCGGGCGTCGCGGTCCCGCGCCGGGCCGCCGGTGAAGAAGGCGATCAGGGCGGCGAGTTCCTGCGGGAAATCCTCGGCCGACAGTCCCTGCATCGTGCGGCGCAGCGCCAGCGCGGTCAGCTGGTCGGTGCCCGGCGCCCGGCCGATGCCCAGGTCAATCCGGCCCGGGTGCAGCGCCTCAAGGGTGCCGAACTGCTCGGCCACCACGAGCGGCGCGTGGTTCGGCAGCATCACGCCGCCGGAGCCCACCCGGATCGAGGAGGTCGCGGCGGCCAGGTGCGCGATCAGCACGGCCGGCGCGGAGCTGGCGATGGCCGGCATGTTGTGGTGCTCGGCCACCCAGAACCGCCGGTAGCCCAGCTCCTCGGTGCGCCTGGCCAGCTCGGTGGTGTGCGCGAGTGCCTGCCCGGACGTGGTCCCGGCGGCCACGGGGGCCAGATCCAGGACGGAAAGCGGTACGTCTATCACAACCATCGCCAACCCCGGCGCCCGGTGCTTTCTTCCGCGCGCCGGGGGCGCCGCAGGTACCGGAGGCGCTGCCGCTGGCAGACTGGCGGCATGCACCGGCCAGTCATCGCGGTCGTGGGCGCTACGGCCGCGGGGAAGTCCGGCCTGTCGCTGCGGCTGGCCGCGGAACTCGACGGCGAGGTGATCAACGCCGATTCCATGCAGCTGTACCGCGGGATGGATATCGGCACCGCGAAGCTCACGCCGGCCCAGCGTGGCGGCGTGCTGCATCACCTGCTGGACGTCTGGCCGGTCACCGAGTCCGTCAGCGTGTCGCAGTACCAGCGGCTGGCCCGGGCCGCCATAGCGGACGTGCGGGGCCGCGGCCGGACTCCGATCCTGGTCGGCGGCTCTGGCCTGTACATCCGCGCGGCGCTGGACAACCTGGAGTTTCCCGGCACGAACGCCGGCCTGCGGGCGCGGCTGGAGCAGGAGCTGGCGCTGACCGGGCCGGCCGCGCTGCACGCCCGGCTGGCCGCCGCGGACCCGGCGGCGGCCGCGGTCATCTTGCCCGGCAACGGCCGCCGCATCGTCCGGGCGCTGGAGGTCATGGAGCTGTCCGGCCGCCCGTTCAGCGCCTCGCTGCCGCCGCCCGAATCCGTCTACGACAGTGTGCAGATCGGCGTCCGTGTCCCGCGGCCTGAGCTTGACCTGCGAATCGGCGACCGGGTCCGGCAGATGTGGGATCTCGGCCTGGTCGCCGAGGTGGAGCAGCTGGACCAGCTGGGACTGCGCCGCGGCCGGACCGCCAGCCGCGCCCTCGGTTACGCGCAGGTACTGCGGCATCTGGCCGGGGAGTGCACGCAGGAGCAGGCGGCGGCGGAGACCGTGCTGGCGACCCGCCGTTTTGCCCGGCGGCAGGAGTCGTGGTTCCGCCGCGATCCGCGGATCGGCTGGCTGGACGGCGCGGCGCCGGACTTGCCCGGCGCGGCCCTGGCCCTGGTGCGGGAAGCGGCCAGGGCCGGCTAGCTGGCCCTCGGATGGGGTCAGCGGCTCAGGGCCGCGTCCGGTCTTGCGGTGCGGCTGCCCGCGGCGAGCGCCGCGGGACCGTGCCCTTGCGGCAGCCGGTGAGAATCACCCAGTGACCGTCGTGCGCATCGGCCAGTGCGGCCTCGTCGTAGCCGAGACGGCCGATTCCTGCCATGGCACTGGCGGGTTGTCCCAGCCCATGTTGTGGAGTGTCTCCTTCGGGGCGGTGGCCGGGTTTGGGGGGGTGGCCGGTGGCGCGGGTTCAGGTGGCGTGGGTGTCGGGGGTGGTGGTGTAGGTGCGGCCGGCGGGGGTGATCCAGCGGAAGGCGCCGGGGGCGGGCTGGGTGAGGGTCCAGCCGGGGTGCTGTTTGAGGAGGTGGTGCTCGCGGCACAGGGCGCCGAGGTTGCACTGGCAGGTCCGGCCGCCTTGGTCCCAGGCGGTGGTGTGGTCGAGGTCACCGCGGCGGGCGGGGCGGCGGCAGGCCGGGAAGCGGCAGGTGACGTCGCGGGTGGTGACCCAGTCCCGCAGGACCGGCGGGGGCCGGTAGGCGGGTCCCTGGCCGCTGTGGGCGCAGCCTCCGGCTGCCGTGTCGGCTGCGGCGGTTGCGCCCGCGGCGGCCGCGGCGCGGGCGGCAGCGCGCACCGCGGCGGCCAGCACCCCGCCGTGCCGGGTGATCTCTCCCGGCGGGGCGTCCAGCAGCCCGGCGTCCAGGATCAGGGTGACCCGGCTGACCAGCCTGCCGCCGGCCTGCTCCCCGCCCGGCCCGTCCCGCGGCCCGGGCCCGTCCCGCTGACCCGGCCCGTCGCGCTGACCGGGACCGTCGCGCTGACCGGGGCTGTCCTTCTGGCCGGGGCCGTCGCGCGGGCCGGGGCCGTCCTTGTGGCCGGGCGGGGGGTGGCTGCGGCGGGGGATGCGGGCTGCCGCGCGGGCCTGGCCTGACGGGCCGGTCACCACGACGCGCCACTGCGCGGCCGGGTCCCCGGCCGCGGCGTCCGCGAGGTGACGGGCCTGCACCGGGGTTACCGGGCCGAGCCACGTCACCACGCCCGGTTCGGCGGACAGGCCGGCCAGCGTCGCCCACGGCACGGTCAGGTCCAGGCCCCGGCCGGCCGGGGCCAGCCCGGCCGGCAGCCCCCGCGGGCAGCGGCGCCCACGCGCCGCCCCGCCCCCCGGCACTGGCCCAGTCCTCATCCGCCCGCCACCGCAGCGCCTCCCGCCGGCCAGCATCATCCCGGCCAGCATCCTCCCCGGCAGCGTCCTCCGGGGCGGCGTCCTCCGGGGCGGCGTCCTCCGGGGCAGCGTCATCTCCGGCAGGGGCCTCCGGGTCAGCATCCTCCGGGTCAGCGTCCTCTAGGGCAGCTTCCTCCCGGTCGGCGTTCTCCGGGTCAGCGTCCTCCCGGTCAGCGTCCTCCGGGGCGGCGTCGTCATTCCTGGCAGCGTCAGCGTCATCCGGGGCGTAGTCCTCCGGGGCGTAGTCCTCCTGGCCGTAATCTTCCGGGCCGGGGTCCTCCGGGCCGGGGTCGCCGTCATCGCCGCCGGGGCCGTCCTGCCCGCCGGGGCCGTGGCCGCCGGGCGGGTCGCCGCCGGCGGGGGGCGGGCTGCCGGGCGGGCTGCCGGCCGGCGGCAGGGTCCCCGTCAGGATCCCCAGGAACACCTGCGCGGCCAGGAAATCCAGGCTGCCGGCCGCGCCGGAAGCCTGCAGCGCCCGGGCCATGCCCTTCACCCGGGTCATCGCCGCGGCCGCGTGCACGCCCGGCAGTCCCTGCCCGGCCAGGGTCACGGT